>ENA-ORRI01000146-ORRI01000146.1-human-gut-metagenome-genome-assembly--contig:-NODE-146-length-43456-cov-7.93592_pt1 | contig 43456 bp, 35 predicted proteins | sample MGYA00242172_ERZ509128 | MGnify/ENA primary metagenome ERZ509128 (study PRJEB26280, sample SAMEA2338623) | human gut metagenome | biome: human gut; feature: human-associated habitat; material: faeces... | reverse complement strand
GTTACCGTTTGTGGCTTCGATAATGGTTTCAACAGCTTCTTCTCCAACCTTTTGTGCCATTTTATTAACGCCTTTCTTGAAGAGGCTGGTAGTGTAACTTCCCTCTGGCATTTCTTCGTGGCGCTTGTTGATGAAGTCCTGAAGCTCTGAGAGGAAGAGGATTGGGTTGAGTGTATTCTCTTCTGCCCAGCAGGTGTCTGTACCTTTGTGGCAGGTTGGACCGTCTGGGTGAACCTTAACCAGCAAGGTATCGTTATCGCAGTCGTTCTGAATGCTAACGAGATTCAGGAAGTTGCCTGATGTTTCACCTTTTGTCCAGAGGCAGTTGCGTGAACGGCTCCAGAATGTTACCTTTTTGGTTGCTATTGTCTTATCGTATGCTTCCTGATTCATGAAGCCAAGCATCAAGACGTTCTTTGTAACTGCGTCTTGGATGATGGCAGGAACCAGTCCGCCTAATTTTTCGAAATCTATTTCCATTTTATCTTGTTTTTATTTTCTTACATTATTATCTTCCCCGTGTTCTATATTCTCACGTTGATTCCTTCTTCTCTCAGGTATTTCTTGAGGTCAGGAATGGCAATCTCGCCAAAGTGGAACACGCTGGCTGCTAGGGCAGCATCTGCCTTGCCTTGGGTGAACGCATCGCGGAAATGCTCCATCTTTCCAGCACCTCCTGAGGCAATGATAGGAATGCTTACTTCTTCAGCAAGACGGGCGAGGGCCTCGTTTGCGAATCCCTGTTTTACACCGTCATGATCCATACTGGTAAAGAGAATTTCACCGGCACCCCGGTCGGCCACTTCCTTTGCCCAGTCAAACAGTCCGAGCTCCACCCGTTCTCTTCCGCCTTTTACATAACAGTGCCAGCCGTCAGAATCGAGACGTGCATCAATGGCGCATACGCAAACCTGTGAGCCATAATGGTTGGCTATTTCATCGATGAGCTCCGGATGTCGGATGGCAGCACTATTGATGCTAACCTTGTCGGCTCCTGCGTTGAGCAGGCGGTCAACATCTTTGAGTTCATTGATTCCACCTCCCACAGTAAATGGGATATTGATTTCGGCAGCCACGCGGGTTACCATATCCGTAAAGGTTTTGCGCTCTTCGAAACTCGCTGTAATATCGAGGAATACGAGCTCATCGGCTCCAGCATCGCTATAAGCTTTTCCCAGTTCTACCGGGTCACCAGCGCTGCGAAGGTTTACGAAATTGGTTCCCTTTACCGTCTCGCCGTTCTTTACATCAAGACAAGGAACGATTCGTTTAGCTAATCCTTTGCTTTTACTTTGAATTTTCACCATTGTATTTTAATTCTTATCGATTGAAGCTTTTGACTAGTTTCTTAACATCGATTTTCCCTTCGTAGAAAGCTTTTCCAAATACTACGGCAGGAATTCCTGCAGTTTCCAATGCTTCGATGTCTTCGTTGCAACTCACTCCGCCTGAGGCGATAAGATGCAGTTGAGGATAGGCAGCCATTACTTCTTTGTAGAGTTCTATGGCAGGTCCCTGCAGCGTTCCGTCTTTGCTGATTTCTGTGCAGAGAACATAGCGTACTCCTTTATCGATGTACTTTTTCAGGAAAGGAAGGAGATCTTCAGAAGAATCTTCTTTCCATCCGTTGATAGAAATCTTTCCGTTTCTTACGTCGGCTCCCAGAATCAGGCGGTCGGCTCCATATTTGTCCAACCATTGCATGAAGAGTTCAGGATTGGTGACGGCAATGCTGCCCACTGTAACCATGCTTGCTCCCGCAGCAAAAGCTTTCTCAATATCTTCTTCGGTCTTGATTCCGCCACCGAAATCAACCACGAGAGAGGTTTCTGTGGTAATGGCCTTCAACACCGCATCATTTACGATGTGCTTTGACTTGGCTCCATCGAGGTCTACTACATGCAGGCGTTTGAAGCCCATCTGCTCAAACTGTTTTGCCACCTCGGCAGGATTGTCATTGTAAACCTTCTTCTGGTCGTAATCGCCTTTGGTAAGACGAACACACTGGCCATTTATCAAGTCGATAGCTGGAATTAATTCTATCATATTTGTATTTACTCTTTTATTTTATCTCTAAAAAGTTCTTTAAAATCTGTTCTCCCACCTTTCCGCTCTTTTCCGGATGGAACTGGCAGGTATAGAAATTGTCTTTGTGGAGCGATGCGCTATAAGGAAGAATGTATTCTGCCTTGGCAATGGTCTCCTCGCAGAGTGGCACATAATAACTATGTACGAAATAGGAGTAGGGATGAAGCAGTGCATCAGCGGTAGACTTGTCTGAGTCAGAATCCGTTCTGTTTCCGAACCCCTTATAAAGGTCAGTCTTCAAATCATAGATTTCATTCCATCCCATAGCAGGCACCTTGTCTTCGTGTTTCTGAGGCTGGAATCGCTTTACATCTACATCAAAGATTCCGATGCAATCTACGTCACCTTCTTCAGAATGGCGGCACAAGAGTTGCTGTCCTACACAAATGCCCAGGACGGGTTGCTTCAAGTTCTTGATTACTTGATCAAGCTGATGAGCCTTCAGATATTCCATTGCTTCTCTTGCCTGGCCTTGTCCTGGGAAGAGAACGCGGTCAGCCTTCTGGAGCATTTCTGCATCATCTGTAAGTACAGGTTCGATGCCTAAACGCTTCATGGCGTTGACTACGGAATAGATATTTCCGGCATTATATTTTACGATTGCTACATCCATAACCTAACGTAATTCATTTCTATTTCTTATTTTTCGATGCAAAGGTACACATTTTCTTTTAATTTAAAGAAAATAAAAGCAAAAAGATTACGAAATATAGTAGATTTCTTTCAGAAAGTTAGAAATATGGCGTGTTTTTACGTTTTCGTTAAGTGAAAAAGGAGCAATTGGATGTAAACCAACATCTAATTGCTCCTTTTGAAGTGTTATTTTGATAATTGAAACTTCTTAGTTTTCTTCTTCACTGTCTGCTGTGCGGAGAATGATAGAAGTTGCTCCGATGGTGAACAGGGTTCCGTCTTCAATAACGCGGCGTTCTCTGTCGCCCAGAATCTCATTGTCAACGAAAGTTCCTGTATAACTTGGTCCATCACGGAGTACATATTTCAATTTGCCTTTCTTGTCGCGGCTAACGTTGATTACGCAATGGTTCATGTCAACGCTTGGGTCTACGGTTTCGATAGGGCAGTTGATTCCGCTGTTCTTCATGTAGCGGCCGATGATGTTGTCGCCTAACTGGAGCGGGATGACCTGTTTGTAAGCGAATACGTTCTCGATGACAACGATAGAACCGTATCCCTTCTCGTTGGCATTCTCGTCAAGTTTTTCCTCCTTGCGAGTTTCGCGGAGCTTGGAAACTCCCATTCGGATGCCAAACTGCTTATTGCAATTAGGACAAACGAAAACGAGACTCTGACCTGCCTGATACTTGGTCTCATCGAAGGTGATAAAATTATCGCATTTAGGACAACGTACTCTTTTCATATTCTTTTTCTTACTTTTCTGTCTTTATTATAATAATGTGTTGTAGAAGTTTCCGATACTCCTTGCTCTTTGTTCTAGCTATAAACTCTTAACTATCAACTATTCTTTCACTTTCGTAATCCAACCGTCAGTAAAAGCATCATAGTTGTGTAAACGGTTGAGAGCAGTATAAGCTTCGCCCTCGGTAGAGTATGTTCCGTATATAACTTTCACATTATTATCCGTAATCAACACCCTAGCTTCCTTGAATCCTTTGTTTTGGAGGAGTTCAGCATAGCTCGCAGCATTGCGCTTGGTAACACGACTTGCCAAAACGATGCTATAGTAAGAAGAAGCTGTTTGTAATTCATTGTCCTGAGTCATGTTGACAGACTTGGCAGGAATGCTCTCTTCTGCCTGTGATTCTGTACTAAGAACCAGTTCTTGAGGTTGCGCAACCTTATTAATCTCCTTAGGCATGATGCGGTTCAACATACCTGTGTCGATTTGGCTCTTCTGAACAGTTGGGGTTCCCAATGGAGAAGAGTAGGTGAAGAATGCAATGAGAGCGATGCAGGCTGCTGCAATATTGCGCAACCAGCTCTTCTTGATGCTGATGAATTCGGCATTTGAATCTTCTTCTTCGTTAACGAACACAGAATTGTTGACAGAGAGTCCACTCTCCATCTTCTGGTTACTATCCTGATTCTTGACTTCGCTTTCTGTACGATTGTTTTCTACTGTCTTTGCTGGCATTTCAATGATTGAAGCAGCAGAATCTTCAGTCTTCTGAATCTCTTCTGCAGAAATCTGCGCGAGTGGGAGCATGTTTAAGCCGCCCAAGCCATACAACTCAGGGGTAAGAATGCCCGCCTCGCATGGTTCGAAGGTATAATTTCCGTCTTCGTTCAATATGATGGTGCCAATATCATTCAGTTCAAATTTTCCTGAATTCTCCAGAGTCTGGCGCATCTCTGTCACTTCATCAGCAATGCGGTTCAAAGCTTCCGGATAGCTGATATCGTATGCTTCAACATACGAAAGTGCAAGGAGAGAATCGTTCATCTGGAGCTGTGGGTTAAAGCCAATAGTTCTCAGCGGTGGCAAAAACATGCTGTCTCTGCCATCGTAACGCGCATCTACATGATGAGCCATGAAGCCACCAAATCCTGGGACAATCACGCAATCGTTGCTCAAAAGTAGGATCTCTATATGTCTTTCTAGTCTATTCACGTTTGCAAAGGTAGTGATTTTTTCGGAAATGACCAACAGAAAATAGAGAAAATTTTCGATGAAATCATAAAAAGTCTAATTTGTTTTGTCGTTTCGGGAAAAAGTATTACCTTTGTGCCTAAAATAAATAAGGTATAAATCAATGAAATATACAGAGACAGAAATTGAAGGAGTCTGGCTGATAGAACCTCGGGTATTTGAAGATGCTCGCGGCTATTTCTTTGAAGCATGGAAGCAGGCTGACTTTGATGCTCACGTTGGAGGGCATGTGGAGTTTGTGCAAGACAATGAATCGATGTCGGCTCGTGGTGTGCTCAGAGGTTTGCATTATCAGAAAGGTGAATTCTCGCAGGCTAAGTTGGTGCGTGTCATCAAAGGCCGCGTGCTGGATGTAGCTGTTGACTTGAGAAAGGGCAGTAAGACTTTCGGTAAATATGTAATGGTTGAACTGAGTGGAGAGAACAAACGTCAGTTTTTCATTCCTCGCGGTTTTGCCCATGGTTTCCTGGTACTGAGTGACGAAGCCATCTTTACTTATAAAGTAGATAATGTTTATGCTCCTGATTACGAAGCCAGTATTCATTGGGATGATCCTACTATCGGAATAAAATGGCCTATTGAAGGAGTTGAGGTGCTTACGTCAGAAAAAGACAGAACCAAGGCAAAGTCTTTCGAAGAGGCTGATTATTTCGAGTAGAATTGGTATCAGCTTTTACCGATTAATTTATTTAAAGAACTCATCATGAAAAAGATAGTTAATTTATGGTTGCTCAGTTGTATCTTGACTCTTGTTGCTTGTGGGCAGAAGGCCGAAAAGCAACAGGAAGTGAAGGAAGATACTGCGGCTAAGAAGATGCTGCAAGGCATTTGGCTGAACGATGACGATGAGGATGATGTGGCGTTCCGCGTAAAAGGCGATACGATTTATTATCCTGATTCAACCAGTCAGCCTGTCTACTTCTACATTGCTGGCGATACGCTTGTAATGAAGGGTGCTAATATTGCAAAATATCCGATCGTAAAACAGGCTGAGCATATTTTCCAGTTTAAAGTGCAGAATGGGGATGTGGTTAAGCTGGTGAAGACGGAAGATAAGTCTTATTTGCAGCAGTTCATCCACAACCATGCTTCCGTGGCGCTGAATCAGAATACGCTGATTAAACGTGATACGGTGGTTGTAAGGGGCGATGAGAAATATCATCTCTACGTACAGGTTAACCCAACAAGTTATAAGGTCTACAAGAGTTCTTATAATGATGATGGTGTTGAGGTAGACAATGTTTATTATGATAATATTGTGAACTTGCATGTTTATCATGGTGCCAACTGTCTGTTCTCTCGTGATTTTCATAAGAAGGATTTCGATAAGCAGGTTCCTGCTTCTTTCTTGGACCAGTCTATATTGAGCGACATCGTATTCAATAAGATAGATGAATCTGGCATTCATTATCTTGCTGTTCTGGCAATGCCTGACAGCAGTTTGAGTTATCAGGTTGAGGTTATCATTTCCTTTGAAGGAAAAATGAGAATGCGGGTTAAGAGCTAAAAAAAGAAATAAAAAAGTCGCCCTGAAAGGGAAAGCATTGGATGTAAGATGCTTTTGTCCTTTCAGGGCGATTCTTTTTTATGTGCTTATCCTGGAGGGATAGCTTGGTGGCTCAACTTTTAATTGAAGAATCCCAGCAAAGCTCCGGCTGCAACGGCAGAACCGATGACTCCCGCAACGTTTGGTCCCATGGCGTGCATGAGAAGGAAGTTGTGGCGGTCGTATTCCAGACCCAGGTTGTTGGAGATGCGTGCACTCATTGGTACGGCACTCACTCCGGCGTTTCCGATAAGTGGGTTCAGTTTCTTGCCTTTTGGCAAGAAGAGATTCATCAGCTTGACGAATAAGATTCCGCTTGCCGATGCGATGATGAAAGCAAGAGCACCGAGAGCAAAGATTTTGATGGTGTTTAATGTCAGAAACTCTGAAGCCTGGGTAGAACAGCCTACGGTCAGGCCGAGGAGGATAACGACAATATCATTCAAGCTGCTGCTTGCTGTCTTAGCTAGTCGGGTTGTCTTTCCGCTCTCTTTCAGAAGGTTTCCGAAGAACAGCATTCCTAATAATGGCAAACCGGATGGAACGATGAAGGTGGTGAGAAGCAGACCGATGATAGGGAAGAGAATCTTTTCGGTCTGTGAAACCTGACGTGCCGGTTTCATCTTGATGACGCGCTCTTTCTTGGTTGTAAGCAGTCGCATCAAAGGTGGTTGGATTACAGGCACCAGTGCCATGTAAGAGTAGGCACAAACCGCAATGGCTCCCATGAGGTTCGGACTCAGTTTGCTGCTCAGGAAGATGGCGGTTGGTCCGTCTGCTCCTCCGATAATGGCAATGCCAGCTGCCTGGTTAGGTTCGAATCCCAGAGCCAGTGCAATCATGTAGGCACCGAAGATTCCAAATTGGGCAGCGGCTCCAATCAGGATGAGCTTCGGGTTGGAAATGAGCGCAGAGAAGTCGGTCATGGCTCCAATGCCCAGGAATACGAGTGGCGGGTACCAGCCCTGTTTCACTCCCTGGTAGAAGATGTTCAGAACGGAGTTGTCTTCGTATAAACCTATTTCGAGTCCTGCATCGGCACGGAATGGAATGTTGCCAAGAATGATTCCCAATCCGATAGGAACCAGGAGCAGAGGCTCAAAATCTTTCTTGATGGCGAGCCAGATAAAGAGTGCTCCCACCAGAATCATGATGAGGTTTCCTGCCGAGGCGTTGGCAAAGCCCGTAAAGGTAAGAAACTCATTGAAGTTTTGTATGATGAAATCCATAATTTTCTTTGAACTTTGAAAGTTAGACATTGATTTACTTTGAACTTTGAAAGTTGAACATTGAACTTTATGATTAGTCTTTTGATTGGAAGAGTAATCATTAGCTTTTGTCTAAACAGCTTATTACGCGATTGTAACAAGCGTGTCTCCTTCCATTACTGCGTCTCCCTTGTTCACGTTGATGCTGGTAATGGTTCCCGAAGTTTCAGCATCGATGTTGTTCTGCATCTTCATGGCTTCGAGAACGACAACAGTATCGCCTATGTTCACCTTGTCACCGACTTTCACCTTGATTTCGTTGATAGTGCCAGGCAGAGGGGCAACAACTGGTTTGCCTGCAGCAGGAGTTGCCTGTTTGCTTGATGAAGCAGATTCAGAACTTGCTGAAGAACTGGAACCTGCGGCAGAACCTGCGCTTGCAACAGAGCTGGCAGAAATGTTGTTTTGTCCATCAGTTAACTTCACTTTCTGCTTACTACTCTTAACCGGCTGTTTCATTTCCACTTCGAATGGAATTCCATTTACGGTTACATTGGCGATATTGCCTTCAATATCCTGTATTTCAACGACGTAATCTACGCCTTTAACCTTATATTCGAACTTTGCCATAGTTTTTATATTTTAACGTTGTTATTGTTGTTGTTGAATTTCGGAGCATTCCATCTGGTCTGTTTTGGCTTGATGGTGATAATGCCGGATTCTACATCGTGAACATCTTCCAGATATTCCTGTAGTGCAAGGGAGATGACTGCCATGTAAATCTCTTTATCAATACCCTTGGTTTCTAAACCATCTTTCAGAATCACGTTGGTCTTATGACTGAGGCCTTGAGTAACCTCGATGGTCTTCTTTCCTGTCTTATATAATAAGGTGGCGTGCTTCTCAGTAGCACGGGCGATGCGCTGTTTATGTTTCATGTAGGCTCCGAAAAACCAGAACACGATGAAGAGGAGAGCAAGGCAGGCAAATACGATTCCCATTGAAAGTACGGCGATTCCTATTCCGTATGGGTCGCTTTTCTTCAATTGCTGGGCTTTACTCAAACCTGTGTTTTGAGGCAGATAGCCTGGAGTTACTGATCCGGCAATGGCTTTCTCCCATGTCTTGAAGTCCTTGCTCAGTTCAAAACTCTCATCGGCAGCCAACACTGGCACGCTTACGGAGTCTATCAGGTCAACGGCATTCCCGTCATAGAGTGCTATCCAGTTGGGCATCTTTTCCTGCAGAATAAGATTGAGATGAAAAGGTCCCGAGTTAGAAGAATTTTTTGCCTTCCAATGTTGTCCGTTCTCGCCATCCAGGTACCAGAAACTGCTGTCGAAGATAACAATGCTCTTCTTGCCTCCCAGTGTGGTTCGTGGTTCATTGTTAGGCAATGGACACATCAGCTGTCGGCGAGCTTCAGGCGACATTTTCTTGTCGAGAACCCTTCGGTCGGTGGTTAGGAACATACCGCGTACATTATACGTGGTAAAGGAGGAATTGCTCAATTCCACCCATGGTTTGTGCTGCCCGTACTCATCTACAAGATTGGTACGATTGTCGGTCATCACCTCCGTAATACGGATACTTTTGGCTCCTTGACTCCAAGCAGGCAAGGACGTGATGACTAGCATGGTTATCAGAAATCCCAATTTCTTCATACGCTTACTAACGTTTATAGGGTTATTGTTTCATATTTCGAAAAAATCTGCATCATATAGGAACGATAGCTGTTCCTAGAAGATTCATTAGGTTTGTTTCTTGTGCTCAAAGGTACGAAGAATTTCTGAAAAGACAACAAAAAAGGTGCACAATTTTTTGTCTTTGTGCACCTCGTTTATAATTTATAACTATTTTCAGTTGTTTTGTTAACTTTTGTAAGTCTTACGCTCCGCAGAAGAACAGTACCACTATCTGGGCTGTGAAGATACGGAGGAACATGCTCAATGGATAAACCGTAGAGTATCCTACAGCTGGAGCCTCTTTAGAGCAAGAAGTATTTGCATAAGCCAATGCAGGAGGGTCTGTGTAAGTACCGGCGAGCATACCCATGATGGTGAAGTAGTTGAACTTAAACTTCAGGCGGGCAATCGTACCGATGATGAGGATAGGAATAACAGTGATGAGGAAACCACATCCCACATATTTCAAACCGTCACCCTGTACTACTGTGTCCCAGAATCCGGCACCAGCCTTGATTCCCACACTCGCCAGGAAGAGTACAAGTCCTATTTCTCGCAGCATCATATTAGCCGAAGTCGTCGTATAAGTTACCAGCTTCATGCGATAGCCGAAACGGCCGATGAGGATGGCGATGATAAGCGGACCTCCGGCTATACCCAACTTCAAAGGCACCGGCATTCCCGGAATGGCAAATGGGAGAGAACCGAAGATAATACCTACCATAATGCCTACGAAGATAGTGGCAATGTTAGGCGCATCGAGGCGCTTTACAGAGTTACCCATGATTTCAGCCACACGGTTCACATTCTCTTCTGGACCTACAACCAGAATCTTATCACCTACATGGAAGTGGTGGTTTCTGCCTGCAAAAATGTCCATTCCCTGACGGGAAATACGGGTTACGTTAACGCCGTATACGCTGGAGAAGTGCATCTTACCCAAGGTCTTACCGTTCATTTCCGGACGGGTAACGATGATACGGCGAGAAACAAAATGCTGTACTTCATCCTTCTCGCGGTCCCATTCAGCTTCAACCTCTGGTCCGATAAAAGCCTTGATGGCTTCAGCATCAGCCTCTGCACATACAACGAGCAATTCGTCTCCAACCTCAAACTTAGTCTTGCTGTTAGGAATGCTCACCTCGCCATTGTGGAGCAGTCGTGAACATACAATGTCACGGTTCAAGAACTCAGAAACTTCTCTCAGCGTTCTGCCTGTAATATAAGCATTTTCCACGCGCAAGTGCATGTTATGGGCCTTAGCGTGTGGGTTGGCAGCATCTTCTTCGTTAAGCTGTTCTTCCTCATCAGCAGTATTAATCTTACAGATGTACTTGATAAGGATAGTAGCACCAATAATGCCCACTACACCAAGAGGATAAGCACAAGCATAACCGTTGGCAATACTTGGAGCCCCATTAGGGAAGACGCTAAGCAAAGCCTCGTTGGCAGCACCAAGACCCGGAGTATTGGTAACCGCACCATAGAGAGTACCTACCATCATAGGCAGGTTGTTAGGGTTGCTCGTATCAAAGAAGAGATAATAGCAACCAAACATCACGAGGATGTTGAGTAAAATAGCGCTAGCCGAAAGCATGTTGAGCGTAACACCACCTTTCTTGAAACTCTCGAAGAAACCAGGTCCTACCTGGAGACCAATCATGAAGACGAAGAGGATCAGGCCGAAGTCTTGCACGAAAGTGAGAATTTCCTTTGGGCCGGTGAAGCCAACGTGGCCAGCCAAAATACCTGCGAAGAGAACGAAGGTGACACCTAATGAAATGCCGCCAATCTTTATCTTTCCGAGGTAAACACCAATAGCTATCACGATAGCGTAGAGTAGGGCGATGTGAGCCACCGACTCGGTATTGGTGAAGAGATTAACAATCCAATCCATGTATTCGTTTTAAAATCAGAAAATTATATTCCTGTAGTTTACCAAATTATTTTAGAATTTATGTTTTCTTTTGCTTGTTTTAAATGAAAGATACAGTTCTGTTTATAGAGAGAATCTGTAGATTATTAGGGATTCAATTAAAACTGAAAATTGGAGGACATCGCATAGGATGCCCTCCAACCTATTTTTTCTTGTAAAAAATCAAGCCCTTTTTCAAATGGCTTTCTTTTAAACATAAGATTACTTCTCGATAGCTGCTACACCTGGCAATACCTTACCCTCGATAGCCTCGAGGAGAGCACCACCACCTGTAGAGATGTAAGATACCTGATCAGCCAAACCGAACTTGTTGATACAAGCTACAGAGTCACCACCACCGATGAGTGAGAATGCACCTTCCTTTGTAGCCTCAGCGATTGCGTCAGCAATAGCCTTAGAACCACCAGCGAAGTTGTCGAACTCGAATACACCTGCAGGACCGTTCCAGAGGATAGTCTTGGCACCCTTGATGGCAGCTGCGAAAGCCTTGCGAGTCTCAGGACCTGCGTCCATACCCTCCCAACCGTCAGGGATGTTGTTAGATGGGCAAACCTGAGTATTGCAGTCGTTCTTGAAGTCATCACCGCAGATAGAGTCTGTGCCGAGTACGAGGTTTACACCGTTCTCCTTAGCCTTCTTGATTACGTCGAGAGCAACGTCGAGCTTGTCATCCTCGCAGATAGACATACCGATCTTGCCGCCGAGAGCCTTAGAGAATGTATAAGTCATACCACCGCAGAGAATCAGGTTGTCAACCTTAGTCAACAGGTTCTCGATGATACCAATCTTAGTAGAAACCTTAGAACCACCCATGATAGCTGTGAATGGGCGCTTGATGTTGCCAAGAACTGCGTCAACAGCCTTAACTTCCTTCTCCATCAAGAAGCCGAGCATCTTGTGATCCTTGTCGAAAGAATCAGCGATGACAGCTGTAGAAGCGTGCTTGCGGTGAGCTGTACCGAATGCGTCCATTACATATACGTCAGCGTAAGAAGCCAACTTAGCAGCGAACTTCTTCTGACGCTCCTTCATCTCAGCCTTAGCTGCATCGAATTCTGGAGTACCCTTCTCAACGCCAACTGGCTTGCCTTCCTCTTCTGGATAGAAGCGGAGGTTCTCGAGTAAGAGAGCCTCACCTGGCTTCAGGGCAGCTGCCTCAGCATCAGCGTTACCGCAGTCCTTAGCGAACTTAACGTCTACGCCGAGAGCGTCTGATACGTTCTTAACAATCTGAGAGAGAGAAAGCTCAGGTTTAACCTTGCCCTTTGGCTTACCCATGTGGCTCATCATGATGAGCGCGCCGCCGTCTGCAAGTACCTTCTTCAATGTAGGAAGGGCACCGCGGATACGAGTGTCGTCTGTTACATTACCATTTTCATCCAATGGCACGTTGAAGTCAACGCGCACGATTGCCTTGTGACCGGCAAAGTTAAAATCTTCAATTTTCATTTTACCAAATTTTATTTAGTTTATGTACTAATTTATTGTTCTAAACCTTTCTGCTGGTTTCAAAAACCGAAGGCAAAGATACAAATTATATTTGATTCAGCAAAATATAGTAGCGGTTTTTATGATTTTTAGTAGATGAAATCGTCTGTTTGCTATATCGGGTTTGCAAAATTCGTGTTTTGCGCTTCCTTCTGCCTGATTTGTTAAACAAAATGGAGAGAAATGAAATATATTCTTAACAAATTACTTTTTTTTTGGATTTTTCGATAATAAATAGTACCTTTGTGCGCAGTTAAAACGTTATTACATATAAATGAGATAAAATGGCGAAAGATAAGATTGCTTTTGTGTGCAGCAATTGCGGACAGGAAAGTGCCAAATGGATGGGCAAATGTCCTAGCTGCGGACAATGGAATACATTTAAGGAAATTCGTATTGCTGCTGATTCCGGATCGCAGGCTGCGAAGAATGCCGGAATGACCATGCGTCATGGTGGTGCTGCCACGATGTTTGGCGGGCAGCATAGCGAGCACGACGCTGCGCCGATGAAGCTTCGCGATATTTCTGCGATTGATGAACCGCGCATCGATATGAGGGACGAGGAGCTGAACCGTGTGCTGGGGGGCGGAATGGTTCCTGGCAGCATTACGCTCCTGGGCGGTGAACCGGGAATCGGTAAGAGTACGCTCACCTTGCAGACTATTCTGAACATGACTGACCGCCGCATCCTGTATGTGAGCGGAGAGGAGAGTGCCCATCAGATTAAACTCCGTGCCGACCGGTTGGCTAAAGGACAGGCGATGCTCAGAGAGGGTTCTTCTGCGGACACTCTGAAAACGGCTTCTCTTTCATCAGAAGGAGCCTTTGATCATATTACGGTTCTCTGTGAAACGCAGTTGGAGAAAATCTTCAGCCATATTCAGGAAGTGGCTCCACAGCTGATAGTTATAGATTCTATCCAAACCATTGCTACGGAAGAAGTGGACAGTTCGCCGGGTTCTGTTTCCCAAGTTCGCGAGTGTGCAGCCTCCCTGCTCCGATTTGCCAAGACGAGTGGCATTCCGGTTATTCTGATAGGCCATATTAATAAGGAGGGAACGCTTGCCGGACCAAAGATTCTGGAGCACATCGTAGATACGGTGATTCAGTTTGAGGGCGACCAGCATTACATGTACCGCATCTTGAGAAGCATCAAAAACCGATTCGGAAGTACTTCTGAGTTGGGAATCTATGAGATGATGCAAGGCGGACTCCGACAGGTGAGCAATCCTTCAGAGTTGCTGCTTACTGAAGATCATGACGGGCTTTCGGGTGTTGCCATCAGTGCTGCCATTGAGGGTGTACGCCCGTTCCTGGTGGAAACGCAGGCTTTGGTTTCAACAGCAGCCTATGGAACTCCGCAGCGTTCGGCAACTGGTTTTGACCAGCGCCGTTTGAACATGCTCCTGGCGGTTCTAGAGAAACGTGTGGGGTTCAAGCTGATGCAGAAGGACGTGTTCCAGAATATTGCCGGAGGATTGAGAGTAACCGATCCTGCCATGGACTTGAGTGTGTTGGCAGCCGTATTGAGCAGCAATGTTGACACGCCTATCGAGCAAGGTTGGTGTATGGCAGGCGAGGTAGGTCTGAGCGGTGAAGTCCGTCCGGTGTGCCGCATCGAGCAGCGTATTGCTGAGGCTGAAAAACTGGGATTCCAGCACATCATCATCCCGAAGTACAACAATCATGGTTTCGACCATAAGAAATATAAGATAGAAATTCATCCCGTAAGGAAGGTGGAAGAAGCATTCCGCTGCCTGTTCGGGTGAAGTAATAAGTAATCATACAGTTCAAAATTCAAAGTAAAATGAAGGATTCAGTAATCATTGTGAGCGGTGGCATGGATAGCATCACGTTGCTCTACGATAAGAAAGACGAGATTGCACTCGGCATTAGTTTTAACTATGGAAGTAATCATAACGAGCGTGAAATTCCTTTCGCCAAGATGCATTGTGAGCGTTTGGGAATCAAGCATATTACGATAGATTTGGGTTTCATGCATCAGTATTTCAAGAGCTCTCTTCTTGAAGGTGCCGATGCGATTCCTGAGGGGCATTATGCTGATGATAATATGAAGAGTACGGTGGTTCCTTTCCGTAATGGAATCATGCTGAGCATTGCCATCGGCATTGCTGAGAGTAATAATCTGAAGAAAGTTTTCATTGCTAACCATGGTGGCGATCATACGATTTACCCAGACTGCCGTCCGGAGTTTATCAAGGCGATAGATGAGGCTGCTGAAGCAGGTACGTTTGTTGATGTGCGCGTGGTGGCTCCTTATACGAATATTACCAAAGGGCAGATTGCTGAGATAGGTAAGAAGTTGGGCATTGACTATGCTGAAACCTGGAGCTGCTATAAGGGCGGTGAGAAGCATTGTGGAAAATGCGGAACCTGCGTTGAGCGCAAGGAGGCTTTGGCCGAGGCGGGTATTGAGGATACTACCGAGTATGAAGAATAAGGATGAAGATGAATCAGGCGTTCTTCGTTCTTTATATATAATAAGGTGTAATCAGAATAAATATAATAAAAGAAAAATGAAAACAACGATTTTATCTGCGGCTCTGATGCTTGCATCAACCGTTGCAATGGCTCAGAAGAGCAACTTCCAATTGAAGGTGGATTTGAAGAATTTCAATTCCGATTCTGTACTTGTTTACAAGGGCAGAAATGTTAAGATGGACACGGTTTTGGTGAAGAATGGTAAGTTTACCTATTCTGCAAACCTTGATAAGGCAGCCGGATACGTTTTCCTCTCACCTGAAGCTTATCGTGGTGCAGGTCAGTTTATGTTCAACCTGCCTTGTGTTCCTGGCGAGAAGGCTGAAGTTAAGGGCGATGCAAAGACCCGCTTTGATATTTCGGGTTCTAAGTTCTATCAGCAGTATCATGAAGTAGGTGTTCTGCTGGAGAATGCTAATAAGGAGTTGAGAGATTACGAAGCTTCCTTGAACCAGAGAATCAAGAATGGTGAGACCCAGCAGAGCATCATGGCAGAGTATGAGCAGAAGGCTCCTGCCCTGCAAAAGGCAAAGGACGATAAGATTTTCGATTTCGTAAAACAGCATCCTGATTATGAGGCTTGTGCTACTATCATAGAGCAGTTTGATGATGTCAGCAAGATGGAGAAACTGCTGGGCTTGCTCTCTGAAAATGTGAAGAACGGCAGAATGAAGGCTTTCTACCAGCCAATGATTGATATGGCTAAGAAGCGTGCTGAGGCTGAGGAGAAGGCTAAGAAGGTGCAGGCTGCCGGTGTTGAGGCTCCTGACTTTACGCTGAAGGATATTAAAGGAAATGATTTCAAGCTTTCCAGCCTTCGCGGTAAGATTGTAGTTCTCGATTTCTGGGGTTCATGGTGCGGATGGTGCATCAAGGGAATGCCTAAGATGAAGGAGTATTACGAGAAGTACAAGGGTAAGTTTGAAATTCTAGGTGTAGATTGTAATGATACAGAGGCTAAGTGGAAGGCTGCTGTTGAGAAGCACCAGTTGCCATGGATTCATGTTTACAATCCGAAGGACAGCAAGGTTCTCAGCGACTACGCTGTTCAGGGCTTCCCTACAAAGATTGTGATTGATGCTAACGGTAAGATAATCAAGACCATCGTTGGTGAGGATCCTGCTTTCTACACTTTGCTTGATGAAGTGTTGGGCAAGTAATGTTAACATAAAACAATGTCGCCCTGTAAGTGCAAAATTTTATTTGCTCTTACAGGGCGATTTTTTGTTTTGTATTTTTTATTTCTTTTTCTTCTTCAATTCCAGTTTCGGAATCTTGATTTTCTGTCCGGCCTTTACGGTGCTTGTACCATTCAGGGCTTCTACGTAGCATTCCATGCCGGAACCTAAATAGCGGGTGCTGATCTGTTCGAGGGTCTGACCGGCGCCAACCGTAACGGTCTGGGCAACTCCTATGATTCGGTAAGCTCCCGTGCGTACGCGAGCATCCTTATCATACTGGGATGATGCTATTTTCGAAGTAGCCTTTTCTTCGGCTTTATCTTTAGCCTTTTCTTTCGCTTCAGCCTTAGCTTTTGCTTCAGCCTGCTTAGCCTTTTCAGCGTTAGCACTTTCCTCATCCGAATTTTCTGCCAGTTTTACTGCTTCTGCAGTTTTAGCCATACGGATGCTGTCTTCCATCGCTTTCTGGCGGAGTTTCTGTTCCTGAGAGAGTGGGGCGGCAGCTGGTTTGGCTGGGACTTTCTTGGCTGGAGTCTGGTGATACAGGTTTAGCTGCATGGCTAGATGATCGCGCTGGGCAGTCATCTGACCATAGTTGAAGGCAAACCATCCCATTCCGCCAATCAAAGCTACTACGATGAGACAGACTGCTACGACCAGATAGCGAGGAATAACAATATGATGAGAATTGGAAGATTCTTCTTCCTCCTCTTCTTCTTCAGATTCATCTGATGCAGGTACTGCTGGTTCAACAACTGCTTTCAGGGCTTGCTGTTGCTGGGCTAATTCAAGCTTCTCTTGCTCCAGTCTTTCCTGCTCAAGCCTTTCCTGTTCCAGTCTTTCCTGCTCAAGCCTTTCTTGCTCCAGTCTTTCCTGCTCCAGTCTTTCCTGTTCCAGCCTTTCCTGCTCTTGCTTTTCTTTTTGTATTCTTTCCTGCTCCAGTTGGGCTTGTTTTAATCTTTCCAGTTTAGCTTGTTCAATAGCAATTTGCTTTGCCAGTTCGTCTTCGGCTTCTTTTTCCTTTTCCTTTTCAGATCCGATTACGACAACCTCCGGATTTGGAGTTGCAGTTTTTTCTTCGTCCAGAAAATCGATTACTTGTGCAGGTGCATCTTCTGTCTGTTCTTCTCCAAACTTCTCATCTATTTCATCGAAATCTACGCCGTCATTTACCACCACCGTTTCAAATTGGGCGAATGGCTTGTTCACGATTTCTTTCAGGATGTTGTCAGGCGTGAAGGTGAGTTTGTCTCTGCCTTCAATGGTGAAGCGCTCGCCCGTGTTCACATTGATGCTTTCACGGTCTTTCGTGGCCTGTACCTTAAAGGTACCCAGCCATTTTATCTTCACCTGCTTGTCGGCATCGAGTCCCTGGTTGCACACATCAAACATCTTCCGGATGAAGAGTTCTGCTTCCACCTGGCTCAGACCGCTCTTATCAGCAAGCAGTTTTCCGAGTGTATTTAAACTGAATTTGCTCATTGCTCATCCCCTCCATTCTTTAGTTTTTCCTTGACCGAAGCAACCGGTCGGAAACCCAACACCAACTTAGGCGGCACCAGCTGGCGCTTCTTGGTAGTAGGATTAACCACCACTCGCTCCATGCGCTTCTTCACTTCGAAGGTGCCAAAATTGGGGATAGAGACAGCTTCTCCATCCTCAAACTCGGCAATCATAGCGTCTATCGCCTTGCGCACCAACTTTTGGGTGTCTTCCTGCGAATAGCCGGTTTGCTGAGCCAGTTCAGCGATGTATTCCTTATTGTTCATATTTATTTAATATGTAGTCAAAATTTCTAAAACTCCAGGCTATGGGGGAGAGAATGATTATTTCACCACCTTACCATAGAGGTCAAATTCCTCGCTTGCAGTAATTTCTACCTGATAGAAACAACCAACGCGCAGACGCTTCTCATCGGCACGGATCAGAACCTCAGGGTCTACTTCCGGAGAGCAGAACTCTGTTCGTCCGATGTAGTAATCGCCTTCCTTGCGGTCGATGATAACGGTCATGGTTTTACCCACCTTATCAGCCTCAATCTCAGAGCTGATGTCTTGCTGCAGAATCATCAGTTCGTCCAGCCGGCGCTGCTTTACCTCGGCAGGCACGTTGTCTTCGTAGTGGGTGGCGCTGTAGGTTCCTTCTTCCTCAGAGTAGGCAAAAGCGCCCATGCGCTCAAATCTCTGTTCGCGTACGAAGTCAAGGAGCTCGTGGAAATCCTCATCTGTCTCGCCTGGGAAACCAACCATCAGCGTAGTGCGGATGTGAATGCCTGGCACGCGTTCGCGGATGGCCTTCAGCAGATTGATGGTTTCCTGCTTCGTTACGTGGCGATGCATGCTGGTGAGCATGGGGTCGCTGATGTGCTGGAGGGCAATGTCGAGATATTTGCATACGTTTGGCTTCTCGCGCATCACGTCCAGAAGATCCATTGGGAACTGGTTTGGATAAGCGTAATGCAGGCGAATCCATTTCACGCCCGGAATATCAGCCATCTCGCTGATGAGTTCGGTAATATGATGCTTGCCGTCAATATCTACACCATAGTAGGTGAGTTCCTGAGCGATAATCTGAAACTCCTTTACGCCTTCAGCTACCAGTTCGCGCACCTCCTGCAGAATCTCTTCCTTCGGACGGGAAACATGCTTGCCGGTGATGATAGGAATGGCGCAGTAGGCACAGTGGCGGTTGCAGCCCTCAGCTATCTTGATGTAGGCATAATGGCGCGGAGTGGTGAGATGACGCTGGCCGTTGCAGGATGAAACTTCCGCCTTGCCGAGTTCCTGCAGGAGCTGCTTGTAGTTGAATTTGCCGTAGAACTTATCCACTTCGGGCATTTCTTCTTCCAGTTCCTTCTGGTAGCGCTGCGAGAGGCAGCCCATTACGTAGAGCTTTCTGAGTCGGCCTTCTTCCTTAGCCTGGATAAACTCCAGGATGGTGTCGATGCTTTCCTGCTTTGCATCCTCGATGAATCCGCACGTATTGATGACGGCTATCTCGCCCTGAGGGCGCTTGGAATCGTGAACGCAATGGTAGCCGTTTGCCTCAAACTGCTTCATCAGCAACTCGCTGTCTACGAGATTCTTCGAGCAGCCCAGGGTAATAATATCTATCTGATTTTTCTTCATTTTCTAATTTTTAAAGAGCGAGTCTACGAATTCTGTCTTGTTGAAAAGCTGCAGATCTTCCATACCTTCGCCCAGTCCGATGTATTTTACAGGCACCTTGAGCTGGTCGCTGATGCCGATTACAACGCCGCCCTTAGCGGTTCCGTCGAGCTTGGTGATGGCGAGCGAGGAGATGTTGGTAACGGCAGAGAACTGTTTAGCCTGCTCGAATGCATTCTGTCCGGTACTTCCGTCGAGCACGAGCATTACCTCGTCTGGTGCTTCAGGCATTACTTTCTTCATCACTTCCTTTATTTTCTTGAGCTCATTCATCAGGTTCACCTTGTTGTGCAGTCGGCCTGCTGTATCGATGAGCACCACGTCGGCGCCGTTTGCCTTGGCGCTCTGCAGGGTGTCGAACGCCACGCTTGCCGGGTCGCTTCCCATCTGCTGTTTCACTACAGGCACGCCCACGCGCTCGCCCCAGATGCAAATCTGCTCTACGGCAGCGGCACGGAAGGTGTCGGCAGCTCCCAGAACAACCTTCTTTCCAGCCTTCTTAAACTGGTAAGCCAGTTTGCCGATGGTGGTTGTCTTGCCCACGCCGTTTACGCCTACTACGAGGATAACGTAAGGCTTATGGTCGGCAGGAAGTTCCCAGTCTGCCAGGTCATCGCTGTGATTCTCGGAGAGGAGAATGGCGATTTCCTCGCGCAGAATGCGGTTGAGCTCGCTGGTTGAAACATATTTATCGCGGGCCACACGTTCTTCGATGCGGCGGATAATCTTGACCGTGGTTTCTACACCTACGTCTGAAGTGATGAGTACCTCTTCGAGATCGTCGAGCACATCATCGTCGACGGTAGACTTTCCGGCAACGGCGCGCGCCAGTTTGCCAAACACACTCTCCTTGGTTTTTTCAAGTCCCTTATCAAGAGTTTCCTTCTTTTTGTTGCTGAATAATCCGAATAATCCCATAATCTTGTTTTTTATTTTCTGCAAAGATACTCATTTTTTTTTATTTTATGGCTTTTTCACTTGCTTTTTCGCCCTTTTCAAGAAAAAAAGTAAAGATTTGGAGGGTTTTATGTCATGACAGAAGTTTTTTTACCGATAATGTGGGTTAATAAGGTTTGATAAATAATGTTGTCTGCTACAAAAAACAATTCGCCCTGCAAAGGGCAGAAGCGGTTTGGCTTCTGGACCCTTGCAGGGCGTTCTGTTTATTTCTTCATCATTTCCTTTACGGCTCTTTCGAGCTGGGTATCATGGCCATTGATGAAATCTTCCGGACTGTTGTAAACCTCGATGTCTGGGTTCAGCTGGGTGTTCTCGCCGAACACACCACGCATGTCGCGGCAGCCTACCTGAGGAATACCGAATACCAGCGTGTTGTCCATCAGCGTTTCCCACCATACGGCTGTCATGGTTCCTGCTACAGGAGCACCGATCAGCTTGCCGATTCCGAGTTCCTTGTAAACCCATGGGAAACCGTGACCGTTGCTGTAATCATTCTCGCAGATCATAACGCAAGATGGCTTCACCCATTTGTTGAACGGATCGCGGCCAACTACCTTTCCGTGAGGCACAAACTCCTGATACTGCTTGCCGTTGAGCAGGGTGCAGAGATCATCGTGCAACCAGCCGCCACCATTATGGCGCTCGTCTACGATTACAGCGTCTCTGTTTCGGTTCTTGTCGCTCAGCAGTTCGCTGTAAACGGTGCGGAAACTTTCCGAATCCATCGCCTTAACGTGAACATAAGCGATGCGTCCGCCCGAAATGCTGTCAACGAAAGCGCGGTTGCGGTCTACCCATCGCTTGTAGAGCAGGTTGTTGAGTTTGCCCTGAGAGATAGCCTTCACCGTAACCTCCATCTTCTTGCCCTTGGCGTTTCTAATGCCGATGCGTACATTCTTGCCAACCTTTCCGTCGAGCAATGGGAAGTAGTCCATTCCGGCTTTAATCTCCTCGCCGTCGATGCTCTCGATGATGCAGCCGGCTGTAACGCCCGTATTCTTCACATCGAAAGGACCGCGCTTGATAATCTCCTGAATCTTCAGGCCGTCGCCCTGATACTGAGGGTCGAAGAATACTCCCAGATTGGCGGTGGTAAGCGCGCTGTTCGAAGCGTAGTAGCGGGCTCCTGTATGCGAAGCGTTCAGCTCTCCAAGCATTTCGCTCAACATCTCCTGGAAGTCGAAATTGTTGTTGATGTAAGGCAGGAACTTCTCATAGGTCTTGCGGTAACCTTCCCAGTCAACACCATGAATCTTAGGGTCGTAGAACTTGTCTTTCACCTGTCGCCATATATGGTCGAAGAGATACTGGCGCTCCTCGGCTGGCTTATAGTTGAAGTTAGCCTCAAAGCTGATGTTCTTGGTGCTGAATCCGCTCAGATCCACCTTCTTGATGCTGCTTCCGTTGCAGATAAAAAGGTTCTTCACATCCTTGTCGGTCTGCAGGTTGCCCTGGCCTACGCCCTTCATCACGAGCTTGGTAGAGCCGTCCTTCAGGTCGTGCTGCCAGAGGTCGTAATCATCCTCGAAGGCTGCCTGGTAGTAGAGCTTGTCGCCGTCTTTAGAGAGCACAGCATCGCCCATGTGCGAAGAATTTACGGTGAGGCGTACGATTCTGTCGCGGCAGTTTTCGATGTCCAGCTCCAGTGGCTTCACTTTTTCCACCTCTATCTTTCCGGTCTTCTTCTGCTTTTCGTCAGCCTTCTTTTTAGCTTCTTCCTTCTTTTCGTCTTCCTTCTTCTCCTTTTCGTCCTTGTTGGCGTCAGCCAGTTCTATCTCTTCCTTGCTCATGTTGAAGCGGTTGTAGGCGTCCAGGTCGAAGAACATGATGTAGGCATCGTCTTCTGCTCCCCAGCTTCCATGACTGCGGTAGCCGGCTCTGTCGCTCTGGAAGAGCATTGCCTTGCCGTCGAGCACCCATTTGCCGTTGCTGTCGCTGTAGCCGGAATTGGTCAGGTTGTGAACCTCTTTGCCGTCAGCCTTTACCAGCGCAATATCCTGGTTGTTCCAGCCGCCGTTGCCGATATAGGTAGAAAGAAGCCATTTGCTGTCTGGCGACCATTCGAAACCGATGTCTCCATCGCTGTAAGAGTAGACGTATTTGCCATCGAGCACGGTGCGGATTTCCTTCGATTTCAGATTGACGATGCGGAGTGCAGCGCGATCTTCGAAGAAAGCTACTTCCTTGCCGTCAGGAGAGTATTGAGGATACTGCGATGTAATGCCTGTTTTCACCAGCTGCTCTTCCTCGATATCGGTAGCGTAGGTGAAGTTCTTCTCTTTCTCGTTCTTGATCTTAGACTGGTAAATCTGCCATACGCCATTGCGCTCGGCTGCATAGACCAGGGCTCTGCCGTCTGGCGAGAAACTCAGGTCGCGCTCCTGCTGCGGTGTGTCGGTAATGCGCTTGGTAGTGGTGTATTCTACAGAAGTTACGTATACGTCGCCATGCATCACGAAAGCCACTTCCTTGGCGTCTGGCGAAACGGAAATCTCTGTAGCTCCCCAGCTTTTAATCTGACGTACGAGGCTTGGAGCGTCATTATCCGTTGTAATGGAGATGTTCACCTTCTGAGGCTCTCCACCTTCTTTCACGGTGTAGATTTCGCCATCATATCCGTAGCAGAGCAGGTCGGTGCTGGATGCGGTGAGGAATCTTACCGGATTGCCTTTGTGGTGGGTAATCTGCTTGTCGCTTGAACTGTTGAGGCTGCGGCGGTAGATATTGAATGTGCCGTCCTGCTCGCTCAGATAGAAGAATGATTTCTCGTCTGATGCCCATACTGGCGAGCGGTCTTCGCCGGCAAAGGTAGTCTGCTTGGCAAACTTTCCGTTACTCTTCAGCCAGATGTCGCGTGCGATAGGTGATTTCTGGTGTTTGCGCCAAGGGTCTTCGTATCCCTTTTTGTCGTGGTAGAGAATGTCGCCGTTCTTGGCGATGCTGATATTCTCCATGGTGAGGGCAGAGAAGAGTTCCGGTCTTCCGCCCTTGGTGCTTACCTTATATACTTGTGGGAATGTGTTGTCGCCGAAGATGATGCTCTGGGCTGTAGGCTGCAGACTGGCTGAGTAGAGCACATGGTCGTTGTCTGCAAAGGCGATAGGTGTTTCGCTGCCGCTGTTGGTAGTGAGTCGGGTAGGAGCACCGCCTTTTGCATCGATTACGAAGATGTCGAGACTTCCTTCGCGGTTAGATTGGAAGGCAATTTTCTTGCTGTCAGGGCTCCATACAGGATGCGAATCGAAGGCCGCATGGGTTGTGAGCTGTCGCGCTTCACCGCCGTTGACAGAAACACTGTAGAGGTCGCCTTTATAAGCGAAGGCGATGGTAGTGCCATCGGGCGAGATGGCTGGGTAGCGCATCCAGAGCGGATGTTCTTCTGCGCTGGCAGAGAGTGCTGCCGAGAGCAGGGCTACTGAAAAGATTAACTTTTTCATTTGCGTATGTTTTATGTTTGAATATGCGTTATAAAAATCTCTTCTCTTTCGGGGGCAGAATGCTGTTTCTTGCTCCTAACGGATGCAAAGGTAGTTATTTTTTGCGATATTTAAGCATAAAAAAAGAAAAAAGTGAGAAAAAGTTTGGTGTATTCAAAAAATATATGTACCTTTGCAGCCGCAAATAAGAAAAGTGGCTGATTGCGTTATTGGTTAGCTGGTTTGCGATTTGAAAAGTGTTGGTTCCGTAGCTCAGTTGGATTAGAGCAACAGCCTTCTAAGCTGTGGGTCTTGGGTTCGAACCCCAACGGAATCACTATAATAGGCAAAATGAAACTTATTTGTACAAAAATAGCGTGAGAGAACAATAGTAGTAAGTTACTTATTTATAGGTACTTATCTCTGTTGTTCTTTTTTGTTTTTAAATATATTTTATCACTTATTTCTCTTTTATGTACTCTTTTCATAAATAGCTGTTAATCAACATGTTATGAATTTGGCGTATTGGGAAATCATCCATGTGTGTTACAAATGTGTTATCAAAAAGCGCTAATGTGTTACCAAAATAGAGAAGTTGAAATCCTTAATGACCGGAAATGACCGTGACCTTAATGACCGGAAACCGTCCCTAAACATTTATTTGTTTTTCTGATGAAACTCTTTTCTTGTCTTAGCCATTGCTTCTGTAGCCCTATCGTGGGTTTCTATCAGCAGTGGACTCTTGTGATATTGCACGATTTTGACTCCGACTGAGTTGTGCCTTTTCTTTTCCTCGATGCATTGAATGATCAAGTCGGAGTTGGCTCTCGCCTTCCTCCCTCGCGACTCGGCAGAGACTGCAAGCGAGCTTGCATCTTTGCTCTCGCTGCTCGTTCGGTTGGCTGATTTAGCCGTTGGAGTCTTGTCAAAGTTCTGAATATAGGCAACGTTGGTCAGGAAGAGAATTTCGGAACCTTCCGGTATTTCCTGCATAACCTTCACCATGAGGGTTAGCATCATGCGGAATTCCGTGGTGTGTAGGTCGCTGATTACATCACGGCTGATGATATTGCCGTTATGCTCAATTACAACGGCAGCACCACCAGCTCGCTCTTTATGGCCATAATCACATGAGCCACCTATCCAAACGTAATATGTAGATGTATCTTGTGTCATAATTATTCTGTAGGTTTCACCACAGTTCTCCACTCCATAAACTGCTTGGTTGTTTCTCCGCTATGTATCCAAGTTATGGCATTTCCACGCCATTGTTTAACTTTACCTTCTTCATAATTGTAAAATATTATGGTTGTTATTTTATCTTGTTATATTCCTCATCGCTCACAGCCTCCTGCCACTCGTTGGATGTGTTCTCGCCAGGTATTTCAAAGGCGAGGTGGGCAAACCAGCTGTCTTTTGCGGCACCATGCCAATGCTTCACGTTGGCAGGAATATGGATGACTGTGCCGGGGAGGATTTCCTGCGCAGGCTTTCCTTCCTCCTGATACCAGCCACGTCCGGCTACACCTACCAGCATTTGTCCGCCACCCTTTGTGGCGTGGTGCGTATGCCAGTTGTTACGGCAGCCAGGCTCAAAGGTAACGTTGAAGAAAGGTATCTGACTGTCAGATATTTGTGCCAGATAACTGTTGCCTTTGAAGTATTTGGCGTAAGCGGTGTTGGGTTCGCCAACAGGGAATATCATCTCGCGCTGGAAAGCATCCTTGGCGTCTTCGCCTTTCACGTCCTCGTTCCATACCTCCTTTGCCAGATTGAAGGCAGCCCAGGCCTTTGGCCAACCTGCGTAGAAGGCGATGTGAGTAATAATCTCTGCCGCTTCAGTGCGGGTAATTCCGTTATTCTTTGCCGACTGCAAGTGATATTTCAGCGAGCTGTCGGTGATTCCTTGGCTGATGAGCGAAGTGATTGTTACCAAACTGCGGTCGCGCAATGAAAGCAGGTCATTGCGGCTCCATACTTCTCCAAAGAGGATGTCGTCGTTGAGGTGAGCGAACTCTGGGGCAAACTCACCTAACTGGGTGCGCCCTGCTGTTTGTACTATTTTCTTCATTGTATCATTTTTTTTAAATCTTCTCCATATTTTCAAATTCTTCTCCAGAAAACATCTACGATGTAAAAATAACAGTTATTCTATATGTGCTTCATTATATTTATGCAGTCTTGCGGTACTCGCTTGGAGTCTTTCCCGTCTGTGCCTTGAAAAAGCGGACGAAGTGCTGAGAATATTCAAAGCCGAGGCGCTGGCTGACTTGCATAATGGTTAAGGTTTCATCTACAAGTAGTTGACGGGCTGCAGAAAACAGTCGGTCGTTGATCAGACTCTTTGCGGTTTTGCCAGTCTCTGTCTTGACTAATTCACCGAAATATTTGGTAGAATAGCAGCATTTGTCGGCAAAGTAGGCTACAGTAGGCAGCCCTTTATGCTCCGCTTTCCGGGCAATGTATTCATCGAGCAGAGAGATGAACTTCTTTACCACCGAATGATTTATCTCCTCGCGTGTGATAAACTGTCGGTCGTAGAAGCGCAGGCAGTAGTTCAGCAGCAACTCGATGTTTGAAACGATGAGTTCACGCGAATGTCTATCTATAGGATGCTCGAGTTCCTGCTTAATCATTGAGAGCACATCACGGAAGATGTTTACCTCGGCAGCGGATAGATGTAGAGCTTCGTTGCTTGTATAGTCGAAGAACTCATAGCGGGAGATGTTCTTGCCAAGCTGGGTGCGATTGAGCAACTCGGGATGGAAAGCCAATACCGTATATTTGGCAAGCGGTACTCCAGGAATGGGTTCAACCTTAATCGACTGTCCTGGAGCAAACGAGGTTACGGTCATCTCGTCAAAATCATATTCTGTTCTGCCGTATGACAATTTGCAGCCCTTGTTTTCCTTCAGGAAGAGGGCGTAAAGTCCGTAATGGTGCACAGCCTCCTGTATAGGAGAGGTGTTCTCTACACGTGCAATGCTTACCAGAGGATGAAGCGTTTTCACCCCAATGTAGTCGTTGAACTCCTGTATTGTATTAAAGAATAATTCCTTCATAATCCTAAGCCTTTTAAATTTCTTGGGTGCAAAGATACGCACATTCTCCTAAAGAGCTTATACCTGGTTTTCGGAAGATTTTACCATTATCGGAGATTTATTCCATTCTTCCATATTTCATTTCCACGCCTTCACATTACTCTTTATACCTTTCTCATTTTTATCCAATTAATTTAATAATCTGTTTATCCGAAGCATCAGGCAGGATTTCTTTCAGATGCTCGAAAATCCTCTGGTAAGATTCCAGGGGAGTGCGATTGCATTGGCAAGCCTCCCTGCCATAGAGATCTTCGGGAGTATTGAGCAGCGACCATCCCCAGCCATATTCATGATTGTGCTTGTCGCGAGGGTAGACGAAATCCTCGGTCACGATGTAAGTCGCCATTTCCAGTCGGGTGAGATAACCGTCAAACTTGCTTCTCATTCCTTTGCCGGTGAAACCGCAGGCTGCCCGAAGTTCTCTTGTGATGAGACTACCGGTAGATTGAAGCGTGCTGAGAATGGCTCCTTCTATCGATTCATCATCTGGGCGAGAGTATTTGCTTCTTCTGTAGTTACAGAAGTCCGGCCACCATTCCTGGGTGATGAATCCTGCTTTCTTGTTAAAGAACTTTCCGTACATACACGGCATTTCCTGCACAATTTCGCCCTTCCATTTCCATAGCGGCCAGTCCCAACCGCCTTCAGGAAGTCTTACGTAACCGCAGTCTTCCGCCACGATGTCTTCGGCTGAGAATCCTTCAATGCCACTATCAAGGAGAGGGAGGAAGCCGATCTTCTGGATCAGTTCTATCATGCCTGTTGCTGAATATATTTCTGGAAAATTCATAAGCTTCGTTCTTTATCTTATTATCAATTCGTTCAGTTTATCCTCTCTGATAATCTTCGGCAGAGCCTTGCCAGCGAGAATGAGAATCTTTTTACCATTACGATAAATATGAAGCTGTCGTGAGCGAACTACGGCAGTCAACTCCTCATCATTCTGCATGGCTTGCCAGATAGGATAATATACTCCCTCAGGTTCAAACAACTTCTTTTGAAGATGCGAGCAGAGGTTTGTTGTATCAATAGTTATTGCCATATTTCCTTCAACTTCTTCTTATCACTTTAAAATCCCAACTCCACATCCTTGCCGAATGGTGCGAGCGAAAGCCCGGCCATCTTGAAATGCTGTTTTCCCCAAGGAATGCCGATGATCGTTATACATAAGAGAAAGCCGAAGAACAGATGCATGAGGCAAGCCCACAATCCTCCGAAAATCAGCCAGAGTAAATTCAACGGGATGCGAATGCAACCTGTTGGACTATTCGATTCTCTTACTGTAGAGCCAAAAGGCCATAGGCAGAGCAGACCAATCTTGAATGTCTGTATTGCAAACGGAATGCCGATGATAGTACATGCAAGAGCCAGACTTCCGGTGAAATAACCGATGGCAGCTTCGAGACCTCCGAAGAGCCACCAAAGTAAGTTTCCTATTATGCGCATAAGATTATTCTATTATATTTTTGTTAATTTCTTGCCATTCCTGATGCTCTTCCAGATGATTGGTCTTTACCAGTACGCTCTGAAAGCCGAAATTTCTGCCAGCCTCGGCATTCTCTACACGGTCATCGAAATAGAGAGTGGTGGCAGGATTCAATCCTGTCTTCTGCGTCATCTCTTCGTAGATTTCGACGGATGGCTTCTCTTTCCGCATGGCGTATGAGAGGAAGACTTCATCAAACATCTCCTCTGTGGAATATCCCAGCTGATTCATCTGACTGACCGATTTCTGCCAAAGCGTATCGTTGATGTTGCTGAGCAGATAGACCTTGTACCGCTTCCGAAGCTTGACCAATGCCTCCAGTCTTTCCACGGGCAGATTGCCACACAACTCTTCCAGGACTTTCTCAATATCCCCGGTTGTGGTTCCTTTGCGGCAAAGGCTCAGCATCTCTTTCAATGTTTCTGCTTCTGCTACCAGACCATTGATATATTGGTGCATCAGTCTCTTGATTTTGCGGACATGGATTAGCCGCTTGAACGCCGTAACGCCCAGGCTCTCCATGGCTTTCACGACAGAGGCATCATCAATGTTCACGATGACACCTCCATAATCAAAAACGAGAGTTTCTATCTGTTTCATGCTCATTTTCCTGTTGTTAGAATTTATCTATCTCTGTGAAACGATTAAAAGTTCTGCCGTCCCTTGTTACTTTCCCGAAGAACATATCTTCCGGTCTTACCCAATAGGCTTGGTCTCCATAGAGAGCCTGATAAACCACCATGCGCTCCTGAGTCTCGGAGTCGAAGGCTGAATGGATGAACCTGTATTTGCCGCCCTTAAAGTGCTGGAATCCAGATTTCATCTATTGGATGTCCGGCAACATAGAGGTTCACTACAGTCTTTTCTCTGTCGAGTTGCTGCATCTTGCTGGCAGAAACAGGAGGCAGAGACACAATCATCTTCTCCTGCAGCTTGATTAAAATGTTTTATTGACTGATAACTTGATAGTTATGCGCCTTTTTATGGCAGGATAACACCTGCTCAGGCACGATTCTTCTGCAAAGATACAAATTATATTCAGAAATGGATTCATACAGCCTGGTTTTGTTGGTTCAGCAGACTGGATTTAACCTAATTTATAAATTAGGAGCACTCCAGTAAGAATCATACTGCAAAGAGTATGAAACATAAAATAACATAAAGTCTGATTGTAGTGTCGTTAATGTGGATTTTTATCTGTATCTTTGCACGCAAAATTTTCAATTACATGCCAATGGATAATAGGAATACAGTACAGTTGAACAGTTTGGTTGGTTGGCTTCGCCTTCCTCCTTCGCGACTCGGCCATTCAAGCGAGCTTGATGGCTCTCGCTGCTCAGTCGGTTGCCTCGGTAACTCTTCAGCAACAGATCTCAAAAACCAAATGAAAGAGCGCATTGTAAATGTTAAACTGAAGGATATCAGCACCTGGGCAACCGGGCACCTGTCCAAAAACTGGGTTACAGAACGAATCAAAACGCTTAGGAAAGTGAGCTGAAATTGGTACAACGAACTTGGACACCCTAACTATTTGTACGACATAGTGATGGATTTGGAAGTCGTTGCCGACGACCCGACAGGCGATGAGGGCATTGCCGCCGACGAGCCGTCAGGGGAAAAAAGAATCTTCGACCTGATCGGTCGCAGGCGCAATGCAAAGGCGAAGGGACTGGTAATTGTGAATGGAGAATTAAATATTAAGAATTAAGAGAAGCCCCTCCAACTCCCCCAAGGGGGAGGGCTTCGTTGACGCCCTTATGCGCAGCCTTCATTCCCCTTGGGGGAGCTGGAGGGGGGCTAAAGATGTCTTTTTGGAGTATATTTTTGCCAAATTTGGTGTAATGAGAGTTTTTTTTCGCTTTGTTGGACGTTTTTTTGAAATAAAAACACTACCTTTGCACAAGAATAATGGTGATGTTCTTCCTTCTTTATGGGTTTGACATTAATGTCGGATAGCCGTAAACAGGCAAAAAAGTAAAGCAGGTAGGTTCTCATTAATAATAAAAACACTTCAAAAAGCTCATTCTATGATACTTGACATACAATCGTTGGAAGCCTTGGCACACTACACTCGCGGTGGCGTGACCATATTCTTTGTCTTTTGGTGCTTCCTGCTCAGGAAATACGAGAAACGTAGCTATATGCTGAAGCTGCTCTATTTTTCATCGGTTCTCATTGCTGTTTGCTATGCCAAAGACGTGCTGTTCGCTTTCACGTCGATAAAATATTCCACCCACTTGAACAACATTTGCGGCATATTGGACATGGTTTACATACCCGTGATTTCCGCATTCTTCCTCGAAGTGGTTCGACCGGGAGCAGTTTCCATGCGGCAGACATGGACTTCGGTGGCGTTTCTTGCGTCGTTTGCCCTTATCTACGTTTTCTTGCCCTTCAAGGCGATTGAACTAATTGCTTCCTGTGTGGCGTTCGCCATTTCTGCCATAACGTTGGTCTATGTTACTGTGTTTGCGGTGAGATACCGCAAAATGCTGTATGAAAACTATTCCTACACCGAGAATGTGGATGTCGTTTGGGTGATGCTGTCGTGCTATGCCTCTTTCGGCTCTTTCGTCCTCTACGAACTGATGTTCCAAAACGCCGTGTGGCTCAGCGATGTCATTTTCAACATCTCAGGCATGGTGTTGTGGACTATAGTGTTTAAGTTCGCCCAAAGGCACAGGGTGCTGAAAATGTTATTCCAGAATAATGGCAGTCCTGCCGGTGACACCGACGAGACAGGACTGACGGAGACAGAGGCCGACATGCGGAAGCAAGAACGCTACAAATACATAGAATCGCGCATTCAGCTGTTAATGGAACAAGAGAAGCTCTTCCTCATGTCAAAACTCACTATCATGGACCTGGCTACAAAGATAGGCACCAACAAAACCTATCTTTCCGAATATCTGAACAGCAACCTGAACATGTCGTTCCACGACTTTGTGAACAAGTATCGTGTGGAAGAGGCGTGCCGTATTATTGATGCCTTGCCGCAGGACAGCAAGCGGACGATAATAGACATTTCAATCAAGAGCGGATTTAATTCCATCTCGTCTTTCTACCGCCAATTTGCGAAATTCAAGGGAATAAGCCCAAGAAAATATCTCTTCGAGAAAATGACGAAGGCGGAGGAAAACGAGTAGCCAAAGAAGGGAAAACATCGCAAAAAAGGTAGAAAAACGGTAAAAACAGCCCTAAGAACTCTCTTTTTTCCGTTTTGACAAATGTTTTGCTGTTTTGACAAGCCTCTTTCGATTTTTTTTCCGTATCTTTGTGCCTAAATCCGTGATTATTAATTTTAAAATAAAAAAAGAATGAAAACAATTTTTATGAAGATGTGGCTTGTTGTAGCGGCAGCCCTAACAGTGACTTTAACTTCCTGTTCAAACGATGACGACAACAACACAAGCGGCAAGATGACCTATTTCGCGGAAATCGAGGTGAGCGACGATGTCCTCAGCTTGGCTACCGTAAACCTGCAGGAATACGGCAACAGCGGACTGGGAGCTGCAACGCAGTTGACAAACACCAAGTACGACTGGCCGAAGACCATCACTTCCTATCCCGCCAAGGTGGGTCTGGCACTTAGCATAGAGCCAAAGAACCAGGACCTGACCAAGGAGAAGTATAACATCACAGTGGTGTATAAGGTGACCATGAAGGACGCGGAAGGCAACATAAAGGGTGCCGGAGCAGGCTTCTCCAAGACATTGTCAGGCGTGAAGGCTGCAGATGTTCCCGGTGTACTTGAGGATATTAAGGAAAAGCTGCCGAATGTAAAGGCACTTATCGCCTTCACTTCCGCTTCCAACTTCACCCAAAGGTCGAAGAGTGAGTTCTAAATGACCAGTTGGCGAGAGGACGAGTTGACAAGTTGATAGTCTTTCAGCAATGTACAGCGAAAGTAACAACTTGTCAACTTGTTCACTTGTTAACTGATATGTAATTAACAATTTCCTAATTATGAAAACAAAAAAGATCTTTCTTTCAATGGTGCCGCGGCATTGTGGAGAAGGAGATAGAGATAGACCTCGACAACATTCTGAGCCATTATGTGTTTGAGAACGACGTTGACACACTGTCGCTCAGGGCGATGATATGCTACGAGGGCAACACGCAGAAGGAGGAAGAGCTGAAGCTGCTGGTAAAGCGCAACGGCACCACATCAGTGACTTCCATCTCAACTGACAACGACGGCCCATCGGAGTACTACAACCTCAACGGACAGCGCATCTCCGCACCCGCCGACAAACGCCAGCTCTATATTGAGAGGCGAAACGGAAAGGCGACGGTGAGGTTTAGAAGATAGTATATGCTTCGAGTGGGCATTTAATTTTTAAAAAGAAGCGTATGAATAAGAAAAAATGGTTCTCTATGCTGCTGATGGCAGCAATGTGTGTGTTAGGATTCACATCGTGCAGTGACGACGACGACATCGGCGACAACCCCGACAAGCCGTCGGAGGAACTTGCCGACTACACCATCCTTTTTTACGGATGTGGCGGAGGCGATCTTGACGAGTACCTCCTCTTCAACCTGCAACAGATTGACGGAATGGGCTACAACGAGAAAGTGAAGTTTACGGGACTGGTGAAATTCTCCAAGCTCTACCAAATTGACGTGAAGAGACAAGGTACGAGGCTCTTCAACATGACACCGGGGGGAATGGAGAGTAGCCAAGTGGCAGATATTTCCTTCAGGCTTAAGGACCCGCAGAACCTTGCCAATTTCATCGTCGATGCCCAGAAACGTATGCCCGCAAAGAAATACATCATAATATTCTGGAACCACGGCAATTCCTTTAACAAGGATGACAATCTCGTGCTCGACAGCTACACCACAGGAACACGCAGTCTGCTGTACGACGACAACACCGACGAGAAAATGTCAATATTCGAGATGGAGGAGGCGATGAAGAGGGCTGAGAATCTCGGCGCACAGAAATTGTCGTTAGTTTATTGGGACGTATGCCTGATGAACATGATAGAAAACATATACCAAATAAAGGACCACACCAACTATGTGATGGGATCAGGTCACCTCACCCCGGGACTTGGCGGCAACTATCCCGAACTCATCAACGCATTGTCGAACAACGAGACACTAGAAGACGCACTGCGCGAATATGTGCCCGTAGTCCTTCAAATGTGGAGGTTGACAGAAGGCGGTGATTCTATGGACCTCAGCGTCATAAACACGGCAAGGCTGGAGCCACTGGTTCAGGGAATCGGGGAATACTCGCAGCAGTTGTACAACATCATGAGCAAGCCAAACAGTCAGGAAGCCCTGCGCATAAGCTACGTTAGCGGATGCACTGACGAAAAGAGACCCTACTTCGCCATATCCTCCAAGCTGTACTTCTTCTATCCCAAGGAAACGTCAGTCGATCTCATCTCCGCATTGACGATAATGGCCCATTACTATCCTGGGTTTAACGGCACTCTGTCTGCCATCGCAACCAAAGTGCGCAAGGCACTTGATGACGCCACGTTGGTGAAGGCCTACGCCAACCTTCCGTTGAAACTGGAAGAGGTGGGCATCGGCATAAATTGGATGTGGACAGAAGACTATGAGGCTACGGTGAAGAATGTCTATCCACACCTCGCCTTCGACAAGGTTGCAGGATGGAGTCGCTTCATGGCGAACAATCCGTGGCGCATAGTCAGTCTCGACGACTCTACTCTTGAGTTCTCGCTTGTGGCAGTGCCCACATGGACACTGTCGTGGAGCCTCGTCACCCCTGGCGGCCTCACTGACAAAGAGCAGCAGAGCATAGGCAAATACATGGATAAAATACTTACACCGCAATGTCTTTCCTACCACACGCAGATGCAGGTGGAAGCGGCGAAAACCCTCGCTTCCGTTATTAATGGAAGCATACGGCAAGCAGTCGTTGAGGAAATCACCGCAATACTGGAGGAAACGCGTCCCGACAGCAACACAGTGCCCGAGTTTACCTATTGTCTGACGCTGAAGAGCGACGACCCCTCGTTAGATGAATACCTCATAGAGATAACGAATGAGGAAATCGAAATGAATTAAGAATTCTGTTTCCCTTTTTTTATTAACTTTGCAGCGTTTTTTAAAATAACTAAAATAATAATGATATGAACTTGAATAAAATCTTTAGTATTCTTTACCTCCTCCTATTCTTCACTGGGGAGAGTGAGTTGTATGCTTGGGAATATCCCACCTCTAAGCCGTCAATCCCTTTTAGCAGCGGCAACGGCTCATACTCCAATCCATACGAGATAAGGGACGCCTGGGACCTTGCCAACCTTGCCTATATGGTACGCGAGGAAGGGGAGGACTACTCGGGCAAGTACTTCGTGATGACCAATGACATCATCCTCAACGAAAACCTGGTCAATGCCGACTGTACAGACCGCAACACAGGCGACTTCCAGGTATGGACTCCCATAGGCAAATACGGCTCTTGGAGCGATAAAAAATTCAAGGGCAACTTCAACGGCAATAGCCATACCATCTACGGACTATTTATCGAAGCCAATGACTATTACAATGGTCTGTTCGGCGTGGTTGACGAGGGCACAATACGCAACCTCACCATTGCCGACAGCTATATGCACGCATCCAACCCCTACAGTTCCAACTTTTATGGCTTTATTGCCGGCGAGACATCCAATGCCACCCTCCTGAACTGTCACGTCAAGAACTCGTGCGTCACGAACAGCGGCATCGACTCATGGAATAAGATAGGTATTGGCGGCCTGGTAGGCCGCAGCTTGGAAGAAGATGTTTTCAGCAAATGTTCGTTCAACGGCAACTTCGTCCTATATTCCTTCCGCACAGAATCCTTAGTCTATGCAGGCGGAATATTAGGATATGGATACACAACTACTGGTTACGTCAGTGACGTCAAGCTCTATTCCTGCTCTACCAAAGGTAAGTTCAAGGTTACAGGCTCTCCCGCCATCTGCGTCTATGGTATAGGAGTAAATATAGGGGAAGCATACGGCTGTGTGGCTGGCATGGACTTCGACATACAGACACACGGCGACTACAATCTCGGGTCAGTTACTTGTCCCCTTGACGTGGCCAGCTTTTCTTATTCAGCAGGACGATGCACACTGTGCACCACATACGGAACCATCAAGGTAGGTGAACCTGACAACCCGGTACGTGTGAAACCCTTGGGGGAGCAAAGTCGTTCGGTTAATAACATACGTATAGGAACCTTCAGCTCTGTAGGAAAATTATATGCAAATCATGAAGACATGAAAGACCAGTGCGCTGCATATACCAATGTGGAACTGTATCTTCATGACGACAGCAAAGGCAAAGCCTTCATCACCTCTTTTGGACTGGCGTATATAAAAAGTTCAACTGAATATCAGGTATTAACGCTGAAAAACTGTATTGTGGCAGGCAACCACATCATTAAGAGCAATACCGCAATAGGTTACAACCCAGTACTCCTATTTGACTATGATGATGGGGATTCACCTGAAGATTTTGACGAAGCCTGGGAAAGGGCAAAAGGAGTAAAATACTGTACCACCGTAAACGGTGTGAAGGACGAGGGTTTCTATTTCTCGAAATACGAAGATAAAAAATTCGAGTCAATCACCCCCGTAGAGCTGAAAGGAGATGAGCTTCTCGCCGCGCTGAACGCTCTGAGCGATGGCGGCAACCAGTGGGGCAGGATAACCACTGAGGGCGACCTTACAGACTACCCCATGCCCGTCATCTGCGGCGGCAGCATATCCGACATGAAGGGAACAGGCTCGCAAGAATCTCCCTACCTGATAGGCTCAGAGGCTGACCTCCGGCTGTTCCAACAAACAGTGGAGCAGGGAAGTGGTGTGGACAAGTACTACAAGCTCACCGCCGACATCGACATGAGCGAGCAGCCCATGCCTGCCATAGGCCCACAGGCACACCCCTTCCAGGGCACCTTCGACGGCAATGGGCACAGCATCAACGGGCTGGTCACCAAGAATGGATACCTGTTCCACTACCTGCAGGGCACAGTAAAGAACCTCACCCTGCTCGACTACAAGGGCAAGGCAGACAAGACGGGCATCGTCACCTCCATAGCCTGCTACGTGGGCGGCAGTGCGGATGGACAGGTGTCGAACCCGGGATATATCAAGAACTGCTACGTAAGCGGCAACATAGAGGCATACCGCAGCAGTTCAGTAGCAGACAATAATGTAGCGGCCACAGGGCTCTGCCTGAACATCTACGAGCCCTCAACCGTGGAGAACAGCTACTTTAAGGGCAGCATCAAGGTGTCCAGCAAGACGGTGGACGGACAAATTGTTAATTCTGGAGTTGTGGGTTCATTTTTCCCTGTCACTACCGACCTTTATGTAGGCGGACTGGCAGGTCAGTTTAGTAAAGTGATAGAAAGCACCAACCCCACAGCCATCAAGCAATGCTATGCCTCGTTCACCTATGAATGTGATGAAACGGGGAAAGAGTTTGACAACAAAACAGAGTATGGCACCATCGCAAATACATCGTCTCATCAGAATGTAAACGACTGCTTCTACGTTTGCGACAAAGAAATCGATAACTACCGTACGGAGAAGTTAGGCTCAGAGAGCGAACTCAACGACAAGCTGGGTGGTTTCTCGGGCTGGAAGAAAGGCTGCTACCGCCCAGTGGTAGAGGGTACAAAGTATTACACCGCTACCCTGCCTGACGAGAGCCGTACAGTGACCTACCTCGACGCCATTCCTGAAGCCAATACTACGCCCAACTACATCATGAACGTTAAAACATCCGACAACCCGTATGCAGACAAGTTGGTATGGAAGTTGCCGAACGTAGCGGTATATGTGCCAAGCGAGCGGACAGACTATATCCCCAACTGCATGCTCGACCAAACACATGACTTCAAATACACCCCGACATCAGGCGCAGCCACAAAGGGACAGCTAATCTATAATCTGACGCAAACCGACAAGGGCTACCACATGATTTGTCTGCCAGGAGTGGTGGAGCGCGATGATTTGCCAGATGGCGCAAAGGTGATGATAATAGGAAAGATACAGGAAGATGGCGGCAATGAACAGGTGAACGTGGTGATGGTTGACACCATACCGGCCGGAGTGCCTTGCATGCTCTATGTTCCAACGACAACAGTGACAACAGGAACAACAATACCTCTCGTCATGCGCAGCGGCATAGTATCTACGCCTACAGTCAATGCGACTTACAGCGATTTCAAGGGAACGTTCTCCAAGAACACTAATGTTCCTGTAGGAGCTTGCACAACGGCAAAATATAGTGGCGACAACAACACCTTGCCTTGCTTTGTCAGAAATACGGAGACAACAACAGCCGAGCCCTTCACCGCATGGCTCGAAGGAGCAACAGGCAACGTGCAGATAGTTGACTATATATTGCTCGACGAGGAGAACGCGGCGATGACCGTGACGCTCTGTGAATATAACGCCAAGAAATCTAGAATCAATAATATCGATAATATCAATAATATCAATAATATCAAGAATATCAAGATGCGCCGTGCATTGAAGAAAGATGATTGGAACACCATCTGCCTGCCATATTCATTGACATCTGATGAGATTTCTTCGTTGTTCGGCAGCGGCACTAAGGTAGAGGTGTTCAGCGACTTGGAATATAACAGTGAGACTAATTCCTACACCATAAAGTTCAGCGCTGCAACGGAAATTACAGCCGGCACACCTTATCTTATTAAACCTTCGAAAGATGTTTCGGGCAACATCTACGAGATTAAGGACAGGACGATAACTTGTACTTCTGAAACATACGTTCCGACTGGTACATCCCAAACCGCAAATAACACCACCCTCACCATGCAGGGTGAATACAACAAGCGCATGATAACTCCTTCCGATGTAACGGAAAGTGAGAACATCTACGTCATCAACGGCGACAAGATATACCATGTTAATTCAGACGTGGAGATGAAAGGCTTCCGCTGCTATTTCGTGGCAAAGGGCGCATTCAGCAACACCAAAGTGATTCACTCCGACGGCACCTCCACCGACCTGCGCCTTATAGACGCAAAAGCTACGGGCGACACCGATGCCGTTTATGACCTGCTCGGCAGAAAGCGCGATGCGCAGACAAAGGGACTGGTCATTAAGAATGGAATTAAAGTATTAAAGTAATATTGGTAATAATAAAAAAAGAAATGAAGAAGACATTTTTTTCAGTGATGGGACTTGCGATAGCAGGTGTACTCACAATTGCGACATTGTCGGCATGTTCCGACGATGATGACGAGAACAAGACAAGCTCTTATGTTATCCAGAAGAACGGAGTGGTAGAGCCTTCGCAACAGGTAGATATGGGAGTGTTCAACATCGACGGCAAGAACTATAGGCTTATCTTTGCCAAGACAAACCTGACGGCAAGGGGACTCGCCAAGGCTGAGAGTGACTTTGGTGACTTTTTCTCCTGGGCTGCCCCGGAGCCATGGTGCACAGCCTACGAGCGCACAGCCTCTTCGTTGACTCCTACGGCATGGATTTCAGGCAAGGCTGATGGATATACATTGGTCAATGCGCAATACTATGACGGAACTCGATACACAAAATATCAGAACGAGAACGAACAGCTGTTGCCAGAAGACGATGCAGCCCATAATTTGCTCGGAGGTGACTGGCAGATTCCGTCGCGTGCCGTATGGCAAGCTCTGGTGGATGCCAACAATAAATCTGTGACATGGGGCAAGGACGGAGAAATGAAATTGACTTTCATTGACGCAACGGGAAAGCCGGGAATGAAGATTTCAAGCAAGTCGAATCCTGAGAATTACATCTTCCTGCCAGCTACGGGAAGAATAATAGAGAAGGAATTCCTCTCTGCAGGCCTTCATGGCTGCTATCTAAGCTCCACTCTTGCTACACCTTATAACATATGGGCTGTGGGATTTGGCGAAGGCTCCGGCGGTGTGTTCACCGCATGCCGCAGGATGACGGGATGTGCCATTCGTCCTGTCCGACTTGTGGCTGAATGAACAAAAAGCAGCTGCGCATAATCATTTATTGTGGAAATTAAGGTGGGTTCTATTAATTACAATTCTATTTTGAATTACCTTTGAGGGTCTGAGGGACAGGTACGTTGGTTCGTTATTTGTCGCGAATTAGTGGTACCTGTCCCTATGATTCACTGAAGAGCGACGACCCCTCGTTAGATGAATACGTCGTAGAGATAACGAATGAGGAAATCGAAATGAATTAAGAATTCTGTTTCCCTTTTTCCAATTAACTTTGCAGCGTTTTTGAAAATAACAAAAATAATTATTATATGAAAAAGACAATTTTCTTGATTTATGTCCTGCTGACTATTTCAGTGGCAGCAATGGCACAAAAGCATGTGGTAGTGGAAGACTACTGGTGGAACGACCATCCAGACGGCTATCTATGGTCTATGGGTACATTCTCTACAGCCGAGGTTAATGTGGCTGCAATGATTCCTCAGGATATGGAGGGATGCGTGATTGACGAGGTGGCGTTCTATGCCTCCGACATATCGCAACTCACAGACATCAAACTCTTTGTGACACGCAAACTGAGTAAAGACATCAACAACCTTGACATTGTGCTCACTCCTACAGAACTGCCTACCGAGGCCGATGCCCAGGGCAAATGGCGAGTGAGAGCAAAACTGCCAGAGGACTTCATAGTGCCCTTCGGAGGTGCCTACATCGGATATAAGGTGACACCAACCGACGGAATGGCATCGGCCATGAACACATGGACTGACTCTCCTGACGGATGGCCTTTACCAGCTGACAAGAGTATGTTCATACAAGGAGGCCCGGAACTGCAATGGTCATCATTAGGCGACACATTCGGTGCAGCTGCGGTGACGGCTCACGTAAAGGCAAGGAATGTGGAGGACAATAGTGTGGCTCTGTATGAAAAGACTGAATACGTGAAACTGACAGGCGAAAAGGACTTTGAGTACATACTGCCAGTGAAGAACCGCAGTGCCAAGGACATCCAGTCATTGACTTATACCGTGAGCATTGACGGCGGCGAGGCAAAAGAATTCACCTATACGTTCCAGTATCAGTTTAAGGCATTCGGACTTAGCTCTATAGTAGGCAAGATTGACGCTCCCGACACTGATGGCTGCCATTCGATGGACATAGATATTACAAAGGTGGATGGAGTGGAAAATACGTCAGACGCAAGGAGCATGAAGCTGATGCTTGTCACTGTGCCGAAGTCTGCACCAAGAAACACCATCGTGGAGAGCTTTAGGTCGGCGGGACTCGGCATGATGCCACTTAACATTATTGGCGAGCGCAAACTGAAGGAACTTTACGGCGGTAAGGCGATAATCCTTGGTGCTAATAGCGACGACTATTGGGAATGCGCCGACTATCAGGAAGTGGTGAGGAAGTACTATTACAACAATCTCAATAATTTCTGCTTCGACCGTGCTCTTCCAGCCATCGACCCTTATCGTGGCTATCATCTTTATGAGAAATCTGGCGAGATGGTTTACTCCACCAACGAGGCTTTCGACTATATCAATGCCATCACTTCGGAAGCCACTGTCGGCATCGACGCAAGATGGCATAGCGACGAGGGAACAACTATTGACGTGGATGTGACCACAACATTCCTCTATGACCGTGAGGATGCTCCCTATCATCTTGAGCTGTATCTGAAGGAAAGCCCTATTCAGGCTGTTGGCAAAGATGATGACAACTGGTGGAACGAGGCAATCTCAAATGCCTACAGCGGCAGCGAGGAAGAACTGCCCGAGGAGTTTGACTGGTTTGTACAGGCAGTGCCCATCATTCCGGGATATATTTTTGAGAATGTAGTAAGGGCATGTTGGGGCGCATTGACCGGCATTGATGGCAGCATAATGGCTCCAATTGTCAAGAATGTTCCACAGACATACAGCACCACTCTCGACTTGTCGGAGATAGACATCCGCGACAAGAACAACCTTCACCTTGTGGCAATGCTTGTCAATGAGGGAGGCACCGTAGTGAATGCCGCTGAAGTGTCGCTTGGCAATGCCACTTCAATAGAAAGCATAAAGGAATCGACAAAAGCAATTGTTCCCGACCGAATCTATAACCTCCGCGGCATTGAGATGAAGACCGAGAAGGGCATATATATAAAAGGTGGAAAGGTGAGGATTAAAAATTAGGAATGAGGAATTAGGGATTAGAAATTAGGAATGAAGTGGCTTTTCCGTCGCGAAAAGCCACTTTTTTCTTTATTGACCGAAAGTTTTCTTTATTGACAAGTGACTTTCGGATATTTTTCGTAACTTTGCAGCCAATAATTTGAATTAGAAGTAATAATATGATTAAACAATGAAAATTATGACATACAAAGCGTTAAAACATTTCAGATGACCATGGTAGGGCACAACTTCTCCAGGGTTTACACCCGACAGGCTTCGACAGAGAGCGAATAAGATAATAATCGTCATTGATAACCAAAATAATTAGTAATATGAATAAAAAATGAAGAAGACTCTTTTTGCAGTAATGTGGCTTGCGATAGCAGGCGTATTTACAGTTTCGACATTGTCGGCATGTTCAGATGATGACAACGACAACAAGGCAGGCTCTTATGTTATCCAAAAGAATGGAGTGGTGGAGCCTTCGCAACAGGTGGATATGGGAGTGTTTAACATCGACGGTAAGAACTACAGGCTTATCTTTGCCAAGACCAACCTGACGGCAAGGGGACTTGCCAAAGCGGAGAGCGACTTCGGCGACTATTTCTCATGGGCAGCTCCTGAACCATGGTGTACAGCATACGAGCGCACTGCCACTTCTTTGTCTCCCACGGCATGGATTTCGGGCAAGACGGATGGATATACATTGGATAATGCGCAATACTATGACGGAACACGATACACGAAATACCAGACTGAGAACGAGCAGTTGTCGGCAGAAGATGATGCAGCCCACAACTTGCTCGGAGGCGACTGGCAGATTCCGTCGCGTGCCGTATGGCAAGCCCTGTTGGATGCCAACAACCAATCGGTTACATGGGGCAAGGACGGAGAAATGAAAATGACCTTCATCGACGAGACGGGAAAACCGGGAATGAAGATTTCAAGCAAGTCGAATCCTGATAACTACATCTTCCTGCCTGCAACAGGTAGAATAATTGAGAAGGAATTCCTCTATGTAGGCATTCAGGGCAACTATCTCAGCTCAACCCTCGGTACACCTTATAATATATGGGGTATGGGATTTGGCGATGGCTCTGCAGGCGTGTTCACCACATGCCGCAGGATGACAGGCTGTGTCATCCGTCCTGTACGACTCGTGGCTGAATAATAATCATTATTAATAATAAAAGTGGCTTTTCCGACGTGAAAAGTCACTTTTTTCTTTATTGACCGAAAGTTTTTCTTTATTGACAAGTGACTTTCAAATCTTTTTCGTACCTTTGCCGCAAAATATTGAATTAACTAACATTATTGAGTATGAAGACAAAGTTACATCTAATCATTATGAGCCTCGTCCTGCTGTTTGTGGCGGGAGGGCAGAGTGTATGTCTTGCGGCTGACACGTGGAGTTATCCTACAACGAAGCCGGAAACGCCTTTTGGCGGCGGCGACGGTTCCTCGTATGATCCCTACAGGATTGAGACCGCCCAGCATCTTGCCAACCTCGCCTATATGGTGACGGACGCAAACACGTATTACAAGGGCCAGTATTTCGTACTTACCAACGACATCACGCTCAACGATGACGTCATCGCCGATGACGGCAAAAGCCTGAAGAAATCTCTGAGTGCGTATAATCTTTGGAAACCTATCGGTGAAGATGGAGTAATATACAATGATGACTTCATGGGCAGATTCGACGGATGCGGGCATACGATAAGAGGAATGGTTTGTATATGTTCTGACAGCAAAAAAAGGTATAACGGTTTGTTCGGAGCTATTGACGAGGCACTCATCAAAAACATCAATATGGAGGATTGCTATATTGAACGTAAAGAAGGGGACGGAAAAGGTATATCTTTCGGAATCCTTTGTGGTTATTCGGCTCAGGTGCGGAAGTCCGTGGATAGCCCAGCAGGCATGTTAACCGAAGATCAT
>ENA-ORRI01000144-ORRI01000144.1-human-gut-metagenome-genome-assembly--contig:-NODE-144-length-44039-cov-12.5582_pt1 | contig 44039 bp, 36 predicted proteins | sample MGYA00242172_ERZ509128 | MGnify/ENA primary metagenome ERZ509128 (study PRJEB26280, sample SAMEA2338623) | human gut metagenome | biome: human gut; feature: human-associated habitat; material: faeces... | reverse complement strand
AATTCTATTTTTTCTATTAAACGGAAAATGAACCATATTAGTACTGATATATATAAATAATTTAGATCATTTACTTATTTATTTCTTTTGGATATGTTTATTTCTTTCGGGTAGTGATTAATGTCTGATGTGTCATGCTGCCATGCTTATTCATCTCTCATGGCGTCAACCGGCTTGATGCTCATTGCCCTTGCAGCCGGAGCCAGTCCGGCCAGAACACCGAGGATGCTTATCAGCACAATGGCGCCTATGGCGGTCCAGAACCTAACCTGGAAGTGAGCGGCTACAATGCCGTCGGACGTGTTGCCCAGTTCGAGCATCTCGAGGATAATCACCGAGAAGAGTATTCCGCTCATGCCCGCCACGGCCGTAAGTATGACGCTCTCGGTTATTATCTGTCCGAGAATGTCGCGCGGCGTGGCTCCTATGGCTCGCCGTATGCCTATCTCTGTGGTGCGTTCGCGCACTGTAACCATCATGATGTTGCTCACGCCTATGGCTCCTGCCAGCAGCGTGCCTATGCCGACGAGCAGAATTAGGAAGTTAACGCCGCTGAAAAGATTGTCGAGCATGCCGAACATCACTTCGGTGTTGAACACCATGATGCCTTTTTCGTCAGACGGGTCAATCTGATGCGCGTGAGCAACCACGCTCCTCATCTTGTCGGATATGCTGCTCATGGTTATGCCGGGCTTAGCCGTTACGCATATCATGTGGACGCTGTCGCCGAGGTTGTAAGCCTTCTGCATCAGTGTCAGCGGCACAACGACCGACTCTTCGGCGCGTCCGTTGATGTTCATGTTGCCCGAACTATAGTCGACGCCTACCACGTCATAATAAATCTTGTCAACGCATATCATCTTTCCGCAAGGGTCGCCGCCGCCCGGAAACAAGTCTTTATACACTTTCTTTCCGATAACGCACACCTTTCGGTTCTGCTTTATGTCCATGTCGTTAAGATAACGGCCATAGTACATCTTGGGCGTTTCCACATCCTGATAGTTAGGCAGCAGGCCCTTCATTGAGCACGACGACTTCTTGTCGCTGAATGTGGCGGTGCCGCCCCAGTGAGAAAGCACCGGAGCAACCACTTCAAGCTCAGGCACTTGCTGTTTCAGGCGTTCCACGTCTTTATAAACCATGCTCCATTGTCGTCCCTTGCGGAATCCGGCATAAGGCTTGGTTGTGGGCTGTGCCCATATTATCGCCGAGTTGGTGGCAAAGCCTTCAAAGTTTTTCTGCAGCAACTCTTTCAGTCCTTGTCCTCCTCCGAGAAGCGACACAAGCATGAACACACCCCAGAACACGCCGAATCCGGTAAGGAAACTGCGGCTCTTGTTTCTCGTAAGTGTGTCGAGAATCTCACGGTAACGGTCTATGTCAAATCTCATAGTTTTCTAATTAAGAATTAAAAATTAAGAATTAAGAAAACATGCCTTTGCTGTTTCTGTCATTCTAATTATGAATTAAGAAAATATTCCTTTATTGTTTTCTGTCATCCCAATTGTGAATTATGAATTGTGAATTTCTCCCATCCCAATTATGAATTATGAATTGTGAATTATGAATTAGAAAATTTATTCTGCTCTCAGCGCCTCGATAGGTCTTATCTTGGCAGCCTTGCGTGCAGGAATAAGGCCGGCAAGCGTTCCGGCAACGATCATCACTACCGTAGCCGATATGCATGTGCCGATGCCCACAGTGGGATTATAGAATATAGTGGCTTCAAACAGTCCGCTGTCAACCTTCATACGGCCTATCGTTGCGTCCATATATGCGTTGGCTGCCACTCCGAGTACCATGCCTACATAGCCGAAGAAGGTTGTGATGATGATGCTCTCGGTTATGATAAGGCGCAGGATAGACAACGGCTTGGCTCCGATGGCCTTGCGTATGCCGAACTCGCGGGTGCGTTCCTTCACGGTTATCAGCATGATGTTGCTCACGCCTACGATGCCACTGAGCAGCGTGAACAGACCTATTATCCACAGTGCTGTCTGTATTATGCCAATGCCCTTGTTCATCTGCATGTTCTGTGTGAAGCGGTTCCATATCCACACGGCACCTTCGTCGTCGGGAGCGGCGCGGTGGTTGCCGTTGAGTCGTGCCCTGTATTGAGTCTCAAACTCCTCGTTGTCCTTCTCTGTTTCAAGTCCGTGGAAAGAGAAAACTATGTTGCCTACCTCATCGCCTTTGTTATATATGATGCGGAACGTAGTGAACGGGATGAATGCTCCTCTGTTCATGCCGCTCTTGTCGGCCTCGTAGATGCCCACTACACGGAACGCCATGTCGCCTACGTCGACATACTGGCCAACGAGATTGCTCACGTCGCCAGGCAAAAGCTCCTTTGCGTCGTCCTCACTAAGCACAAGCGACTTGCGCGACTGCTCGATGTCAATCTGGTTGATAAACCTGCCGTAGAGCATCTCTTTCTTGTTTATCTTAACATCGTTGGGATAAACGCCTGAAAGAGTAACGCTCACGTAGTTGGCTTCCTTGGTCAGCGTTACGCTGTTCTGCTGCAGTTCGGCTCCCGTGTCCTCTATATATTGCTTGTAACTTTTGTCGGTAAGCTCCTTGTCCTTGTCGTTGAGGGTTATTCGACGGCCTTCCTGCAGACCGTCGTAAGCCTTCGACGTATATCCCGGACCGACCATCATAGAGTTGTCGAGAAATCTGTCTCTCTGTACTTTCTGGGCATTGATGAGTCCGTTGCCGGCTCCAAGCAGAAAGATAATCATAAAGATTCCCCATGCCACGGCAAAGCCTGTAAGCGCGGTGCGCAGCTTGTTGCGCCTTACGGTGCTCCATATCTCAGCTAAAACGTCTCTCATGTTGTTGTCGTTGAATGTCTTTCATTAATTATGCAGGCAGCCGTATGGCCGCCATATAATACGCGTTGCGCCATGTTACTTCATCATTCCGTTGATGCCGAACGGCGAAGCGTGATGGTCGAAGTTAGTTTCAATCTTGCCGATAAGACCGTCTTTTATGTGAACAATCTTGTTGGTCTCGTTGGCAACGCCGCTCTCGTGAGTAACCACAACAATGGTCATGCCGTCGTCCTCGTTGAGCTTTTTCAACAGTTTCATCACCTCAACGCTGGTCTTAGAGTCGAGTGCGCCGGTGGGTTCGTCGGCAAGAATAATCTGCGGCTTGGTTATCAGAGCCCTTGCTATTGCCACGCGCTGCTTCTGTCCGCCCGACATCTCGTTGGGATAGTGGTTTGCCCACTGCTCCAGTCCGAGCCTTTCGAGATACTCCATGGCCATGCGGCGGCGCTGTTTGCGGCGCACTCCCTGATAAAACAGCGGCAACTCCACGTTCTCAACAGCCGTCTTGAAGGCAATGAGGTTGAACGACTGGAAGATGAAGCCTATCATGCGGTTGCGGTATTCGGCGGCGCGCGTCTCCGACAGATCCTTTATCAGAGTGCCTGCCAAGGTGTATTCGCCTGAGTCGTAATTGTCGAGAATGCCCAGGATGTTGAGCAACGTGGACTTGCCCGAGCCTGACGCCCCCATGATAGACACAAACTCGCCCTGCTCTATGTCGAGGTTGATACCCTTGAGCACGTGCAGCGGCTGTCCGTTATTGTAGGTCTTGTTAATATCTTTCAGATGTATCATATTTTCCTTTTATTTTATTTAGACGTAAAGGCATTGCAAAAAGTTGCGTTGCCGGTCATATTTTTTCATGTAGTTTCATGTCCCGGCAAGCGTCTTACAGGTGTCTGTGATACCATATATAATATTTTCAGGCGGTTAGAGAGAGCTTTTTCGTAAGGCTTGTTCCGGTATCGCTGACGCCTGTCGCTTGCCGTGACACGTGTGATGTTTACTTTTTTATGTCGTTCCAGGCTTTGCTGATGTCGTCGATGGTTATGCCGAGCATGTCCATGTTGCGGAACAGTTCGGGCAGCTTTTCTTCCATAAACTGTTCGCGCCTTTCCCGCAGAATCATGTCCTTGGCTCCCTTCGTTACAAAGTAGCCCAGTCCTCGCCTGTTGTATATTATGCCGGCGGATGCCAGAAGATCATACGACTTTACGGCGGTGTTGGTGTTCACCTCGAGCAGCACGGCATATTCGCGTACGCTCGGAATGCGCTCGTCGTCGTTATACTTACCGGTCAGAATCTCGTCGCAAAGGCGGTCTGCTATCTGTACGTATATAGCTTTGTCGTTGTTGAACTTCATAAATTAATCAGTTTGTTGTTTACAACCTGCATGCGGCTGTATATCTTGTAGCCCGTAATCCAGTTGAATATGCCCAGTAAGGCGAATGTCGCCAAGGCAATATATGTCGCGGCGTCTGCCGTAAGTGCGGTGTCGGTTGCTGCGGCTTCTGTGTCCGATTTAGCCACGAGCCATACCAGTGCGACAATAAGTATGACGTGTATGCCCGAAACGATTAAAGCACCATGGCGGTTTATCAGAATGCTTCCGAGAACATAGAGCGACTGTGCCCAAAGCAGCCATGCCGCACATGCCGCATAGACGGCTGCCGACTTGACGCCAAGGATGTACATGTCGCCGGCCACGCGGCTTATGTTGAAGAACACAGGGATGCCCCATTGTATCCAGTCGAGTCCCAATGCGGCGAACAGCGCCACGCGTATCACGTCGGCAAGGCAGAACATCAGGGCCATGCCTATAAGCTGTATGGCGAGCCATGCCATGTGAGAGAGAAACTTCTCAAGGGCTGTTGCCGGCAGCATCTTTACTGTTATGCGCTGCTGCTTGGTCTTGATGTTCGGGCAAAACCATGTTCCGCTGATGATAACCCAGAAGAAGTAGGCCATGCCGCAGCTTCTTATCGCCCTTATCAGCGTCAGCTGCTGCATGTCGGCCGGAATGCCTTTGTAGCTTGCAGTGACGGTGTTCATCAGAAGAATAAACAGATATACTGCGAGAGCGAGGAACAATACTCTTATCATTGTATTGCGTGAGTATCGCTCAATCCATCTGAATGTGATGCCGAAACGGCTATAGTTGAAATTGCTCATAGATTGATCCATTTATTGTTGATAACTTGCGAGCGTTTGAACAGCCTGTAGGTCAGCCACCAGTTTAGCAGACCGACCATTATGGCGACGGCCGTATAGACATAAGCAATGGTGTTCACGAGATTCTGGCTCTTCTCGATTGACAGAAAGATGCTTTCCTTAGGGATATAGGATATTATTATCAGCGACAGTATGCCGAGCGCGAAGTGAGCGCATGAGGTAAGTATAAACTGGCGGCGACGGAAGAAGGCTCCGCCCAGAACGTAGAACGAGTGAGCCCAAAATGCCCATGCATTGACGGCCATAACGCCTGCTATAAAGTCCAGCCCCCAGGCTGTCATGCGCATTGAGTGTGTGTCTGCCGGGCCAAACCACATGTTGAGCACGTCGGGTATGGTGCTATAGGTTCCGTGAGAGCCTGATATGAAGCAAATCAGCATGCGGCAGAAGTCGGCCAGACAGAATGCTACGACGCCGATAAGCACCCATACCACCGTGATGTAGAGTACGCGGACGATAAACTTCTCGAGGTCGGATGCCGGCAGCATCTTGAATGTTATGCGCTGCTCCTTGGTCTTCATGTTGTTCATAATCCAGCATCCGCTGATAGTTAAGTAGAAAGTGAAAAAGAAGGTGCATGTGATTGTTGCGCTTTGTATGTTGCTTTCAACTATAATGTCGGGCTCGCCGTGGCTTGACATCACCGATATTATGAACGGCACTAGGTATAGGAAAAACATGCATCCGGCTATGGTTGCTATCTCTTTCTTGGTGGCCTGCATCGACCATTTAAAGGTCTGTATGAATCGTTTCGTATTAAAGTTGCTCATCTTGAATCGTTTTTAATCTTATATTTTATATGTGTCTTGGGCTGCATCGGCAGTTATTCGTGCGGCAGCAGCTTCTTTGTTACGGCGTTGAAGAGCAGTTCGAGGTTGAGCTGAGTTTCCTCATCGTTATCTCGTCTGCGCGTTATCACGGCGTTGCCCTGCAGCGACGGCTCTGCGTAGATTACGTCGTCGGCAGGCTCGCCCAGCGAGCGGAACTCAAAACTGTACTTGCTGCAGATGTCGGCCACCGACTCGTTGAGCAGCAGCTCTGAGTGGTCGAGTATCATGATGTGGTCGAGCAGCGACTCAACGTCGTGCACCTGATGGGTTGATATTATCATGGTGCGGTCGTCGCTCATGTTGTTTGCCACCACCTTGCGGAACTGGCTCTTCGACGGAATGTCTAATCCGTTGGTAGGCTCGTCCATAAGCAGCAGCTTGGTGTTGGCTGCCAGGGCGAAGCTCATGTACACCTTCTTCTTCTGTCCCATGGAAAGTTCCTTGAGGTTGATGTCGGGCGTAAGCTCAAAGTCGCTCAGACAGCTGTTGAGCACCTCGCGGCTGAAGCGCGGATAGAACGGCTCGTTCATCTTGACATAGGCGTCGAGGCTCATCGGCATCAGCTCAAACTCCTCGGGCACGAGGAAAATCTCGCTCAACACGGCAGGGTCGTGGCGGTCGGCCTCAATGCCGTCTATTGTTATCGAGCCTTTCTCCTTGCGCAGCAGTCCGCTGATGAGGTAGAGCAGGGTAGACTTGCCCATGCCGTTCTTGCCGAGCAGTCCGTAGATGTTGTTCTCGCTGAGAGACAGGCTGAAGTCGTTGAACACATATTGCTTTGCGCCTGCGTATTTGTATTTAAGGTTGCTTATTTCTATCATATTGTTTCGTTTTATTTTAAGGGGTGTTTGTTGTTAATGGGAGAGATGGGAGTAATGAGAGGGATGGGCAGTGGTGGGGGATTATCGCTTACGCTGTGCGCTCCTCTTACAGCTGACCTGCCAGCAGATATTCGTTAGCCTGTGTCATCACCAGCATGTTGTCCACAGTGAGCATTTTGCCCTTGGCGTCGCTCCATTCATAGTTTGTAACGGCCATCACATTACTCATTTCATGGCGGTATTCGGTGCGGCAGTCAGGGCGGTTGAAGCTCTTGTTGCGGCTGTTCCATGTGCATCTTTCAACGGCATATCCGTCGGCCGTATAGCTGAAGTCGAGGCGGAAGGCCGGCACATATTTGCCCGTTAGACTGTTGTAGCGGCTTGCTGTCTTGGCTGTCAGTCGTCCTGCGGCGTCGTAAGTGTAGCTGTATTTCAGTTTTCCGCTTAGGTTGTTGCCGCTCTTGTTCATTACATACATTGTGTTAACCTGTCCGTTCTCAATGTCGGCGTTATATGCATATTGCGAGTTGGCGCTTCCGGCGGCGTTAAGATACATCGCCATGATTGTTGCTGTTGTGATAATAGTACTCATAATTGTTAATGTCTTTAATTGTCAATAATTGTCTTTTTGTTAATGTCTTATAGTGTACTAGTTTATTAGTACACTGCAAATGCAGGCTAATAAAACATAACTTCCAAGCATTTTGGCAAGAAAGTGCAATTTAAGTGCAATATTTAACGGTTATTTGCATTTGCCTGTTGAATATTGTGTGGATATAAACAGATTTTAAGAAAATACGCTATTAAAATGGCATTGTTCTGTATTTGGAGTATGCCGGCAGTGCGTTCGGCGCACTATATAATAAGGTGTGCCGGGTGTACTATGTCTGTGTGCATGGTGTACTATGTCCCTGTACTAGGTGTACTACGTGTATTACATACCCATGCCGCGGCATGCTGTCAGACGGCAGTATATCGGGCGTTTTCTAAAAGGCGTACTTTTACATTGCAAAAGGCCACCTTTTAGCCTGCAAAAGACGGCCTTTTAGAGCCTAAAACATGGCCTTTTGCAACGCATTGAATATCAGACAGTTATGAAAGACAGTAGAAACGCTGCACAGAAAGACCTTTTCGTCTGTGTCAGACGTGCCGCGGTGTCAGAGGCTTAACATGGCTGCGGGGCGCACGTTTAGGGCAAAAATAGCCGGATAATTTGGTTTTGCACCCAAAAAAACGTAACTTTGCAGGATGAAAAGGCGGTGCGTTCGGCATGCCGTTAAACACGGCTATGCCGTCAGCATGGCGCCATTCATAAATTAAAACAATAAAAACAAGACAAATATGGACACACTGAAAAAAGCATTTGCATCAAAGCTGCTGAAGATTAAGGCTATAAAGCTTCAGCCAAACAATCCGTTCACATGGGCTTCGGGATGGAAGTCGCCCTTCTATTGTGATAACCGCAAGGCCCTGTCGTATCCTGACCTGCGCAGCTATGTGAAGCTCGAGCTTGTGCATGCAGTGCTTGAGCATTTCCCGCAGGCTGATGCCGTTGCCGGCGTTGCCACAGGAGCCATAGCTCAGGGAGCGCTCGTGGCCGATGCTCTCGGATTGCCGTTCGTTTATGTCCGCAGCAAGGCTAAAGACCACGGCATGGGTAACCTCATTGAGGGCGAGCTGCCCGAAGGCGCCAAGGTGGTTGTCGTTGAAGACCTTATCTCTACAGGCGGAAGCAGTCTTAAGGCTGTTGAGGCTCTGCGTCAGGCAGGCGTTGAGGTGGTAGGTATGGTTGCATCTTACACCTACGGATTCCCCGTTGCACAGAAAGCGTTTGAGGATGCCGGCGTAGAGCTGGTTACTCTTACCGACTATGAGCACGTAGTGGCTGAGGCCGTTGAGACAGGATATATCTCTGAGGCTGACGTTGAACTGCTGCACGAGTGGCGCAAGGATCCTGCCAACTGGAAGAAATAATATTTTAACTTCACGTGCGCCTTTGGCCGTGGCGTAAGCATGCTTTGGCCCGTGTCGGCTATGTGCTGATGCGGGCAGGAGGCGACGGCTCGGGGCGTATGTGGATAACGTAAGAGAAATATGAGCAGCAAGTACGAAAGCGGAATTAAGCAGATTCCGTATCCGCAGCAGAGCGTCTACGACAGACTCAGCAACCTCGAGAACATAGAGAAAGTGAAAGACCGCATTCCGGCCGACAAGATTAACGACCTTACGTTCAGCCGCGACAGCGTTTCGGTAAGCGTGCCGCCCGTTGGCAGCATAACGCTCAACATCATTGAGCGCGATGAGCCTAAGTGCATCAAGTTTGAGACGGCCAACTCGCCCGTGCCTTTCACCATGTGGGTTCAGCTACTGCCTGTAACCGACACTACAAGCAAGATGAGAGTTACGGTTAAGGCCGACATCCCCTTGTTCCTCAAGCCGATGATCGGCAGCAAGCTGAAGGACGGAGTTGACAAGATAGCCGATGCGCTGGCAGCCATTCCTTACGAATAGGCCGGCAGACGCGCGGATGTATTATATCTAAATAATGTGGCTCCGCGCCGCATGAGGCATACAGGCGTCAGGCGGCACGGGGCATTTTAATAAAACAAATATTGCGATGTCAAATAAACTTTGGGAGAAAAACTACGGAATTAACGAAGAGATAGAGCGGTTCACCGTGGGCCGCGACCGCGAGATGGACATGTATCTGGCCAAGTATGATGTGCTTGGCTCAATGGCACACATTACCATGCTCGAGTCGATAGGCCTTCTTACTCATGACGAGCTTCATACGCTTCTTGCCGAACTGAAGAACATCTATGCCGTGTGTGAGCGCGGCGAGTTTGTCATCGAGGACGGCGTTGAGGATGTTCATTCGCAGGTGGAGCTTATTCTCACGCGCAAACTTGGCGACATGGGCAAGAAGATTCACAGCGGACGCTCGCGCAACGACCAGGTGCTGGTAGACCTTAAACTCTTCATCCGTCATGAAATCAAGGACATCGCAATGCTCGTCAAGGTGCTTTTCGATGAGCTGATAGAAAAGAGCAACCAGTTTAAGGACGTGCTGATGCCCGGCTACACCCATCTTCAGGTGGCCATGCCCAGCTCGTTCGGCCTTTGGTTCGGAGCCTATGCCGAGAGCCTTGCCGACGACATGCTCTTCCTTCAGGCTGCATGGCGCATGACCAACCGCAATCCGCTGGGCAGCGCTGCCGGCTACGGCTCGTCGTTCCCGCTCAACCGCACCATGACAACCGAGCTGCTGGGCTTCGACACCATGAACTATAACGTGGTGTATGCTCAGATGGGGCGCGGCAAGACCGAGCGCAACGTGGCATTTGCCATGGCTACCATTGCCGGCACTATGGCAAAGATGGCGTTCGACGCCTGCCTGTTCAACAGTCAGAACTTCTCGTTTATCAAGCTCCCTAAGGAATGTACCACGGGCAGCAGCATAATGCCTCACAAGAAGAATCCCGACGTGTTTGAGCTGATACGCGCCAAATGCAACAAACTGCAGGCTCTGCCGCAGCAGATAACTCTAATAATGAACAATCTGCCGTGCGGATATTTCCGCGACCTGCAGATTATAAAGGAGTCGTTCCTGCCGTCGTTCGACGAGCTTAAAGACTGTCTCAAGATGGCTGCCTATATCATCAACAAGATGGAGGTTAACCGCAACATCCTCGACAAAAAGATGTACGACCTTATGTTCTCAGTTGAGGAAGTCAACCGCCTTGCGGCTGCCGGCATGCCTTTCAGAGACGCATATAAAAAGGTGGGACTCGACATCGAGGCAGGCAAATTTGTGCCCGATAAGAACATACATCACACACACGAAGGTTCAATAGGCAACCTCTGCAACGACAAAATTCAGGCTCTCATGGAGCAGTGTCTTGACGGATTCCATTTTGAAAAGATGGAGAATGCCGAGAAAAACTTACTTAAATGAGAAAATACACCTATTATATTATAGCGCTTATTGCGCTCTTTTCATCCTGCAGCGACGCCGAATACGAATTTAGCAGCGACCCTTGCTATTTTGTGTTCGACAATACAGCCAACCGCAGTCCGCTGCTCAGTTCGGCCATGAATCCGCTCTCGCCGGGCGTGTTCTGCCATGTTTCTGTCAGCGGAAAGTATTTTGTGTTCAACACCAACATGGCTCCGGGGCAGTCAGACCGTGTGGCATTCAACGGCATAGACGCTCAGCGCAGCATAGTGTTGGGGGCATACAATGAGAGTGGAATAATCGTAGGATACGGCAATCTCAATTCGCCTGCCATATTTTACGCCTACGACAATCAGTGCCCCAACTGCTACAGGTCGAGCAATCTGCCGCGCTATAATCTCACGATGGATACCACCGGCAAGGCAATATGCAAAAATTGTGGTCGGGAGTACGACATGAACAACGGAGGAATAATATCCAAAGGCGACCCTGGCGATAAACTTATACGCTACCGTTGCAGAACAACGGGGGCGCAGGGAGTTCTTTCTGTCGTAAATGGCAACCAGTGATAGTAGTGAGAAATAGCTGCCTGCCCGACTTATTTATATGCTTTATTTCGTTCAGGATAAATATTCATGTCCGTTACAGGGAAGTCGGGAGGTTTGCATATTTATAATGAAATATCAGTCAGATACAATTTCAAAACGCTCAGAAAGCCGATAAATAGGCGAGTTAAAGTAATATTCTGAACCTCAATAACCCCTAAGGGTTAAAATGTGTAAATTAGTTTGCTCTTTCGAGAAATAAACTTATCTTTGCACTACTCTAATGCGGAAATAGCTCAGTTGGTAGAGCACGACCTTGCCAAGGTCGGGGTCGCGGGTCCGAGTCCCGTTTTCCGCTCTAGTGGAGCCGCAATGGTGGAATTGGTAGACACGAGGGACTTAAAATCCCTTGGCCAGAAATGGCTGTGCGGGTTCGAGTCCCGCTCGCGGCACTTTTTATCTAAAACCTTTCATTATGAAAAAAAATCTTATCTTATTCTTATCAGCAGCATCAGTCATTGCACTGTCTTCTTGCTCATCTAAGCTGGGAGAATTGTCTGCTGACAATTTCAATGTTACACCTAATCCTCTGGAGTCTAAAGGTGGACAGGTTGCTGTAACTATCAACGGAACTTTCCCGGAGAAGTACATGAAGAAAAAGGCTATGGTAACAGTTATTCCTGAACTGCGCTATGGTAACGGACAGGCTGCACAGGGTCAGGCTGCCAAATTCCAGGGCGAAAAGGTTGAGGGCAACGACCAGACCATTTCTTATAAAGTAGGTGGTAACTATACTATGAAGTCTACCTTCAAGTATGTTCCTGAAATGCAGAAGAGCGATCTCTATATGACTTTTGACGCTTATGTAGGCAAAAAGAAGAAAAAGGTAGAGGTTCCTGCTGTTAAAGTTGCTGAGGGTGTTATCGCAACATCTGAGCTTTACAGAAATACTCTTGCCGGAAGCGGCGCTTGCATCGCTCCTGATACATTCCAGCGTGTAAGAGATCAGAGACAGGCTGCTCAGATTAAGTTCCTCATCAACCAGGCTAACCTGCGTAAGAGCGAGCTTAAGAACAACTCTGTTAAGGAGTTTGTTGACCTGCTCAAGAAAATCAATGCTGACAAGGAAGGTCTTAACATCAAGAACGTAGAGGTTTTGGCTTACGCTTCTCCTGATGGTGGTTTCGACTTCAACGATAAATTGGCTAGCAAACGTCAGAACGTTTCAGTTGACTATGCTAAGAAACAGCTGAAGAGCGCTAAGGTTCAGTCAGACGTTACCGGTAAATATACTGCACAGGACTGGGACGGTTTCCAGCAGCTTGTTCAGGCTTCTAACATTCAGGACAAGGACGTAATCCTCCGTGTTCTCTCTATGTATCAGGATCCTGAGGAGCGTGAGCAGCAGATTCGTAACATGTCTGCAGGTTTCCGTGAGCTCGCTGACGGTATCCTTCCTGAACTTCGTCGTTCTCGCCTGATTATCAACTACGAGACAATCGGCCGCAGCGATGATCAGATTAAGGAGCAGTACAAGGCAGATCCTACAAAACTTAGCGTTGACGAGCTGCTTTACTCTGCAACACTTGAGGATAATGTAGACGCTCAGGAGGCTATTTATAAGAAGACTATCGAGGTTTATCCTAACGACTTCCGTGCTTACAACAACGTTGCAGCTATCGAGCTTGCTAAAGGCAACGACGCTGAGGCTAAGAACTATCTGGCTAAAGCACAGTCTGTTAATGCTAACGGCGCCGAGACTAACGCTAACCTTGGTCTGATGGCATTGAAGGACGGTAACGTAAGCGAGGCTGAAGCTTATATCGCTAAGGCTAACTCAGCTAACGACTATAACAAGGCTCTCGGTACATTGAACCTGGCTAAGGGTGACTATGCTACAGCTGAGCAGAACCTCAACGGCATCAACTGCAACACAACTGCTTTGGCTCAGATTCTGAACAAGAACTACGCCGGTGCAGCTAACACTCTGAACAACATCAAGAATAAGGACGCCATGACAGACTATCTGCAGGCTATCTTGAATGCTCGTCAGGGCAACGACAGCGCAGCTTCTTCTTATCTGAAGAGCGCTCTGCAGAAAGATCCTTCACTTGCAACATACGCAAACAACGATCTTGAGCTGGCTAAAATAAGCAAGTAAAAACATCGCTGACGCATGAAGCGATTGATATATCTTACGCTCACCTTGGTTTTGGTTGCCTGCGGAACACGCAGAGGCTATTTCAACTTGGATGGCCGATTGCTCAACCTTAACCAAGGTGAGTTTTATGTTTACAGTCCCGACGGAGTGTTCGACGGTGTCGACACGATAAAAGTCGAGGGCGGACGCTTTACTTTCGAGACTCAGTGCAAGGAAAGCGGAACGCTGGTTATTGTCTTTCCTAACTTCTCTGAAGTGCCTGTCTTTGCCGAACCGGGCGAAGCCGTTACTGTGAAAGGTGACGCTTCACACCTTAAGGAGATTGAGATTAAGGGCACAAAGGAGAACGAACTGATGACAAGTTTCCGTCAACAGTTGGTCAAGGCGTCACCTCCCGAAGAGCTGGCTTATGCCGAAAAGTTTGTGAAAAACAATCCGTCGACAGCTGCCAGTGTGTATGTGCTGCGAAAATATTTTGTCGTCAGTCCTGATGCCGACATCGATAAGGCATCTGTCTTGGCTGATGTTGTGTATAAGGCACAGCCAAAGAACGGTGAAGTGGCACGCATTGTGCGTTATCTTAAGATGATGAAACGCAATTCAAGCGGAGCTTCAATACCTTCTTTTTCAGCGCAGGACATTAATGGAAAGGGCGTTACCGACTCTTACCTTCGCGGTAAAGTTGCCGTGGTTTACACGGGGGCGGACTGGAGTTATGAGAGCCGTAACATGCGTGACAGACTGCTGAGACTGAAGGGAGAATACGGAAACAGACTGGCATTGTTGGGCATTAGTCTTGACGCAAGCCGCAACACTTGCCGCTTGTCGTTACGAAACGACTCTACCTCGTCGGCTGCCATATGCGACCAAATGATGTTTGAGAGTCCGCTCCTTGAAACATTCGGACTTGGACGTGTGTCAGACAATATTATATATAATGCACAAGGGCGTATTGTTGAGCGCGGATTGAATATTAACGAGATAGAAACCAAGCTCAAAGCCCTGCTCGATTAGGCGGCATAAAGCTGTCTCATTGTCAGTAACCGCCGGTTGTTTTCAACTAATTTGGTTTAAAGCCTGATGTTGTTAACGCCGGTACATATTATGAAAAGCCCTGCATCAGGATTGCCATTGGCAATGTTTTGACGATTACGGTTCATCCGCTTGTTTAAGATATTTGTAGAGTTAGCGCGGTTTCCGCAGCTAACTCAATTTGTAAATAACGCAAGATTAATTGGATAATTGGTGATAAAATGCTTGTAAAAACTTATTGTGCAGCAGTTAACGGACTCGATGTTACCACGGTTACCGTTGAGGTAAGTGTATCGCGAGGTGTGCTTTATCATCTCTCAGGCCTTGCCGACACAGCCGTGAAAGAGAGTCATGACCGCATTGTTGCAGCCCTTCAGAATAACGGAATAAAGTTTCCAGTTGCCGACATTACCGTGAATATGGCTCCTGCCGACCTGCGAAAGGAGGGCAGCAGCTATGACCTGCCGTTGGCAATAGGTATATTGGCGGCAATAGGAAAGATTAAGCCGGATATGCTGTCAGAGTATATGATAGTAGGAGAACTCGGACTTGACGGCATGATTCAGCCCGTGAAAGGCGCACTTCCGATATCAATAAGGGCACGCAAGGAGAAATTCAAGGGCCTTATAGTGCCGAAACAGAATGTCAGAGAGGCCGCTGTGGTGAACAATCTCGACGTGTACGGTATGGAAAGCATAATGGATGTAATCAACTTTCTGAACGGAGAAGGCGACTATCAGCCCACTATTGTTGACACAAGACGTGAGTTTTATGAGCACCAAAGCCATTTCGACCTTGATTTTGCCGACGTGAGAGGGCAGGAGAGTGTAAAGCGCGCAATGGAAGTTGCGGCAGCAGGAGGGCATAATATGATAATGATCGGTCCGCCGGGAAGCGGCAAATCGATGATGGCAAAGCGTCTTCCGTCAATACTTCCGCCGCTGTCGTTGGCAGAAAGTCTTGAGACAACACAGATACATTCAGTGGCAGGAAAGCTAGGCAAGAACATGTCGCTGATATCACAACGGCCGTTCCGCGCGCCGCATCACACAATATCTCAGGTGGCACTTGTTGGCGGAGGACTTAATCCGCAGCCCGGAGAAATATCTCTTGCGCATAACGGTGTGTTGTTTGCCGACGAACTGCCGGAGTTTAACAAGTCGACACTTGAAATGCTGCGCCAGCCACTTGAAGACCGCAAAATAACCATATCGAGGGCAAAATACACGGTAGAATTTCCCTGTTCGTTTATGTTTGTGGCCTCGATGAATCCCTGTCCGTGCGGATACTATAATGACCCGACGCACCACTGTGTGTGCACTCCCGGTCAGATACAACGCTATATGAACAAAATCAGCGGTCCGCTCCTCGACCGCATTGACATCCAGATTGAGATAACTCCAGTGCCCTTTAAGGACATATCGCGCGCGGCACCGGGCGAAAGCAGTGACGCTATACGCGAAAGGGTAATCAAGGCGCGCCACATACAGGAGCAGCGGTTCAGAGAATGCAAGGGAATACACTGCAACGCGCAGATGAGCGAACGCATGATTCACCAGTATGCAGAGCCTGACGAGGCCGGAATAGAGATGCTGAGAATGGCCATGGAGAGGCTAAACCTGTCGGCACGGGCATATAACCGCATACTGAAGGTTGCGCGCACCATAGCCGATTTAGACGCCTCTGAGCATGTGTTGCCGCAGCATCTTGCCGAAGCCATAAGCTACCGCAACCTTGACAGGAGCGACTGGGCTGAGCGTGGAGGAGCGTAAGTCTTTTAGATTAAGGCATAAAGAAATATAAAGTAACGGTAGGAATACCTGAATGGACATAATAAACAAAAAGGAAACATGAACGACTAAAATACTTAAAACGTCGTTTATGTTTCCTTTTTTTATTTAGACCGGCATCAATGCCGTTTACTGAATCAGTCGTTTGGCAAAATATCTCACCGGATACCACACCGAAATGAAGCCTACGGCAAGTACCGTTATGAATACAAGCACGATGTCTTCGGGATGAACACTCACCGGATAAGCGTCGACTATGAACGAGCCGCTGCTGCTGCCGAGCGAAACGAGTCCGTAAACCTGTTGCAGCCAGCACAGCAACAATCCTATCAATATGCCCAATACGGCACCGATGGCAGAAATCATTCTGCCTTCAAACAGGAATATCCTTACTATCTGCTTGTCGCTTGCGCCCATGTTGCGCAACGTAACCACGTCGTTCTTCTTGTCGATAATCAGCATTGACAGCGAGCCGATGATGTTGAAGCAAGCCACGGCAAGAATAAACGTAAGGAAGATGTAAGCAATGAATTTCTCAATCTTCATAATCTTGAACGTGTCCGCCTGCTGCTCCATACGGTCGAGAACGCGATATTTGTCGCCTGCAATCTCCTGCATCTCAGCCTTCACGGCGTCGAGGTCGCTGCCCGGCTTGAGCCTTATCTCAAGCTGTGAGAGCATGCCCTGCTGGCCGAACAGATTGCGTGCGAATGCTATAGAAGTAAGCACGTAGTCACGGTCGTAGCGCGCTTGTTTAACCGAAAACACCACTCCGGGCGAAATCAGCGAGTCTTCAACAAATCCCTCTGTCGGATTCATCATGTCGAGCTGTCCCTCGCGCTTCGGCGCATATATTTTAAGCTGTCCGTCCCAATCGGCCGTCATGCCCATGTCTTCTGCAAGGCGTATGCCCACAACACCAAACTGAAGATTGGCGGCATGGAGCGAAAACTCGCCGTCGCCATACAGAATATCGTTGATATGTGACAGTTCACTGAAGTTGTCTTCAACGCCTTTCACCTTAACCATGGCCTGTCTTCCCTTATATATGGCCAGCGCCTGGTCCTCAACGCTCTCGGTAGCCACGTCTACCTGCGGCAGATTGCGTATCTTTGTCAGTATTGGATCGTCGGCAGGAGCCGTCTTTCCTTTAGCCGGAACAACTTCAATCTGCGGGTCGAACGACGTAAGCAGCGACGCCACGAGGTCGTGAAATCCGTTGAACACACTCAGTGTGACAACAAGCGCCATCGTGGCCACGGCCACACCAATTACGCTTATGCCGCTGATGATGTTGATGACATGAGTACTCTTTTTAGAGAAAAGATACCTGCGGGCTATGTAAAACGGAAAATTCATTTCTTCAACAGCTCGTCAATGTGCTCAATATAGTCGAGTGAGTCGTCGATGAAGAATCTCAGTTCGGGAATAATCCTCAGCTGGTTTCTCACGCGTGTGCCCAGTTCGTAGCGTATTGTTTTCTCGTTTGAGGTGATGTTCTTAATAAGTTCCTCCGACTTCTCGGGCGGAAATATGCTCAGATATGCCGTGCATATACTCAGATCGGGACTGATGCGGCAGCGTGTAACGCTCACCATAGTGCCCCTCATGGCCCTTGTCTGCGACTGGAATATCAGGCTCAGTTCCTTTTGCAGAAGCCTTGCAATACGGTTTTGTCTTGTTTCCTGCATATTGTCTTTCTTTTTACGTTATCAGATAAGTTATCTGCCTGCCGGTTTGGCGGCGGCTCTTAAAGTTGTGCAAACTTACTAAAAAAAACTGAGACAATGCCACGCTTTCACGTTATTTTTTGCCTTTGCGGATATGCTTCGTTCCTGCATTCAAGCCATGTTGCCCGTTATGGCGGCCGTGAGTGCCGCATTGTCGGTTGTGGTTATGCCGGTGAAACTCTGCGTTACGGTTGGTTTTGCTTTTTGACTGATTAACATTAGTTTGCATATACGGCAATATCGTGGCATGATGTTTAATATTTTAATGTGCGGCAAATGTCTTCTGAAAAATCAGAAATAATGCGTTTTTTATACCGTTTATGCTCATTGATATTTGAGAATAATATATGTTGTTATATGAATATATACTATTCGCGCATTGAAAGTCTGTTTTTTACACTATCAAACGGGCTTGGATGTTATATGAAAGACGGCCTTTTACACCGCAAAACATGGCTTTTTGCATTGTAAAAGGCCATATTTTATATTTCTGATAATATCAATTTGATTAAGAGTTTGCGTAAATGTCTGATATATAGCTGGTTAAATGAATAGGACGTTTTTCGCCATTTTTTCGCCCTCCGAACCGAAAATCAACTTCAGAAACAAAAAAGTCGGCAAAAAATGTTAATGCAAAACTTTTGAATTTAACTAAAATTTACTGTTTAAAGTCTGCATATATAAATAGCGTTCCACTGTATTTTGCGGCATAGTGCTGATATGTTAAGAATATGCAATTAACAGTGATTTATGCCCCAGCGATTGTTTATGTTGCCGAAAATCGCTATTTTTGCCGTCGACAAAACCTTAAAATATAATTCTATGAAAAATAAGAATGCCGACGAAGAGGCTCGTGGGCTTGATGGTAAGCGCCGCAAACCATGGTATGGATACACTGGCGAAAACATAGCGCTGATAGCCGTGGTAGTAGTTTTGGCATCAGTCTTTTTACTTGACAGATGCGATAATAATGTGCATCAGCAGCAACCGTCGTCGATAATAATGCGCGATACGGGCGAAAATACTTATAAATCTGACGTATCAGTGCCTGCGCCTGCTCCAAAAGTTATGCCTAAGGCAGAGGAAACTCCTGAAGAAACGGCACGCCGCGAAGGACTTGAAGACGGATATAACGACGGAATGGAAGACGGTGAAGTGGGTGAGAAATACGAGACTCACTATAGCGAAAGTGCCTCAGAATATTCAGGCAAACTTCAGGAATGTTACGAAGAAGGCTATGAGGAAGGCTACGACGAAGGATATGGCGAGGGCCGTCAGATGCATGACGATGCTGTTTAAGCCGGCTTAAGTTTGTCGTATCATTTATACTCCGGCCTTCAATGTCAGCCCGTGTACGGCTCTTTCATGTATAGTGCCATAGGCAGTCAGTACGTAAAAACTTCCGTTAAGGCGTGGCAGTTTTGTGACATTATATTGACAGGTGAATATGCCGTGACTGCGGCAAATGGGATATTTGAACCATACTTATCCAAATTAGCATTAGAATTCAGATTAACTATTTATATAATGTTTGGCGGATGGCCGTATGCCTTAAAGGATAAGCAGGCAGCAGGGCGACAATAGAACGCAATGGGACGGCTCGAAGCATAAATATTATTGTATGCTTATATCATAGGCGGTATGTTGAACGATTTGATTTTATATAAAAATCCGGAACAGAAAGGGGAAACGGCAAATGATTGAGTCCATTTCCTCAGCCTCTCTGTTCCGGTTAAAACAGTAAAATATTAATATTATTCCAATGGATTTATTCCAAATATGTGATATTTAAAAATGCCTTATTTAAGCCTGCGAATACGTATGAATATAATTTATTCTTATGCCATGCGCACGTTCTGGCGCTTAGTTAAGCTGTTCATATCGTATAGGCAGGCATTTCGGAATAATCCTATTCGTTTTCTCCAATGGTCTCCTTTATTATGCCTACACATCCGGCTCCTATGATGAGGAACACTCCGGCCACAAGCATCATGTTGCTCTGTGCGCTGCCTACAAGCGTGAGAACCACTCCGCCGAGTGCTGCCGCGATAATCTGCGGAATGCATATCGTGCCGTTGAACAGACCGAGATAGGCACCCATGTGACTGCCGTTGAGCGCATTAGTTACTATTGTGAACGGCATGGCGAGCATTGCAGCCCATGCGCATCCAATCAGAAGGTAGGGTATAAAGAGAACATACTGGTCGCTGACGTAGGGAATCATCATGAAACCTATGCCGCCTAGCACAAGGCTCAGGGCATAAGCCATCTTGCGGTTGGCAAAGCGCGGCAACATCATTGCCCATACAACGCTGCCTATGGCCTGCACTGCAAAGAGAATGCCCACCCAGTTGCCTGCCTCCTGAAAGCCTGCCGATGTGGGGTCGGTGGTATGCCAGCATGTTTCGGCTATTGCGCCGTTGGTGTAGTTCCACATATAAAGGAATGCTGCCCAGCTGAAAAACTGCACCAGACCTACGGTCCAGAAAGCCTTAGGCGCGTTGCGCAGCAGTTTTATTACGTTCACCTTCTCCTCGTTAAGCGGCTTGTCGAGTCCGTGATATTCGGCATACTCCTTCGGAGGCATCTCCTTCACCTTTACCGATGTGTAGATAACGCAGAGGATAAGTATGGCGGCTCCGATGTAGAACGAATAAATCACCGAGTCGGGTACAACGCCCTTGGCAGCCACATTGCTTATGCCCAGGAACGTGAAGAGGAACGGGAACACGTAGCCCACGAGCGATCCGGCGTTGCACAGAAAACTCTGTATAGAGTAGGCCAGAGCTTTCTGTTTCTCGTTAACCATGTCGCCCACGAGCATCTTAAACGGCTGCATTGCCATGTTGATGCTTGTGTCGAGAAACATCAGCGATATAAGTCCGAACACCATTGCCGTGCTGACAGCCATGCCGAGCGATCCGGCATTAGGCAGAAGGCACATGACAAGTACGGCCACCAGTGCGCCTACAAACAAATAAGGTATGCGCCTGCCGAATCGGCACCATGTCTTGTCGCTCAGCGTGCCCACTATCGGCTGCACGATGATGCCCATCAGCGGAGGCAAAATCCAGAAATAGCTAAGATTGTGAGGGTCAGCCCCCAATGTTGCGAAAATTCGGCTAATGTTGGCGCTCTGCAGTGCGTAGGCAATCTGCACGCCGAAGAAGCCGAAGCTCAGATTCCAGAGTTTGGCGAAACTCAGGTCTGGTTTTTTCTTTAAGTTAGAACTCATAGTTTAAGGCTTTTTTATTTTATATTATTATCTTTCGTTATTTTTCTTATGGCGTTTTCATGTATTAAGGCATGTGATTGTGGCTCTTATTTTGTAGAACCCCTTACCACCAGTCTTGTCCTTATCACCCTTTTCTCTATCTTGTCCAGCGGAATCAGTCCTTCTGCCTTGCCTATCAGTATGGCAGCGGCCTGCCTTCCCACCTCCTTGCCGTTCTGTTCGACGGTAGTCAGCATAGGGTCGCAGGCTATGGCTCTCTGTCCGTTGGTGAATCCGCACACCGAGATGTCTTCGGGTATGCGCAGTCCCATGTGCTTGGCAGTGTACATAATGCCTATGGCAGTGTCGTCGTTAACGGCGAAGAATGCGTCGGGCCTGTTTTCCATGTTGAGCACTTCAGGCGTAATCATTTCGGCATGTTCGCGGTTGTCGCAGTTTCTTATCACGCAGGTGTCGGGGTTGATGCCGTGCTTTAACAGCGCGTCGTGCCATCCGTTATATCTGTTTTTTGATATTTCGAGGTTCATGCTCGAACCATAGTAGGCAATGTTGCGGCATCCCGTCTTGATGAGATACTCAACGGCAGAGAATGCTCCCATGTAGTCGTCAACCACCACACGGCATGTGTTTATGCCCGTGCAGATGCGGTCGAAGAACACGATTGGCACGTTCTTGTTGATAAAATTCTCAAAGTGGTCATATTTCGATGTGTTTATTGCCTGCGATACAAGAATGCCGCACACTTTGTGTTTGTAGAACGAGCGGCATACTTCAACCTCCCGGTCATATTGTTCCAGGCTTTGTGCCACGAGTATGCGGTAGCCATATTTGTCGGCTTCCTCCTCAATGCCACTTAACACTGACGAAAAGTAGAAATGAGTAAACTGGGGTACGATAACCCCAATGACTTTAATCACTCTCCTGTTGCGCAGCGACTCGGCTATTATGTTTGGGCTGAAGTTGTGTTCTTCGGCATAGCGTCTGATTTCTTCTCGCCTTTTAGCGCTGATTCTCGGACTGTCTTTCAGTGCACGTGAAACCGTTGCCACAGATACATTAAACTCTCTGGCAATGTCTTTCATTGTTATGGGTGTGTTCTTTTCAGGCATTGAAAATTATTTTACGAAGCAAAAGTACGGTAAAACACTATTATTTTTGCTTTTACATTATTATTATTGTTCCTTTTATTTGTGTAAACGTTTGCACAACAGAAAACGTATTTTTTATATGAAAAAAAAACAAAATTATTACTTCTGAACGTATTTTTGCATTTAGAAAATTTGCCTTAAAGTAATATTTAGACTACTACGAATTTAAACGATAAAATTAATAGTTTATTTAATGTTAACTTTAAAAACACAAGAAGATGAAGCAGGTAAAAATGAAAACCTCTATTAGGATTCTGGCCATCTTGTTTGGTCTGTTCCTATCAGTGGGAGCATTTGCCCAAAGTACAATTACCGGGCAAGTTACGGATGCTTCCGGAGAGCCGGTCATCGGAGCTACGGTCCGCATTGTAGGCCAGGACGGCGGTGTGATTACTGACATTGACGGAAACTTCAGTATCAAGGCCGAGCCGGGCAGTATGCTGTCGGTTTCTTACATCGGATACAAGACGGTGGAGAAACCTGTCGCACAGAATATGAAGATAACTCTTCAGGACGACGCACAGTTGCTTGAAGACGTTGTCGTTATCGGTTACGGAACTGTAAAGAAGGGCGACCTCACCGGTTCTGTATCAGCAATGAAGCCCGATGAGATGAGTAAAGGTATCACCAACAACGCTGCCGACATGCTCGTTGGTAAGGTTGCCGGTGTCGACGTTATCACCAGCGGTGGTGCTCCGGGTTCAGGATCACAGATACGTATCCGCGGAGGTTCGTCTCTTAACGCAAGCAACGACCCGCTGCTCGTTATCGACGGTCTTACAATCGACAACAACACGGCTACCGGTATGAGTAACGTGCTGGCTATGATCAACCCTAACGATATTGAGACTTTCAATATCCTTAAGGATGCTTCTGCAACAGCCATCTATGGTTCGCGTGCGTCTAACGGTGTCATTATCATCACGACAAAGAAAGGTAAGAAGGGCTCTGGTCCTAAATTCTCTTACAATGGCGACCTGACTGTTTCTACAACACAAAAACGTTATGAAGTGCTCAGCGGCGACGAGTATCGTGCGCTCATAGGTAAGGTTATCGGTGAGAACGGAGTTTCTTTGCTCGGCAATGCCAATACCGACTGGCAGGACGAGATATTCCGCACAGCAGTGAGCACATCTCACAACCTCTCAATGACAGGCGGACTCAAGAATATGCCTTACCGCGTGTCTATTGGTTATCAGAGCGACCAGGGTATCATCAAGAACTCTTTCATGAACCGTTTCAACGCTTCTGTTAATCTTGCTCCGTCATTCTTTGACGATCACCTCAACTTCAACATCACTGCCAAGTATATGGCCGAGAAAGACCGCTATGTAGACAGCGGCGCAGCCATCGGCGGTGCTCTCTCTATGGACCCGACACGTCCCGTAATGGACGACAGCGAGCCTTATAAGTTCCTGGGCGGATATTGGCAGAACATTGTTTCAGCCAACTTCAGCGATCCTTCTTGGACTTACACCAAGAACCCTAACGCTCCCCAGAACCCGGTTGCATATCTTAATCAGAATGAATGCTATGCTCATTCAGACGACTTTACAGCTAACTTTGAGGTTGACTATAAGATTCACGGATTTGAGGACCTGCGTCTGCACGCAAGCTACGGCGGCCAGTATACTGCAAGCCGTCAGAGCGACGTGAACTCTCCTTACGGATACAGCAACAACTATTATGGATGGGACGGCCGTACATACTATTGGAAATACAGCATCACGGCCAATGCCTATGCACAGTATACACACACCTTCGGCGCTCACTATATCGACGTTATGGCCGGTGCCGAGGAATCTCACTATCATCGCAGCGGATATAACATCGGACAGGGTACAGACCCGTATACAGGCGAAGCCAACAACCCGGCTCTGAGAAACGAGACCGAATGGGCTACACACAACTCGCTAGTGTCTTACTTCGGACGTATTAACTATACATTGCTCGACCGCTATATGCTTACAGCCACAATACGTGCCGACGGCTCTTCACGCTTTGCCGACGGACACAAGTGGGGCTACTTCCCCTCTGTAGCACTTGCATGGAAAATCAACGATGAGAAATTTATGAAGAACATCAAGTGGTGGAACGAGTTCAAGCTCCGTCTCGGATGGGGACAGACAGGTCAGCAGGACATCGGTTACGACTTCCTCTACGCTCCGCTTTACGTTACAAGCAACTCTTATGCTCAGTATCCTTTCGGCGACACATATTATTACACAATGCGTCCTGACAAATACAACCCCGACCTGACATGGGAGACTACAACAACATGGAACGCCGGTCTTGACTTCGCATTCCTGAACAACCGCATCACTGCAAACATCGATGCTTACTATCGTGAGACAACAGACCTTATCCAGGATGTTACTCTGCCTACGCTCATGAACTTCGGTCAGCGCATGCCTCAGAACATCGGTTCGCTCGAGAACTATGGTGTTGAGTTCACCATTGGAGCAAAACCAATCGTTACAAAGGACTTTGTATGGGACGTTCAGTATAACGTTGCATGGAACCACAACGAGATTACAGAGCTTATCGGCGGTGACGAAGACTATTATGTTGAGTCTGGTTCAACCATCTCACGCGGTAACAGCACTCACGTTCAGGCACACACAGTAGGCCAGCCGGCCAACTCATTCTGGGTTTACCAGCAGGTTTACGACGAGAACGGCAAACCGCTCGAGGGCGTATACGTTGACCGCGACGGCAACGGCATCATCAACAACGACGACCGTTACTTCTATAAGAGCCCGGCAGCCGACGTGTTCATGGGCCTTACAATGAAGTTCACATACAAGAACTGGGACCTGAGCACAGCATTCCGCGCTTCGCTCGGCAACTATGTTTACTATGACTTCCTGTCTAATAAGGCAGCCGTGAGCGCATCAGGACTCTATTCTAACAGTGCGTTCACCAACACCACACAGGCAGCCGTAGACCTCGGCTTCAGCGGAACAAACGGCACGGAGTATTATCTCAGCGACTATTTCGTTCGTAACGCGTCGTTCCTGAAGTGTACCAACATCACTCTCGGCTATTCGTTCCCGGCTCTGCTCAAGTATGCAGGACAGGACTACTTCTCAGGACGTATCTTCGCTACAGTGCAGAACCCGTTCATCATTACAAAGTATAAAGGACTCGATCCTGAAGTTGCAGGCGGTATCGACAGAAATCCTTATCCGCGTCCATTCAGCGTTCAGATTGGTCTTAACCTTAATTTCTAATGGTTGTGCATTTATATAAAAGTAATAAATAAAGGACATAACAATGAAAAAGATATTTTTAAAGACTATAGCAGTCGCTGTGCTTGCAGCCGGATTGACCGGTTGTGCCAACGACCTTAACATAAGCTCAATCGACCCGCAGTCTTCACCGTCGGCCGATCCTACGGGCTTGTTGGCTAAATGCTACGCCACTCTCGGACTTACCGGTCAGAAAGGCGTTGCCGGAAACGGTGACCTCAGCGACGACGAGGGTGAGTCGGGCTTCTACCGTACAACATTCAACTGCATGGAGCTTCCTTCTGACGAGTGTGTATGGGCATGGCAGACCGATACTGACATTCCGCAGCTTACCAACATTGCATGGAACTCAAGCAGTATCCGTACTCAGTGGGTTTACACACGCCTTACTTACGACATAACATTGTTCAACAGCTACCTGAGCCAGGTGCCCGACGACGAGGCCAACAAGCTCAACCGTGCCGAGGTGCGTTTCCTGCGCGCTCTCCATTATTGGTACATGCTCGACCTGTTCGGCAAGTCACCTTTCAAGCTCGACTTCAACATCAGCGACCTTCCTGTTGAGAAGAGCGGCAAGGACCTTTACACATGGATCGACCAGGAGCTGACTGAGATTGAGCCGCAGATGGCCGAGGTTGGTGCTTACTGCAACTCGCAGAACTTTGGCCGTGCCGACCGTGGTGCTGCCTATATGCTGCATGCACGTCTGGCCCTCAACTCTGAGATCTACACCAAGGGCGAGATTAAGGATTATGACAAGGCTATCAGCTATTGCGACCTGCTTATTGGCAGCGGAGCCTACGAACTTTCAAAGACAGCCAAGAACGGCTATTCTGGATATGCACAGCTGTTCATGGCCGACAACGACGAGAACCCGCAGGCTATGAAGGAGATTATCCTGCCTATTCGTCAGGACGGACAGAAGACACGCAGCTACAGCGGTTCATTCATGCTCGTCAGCGCAACACGTATTGCCGGAATGCCTGACATGGGAACAACTAACGGCTGGAGCTGTATCTTCGCACGTGCAGCAATGGTAAAGAAGTTCTTCCCCACACTGTCTGACTGTCCGATTTCCACAGAGCCGGCTCCTGCCGGAGCTACAGAGGCCGAAATCAAGGCTCTCGACCAGCAGGACGGTTCGTCAACAGCTCAGATCGTGGCTAAGGCCGGCGACGACCGCGCTTTGTTCTACGGTGGCCGTGGCGGTGGTGTACGCAAGCTGCAGACAGATGCTATATCAAGCTTCAACGACGGACTTTCTATCGTTAAGTGGAACAACTTCCGTACAGATGGTCAGCCCACACACGACACCGAATATCCCGACATAGACATTCCGCTGTTCCGTTATGCAGAGGTTTATCTTACACGTGCAGAGGCTTATTATCGCAAGGGCCAGCCCGAGAAGGCTGTTTCTGACATCAACGAGCTGCGCAAGCGTGCCAACGCAAAGCAGATAAGCTCTATCACATCTGACATGGACATCCTCGACGAGTGGTGCCGCGAGTTCTATCTCGAAGGCCGTCGCCGCAGCGACCTCGTACGCTTTGGCTGCTTCACGACAGGCAAATATCTATGGGACTGGAAGGGCGGAGCCGCTAACGGAACAACCGTTGACTCTCACTATAATGTTTATCCTATACCGGCAACCGACGTGCTCAACAACAGCAACCTTACACAGAACCCCGGTTATTGATAACATGGCAATCAGTTTGCAATAAAGTTTTAAAATGAAAATGATTATGAAAAATATAATAAAGAAACTGTTCGTTCCGGCACTGGTGTTGGGCGTGCTGCCTTTCATGGCTTCATGTGAGACCGACGACGAGAGCAACCCTATATTAAATCAGCCCGAATCGTTTGTGCTTAACGTGCCGGCTCATGCCAACGACAATGTATACGACTTGGCTAACTCTACATATGTCAACCTTACGACATCGCAGCCTGACTATGGCTTCCCTGTTGTAACCACCTATCAGGTGCAGGTTTCTATCGACCCAGACTTCGCTTCTGGCGATGCTGCCAAGGTGGAGGCTGCCACTTACACAACTCTTGAGACCACATACAATCAGGCTAACATGAACGTAAATGCTACCGAAATGAACAATGCCATTGTAAGAATGTATCAGGAGAAGAACAACGGCGCCGACCCATCCGGCATTGTTATGCCTGTTTACGTGCGTCTGCGTGCCCACATCGCCAACAGCGACAAGGGCTGGTGCAACTCTAACGTGATAACTCTGCCAAAGGTTGTTGTATCTTATGTTGCAACAATGCCTAAGACCGTCTACATTGCAGGTTCGTCTATCCGCAAGGGTACCGAGGCCAAGCCTCTTGCTGCTGTCTACGGATTCGAGGGCCAGTTCTACGGCATGGCTTATCTTGCTGCAGGCTCAACATTCATGTGGGGCGACACAGACACACCGGACAAGGGCTATGCAATGACCAACTCGTTTGACGACCAGGCCGGCGCAGGCTTGTCTCAGGGTGCTGACGGCGGCATACAGGTGGCCAACGGCGGATGGTATGTTCTGTTTATGAACGTTTCGGTTGAGAACAACCAGATTAAGTCTGCCCTCACTGTTTATCCCGGCGAGGCTTACGTCATCGGTACTGTTATGTCTCAGGGGGACAATTGGGGACAATTCCCGGAAACCCAGCTTACGGCTCCTGCCGACGCTTCATCTCAGTGGGTATCTCCTGCCTTCCTTGCAGGCGGCGAGCTCCGCGCAAGCATCAAGGTGCCGGGTCTCGACTGGTGGCGCACAGAGTTTACTCTCTATAAGGGCGACCTCTACTGGCGCGACTGCGACATTCCTGACAACTGGGCTAAGAACGTGGGCAGCGACTATTCTGTTACCTGCGAGAAGGGTCAGAAACTCTATGTAGACTTCGACTACGACAGAGGAGAAGTAAAATAACCAATAATCTAAACCATTTAACAGAAATATCATTATGAAAAAGATATTATTTTTGGGCGGTCTGTTGCTTTCAGCCATGACGTTCGTTTCATGTAACGGCGATTATGACGACTGGGCCGACCCGCAGAGCAATCCGCAGGAAGAAGCAGTTACGTTGCCGGGCTATACGGCAACGGCTGCCGACCCTATCGACCTGGCTAACCCCGGCACAAGCGTCAAGGCGTTTACGCTTTCGGCTGCAACCCTGCCAGAGGGTGCCACGATAGAGCATACACGTGTAGAACTGTTGCCGGCTGACGGCTCTTCTGCAACAAAGAAAACTCTTGAGGCAACCGCCGACGGCATGCTCGACAGCACTGCGCTTCAGGACGCCGTGGTTGAGTTCTACGGACGTCGTCCGGCAGCCCGTGTGTTCGACGCTCAGGTTTATTCTGATATCGTCATCGGCGGCCAGTCGTTCCTGGTTGATGCCGGCAAGATTCAGATTTCAGTTACGCCTAAGGCTCCTTACATTGCCGACGCTTATTATCTTGTTGGCGATATGTGCGGATGGGCTGCCGATGCAGCTATCAAGTTCTCACATTCAGGTGCCGATGTATATGAGGATCCTGTGTTCTCTGTAGTGTTCACAACACCTAAGGCCGACTGCTACTGGAAGATTGTTCCGCAGGGCAACATCGACTCTGGCGACTTGTGGCATGAGGGAACAGACGGTGTTGTGGGTGTTGCCATTGACGGCGACCCGAGTCTCACAGGCTCGCTCGTAACCACAGCTCCAAAGGCCGGTAAGATAGAGAAGCAGGGCTTCTATAAGCTCACCGTCAACATGATGGACTATACTTACACCATCGAAGAGATGGCCGGCGAGTATTACATGGTGGGCGACCTGCAGGGATGGAACAACGACCCGGCTACAGGCATGACATGTCTTTTCTATCCGCAGACAAGCACCGTGATGAGCTACACTACAAAATGGAAGGGTGCTTACGACCTGAAGTTCTGGGCAGGTGCCGACTTCGGCAACTGGGACAAGGCTTACGGATGTGCAGTTGACGGCGATAACTCTCCTGCCGGCAACATCGTAAACTCCGGCGCACAGTCTATCTCTGCTCCTTCAGCCGAGTATTACACCTTCACCATCGACATGACAACCATGAAGTATACATGGACCAAGCTCAGCGACCAGGCTCCGAAGGAGTACACCTCAATCTCGCTCATCGGCGACTTCAACAGCTGGAACGGCGACGTAGACCTCACTCAGGTTACTCCTCACAACTGGTATGCCAAGGTGAGCATCCCGTCTGACGGCGGACTTAAGTTCCGTGCCGGACACGAATGGACCGACAGCTGGGGCAACGGTGCCAACATTGCCGACAACTATTACGGCAAAGCCGACTATAACGGCGGCAACATGACCGTTCCTGCCGGTAATTACAGCGTCTACTTCAACGACATTACCACTGAATTTGTATTCTTAGCAGAATAAAATAAGGTCTTGTATATGCGCCATGCGCTCTTGTTTAAAAAACAAAGTGCGTGGCGCATTTGATTTTATGCGGCATCGTCATCATTAAGTAAAGTCCTGACAAGAGTTATTTTTTTTGAAATTGCCGTATCATTCTCTCGCCGGCGGCAGCGTCTATAAAAACTGCATATTGCACCGGAGTATTTCGCCTCAAGTCAGCCCGCCTTGCGGTGTATTGAGGTTATGTCAACAAGAGTTTTCTCAACTAAAAAGCCTTAATCTATGAAGCTAAATCTGATTTATTCATGTTTTGCCGCTATGTGTGCGGCGTTCATGCTTTCGTCATGCAGCAGCGACGACGAAGGAACTGCAACGTTAAACGTCCGTAATGTCTACACTACGGGATGTAAGACCGAAGGACAGCCTGCCCGGGCAGGCTCCGCAACAACATTCAGTCCGTTTGATACAGAGTATGTCGAGTATAAGAGCAAGAGCGACGGCTATGTCTACATCAACCATGCTAACGTGTCTTACAACTGCTGTTCGGAGAAAATAGACGTTACGCTGACCGTTACAGGCAACCGCATAAGCGTTGTTGAAAAGGAGACTGACACAAGCTGCAACTGCATCTGTCCCTTCGACGTCTCTTACGAGGTTGGGCCGTTGAAGGCCGGCAAGTATATTCTTGTGATAAACAGCCACAACACGCTCCACGAAATCAACTTCACGTATCCGTCAGACGGCAAGGTTGAGCTTTAGAATATTCTTATTTAAAGAGTTAAGACAAATACCTTGTGGGGTATATTTATTATTAGGAGTTAAAGGAGTTAAAGTAGTTATCGCCAACAAGTTGGCTAGGAGTTAAAGTCATATGCTTTGTGGCTTAATAACAACGACATGTAGCAACAAGGCATATGACTTTAACTACTTTAACTACTCTAACTACTTTAACTACTCTAACTACTTTAACTACTCTAACTCCTTTAACTACTAAAAAACTCCTTAACTCCTAAAAAATATAACCACTTAACCTCTCCAGAATCGCCATGCTCGTCACAGTTTCGTGGTTTGGCTCGAAAAATGGCGAAATTTGCGCGTTTTGGTTAAGGCGCTGATTTATAGCGTTTTACACATTTTACGTGACAAAAACGCAATGGTTAAAAAATATTACTCGGCCACTTTTCACCCAAAAACCATAGGTTTATCATCCGTAAGCTGCCCTTTTGCATCACGAAAAACGGCATTTTGCGCCTTAAAATCCATGCTTTTGCTCCATTTTTATGAACATAAAGTGAACAGATGTTAATAATATTGCCGTCTTAACGTCATGTCTTTAACATTCGTTATATGTTGATTTTCCAGATTGAAAAAATGTTTTGTACTGACTTTTTACTATTCCGTGATAACATCCTGACCACGGTTTAGCTCCTATATGTTTTTAGATATATGATACCCGGAATTTGTTTTATGCTGCAAAAATGAAATAGCGCGGCATGAAAAATACTTGGCAGGCGAATGCAAAATTTATGTGGAGTATCTGGTTTAATGGCGATAATCTTATTTGACAATTAAAGATTCTCGTTTCATTTCTAATATTGGAAACGGATTACCCTCGCTGTCAAGCTCATTGCGTTTGAATACCTTGAATCCCATTTGCTCATAAAATCTTTTAGCATTTGCATTCTGTTCATTGACATCAACGTATTCTACACCTAATTCGTCAAATGCCTGTTGTACCAATTTCTTGCCCAATCCATTTCTGAAATAGTCGGGATGGAGAAACAGCATTTCTATCTTCCGTTCTTGTACACCCATGAAACCGACAGGCGTCGTGCCGTATTGTATCACCCAAAGTGTATTAATCTGTAGTAAGGCGTTTTCTGCGTATCGGGTAAGTTTGCTGATGTCCGTGTCGGCCAGAAAATGGTAGCTGGCCCGCACTGATGCTTCCCATATGTTCATAAGTCTGCCTATCAGTTCCGTACTTCTTTTGTCTTTTTCAACAGCCACGATGCCGAATATCTTTTTCTGTATGTTTTCCTTTTTCGGATATATGATCTCGTATTTTTCTTTTTGTGAGTTTACGGTTTTCGACTTTACACTGCTGTCCAAAGTTCTTTCTTTTTTATTCATTGTCTGATGTGTGTTCTGATTCAGTCGCAAAATTAAACTATTTTGAGAATATAATACGTGAGTTCGTGATAAAATAACATACATAAGAATTTGGTAAACTCGCAAATATTTTGTATCTTTGTAATACAAAACTGACAATTCTTCACCGAAAAAATCAGTACAGAAATAAAAGCCGTTTAGTTTACATAAATAGTATTAATCTTTTTGTAATGGGAGGCCTTTTAACATTCAGAGTCGGAAACTTTGACACAACAGCAGAACGTGAGCAGTTTCGGTTTCTCTGTGAGCAACTTAAAGCTCACTATGAGGATTCGAATGAATTCTGTGTGTTCGCAGGCAACTATAATATTGGATGTGAATTAGATGCGTTGTTTATCAAGAAGGATGCTATCATCTCAATCGAATTTAAAAATTATGGTGGCAAAGTTGTTGCCAATGAAAACGGAGAATGGACTTGCGATGGAAAAACCATCAAGGGAGGCTCAAGAAAAACAGCCCTCCAACAAGCACGAATAAACCATTCGACAGTTAAGAAAGAACTTAAAGTCTTGGGGGTTGAAAAGAATCAAATCAAGGATGTCCCCCATCTTATTATATTTCATCAACCCATTGAATTGGAAAACAATTTAAGTGCCACCAACAGGTCTTGGCTTCACATTACTGATAGCGAACATTTCATTGAAAAGTTGGATGACATCACTTGTCATCACACCGACCTTGCCCCACTCGGAATCGTTAAACTTGCGGAAACTCTCAACCTAAATCCCTTCTATCTGACGGAATTCAGCAATGCCTCTTATGAATCACAGGCACCAAAGGAGAACAAGAAAGAGATCTTTGAGGGCATAAAAAAAGATGCCCAAAAGCTATCTGAAGATGCGTTCAGCGAAGTACCTGATACATTGTACCAAGAAGAAAGCTTGTCCGAATTGCCACAAACCAAAGATGTCATAGATTCAAAAGAAATAGAGAGGCAAAGTGTAGCGGATGAGGTAAACGTGTTACACTCAAGTGTAGATTTGATTCCCTTGAAGGAGTATGTACATCAAATTATCAATGCTGTTTTGGGGGTGAACGACATAGAGGTTTTTGCCCTTACTCCAATTGATTTTGGGAGAGCGTATCCTTCCTTTATGAAACACATAGATCATGAGTTTGTCGTGCTCTTAAAAGGACGGATTGCACCTGACCAAGAAAAACGTCTGTACAGGTTCTTGCAAAAAGACATGGCAAGGATGTCGGATGATATTTTGTACTGGCAGACTGGAGAATGTATTGTATCTCAAATAGAAGAGGAAAATAATCCCGACATAGAAGAATCCGCCAGCATTCATTCTGATGGCACACTTGCAGATGTAGATCTTCCCAATTGGTTGGACAGATATTTGTTTTTTGACCTTGGTGCGAAATACTCTCCCAACCATTCCAGGTTTGAGTACAATCTGAATTTGAACACAGGCGAGATTAAAGTATACCTCGGCACATACTTCCCGAGAAGTTTTGTCGAAGTAAAATCAATCTTTGAAGAATTCAGCCAAAACAGCAATTATCTTTCTTTAGTCGGGGAACGGACTTCTGTCAGTATCCTTGATTTAGGATGTGGCACTGGTGGCGATATCTTTGGACTTCTATCTTTTCTCGAGAAGTACGAATCATCATTAGAATCCGTCAAACTGTTAGCAATAGACGGAAACCAAATGGCCTTAAGGTTCTTTGAGAAGATTATGGCTGAGTTTAAGAAACACAGCAGACTCAAGATTGATTACCGAATAGGCCCAGTCTTCATTGAAAGCGAGAACGATTTAAATCTCGTATCAGATGTTTTATCAGACAAATATGATTTGATTCTATCATGCAAGGCAATCTGCGAGATGCTAGCAAAAAAGCGCATTGAAAATAAGGCCTACAAACAAACGGCAAGCATGCTGTCTTCTAAATTAACAGACAAAGGCATTATGCTGATAGAAGATGTAACCATAAAAAGTCCGGCAACGAAAAAATTCATTCCGTACATGCTTAATGCAGAATTGAATGAATTCGTAGCTGAAAACGATGATTTCGCAACAATATATCCGACTGCATGCAAGGACAAAGAGTCCAAATGTATAAACGGATGCTTTTTCAAGAAGGAGATAAGAGTAACTCATTCTGCAAAGAACAACGATATAAGCAAAATTATCTACCGGATAATTGGGAAGAAACCGTTTGCCGAGAATGTCGTTGTGTCATCCAATGGGGAAACCGAATATAACTCATGTACTATCAAATAAATTAAAAAATTATGGCAGACTTCGATTCTGAATTCTTCATTGACTATTCAAGTCTAGATGATTTCCAGAGGCAGCTGATAGACAGAAAGAATAACAAGTCTATGGTTGTCTCCGGCAGTGCAGGAAGCGGCAAATCGCTTATTGCCCTTCATAAGGCTAAACAAATTGCAACTCTCGGTGAAAGTTACACAATTATCGTATATACCAAGTCTTTGAGAAAGTATTTTGAGGATGGTTTGAAAAAACTGGGACTTAGAAATGTATATCATTACCATCAATGGCGCCATAATCAAAGAAGAGTAAAATACCTCATAGTTGATGAATGCCAGGATTTTACAAGGGAAGAAATTAATGAAATGAAACAGTATGGGGAGTATTGCTTGTTCTTTGGCGATACTGCTCAATCTATTATGGGCTTTGGTGATAGAGGGCAAACCCAAACTATTGAACGCACGGCTTCGGATATGGGCATTGCTCCGGATCCTCTATATTTCAACTACAGACTGACTCAAGAAGTCGCAGCTCTTGGCGAGAAGGTAGGAAATGTAGAGGACTTGGTTCTCAAGTGTAAGCGTCAAGGTGAGAAACCAAATCTTATCTCTGCAAATAGTTATGATGGACAACTGGATAAAATCGCGGACATCATAAAAAACAGATCCTTAACGAATGTCGGAATCCTATTGCCATTCAATACGGATGACAAGGGCGAATGGTCTGTAGAGTATGTCAAGGATTATCTGATGAGAAAAGGCATCACGTGCGAATTCAAGTATAATGCCAACCAAGATACTGAAATGGACTTGGATTTCCATTCCTCTAACCCCAAAATTATGACTTGGTGGTGTGCAAAAGGACTCCAATTCAAGGATGTCTTTATTCCTGGATGTGAGAAGAATACTGATAAGCGTGCAGCACTTTATGTGGCTATGACAAGGTGTAGTGAACGTCTTTATTTAGGATACACATCATCATTGTCTCCACTTTTCCCTAAGAAGGACAATCCTGTATACAACAACAACGAAGAAATTGATATTATTTAATCACTGACTGTAATGAAATTATTTATAGCAACATCTTCACTTAATATAGACAACATTCTATCTACAGAATGTATTGCGCCATTATCGTTCTACAATGCTAGGAACTATGGATATAATACATTCTACGGATTGGATCTCATTCCGTTCAAGAATGTTTTGATATTATTTTCGAAAATCCCTTATTTCGAGATAAGGGATAACGAACACGATAGTCGTCCTATCGTTCTTGAAGTTGATATAGACGAAAAGACAACACCGTTGACTCATATTTTCGAAAATGATAGGATTCATGTGTATTCTCTGGATAGTGTTTTGAATCTTTCCCCCTTCAACACGAGAATATTATTTTACAATGTCAAGGATTTAAATCATTCTAGACTTAGTTGTTCTGATAGTTTGACAAACAAACTTGGAGATCACTTTAAGTTTGACCTTTGCAAAGGAGATTTCAATTTGGCTTATTTGTCAGGATTGAATATTCATGTAGAGGATACATGCAAGAATTATGATGCAAAAGTTCTCCAGAACAACAAATTGAATGTCGTTAAAGGGTTCATTTTGGGATTTTATCTCGGCATATCCAAATCTGTATCCTCTGATACTGCAGTCTTACTCAAAATTCAGAAAAGGATCTACGATATTGTCGCAACTCTCAAAAATAATGGAGGCTTCGGTAATAGTTCTTTCTACCAAGAACTAAAACAGTTAGATACAGACTTTCGAAAGTTTGACCCTTCCATGAGAAGATGTAAGGAAATGTGGGATAATACCCTCACAGAACTTGCAATTCCTTCGGATGCACTCAATAAGTTGCTAAAATTATATGATGAGGAGAATGTTCTCAAAACGAATTTTATGAAAAAGAACGGTCTGCGCTCTTACGTCTCACTAAGCCAATATGGGTATGATAACATAGAAGCGTATCGCGATAGTTTAAAGTCCTATACTTCTCAGATTGTGAAAGAGGATCAAATAAAACAAGTTTCCGAATTTAATGTGGCAAACACTTTTGATTTGGATCCTACATACGAAACATGCATGCTTACAAAGGACTCTCAGGAAACAATGCTATTCAATAAGTTTATTGATACTATATTATGGCATGGTACTGCGCCGACTTCTGATACCCTGCGTACAGACAGATTCAATATTGCGACTCAAATTACTATCTCCGCAAAAAACATATGGGAATCATTAAATTGGCAATGGCAAGGCAGCCCTGCTCAACAGTTCATGAATGATTTGAGACAGAACATCAAGAACTTTACTCCGCTTGATGTAAAAAAGCAAGACAACCCCATCCTTAAGGCCTTAGCAGCTTTTATTCTTAAGGGAGAAGACTTTGATGCTATTGTGCAGTTTTGTGAAGATAATTCATACTCTGACTACAGTTACTCACTTGCATTGTGGGGGGCTACAATAGGATACGTAAAAATTCCGAAACCGATAATCGCATCCATTACAAATCTTCCATCATTTGGTGAGAATTACAGAGCAATCTGTACACTTCTCTATAATACAGAGTCAAAAGGAGAATGGCCTTTTATACAACAGCCTGTTGAAATCAAATCAAATGGCGTTGGTGCTCCTGTAGTGAACACAGATCTTCGTGAGAATGTCCAATCTGTTATAAACAGGTTGCCCCATGGACAGAAGAGAGCCAACGAGTCCTGCATAGAATCCGCATTGCAACTAGAGGCCGCCCAAGGCAAATTCGAAGCATATTTGTACATATTAAAAAATTTAATAAGTACCAGAACAAATCTCTACAAGGAGATGAAACGTGTCTTAAGCTTGCCCGAGTCACGAACCCAGGAACTCTCTGATGTGGTAAAGAGCGTATTGAAGGACTTTACAACGAAGAGCGCAAAGGATTATCATGACAAAGCGTTAGTAGCCCTTGAACTAGAAAATAAGGTTGGTGAACCTGTCTCATTCCTTTACATGCTTGAAGACTTGAATATTTCCAAGGAAATACGAGATAAGTTTGTTGCTTACTTCAATATTCAGGCAGAAGAGTCTGGTATAATGAGTCCTATAAAAAAAATAGGAAATTTCTTTGGTAATTTGCTCTCTGGTCAAAACTCAAGTACCAGTGTAGAGCAAGCAACCAAGAAGCCAGGGGTGGGTAAATTGCCATTCAAAATCCAGAATGTCAACGCAATAGCTGCGTTTATAAGGGAAATCAATCCTGGGCTTAAGGATTTTGCATACAAACAAATAATCAATGATTTGAATTGGGTATTTGACCCTCAGTATGCCGCTGGGAAGACAGAACATGAGCTTTTAGAGGAATTCCATGCTAAACTTGTTTCAGGCCAGCGTGATCCAGTTAGCAGAAATGGAAAAGATATGAAATGGAAAAACGATGCCTATAGGCCCATCGATATAGAGAAAACAATCTCTGCTCTTAAACAACGTCTTTAATACAGTTATGAACGACAAGATTCATATCACAATTGAAAATGGTGATTCCGTAGAGGCGACAGCTCCTATAATCATATCAGCAAGCCGTTCAACTGACATACCTGCATTTTACGCCAAGTGGTTTTTCAACCGCTTGGCTAAAGGGTATTGTGCATGGTATAACCCTTTCAACCAGCAGAAAATGTATATTTCTTTCAAGAACTGCAAGGTAGTGATTTTTTGGACAAAGGACCCAAAGCCGATTCTCCCATACCTTCATGAGCTTGACGAAAAAGGAATACACTACTACTTTCAGGTTACACTCAATGATTATGTAAAAGAGGGTTTTGAGCCTAATGTTTCGTCTGTCGAAAACAGAATTGAGACATTCAAGAAACTTTCTGATATGATTGGTAAGGAGAAAGTAATCTGGCGTTTTGATCCTTTAATAATTACACCAAACATCGCTCCTCGTGACCTCTTGACGCGCATTTGGCACATTGGAAATAAACTGAAAGGTTACACAAATAAGCTTGTATTCAGTTTCGTTGATGTAAAAGCTTATCGCAAGGTTCAAAACAACCTTGTTAAGGAAACTATGCTTTTTACAAAGGAGAATGTGGAGAATGCCGAAGCCAACCTTGCTCAACGCATAGAAATCGTAGAAGGACTTCAAAAGATTCGTGAAGTTTGGCACAAAGATGGTTGGGATGTTGAAATCGCCACTTGTGCGGAAGATATTGACCTCGAAAAATACGGGATAGAACACAATCGTTGTATTGATGGTGAATTGATGAAACGCATTTTTGCTGACGATAAGGAACTTGTCTATTATCTACATACATTGAAATTACCAGAAAAAGACTTGTTTGGTAATTTGCCACCAATACCAGAGAAGGTGCGTAATGTAAAGGATACAGGGCAACGTAAGGTATGTGGATGTATGATCAGCAAAGACATCGGCATGTATAATACTTGTCGTCATTTCTGTGTCTACTGCTATGCCAATACAAGTAAAGAATGCGTCATTAGAAATGCTGAGAAACATAATGATGAAAGTGAAAGTATAATTGGATAATTATGCAAGAGTCAGAACTACAACAATATCTCCTTCGTAACTATCCACAAGAGAATGCTTGTTGCGAATGGAAGGAATTCAAGAATTTGAAGAACTCGTTCTGTGGGGATGAGAAAAACGATGTTATCTCATATGTGTCGGCTATTGCCAATATGGAAGGAGGACATTTAGTGATAGGGGTACATGACAGTTCTTTGGAAATTGTCGGGACGGATACCTATAATTATGACCGGCAAAAGGCAATTCTTCGTTTAACAGAACGATGTGTTAATCTTTCGACAGAAGGTCTCGATATTGAAGAGTTTGTTACCGATGACACTAACAAGAATGTTTGGGTAGTCCATATTCCCAAGCATCGTCCCAAATTGCCTGTTTACGCTCATAACAAAGCATGGCAGCGAATTGAAGATTCTCTTGTAGAGTTGACCACTGAACGCATGAATGTCATTCTTGATGAGCCAATATTTGGTGAAACAGATTGGTCTGCACAGATTGTTCCTGATGCAACGATAGATGACCTTGACGAAGTTGCTATAGCTAAAGCCCGCAAAATGTTTAAGAAGGTACATAGCCGTATTCCCGAATCCGAGGTAAATGCTTGGGATATTCAGACATTTCTTGGCAAATGCGGACTGACAAGAAATGGATGCATCACTCGTGCCGCTATCATATTGTTAGGCAAATACGAATCAGCCTTTAAACTGCGTCCTGTCGTCGCTCAGGTAACTTGGACACGCAGGGATGCAAACCAAGATGTGGTTGACTACGAACATTTCACTGTTCCATTCATACTGACAGTAGATGAAATTCTCTCAAAGATTGAAAATCTGACTTTGCGTGAAATGCCTGGTGGTACGCTTTTCCCAGATACAATGAAGCAGTATGATGACTACACTATACGCGAAGCACTTCATAACTGTATTGCTCATCAAGATTACACGCTGCAACAGCGTGTCAATTTCGTTGAGAATCCCGGCTATCTATATTATTCCAACGCCGGAACTTTCATCCCCGGAACTTTGGAAAATGCTTTAAGAAATGAGGAATCTCAGACCTATTTCCGTAATGAGTGCCTATGCAAGGCAATGGTGGATTTCAATATGATTGATACCGTAAGTCGTGGTATCAAGAAAATGTTTAACGAACAATGGCGCAGACACTTTCCGATGCCGGACTACGAGATTGATGCGAAAAAAAAGAAGGTTGTAGTACGCATATATGGTAACGAGATCAATAAGCGATATACGGATTTATTGAAGACTGACAACACTCTGTCATTATGGGATTGCATATCTCTCGATGCTGTGCAGAAAGGCAGATTCATACATGAAGATGTTGCAAAAGACTTGCTGAACAGGGGGCTTATTGAGGGCGATGCTCCCAATTATACAATTTCTTTAGGAGTAGCTAAAGCCACTCGTCAATTGCAAGGTTACACCAAGCAAAAAGGACTTGATAAGGACAAAATTAAACAGATGGTTTTGCAATATCTTAAGAATGCTGGATCAGATGGAGCCAAACGTGATGGCATCTACGAATACATCAAAGATGTAATGCCTAGCAATAAGACTGAAGAGCAAAAACTACGCAGCCTGGGTGATCTATTGAAAGTTATGAAAACCGAGGAATTGATTAGAACAGATGGACGAAATTGGTTTATATTATAGCCAATCCGTCGAATTTCGACGAAAAGATACAGCCCATTCCGTCGAAAATGTTTAAATCCGTCGAATTTCGACGAAACACATGCTGAACTCATAAGAATAGAGACCATGTTATTAGGAGACAAAATAAAAGAGTTGAGAGAAGAACACGGTGTGCTACAAAGGCAATTGGCAGCTTTGCTTGAAATAGACACTCCAATGTTTAGCAAAATAGAGCGTGGCGATAGATATCGCTAAACGGGCACAAGTAATACAATTAGCTGAGTATTTCAAGATTGATAAAAATGAACTTCTTACACTATGGTTGGCAGACAAAGTATTGGATGCTATAGAAGATGAAGACGAATTAAAGAGAAAAGCCATTGAGTTTGCACAAGAAAGAATAGGCTAATCCTCACAAATATCGGGGACTATATGGTATCATTACCATATAATTTCCGATATTAATATTTGATAATCAGATTGATATATTTACAATATTCGGTTCAAGCGTGGAATTGCAATGCCATCATGTCTAAGTTGGAGGTTGTAGAAAACCTCTGGCACAGATATGATAATAGCAGCCCACGCTATAGCGTGAGAACCACTAGAAACTGTTTCAAAAAGTGTGTCTGATAAGTCATAAAAAAGGGCCGACCCTTGCGTGTCAGCCCTAAAGTTTGTAATTTAGGAGTGTTCAAACCACTAAACATACAAACTATGGAGTTTACAAAATTACAAATTTCTGAGCTCATGCGCAAGCATGCAGAGAAAGAAAATGGTCTACACGACCTGATGGAAATCATGCTTGAAAGCATGATGGTGTCAGAACGCAGTGAGTTTCTGCATGACAATCCTCAAAATAAGGGCAATGGCTATCGTTTTGGTCATGCCTATGGTCAAGGGAGAAAATTGGAATTCCGTATTCCCCGTGACCGCTATGGCAATTTTCATCCCCGGATTCTTGCTATTCTTCGCAATCAAGAGGAAGAATGTGACCGTCTTGCCGGAGTCTTATATACCAAAGGTCTTACGCAGGAACAGGTCGGAGATGTCTTTGACCAGATTTACGGACATTACTATTCCAAGTCCAGCATAAGCAGGATGGTAGATATTGTCCGAACACAGGTAAGCGCGTGGCTGGAGCGCAGTCTTGAGAGTTACTACCCGGTAATGTTCGTAGACTGTGTGCATATAAAGATTCACCGCAAACGTTCGGTATCCAGTGAGGCGTTCTATGTGGCATTGGCCGTTACTGAGGAAGGCGGGCGCGACGTTCTGGGTATATTCAATATTCCTACAGAGAGTGCAACAGGATGGGGTGATATCTTTGACACTTTAAAGGAAAGGGGCGTTCAAAAGATCGGGCTTATGGTTGCAGACGGTATTAAGGGGCTTGATGTCGTTGTAGGGGAAAAATTCCCCGGGACGCCGCTTCAGAGATGCGTAACACATCTAAAACGCAATATGTTGGCTAAGGTCAGTCATGGTGACAAGGGTGCCTTGGCTTCTGATCTGCGTGATATATTCCGTACCGGACAACGTGATTACACCATTGAGATGGCATGGAAGAAATGGCAGGATATGTGTGAGAAGTGGGGAAAAGACTACCGGACATTCAAACTCATGCGTGACAACGCCGACTACAAGGCTTACATGACTTACTTGAACTATGCTCCGGAAATTCAGTCCATGATATACACCACCAACTGGATCGAGCGTCTGAATCGGGACTTCAGGAGAGTGACAAGAATGCGTACAGCCATGCCTACCGAAGAATCGGTACTGACGCTCATGGGCAGTGTCGCTATGGAACACAAGGCTTTTGACCGGCTGCTGCCCAACATAACCTGCGACAAGACTCTGTTTCCTGACTAATGGAATAGTTTTTTTAGCAGAAAGGCCTGCCTGAAAGCAAAAAAAGGAGTCGTCACCATGACGACTCCCGGACAGTTCTTGTTATCAGTATAGGCGTAGCCATATTGCTGACGGGTCGCTCCACGGCAAAGCCCGTTTTCTCGTCCAGCTACAACATAAAATTAGCTTTTTTGATATGAAATACAAAATTGTTCATTAACTTTGCATCATCACTTCTAAGGCAAACTGGCCTCAGACACACTCTGTGAAACACTACCAACCACTATGCCCTTTCTTGTGTCAAGTTATGAAATTTCCTACTTTTCCAACTTACAAGAAAGTATAACGCTTCTTTAAATCCTTAAAATATATTTTGGAAAAAGTATTCTCAATCCATTTACAAAAGTAATTAATTTATGCGAAAATATTAAGCCTTATGACGATAATCTTAGTTAATTTTTTGCGTCATAAAGCTATGCAGGCGAATAAAAGCTGTTGCCTGTGACAGCGCAATTTGCAGTATGTCGACGGATTAGGTTTTTATGTCATTCTATTTTAGATTAAAATTTGTATCTTCGTTGGCGATTTTGTATATGCAGAAAAAATAAAAGCCGATGAATTGGATTACCCGTTTAGATTAAATTTTCTCATTTATTACGTTATTACATCTATTTTATGTAAGTTTGCAGCTGAAACTTTGAAAGTGATGAAAAAGAAACAGATATTGCTCATAAACGATATTGCCGGCTACGGCAAGGTGGCTACGGCGGCCATGCTCCCTATACTCTCGTATCTGGGACATCCCACATATAATCTGCCTACGGCGCTCGTGTCTAACACGCTCGACTACGGAAAGTTCAACATACTCGAGACAACAGAGTATATCAAGGGCGTGTTTCCCGTATGGCGCGAGCTTGGCTTCTCGTTCGATGCCATTGCCACGGGCTTCATGGCTTCAGTGGCTCAGGCCGACATCATAGCGTCTTATTGCCAAGAGCAGGCGCAGAAAGGCACCGTGATTTTTGTCGACCCGATTATGGGCGACGAGGGCAAGCTGTATAACGGCGTTACCGATGAGGCTATAAAGAGCATGCGCGAGATGGTCAGCGTGGCTCATCTTACGTTTCCCAACTACACCGAGGCATGCTATCTTACCGACAGCCAATACAGCGCTGCCGGCGTAACAGCCGAAGGTGCCCGCCGTCTGCTCGACGGCCTGTTGAAGTTAGGCACAAAGTCGGCGCTGATAACGAGCATACCCGTCGACGGTCAGCCGTCGGTTGTAGGCTATAATCACATCAACGGCGAGTATTTCACACAGCCCTACACCGAGATTCCCGTTCATTTCCCCGGCACGGGCGACATCTTCTCTGCCGTGCTCATTGGCTATCTCTTGGGCGGAAAAGAACTTAAACCCAGCACACGCAAGGCCATGGACGTGGTGTATAAGCTGATTGACCTTAACAAAAATAATAAAGACAAAAACCGGGGCATACCTCTTGAAAAATATCTTAACGTGCTTTGAGTATCGTTGCTTAGGAGCTACGAGGGTAATGTTCTGTCGGATTTGCAATCACTAGTGTTCGAAAGATTATTTTATCCAGGTTATGTTGCAATGGCTTAAATCCGTTTTTACGGAATTCTTGCCTTCAACCGAAA
>ENA-ORRI01000139-ORRI01000139.1-human-gut-metagenome-genome-assembly--contig:-NODE-139-length-44404-cov-11.5125_pt1 | contig 44404 bp, 39 predicted proteins | sample MGYA00242172_ERZ509128 | MGnify/ENA primary metagenome ERZ509128 (study PRJEB26280, sample SAMEA2338623) | human gut metagenome | biome: human gut; feature: human-associated habitat; material: faeces... | reverse complement strand
GTGTTCCAATACACGCCTATCGGACATCTTGGCGGTTTAAACTTTGCTAATTTGGGAACATGCGGACATTCATTTTGTATTATTGTGACAATATGATTCAATTATACTAAAAAGAAAAACCACATAACTGTTGAAGAAAACAAAGAAACATAAAAATTATAAAGGCGTCAAGATTCCTTTGCCGAGCAACATTAAGATGCTTGACGACAACATAAAATATGCATATTGATGATAACAGAAAGGAAAACAAGAAATAAGAAAATAAAACTCCTGGCAACTTAATTATGGCTTTTGGAATAGCCTGAATATAAAATTTGCCGGCCTTCACGGAATGTTGTATGTCCCATAAAGACCGGCTGATATGTTTACATTAAAAATTTATCAGTACTATTTAACGATGAACTTTTTGCCGTTACATATATACAGACCTGACTTGTCAGCATTCTTTACAGCCATGCCCTGTATGTTATATATCTTGCCATTGCCCTTTTTATCGGCCATGACATCAGTGATAGCCGTGGCAACATTACCATGAAGCACAATTGAAGCAGCCGTCTGGTCATCACCAGAGAATTCAAACGACAACGAACCTACTGCAGGATTGTCAAGGTCGATACTATATGTGGCAGTATTTGGAGTTGCGTTAAGTGCCGGAAACACATAGTCTGCTTCATCATAAGTTACGCCATTGAGCGATTTCAGATATGACGTCTTGTCGTTTTTGTTGCAATAACCGGTAAATGCGACCTTGCTTACGCTTACATTTGCAGGCAGGTTTATAGTGAACACATAGTTGCGCGAAAACTTAATGGTGTTGTTCTTTGCAGCAGCATATCCACGGTCGCCCGACTCTGAGATTATCGAACATCCGTTGCTGAATGTCCATTCAGTAGCTCCGCTCTCGCATGTTGCCGTACTTGCATCGAGCATGTATGTAACAGGATCGCCTTCGCCAGGCACATAACCCGAACCGGTATAGTCGCCTTCAATGTCGGCTTCATAGCTTGTCTCAATGAGTTTTCCCGGTGTTTTAGAGTTGGTTATCTTGCATCCGTTAATAAAGTTCACGTTACAGTAAGCAAGGAACATACCCTTCTGTGTCTCAATCTGAACGTTGTCGAATGTTACGTTCTTGACATAACTCTCGGGCAATCCGTAAATATAAACCGGGAAATAAGCTTTCGCACTTGTGTTATATGGCGTTCCTGTAGACACAACATTCTGTATCAGAATATCACGGAATGCAGGTGTCGTGCTTGTCACAGGCTCTGCTTCTGCCTCTGAAGGCACCGGCTTTGTGCTCTTGTCGTACCAACATTCTATATAAACAGGATTCTTAACGCCTGTCATTGTGCAGTTTCTGAAGATTATATCATGCACATCACCGCTTCGGCCGCGCTGAGATTTAAGTCTGAAACCACTGTCAGTGCCGTTAAACGTACAGTCTTCATATATTATGTTGTTCAGGTTTTCTGTATAGCTTCCTATTGACGCGCCATGTCCGTCGCCGAATTTACAGTTCCAAACATGAACATAACGTGCATCCGTGTCAGCCACCACATTATCGTCGCCGTTGCTGATATCACAGTTATAGATGTTGATGTATGGTCCCCACATTGATATTCCGTCTGTATTGTGCGACTTCTGCACGTCAGTTGCCGACGAAGACGGCTCACGAATGATTACATCATGTATCGTAGCATGGCTCGCATTGCCGTTTTGGCTTATTGTTATGTTCACACCGGGAGCATTCTTTACAGTCAGATTTTTTATAAGGAAACGAGAGCCTTTCTTAAAGCGTATCATCGCACCGCGCTTTATGTCCTTGTCGTTTTCGTATGCAATCCACCATGCTTCGCCTTGTCCGTCGATAACAGAGGTCTGCTTATCCTCGCCTTCAATAACGACATCTGTTATAGATGAGCTGCCGTTGCTGATAAAGTTGTCATATTCTTTTCCGCCGGTTGTAGTTGATGGATACTGCCCATAAGGCAACATCTTAAGCGTTGCGCCAGCCGAAAGATATAATATTGTTTTCGACTTTAAATGAATTGGACCACAAAGCCATGTCCCGGCAGGAATGACAACTTTGCCGCCTGTTGAAGGCACTGCATTGAGAGCTTTCTGTATGGCAGTAGTATTGTCATTTGAAGAAGTTGAAGCGCCATAAGATGTGATGTCAAATGTGTTAGATGAAGTTATTTCAGGCAACACGGGAAGCTGAACGGCTGTCCATCCTTCGGGTGTGTTCTGCTCATTTGCTTCATTATCCACCCCGTCGGCGCTTGCAGACAAAGGTAATACCAAGGCACATAACAGCGCCGCTTTAAATACAAATTTATTCATACCAGACTTTTAATGTTTTTATTTTTTGATTTGTTTATTACGCGTTTATTTTAATAATGATTAATGTTTCATCTGACAGTAGAATCAAGACTAAAGATTATATCTTCTGCAAAATTAGCAAAATACAATAAAAGCTCATAGACATTGTCATTATTTTTACAAATATTTAAATACTGAAGTTTGATATATTCACAAACCAATTAAATAAAATCAACAAATATATGAAAACAAAAAGAGGAGCAGTGAATAACACTGCCCCTCTTAATATTAAATCAGTATGCTATTATTCAGCCACCGGCCACCATCTTGGATCACCGGCACCGGCATTTTCTATTGTACCAGTTTTGAAGTGGAAGTCAGCATTTGCCGGATCAACAAACAGCTTGTCTGAAGCATAGTCAAGAATCATTATGTTCGGGAAGCCTTTAGACTTATAGAAGTCGCTTGCGCAATAAGTATTTACAACTTCAGGCTCAATCTTTGCACGTATGTTCTTGTTTGTTGCCTCATCAGGAGTCTTTCCGAATACACAGTTGCTTACAGTGAATACCTCAGGACCATAACCCTTATCGTTGAAGTCGATGAAATACTGTCCGTTACCATTGTTGTTATAGAACGTACAAGAAGCAAGTTCAATAGAATTCATGTTAACCTTTTCACTGTAGATGAATGTCTTACCACCAACACAGATGTTCCAGAATGTACTGTTCTCCATCTTGATGTTGTTAACATAAACAGCCTGGTTACCATTGTCGTCAATATGGATGAATGAATATCCAGAACCTAAGTCATGTACCAAGCAATCGCTGATAACCAAATTGTTAATAACTTTGGCCTCGCTACCCTGCAGACGGAAGAAGGTGTTCTTCATTCCTGATATTTCACAGTCAGTGAATGTCAGCTGGTCTACAGTACAAGCATTGCTCTGGTTAATCAGATAATTTGCACCTGAACCGTCATCAACAATCTTCAAATGCTGGAATGTTACATAATTATGTGAGCCGGCAATGTCAATGCTCTTAAGCAGACGAAGCACAGGTGTTTCACCACCGCCACGACCGAAGAAGTTGACAGACATTCCGTCTGGTACCTTAAGAGCACCTGGTTCACTCTCAGTGTCATCGCCAATGATTTCGATAGTCTTGTCAGCCGGGAATACAATTGTTACGCTGATGTTTGAACTTCCACCGGCCTCAGCCTGAGCCTTGGCATAGATTTCATCCATAAGTGCCTGGTTGAGTCTTGTTACATTTGCATCAAGGTATTCTGTATAACTTGCAGCAGGAGGAGCAGCTGTTGTTGTTACAGTCTGAGTTCCACGCTTAGCCTCTCCATTATAGATTATGAATGTGTAAGTTGTCAGAGGAGCAAGACCTGTGAATGTATGAGTCCGGTTGGCCTTGTCTTCATCAGTAAGTACATAATCTGTAGTATCTGTTCCCTGAACTATCTTAATGTTGGTAACAGAATCAGCAGGCGCATTCCAACGCAACGTTACTTGAGAATCTGTGTAGTCATCAGCCAAAACATCATCAAAGATCTGCTCTGCAGCAGTCTTGAATGATTCACCGTCCTTATAATAAACCCACTTTGACTCAGACTTAGTATCAGACATCGTCTTTATTCGCATGTAATACTTGGTGTCGCCATCAAGTCCTGTAAGCACACAAGGCGATTTTGTTATCTCCTTGTTCAAGCCAAACACCTTGGCACGGGCGCCACCCATGGCAACTTCGTCATAGAGTGAATCTTTACTAACTTCAATCACGAAATACAAAGAATCACTTGTAGCAGACATTGCCGAGAAAGTAACAGTGGCAGTTGTTGCTGTTGTCTCAACAGATATATCATCTGAACCAACTCCAAACAATCTGTCGAAAGCACTGTCTATGCCCCAGTCGTTTCCATCTGTACAAGAAACGGCAGAAAAGCCTAAAAACATTATCAGTATAGTACTGAAAATTTTATTAATGGTTTTCATCCTTTTTTTAATTTACTGTTAATTAATAACCATATGAGTTACTTAAGTATCCCTGTGAGTCAGAGATTGTCGTCAAGCCGATAGGCATAAGGTAACGGTTCTTCACCGCAACGCCTGCATCCTTAGAGTTTACGTCTGTTCCTACAAGACCGCTGCTTATAGAAGGAAGGTTAGTGTCAACCTGCTTATCTGTACCTGTATCAAGTTTTGAATTTCCAAACCAACTTACACTAGCTGCATAATCGACCTCGTTAACCATCTCAGATGGAGTATACCATGTAACACTTGACATATCAATCTTCTTCTTTGCCTCATCTGAGTAGTTATAGAAGATCTTGTCAGGATATGTTCCGTCAGCAAGTTCCTGCAAATATGTCTGCTTAAACTCATAAATTTTTTCTACGAGCAAGTTCCAACGGATAAGATCCCATTTACGGAAACCTTCACCGGCAAACTCCCACGCATTCTCCTGAACGATACCTTCATTAAAGAAACCGTCTTTGTCTGAAGGCAGAGAAGCTACATAAGCTGCGGCTTCTGACTTATGCTCAGAATCGAAAGCACGCTCATGTACAAGAGCCAAAGCCTGACGTGCTGTCATTCCGGCATCACCAGGATAAGAAGCATCCGGACTTCCGGCCAGTTCGTTCATACACTCAGAATAGAAGAGCAATACATTAGAGTAACGCATCTTAACAGGATTGATACCTGTCATGTGCTTACCTGAAGCCTTGATATTATCGTCGAGCCAAGTAGAATTCATCTTTCTCGGATCCCATTTTCCAACATACAATCCAAAAGGAGCGTTAGAAAGCATACTTTCGCGTGTAACGTTTTGGTCTTCCTTTATTTCATAAGGAGCAACGGTTACGTCACGGCGTGTATCGTTAGAATCGTATGAATAGAAGAGAGGTGCTGTAAGTTTAACCTTACCTGAAGAGTTACCATATCCGTAATCTGTTGTAACACCATTCAGACGAACACCTACAGTATAACCAAGCTCACTGGTAAGATTATACTTAAGAGGAATCTCAAACAGATTCTCCTGATAAGTCTGGTCAAGCACCTGCTGATTCAGCTGATACCACTCGTTTTCAAAAGAAGGATTCAACTGATGTTTTCCACTCTTGATAACAGCTGTCAAGTGAGACAGTGCTCTCTCATAAAGAGCCTTACGTTCAGCAGCGCCCGGACGCTGAGTAGGATAAACGGCATCAGAATAAGACGCTGTTTCATATCCGTCTTTTGCCTTCTCACGGATAACGTAACCGGCACGTGTCATAGCTATCTGCGCAAGCAGTGCATGAGCATATCCCTTAGTAACATGTTCTGTTGTATATCCGTCTTCACCAGCCCAAGGCAGATAGTTAATAGCCTCGTCAAGGTCGGTCATAAGAGTATCCATGATGACATCACGGTCAGTCTTTGCCATAAAGGCATTGCTCAGATCCGGATTAGAAGTTTCAAGCTTCAATGGAATATCACCCCAATAGCGCAACATGTCAAAATATACCATTGCTCTAAGAGTGAGGGCCTCACCGAGATAACGGGCCATCTCTTCATAAGAAGAATTGTTCTTGTCAAACAGAGGACTTGTGCGTACACCTTCGATTACGTCGTTGGCGTCTTCAATAATTCCATACATGGCAGTCCACTCGTCAGCAATTGTCGACCAACCAGCAGAGAAATTATAATTGCAAACGCCACGCTCGTTTGAAAGATAAGCGTCATTTCCCAATCCGTCAACCAACTCAATATCACTGTTTATGTTCGCCTTTGTTATGAAATCCTGTGAATAGGTACGATCCTGTCCCAATCCACCATAGATTTTATTAACACGCAGACTTGTGTAATATGTTGAATTATATACTGTTGTAGACGACATATCTGAAGGAGAATCCTGATCGAGGAAATCAGAGCAGGAAGCCAAACCTAAGAGACCTGCAGACAGCGCCATTATTGAAAATATTTTTTTCATAATTGTTGTGATCTTAAAATTTAGAATGTTACATTAATACCACCTACAAACGTACGGCTCTTAGGATATGCCGCATAGTCGATACCCGGGCACATAGGAGTTTTCTTGCTGCTGGTATCTACTTCAGGATCATAGCCGTCATATCCTGTTATGCAGAAGAGGTTGTATCCTGTGAAATAGATTCTGATATTCTCTATGTGCATAGATTTAACCCATTTCTTGGGAAGAGTGTAACCTACTGTTATATTCTGTACACGCAAGAATGAAGCATCCTCAACAGCATAGTCGATGAGATACATCTTTGTTACGCCGGCAGGATTGTACATTGTCTTACCCTGGTTAAGTTCGTTCAGGCGTGCCATAACAGCCTCAACACTTCCGTAAGCTGTAATAGTTCCTATTGAAGGACGGCCTAAGTTGAGACCTGTTGCAGGGTCAATCCATGTATAACGGTTATCAAGATTGAAATCAGCTATAAGGTTATAGTTCTTGCTTGAACCAGAATAGAATGAGTTAGCAAGTTTTGTACCGTTAACAAGCTTGTTGCCGAGAGAATAGTTGAAGAATACGTTGAAATCGAAATTACCTATACGGCCGTCAAATCCGAAACCACCAGTTGTAGGAGCAACTGTATTACCGAGACGCTGCTTGATAGGATCACCATTCTCGTCAACCTGCACCTTTATAACGCCAGGATAGAGTCCGCCGAAGAGACTGTAGCTGTTGTCTTTCATTCCGTCACGCAGTGACCATGTTCCATTAGCGTTCAGCACGAGGTCGCCTTTACCTGTATTCGGGTCATATACGGTATAATAACCATTTGTCTTATATCCCCAAAGTTCACCAAGACGTCCACCGGCAACGACACGGAAGTCTTCATACTGCTCAAGAGTCTTTCCACTCCAGTTTGAGCTTTGCCAAGGACTACCGCTGTTAAGTTCCTCAATCTTGTTGCGGTTGTAAGATATGTTGAAGTTGAAATTCAAGCCAAAATTTTTCTTGTCAACAAGCACTGCGTTGACAGCAAACTCAACACCCTTGTTTGATGTCTTACCAAAGTTCTGGAACTGAGTCTTATATCCAGTGCTTGAAGGTATGACAGTTTCCATAAGAAGGTCTTTGGTTGTATTCCAGTAGAAATCCAATGTACCGCTGATTCTGTTGTTCCAGAAGCCAAAGTCAAGACCAAAGTTACGTGTTACAGTAGTTTCCCACTTCAAATCAGGATTGTAAAGAGATGTTCCATGCTCAAGCATTGAACTTGTTACGCCACCAAACTCAGGAGCCTTTGATGTATTTGAAGCCATTGAATACAATGGTTCAAGAAGTCCTGAATCGATACGGTTGTTACCGGCTGTACCAAAACTCAGACGGAGTTTCAAGTTAGAAAGCCAGCTTGCAGTGCTCTTCATGAAGTTTTCCTCAGACAAGCGCCATGCCAAAGCAAGTGAAGGGAACCATCCCCAACGATGATCTTTGCCAAACTTACTTGAACCATCGGCACGGAGTGTGAATGTTGCCAAATACTTGTCAGCCATTGTATAATTGATACGGCCAAAGTATGAAAGAATATTTTCCTGAGCCTCAATATCACCTTCGTTAGGAAGAGCTGTACCGGCAGCAGTATTAGCCAGCACCTCATTAATAGTCATTGATGTCGGGAAAGCAACAGAAACGTTTGTACGTGTAACATCCTGTGAACTGCTCCACTCCTGACCAATCATTACATTCAACTGGTCGCGTCCGCCGAACAATTTTTTATTCTCGTATGTAAGAGTGTTGGCATTACGCCAGTTTTTATTCTCAAGGCGAACAAACATAGCCTGAGGCTGTCCGTTGAAACCATACTTAGAGTTAGTGACAGCTCTTGATCCCCAAACCTGGTCTGTGTTGTTATATTTCCATCCGTAACCGAACTCAGAACGGAAAGTAAGACCTTTGAAAGGTTTCCAGTTCAAGCCGACATTATAGTTCTGAGAGAAACGCTCCTGATATTTATATGTATCTGTTATACGCTCTACAGGATTACGACGTGTGTTAGAGTCGTTCTCGCCGTCATCATCAACAGAAACGAGAGCTTCTACGGGGTTCCATTTTACAGAGTTGGCAACAGCAGAGTTAGCAGCGTTGCTTTCGTTAGTATCGGCACCACCATTAAGACCTTTAAGTTTGGTAAATGCCATACGGCCGTTGAAATCAAGAGTCAACCACTTATTCAGTGTAGCATTAATCTTTGCATTAATGTTGTTCTTGGCATAACCAGAACCGAGCATGATGCTCTTTTCATCGTTGTGAGAGAAACCTACATTATATTTGATTTCTTTTGAACCTCCACTGACGTTAACATTATACTGTTTCTGCAGACCTGTACGTCCGAAGAGTTCATCCTGATAATCACGTCCTTCGATTGACTTCCAGATATCAAGGTCATCATAGTTTCCGTAAGCATCATTACCAAGTTCATACTGATAATATGCATAGTTGTAAGGATCCATTGTCTTGATAAGCTTAGTAACCTTCTTCCATCCCAGAGATGCATTGAAGTTAACCTGAGTCTTACCCTCTTTACCGCTCTTTGTTGTAACGATGATTACACCGTTTGCACCACGCGCACCATAAATAGCAGTAGACGAAGCATCCTTCAATACGTCGATGCTCTGAATTTCACTGGGTGCGATGTCGCTGATGCTCTCAACAGGGAAACCGTCTACTATATAAAGAGGTGAGTTGTCCTGAGACAAAGAACCTCCACCACGCACACGAATCTTGATGTCGGCATCAGGAGAACCTTCTGTTGTTGTGATGTTAACACCGGCCATTTTACCTGTCATAGCCTCGCTTACGCTTGAAACAGGAATGTTTGCGATGTCTTCAGCACTAACTGATGCAACAGAACCAGTCAAGTCTCTTTTCTTAACCGTACCATAACCGATAACGACAACGTCATCAAGATTTGTTGCCTCATCTTCAAGTACAACGTTGATGTTTGATTTTCCGGCAGCATTTACAGTCTTAGCCTTCATACCGATGTATGAAAACTGTAACTGTCCGTCGCCGGTTGTTTTAATAGAGAAATTTCCGTCAAGATCTGTCACGGCGACATTCTTCGTGCCTTTCTCCTGGACCGTAACACCGATGATGGGTTCACCATTGGTGTCCTTCACATTACCTTTAACTGTTTGCGCAGAAATGCTGCTCACCACAAAAGTGAAAAGCACTAAAAGCACAATTCGAAAAGTTTTCAAATTACCAGACATAAATGTTATTAATTTAATTAAATAATAAAAAATAAATTCGTAATGTCACAAAACCACCATGAATTGCGCAGATATAGCATGATCAAAACAGCTAAGCGCTTGATCCTTACACACTTTATATCGCATAATAAAGGTTCTAAAAACAACAAATTACCTTGCTTTGACCTTGTTTTTTGATATTAGTTTTTATAAGTTTGATAGTTTATTGTGCAAAGATACTAAAAAATCAAATATTACAAAATAAAATCTTTATTTTTAAATAAAAATTTTTAAATGCCCAAATTACCCTTTGTGTATTGATAAAAGCCCGGCATCACCTGACTACAAAAAAGCGGATGCCCCCCCAGAAGAGAAACATCCGCAAACCTACATATTTTAAACTCACTATATAACTATCGCATAATCTTTGTAGCCACCTTTTTTCCGTCTTTCAAAGTGTCGACTTTAATAACAATTCCCTTATAAGAATTATTTACACGAACACCCTGAACATTATAATAAGATGTCTGCATGATATCGGCATTGTCGGCAAAAGTATCAGAAATAGCAGTTGTCATGCTCGCTCCCTGACCGAATCCGCCACACTCGTTGGCTGCACGCACGATGTATTCAGAAGCTGTTCCTTCAGTGATATCATAAGACTCTGTGGTTGTCATTCCTACAAATGTGCCATTTCTGAACACTGCATAAGCCAAAGCGCCATCAACAGCATCCCATGTCAGCTTGTTGCCGTCGGCCTTCAGCAAGTTCATGCTCTTCTGTGCGGTATATGTTGCAGGATACCAGTTCCATGCCTTAGACAGATTATCGAGCGAGTAGGTGTCAGCCTCGTCAGCAGTAAGTATTGTCTCATAAGTGTTCTTCTTGCTGTCCTTTGTGAAAGTACATACATAAGATGACGGTGAGATTACTTTTCCGCTTGCATCCATAGTGTTATACTCAACAAATTTGTCTGCCGGCACGTTCATTCCACCGAGAGTCCATCTGTTAGAGTTAAGCTTTTCGGGCTGCAGCAAAGTTGTGTTAATGTAAGCACAGCGCGGAGTGTTGTTCCATGCACGGCCGTAATTAAACTTCTCGGCCTTGCTGTCTATCGTACATCCGCTGAACACATAGCCATACTTAGTATTATTTGTAGATGGAGCAGTAAGAGTACATTCACCTGAACCATCGGCATTACGTGGCTCTACGATAAGAGTACAGTTGTTGAAGAACACATCACCTTCACCGCAGATGAAGTCAACAGTTCCGTGTATGTCAGAATTCTCGAAATAGAAGTGTGAATCACTGTTAGAATAATATGTGTCCTGATAAGACAACATACGCACATTCTTGCATATTGTGTGGCTACCCTTATCCTGGATAACTACTGCACGGCCTGCAAATCCCGGTTTGTAATAGTCGTAAGCATTCTTCAGTGTGAGATCCTGCAGATATGTATTCTGACCGGTAATATATAATGTTGCCGAAACTCCAATACCCTCCTGTTCAGCCTCATTGACAATAATAGTGTTATCCATGCTCTGACCGATAATAGAGATGTTGTTTCCTGAGATCGGTGTAAGCACAGCATTGCCAAGATCGTAAGTTCCATCAGGAACAAATACATAAGTACGCTTGTCTGAAGAAGATGTGGCATTAGCAATTTCAAGTGTGGTAAGGAAGTTGCCACCGTCGTTTGCCTTAACAACATAATATCCCTGTTCGTTCTTCTCGATTGGTGAACCTTCAACATTGGCTATAACCAGTTTGTGAAGATAAACCTCATTGCTCGATTTCAGAGTAACAGTTCCGGCAGCTCCTTTATATTCAAGCATAACGCTCTTGCCGTCGGTAGAATCATAACCGGGAACAGTTGACACCTCATTGCCTTCAGCATCATAGAGAGTGAGTGTAGCATCTTGCTTGCTGTAACGGCACAATGTAGCTATGATATAAGCATGACCTCCGACGAGCAAGTCGATTTTTCCGTTTGACTCTAAAGTCCATCCGTGTGTAGAGTCATGGAAGCCTGCATTCTCTGCATTGAAAGCCTCATGGTCTTCATCATAGAAATACTCGTCAGTAAGATTAAATGTATAACGTGCAGAAGTGCTTTCTGTCTCAATGTCAGTAACGCCGGCATAAAGATTCAAGTCAGACGTAACAACGTCATCAACAGAATATTTGCGTCCTCCGTCAGTCTCTACATACCATCCGCGGAATTTTTTGCCTTCAGCAACAGTAACGCCTTCGTCATTTCTCAATGTAGCAATCTTGGCATCCTTCTCAACTTTCTGAGAATTTTCGAGCACACTTCCGTCTACATTATAATATGTAAGAGTGAAATAAGGTTTATGAACAAATGTAACCTTATAAGTCATAACGTCGTCATTAGCCTTAACCTTCATTGTAATAACAGATGTCTCACCTACAGTTTCATAAATTACGTCACCGTCAAGTTCACCATTGTCACAAACAATATCTATGACAGGATTCTCTGCAGAAGGAAGCGGAGTAGCATTAGCAACTTCAATGGTTGCAGTCTGCAAGCCTTCCTCGCTTTCTGCAAATATGTCTGCTGCATTATATTTCTCACCATTGTATGAGAATGAGCCTAAAGCCGGAGTGAGAGACATGTCTACACTGCCATAAATGCCAAGACGGAACAAATATGCGTTCTGAGCATCGGCCAGATTAGTAAATTTAAGCTGACAGTTTGTACGGTTTACATCTGCAGACACCTCACACCATCCTGCAGGACTTGCAGCAGTTGTGGTTATCTGCACCCAGTCAGCATCACCGTCGCCTTTTGCCCAAAGCGACCATCCGCGATTGCCGCCTGTTGCTCCATGAACAAAAGTAACTTTTGTAACTGAAGCCAGCGCAGAAGTAACGATATACGAACCGCCATTCTTCTCTGCCTGCAATGTTCCGCCTACCAAATCTTTGTCAAACTTACTCCAATCAATACCTATTTCATCTGGATTTGGAGCCACATTAGTGTTATAAACAGAGAAAGCTATGTTCTCATGGCTGTATTTTGTAGTTGCATTATGCACCTCAGTCTCTACTGCAGAAGCCTTGACATAGGTCCACTCAGAAAAATCTGTAGAATAAAGTTCCTTTGTCTGAATATTTGATACAAACTGTACCTTAATATTATAAAGGTAGCAACTGCCTGTAACCACGATATCAACATATCCGGCAGACACCTCATCTGTAGTAGCCTTATGCTCCGTAACATCAGCAGTAGCCTCAATGCCTCCAACGGTGTAGTTATGATAATTCGGATATGAAGTTACAGTGACAATGTCTTTTGCCGATTTTACAGGTACACGGATTATCGTGCCGGGATTAACTTGTGCGTCAGAAGCACGATCCTTAACATTAAATTTTCCGTTTGTGGCATCAACATAAAGTTTTACGCCGTCAACTGTCGATTCTACTTCCCCGGTAGTGCCCTGTAAAGCCACGTCAGCCAAAGATGCAGGAACTCTGTTCTGAAAATCCCATAATGCCGTTACGTCTTGTGCTTTGGTTACCATAGCAACAAGCATAAAAAGACACATGAGAGTCATTTTTTGTAACGATTTTCTCATTTTTAAATAGGTTAGTTAATTATTTTAGTAAATTATTTTAATTAGTACGATTTAGTAAGTCGTTTGTACAAGTGCAAAGATAAAAATAAAATGGCATATTACAACTAAATAAAAAGAAAAAATGCAAAATCATTTTACAAAACATAAAAATCAACATATAATCTCTTTTTATTATTCAACATCAGCATGCAAGAATTTACGGTTCAAACGACCAAATCAATGCAAAACGAACAAAACTTAAAACAGCTAAATTAACAATAATATGAGTATATATGCAAATATTTTATCTCAAGACAAGTATTTATTTGAATTTAATTATTACCTTTGCATTATCAAACTATGAAATCGTTGCAAACGACATAATTATAAACAAATCAAATTATTAACTATAAAATTTAAGTCTTATGAAAAAAATCTTTACTCTTGTGGCAGCTGCTTTCATGGCAGTATGCGCCAATGCTCAAGGAACCTATGCAATCCCGGATGACGGTTCAACCCCTGAAGACAACATGGTAATAACAGATGTTCCTAATATTACCGTTACACTTGGAACCGGATTCAAAGAAAACAAGAGCAACACTAATTTACCTGAATTTGTAGCTTATACACAAGGAAACAGCAATGCTTCTTTTGGAGAAGACGGCATAACACCCGTTTCAGGTACATACTATGAATTCAAGCCTGCTGTCGACGGTTCATTAAAAGTAGGAGCTGTTATTGGCAACGGCAAAGGATTCTATGTAGTATGCGACGGTGCATACATGACACCAGGAACAGACTTCACTCTGGTGAACAAAAACGGTGAAACTGTTGAACTTGCAGAAGATAACACTCTCGCAGAAAAATTCTACGGATATGTAAACTTTGACGTTAAGGCAAACAGTACGTATTATCTTTACATGAAAGGATCTAAGATGAGTTTCTACGGATTCATCTTTACTACAAACGGCACTACAGGCATCAGCGACCTTACAGCAGACAAAGCTGACGCAAATGCTCCTGTATACAACCTCGCAGGTCAGCGTGTAAGCAAGGGCACTAAAGGCATTCTTATTCAGAACGGAAAAAAATTCATCAATAATAAATAATATAGTTACGTTATAATGATGAAAAGAGACGGAGTTAAAAAAATTAACTTCGTCTCTTTTTATATATATGTCAATAGTCCTTCAATATTTTTGCTATACGCTTATGCCTCTTCTCAAGTTTGTGTCCCCTAAAGTTAAACAAATCAAGGAAACTAAAACCTGAAGGAGGTTTACCACTAAACTGACTTGCATATTTAGCCACTTCTTCCTTACTGACACACATCTTTGGTCCCTGGGCAGTTACCACAACCTCGTCAAGCCGGTGAAGTTTTGGCATGAGCCATATTGTGTCGCACAGTTCCTTTCGGCTGTAGGCTCTGCTTTCGTAGCTGACATGCGAAAATGTCACACCGTTACATGGCTGATTAATTACAAAGCGGCCATGAGTATCGGTAATAGCTGTTCCCTTAGGATTGATGTAAATCCTTACGCCGGATATCTGACGACGCGTCTCCATATCAAAGACTACGCCCGAAATCTGCGCGTGCATAACTACACACACCGACATCAAAACAAGACTAAACAAAAGTCTGACAGCAAGCATAAAGTTAAATTTCAAACCCGATTATAATTACAAATATAATTGTTTTACATATAAACGGCAAAATGTCACATAAACAATTATACTACTTTCACGTTGTTTCAGGCACATTAATACGACATATAAATAAAATATAGAATCAGAACTGACCGCAAATCAATAAACGCAAGCCGAGGATATTATCATTGATTTACAGGAAAAGATTCATCAACAGAAAGCAATATTGTCACGCTGTAAAAATGAGAAAGACATAGTAGTTTAAAAAACAACGCCTCTTTTTATTTTAGCTCAGACACTTAATAATCTTTTAAAATCTTCTCTATACGTTCACGTCGCTTCTTATTTTTATGTCCTTTGAAATCAAACATATTGGAAACATCAAACGTAAATAACCCCTTCGGGGCTTTAAACTGACTTGCATATTTAGACACTTCTCCCTTTCTGACACACATCTTAGGTCCCTGAGCAGTTACCACAACCTCGTCAAGCCGGTGAAGTTTTGGCATGAGCCATATTGTGTCGCACAGTTCCTTTCGGCTGTAGGCTCTGCTTTCGTAGCTGACATGCGAAAATGTCACACCGTTACATGGCTGATTAATTACAAAGCGGCCATGAGTATCGGTAATAGCTGTTCCCTTAGGATTGATGTAAATCCTTACGCCGGATATCTGACGACGCGTCTCCATATCAAAGACTACGCCCGAAATCTGCGCGTGCATAACTACACACACCGACATCAAAACAAGACTAAACAAAAGTCTGACAGCAAGCATAAAGTTAAATTTTAAACCCGATTGTAATTACAAATATAATTGTTTTATGCATAAATGGCAAAATGTAATATTAACAATTATACTACTTTCACGCTGTTTCAGGCATATTAATATGACATATTAAAAATGAATACAGAACACAATGACATTATAAAAGCGTATCTTTTATGATCTAAAAGGCATGCTTTTACATTGCAAAAGGTGGCATTTCATGATGTAAAAGGTATGCTTTTATATGACAAAAGAGGGCAAATCATAATGTGAAAGAGAGTTGACGGAAGAATGAAATATCAATATCCAAAAAACAAAAAAACTTTTTACAATAGACTCATCACTCGTCACATCAGGATGTAATCCACTGAATAATAGACACTTACGGAGTGACGAGTTATATTTCAGACTCATCACGCATGATTTACGCATCTGGCCGTGATGAGTTGCGAATTCAACTCATCACAGCATAAACGACTGATTATCAACTCGTTAAGAGTATTTGTGACGAGTGATGAGTTTTTTATAAAATAAAATACGGTTTAATTATAACAAAGCAATTATCATTAAAAAGCGAAAAAGGGCAAATGCCATACAAGCATTTGCCCCTTATACCTTATTATATATATGGCGCTTAACGCACCAGTTAATTCAGGTAATACTAAAGTGGTTACTCCCATTCGATTTTTATTATATATTGATTATCAATAATATACATGATGTTTCACACAAACAGGGAACAATTATAGGGTACAGTATTATCTTTCAGGTTATGCCTATATATCATCGACTTACGTTGATTTTCAACAAAAAATTTCTATCTAATTTTTTCCGTCCTCCTTTTACCCCCAAATACCTTATATTACTTTAAGTGCCATTTTTGGACGCCTCATAATGTGCATCCTATTGTATTTGTGCGCTTTAGCTTACGTATCCTGGCTCTTATTATACTTTCAAGAGATAAGTACAGTAGGAGGTCGTCGGTTTGCCACACGTCTCCAAAAATTCTACTGGAAATTTGCAGATTAGACTTATTACTCTTGATATACTTTCCAAAGTTGGCCATATTTATATATATAATAATGACATAAACAAGTAACGATGAAAAGACAGTACAGAGAGTTGTCGGATGAGACTAAGGCCAAGATAAGCCAAAGTATGAAAGGTAAAAGCAAATCATTCACTCACAAAGAGGCTATTTCAAACGGCCTTAAAGATTACTGGAAAACCATACCCAATAAACCGACATCAAATAATAAGGTAGGCTAAAAACCTACCTTAAAATATCACCACTTCTCAAGGTGACAAAACTTGCAAAACTGCAAGACTGAATAATATGTATATACGTTCTTAAATGCTCAAATTTGACAAGATGAAATTAGTAACAAAGATTGATTACATCAGCGATATGGATTATAGCAAATTCGTATTGAATAGCAGGGAAGATAACATCCTATATTATAAATATCAGCAAGAAAGACCTTTCTATCTTATGGTAATGGTGAACTATCAACACAATGAGCTGATATTGGAATTTACGGGGAAAATTCTTTTGGATAACTATACAAGCCTTATCTGCACAGGCACGGCTATGGACTGTTTGTCACAAATTAACAGGTTGGGTATTTGTCATTTGGATGTGGATTCTATTATGGAAGATTGCAATGTCGTAAAATGCGATGTTACCAAAGATATTGAGTGCAACCAAATGCAAAACATCATTACCAATGTGAGGCAAAACTTATCCAATTACAAGAAATGGGTAACAAAGCCATATCGGAAAGAAGGAATAACGATAGAAAACGTGGTGAAAACTCCAAGATTCAAGAAACGCCTAATCATCTACGACAAGGCAAAGGAACTACAATCGGCAGATAACCGACACTTCCTGAATGCCGTATCAAATCCGAATGAAATACTTTCGTACTTCAACGACAAGACACGTTTTGAGCTAAACATAAATACCATGGATCAAATCAGAAACCTTTTGAACATTCCAAATAATACTTTGTCGGCGGTATTGACATCAAAAGCAAACCCTATTCTATCTGTTATTGATGAAGCTATTAAATACAATATCAGCCAACAACGGACTATGACATTAAGAGACTACGAGCATAGTTTATTACTCAAAGAATGCGGCTACGATATGAGTGCGGTCGAAGCCAAGGTTAGGGCATTGAGTGCTAAAACGACTTCAATAACAAGGGTGATGAAAGTCTATAAAGATTTGTATAGCCAAATACAAACGGAAGCTGCCCCCAACATAGACATAAGAACGTTAGTAGCCTAAGTTTGGAAATATGATTGCGGAAATGCGGAGGTGCGGAGTTGATTTTTCACATTCCTCAAAAATAAGAATCTCGATTCCGCACTCCGCACTTCGCACCTGAAAATACACAAAAACAGTCATATTCACCTGTAAGCGAATGTTTGTCAAGTCCAAATCCGCTCAAAAGCAACATATTGTGCAGTAAATCAGCATATTAGCATAAATCAAGATGTTCACTTCTGCGTATTTTTGAATATTCTGACATAAAAGAAAAGGTTGGTCGCTAACGGCCAACCTAAGTATAGAAAGTGACAATTCGATGCCCATATAGTGATACAAATGTGTTTTTCAGTTTTTGCGTATTCTTATTCTTGTGTTGTCAAACAAAGATTTTCCGAACTTCCGCAATGATTCATTTCCCCTTTGTTTCATGTTTTCTGACTTCCGCGATACATTTGGTGTTCCTGTGAATGGCGTACCTAACTTTTTACCATCAAAAATAGTATAAGGTCTCATTTCTTCTTCGATGATTTTTACTTGATAGCGAGAAGCATTTTTTTTGATAACTTTTTTTGATGGAGGCACGGTGACTTTAAACTTCACTTCATAAAGTGGAGTACCTTTTTCCCACTCATTTTGTATCGCTGGTATATAGAATAAATCAGATTCAACCTTAATGCCTACAGCCACAGCATTTGCAGGATTGATATAATTCATTGAATAAGGAATTGGTATTATAGGATTAATTTTTAAATCCATAATATTCTCTTTTCCAAAAGCACCTTCAACAAACCTTTCGATGTTTTTCTTTATAGCATATTGCATACCATCCCATAAAAAAGACATGAATTTCCTGTTACCACCATTATCTTTCATTATATATCGTGATTCGTTTCGTTTCTGTGACCAAGAATATTCTTTTCCGTTTATATCTTCATAATAATGATAATAATTGTTGACATCTGAAATGCTTCGTCTATTTCCTTGGTTTGTTTTTGTATTCGTATTCAAGATGAACTCCCAATAAATATTATAAAAATCCCATTCATTGTTTTGATTACTTTCTTTTTTGATATAGCCGAAGTTCTGATTATAATTAGAGCTATAAATAGTGGAAGATAATTGGTTTATTTTCTCCCAAAACTTGGTATAACATTGGGATGTATTTTTATTGGAACAAACTCGAATCCGTATAGTATCTCTCTCCATAAAAATGCTGTAATCAAATAATTCGTTGTCCGATTCCAACGTTTGTGCAGTCTGAGATAAAAATTGCAAAAAAGCATTGTTTTTAATTGCACTATCTCTTTGCATTTCAAATTTTACTTGCTTTAACGAGTCTTCACGTGCCTGTCCATGTAGGGCTTTTTTTATTGATAATAAAATGTTTCCCAAAGTTTGCTCATAGATACGGTTTCTATCACAAGAAACAACTGACCTCACAGATAATTTGTCATCTTTTACATCCGTACCTTTACCTAATCCATTTTCCGAAGAAAAGGCAAACATATATGCTCTGCCATTATCACTTTCATCCGTGGTCTGAGTCCAATAATACTTTAAAGGAAATGTTATAGTGTTATGATTTATCCGACTTTTCAAAGAGATTCCCTTTGGGTTACTGACATAGTATCTTTCCTTAAATCCCCATCGGAGTCTTCCTGTATAATGCACTTCTCTTTCATCTATGAGGTTCGCGTCACAGTTATTGAACAGACGTGTTACCTCTGAAAGGGAGGGCACACGGGAAACTAATTTATAATTGCTATTATTACCTGCATTGTATAAGAAAGTATCTTTCTCACAAATGTTTATTTCATTATAAGAAAATTTAGAAACAGCATTGCCATCATCTGCAATATGGAAATCATATTTTCCCCAATACAGATCATTCCCTTGCTCATCCTTGAACCCCATGTTGATGAACGTAGCTGCTCCTTTTTTATAGGATAGTTTGATAGAATCAGCGGATATTCTATATTTACTTTCCGCTTCATCAAGTTTATTCTTAAAAGTATCACGGAGTTCAGTACTTTTTATTTTTTTCAGTTCATTATGAGCTTGATTCCATAACTCGGAAATTTGTGCTTCCGCATTTAAAGCAAATAGGCACAACAAATAAAAAACTTTTTTCATATTTTAGTTGATTTTTGTTTCTTAATCTGCGACACGTATTTGACACACAGGTAATCCTAATGTGGCAATATCTAATCTATAACAGACTTTCGGTAATTTACAGTTTATTCGTCAACAGCATAGTAATAGAAGAATTTGCATTCTTCATAAGTGTCTGCTGAAGAGAAATTCATATTTAATTTCCCATTTTCAAACATGGGAATATAATACTTATAAAATCGTTCATGTGTAAATATATTCTCTTGTAGTCTCGGCTCAAAATACAGATAGACACCTCTTTGCTTATCGGTCTTTATGGTAAATACATAATCTCTCTTGACCCCACCATTCATCGGGTAATCAGTCTCTATTACTCTTAAAAGCATATGAATTTTATTGGGATTAAACTTGTCTTTATCGCGTAGGTCATAACCGACCTCTCCTATCTTGACTCCATTTATGCACATAACAAGTTTGCCATTCTCTCCCCTGAAGGTAAGTTCATTTGCATATTCATAACCATAGAAGTCACGAGAAACAAATTTCTTATTAGGCAAGAAATTAATCACATCTTCCCATGAAGAAAAGCCACTCTTTTGTACTATACTTTTGGTTTGGTTATCTACTAGAGATACGTTTTCTTCTATATTCTCTACTTCTTCATTATGTTTAGTTTCCCTCAAACTTGCAGCTGCAATTTCATCTTGTGAGAAAGTACTATTTCCTTTCATGTCAATATATCCCCACTTCTCACCAATCCTAGCAACAGCAAACCCTTCCGAAAAATCCCAAATCTCATCATAAATGTATGGAACTATCTTATTTCCCTGTTCGTCTATTGCCCCATATCTGCCATTCTGTCTAACAATAGAAACTCCTTCCACAAAAGGTTTACATTCAGCTATCCAGCCTGCATCTGAATCTTCACTAAACTGAGCGTCAAACATGAGAGGAATAACTACTTTACTATCTTGATTTATAAAACCTGATTTACCATTTCTAATGACAATAAACTGACCTTTCCCTGCTGGATATATGGCATCATACTCTGAGGTAGAGATTTTCTTTCCTGTCATGTCAAACAACCAATATGATTGAGAAGCCGATTCCCGTGCGGCTATTATATTATCAAACACTTGTATATCTCCATAAACACACACCAATACTTCTTCGCCTTTTGTATTTATGCAACCTAAGAACCCTTGTTCATCCATTACAATAGCAATCCCATTACTAAAAGGATTCATCCCTATCGCAGTATTATAGATGCAAGGTATCACTTCGTTACCTTTGGAATCAATGTAACCACCCTTGGATATGCCATCCGCGTCGGCTATTTGGACAGCGGCCATACCTTCTGAAAAAGGATGAGCGTATGTGTATTTGCAAGGAATCGTTTCATTGCCCCTTATATCAATAAAACCATATAATCCATCTCTCTCGATTAGAGCCAATCCATCTGAAAATACATCTGCATATTCATATTTGCAAGGAATCACTTCTTTTCCTTGTTTATCAATATAGCCATATAAATCACCTTTTCTTACTCGTGACAGGCCATCGGAAAAAGGAGAAATTGCCGAATATATACAAGGGGCAATTTCTTTTCCGTTGTTATCAATACAACCACAACCATGTACGTCTTTATAGTCTTTATTCACGGTGAAATAATCTGTATAATGATTAATCCATCCATATTCAAAAGGTATGACTTCTCTCCCCTTTGTATCAATGCAACCATAGAGGTCACCTTTTTCCACAACAGCACGTGAATTTACAAAACCTTTTGCGCTTTCATATTGACATGGTATTACTTCGTTACCATCTTTATCTATATACCCCCATAATCCGTTGCGTTGAACAGCGGCAAATCCTTCGGAGAAGCTGCCTAATTCTTCATATTTCCGCACCTTGTCTGTGAACTGTTCCGTAATTTCTGAAAAGTTATCTTGCGGTTGACCACATGAGCTGCTACTGCCGTTGAACGGCTTGTTTTGCGGTTGGTTGTTTGAACTACTATTATTGTTTATATATAAGGCATACGATACGCCACAGCCGATTATTAAAGCCACAATAACAGCAATTAGAATACCTTTCTTTTTGCTTTTTTGTTGAAATTGAGGTTCGTTGTTTACAACTTCATTTTTCTCTGTTTCCATTGTTGGATGGATTTCTATGGGTTGTTTGGCCTTCTCTTGTTCTTGCTCCATTGACAAACGCACAGAGTAACCGCATTTTGGGCATTTCTCGGCTTTTGTGGAAACCATTTGCCCACATTCACTACATTTAATTAGTGCCATAATACAATTTTATTTATTGGTTAAGACTTGTTGAAGAAGTGTGATTAGTTATTTTCGCAAATTGTGCGTCGGAAATGTCCCTATTCTGATACTCCTTTAGACTCTGATAAAGTCTCATCTCATTTAAATCAAAAACTAAATAATCATAATAATTCCACTTCCATTGATAAGTAGTTCCACAATGATCTTCAAGCCCATTCCTTAAAACGTATGTATTGAGATCTAATACGAACTCTTTTCTATCTACTAATGTGAAAACTTTATCAGATAACATATCAACTGTCCCTATTAACGTAGATGTTATATCACCACCTAAATTTTGGTAAAGTATGACACATCTTCCATCGGGCAATACAACAATAGGTGCACAATGGAATCTCCCACTTTGAGCATAATCAAAGGTATAAGTCCCGACAACTTTATCTAATACTTCATCTTTTTCATGCTCTTCTGGATTAGTCGTTGCATTTTGGGGAACTACTAATGCTTTATCTTGCCCCTCTATATTTTCAAGGGAGTCTTGCACAGCTTCAGTTCTTGTTTCCGTAGGCAACAGATTATAAAAAACGCACAAGAACAACCCCATAATGATTACTACTGCAATGATAATTAGATAGCTTTTATTTATGCCATTACGTCTTTGAGACAATGAACTTTCTTGCTGTTTAAGCTCACTAACATCATTTCCTCTGGGACAGCCACAATTAGGGCAGAATGTTGCTTTATCCGAAATCTCATGCCCGCATTCTTCACATTTTATCAGTGCCATAATGCAATAATTTACATTTGCATCTATGGCCCTGCGATGCGGATTATTTTATGCTGAAAACATAAAGAAGAGAAGCGAGGCCGTCATTCTAACCTCATCCTTGACGTAGGACTTCGACTTCCTGTAATATGGATAAGGAGAGAACGAACAGCCCCACTTTGGATGTATTTCGTTGATATACGAATACACACCAAAGAGAGCGTTCTCCCACATTATTCCGATATTACTTTGTGAGTTGTCGAAGTTCACGTCAACGGAATAAAGCGAAAATGCGCTTCTTTCAATATGTCCGCACACTATTAGCTAATGTGCGCAACAAAGATAGCGATTTTCTTTGGAAGAACGCTCAATAATCCAACAAATTAACTCTAAAAATCCAATAAGTCGTATGTTTCAAGCAATTCTTTTTCTCGAATGCCTAAGTATATCTTCGTTATACCTACATTGGAATGATTAAAAAGTTCAGACAGCCTCATCAATGCCATATTAGCGTTTTCGCCTGCACTTTCAAAAACTTTGCGTCCGAATGTTTTTCTAAAAGTGTGAGTTGAAAAATGTTCAATCTTCAAATTATACTGTTTCTTTATCAATTTAAGCAATACATTGATACGCTGCGTGGAATACACCATCTTTTTTTGACTGATAAAACATTTTTCACTATCATTTTTGATGCACAAAGCGTCATGGCATTGTCGAATGTGCTTTTGAAAGTCAGCATTGATTTTAACTACTCTGCGTTTGCCTGTTTTCTTTTCATTTATCACAAACTTGTCATCCGACAACAACATTTCCCAAGTTAGTGAACGAATATCAGATATCCTCAACCCGAAAAAGCAACCGCAACCAACCAACAAGGACATACGGTAATTCTTGTCTCGGTATAACTTGCGGATGAGGCTTAGCATAACATCCCATTCCATATAATCCGATGTTTGGTATCTATGACTTATCTGTTTCATAACATTCACTTTTATACAATTCAACTTGTTTTTGAATAATTTTCGACGTAGAGCAATCGCAACTATCTGACAATCAACACATATTCAATTATATTAAGAAAGTGAATATTCACGTTCAATCCTTTCTTTGTAGTCAGAAGTCTTTTCAACCTTAGTGTCTATCACATCAACCAACATATCAAAATATATATCATCAACGACTTCAACAACCTTGCCACGTTTTATAAATGACACCTCGAATAAATCCTTACCCTCATTATACACAACCTCAACAACACCACGAAATTTAAAGCCTTGCACTTTGAAGCGTAATCCGTTGGGCATAGCCATTGGAGAATTGAACCCCCAAGACCAAACCACCATCAATTTTGCTTTAAATATGCTCATTATATATTGTGCCATTTCCATATCAAGCTGCCATTTGAAGATTATTGGGAAGTATAATTGCCATCAACTCTGCTTTCTTAGCCTCATACACTTTGTTTGCTTCTTCATCCTTACTCCACATATTCTTATGTACATTCTCATAGGTTGCTTTCCAAAGTTCACGCATTGCGTTTCTGACAACTGCGTCTTTGATTGTGGCTACAAGTTCCACAAAATAGCGCATTGAACCTCTTGCATTGTCAATGGCAGGATGCGTGTAATCCGCCATCATCCACCACCAATCGTGATTTTTCATAACCTCTAACGCCTTGTTGATTGTTTCTATCGTTGCCATATTTGAACTTTTATTGTTATTACCTTGTTTCTTAATCACAATGCAAAGATATGACATTTATTGAATATAAGCAAATTCCTCAAGCTAAAGAGATTAAAAAAATGACTTTTATCTATTACATATCATCTTTCTTTGTTTTCCCCTTCAGAACAATATAAAAAAGTAAGAAACGAAAAAAGGAGCTTGATAAAGCCCCATTCACTTAATCCAATATGCCGATAATTCGTTCCTCTCGAAATCCTCTCCACGCCATTTTCTGTAAGTCTATATAAGCAAACATCCCATAGTAGCGTTTGGGTATTCCTGTGCCTGTGGTATTGGCTTTGACAGCATCAAACTGAAGTGTTCCGACCGCATATCTGATAGAACCGTCTAACTTTTGATAGCAAAACCTTACCACTTCACCACGCATCATTCTTTTTTTCAAGGTTTCAATCATCATTCCCTTGCTGATGGAAGTTGCCGCATCCATTTCAAAACTCATACACTTGACTGCCGACTTAACTACGTTTGCGCTGTTAAATTGTATTGCCTTCATATTTACTTGCTTTTAATTGCTTCACTTGATTATCACAATGCAAAGATATGACATTTACTAAACATACGCAAGTTTACAAAGCTAAAGAATCTAAAATAGATGATTTATATTCATTATTTGCCATATTTCCCGTATCTTTGTAAGAAAAAGTATATATGGAAGCGACAGAAAAGAAAGAACGCACGGTTATACATTTGCAGATTGGAGATGTCCATGAGTATTACGGCAGCATCGCCAACATTTATGAATTCCACTCATCAGAAGAACTTGGAATAACATACGGCTCGCTGCGCAACTATGGTTTATCGCCGTCTAAACCATACCAAAATTCAAAGTGTACCATTAGGAAAGGTGTGCTGCACCAAAAGGCTGGTGGCAGAGGTATCAAAAAAGTAAACATATAAATAATATGACAGGCCATGAAACTATATGGATATACAACAGTCTTTCGATATGTATTTGAGAATGAGAATATAGATAACTTCTATTATTTTTGTTCGGATGAATATATGCCATCAGACAAAAAAGTTGATGAAATAAAGGAAGATTTGGAGATTAACGACAATGATACGTTTGAACTATTCGGACATACGGCCAATGATTTCAATGGAGATGATTATCTTTCTGATAGACTGCAATACGCATTAACTACGGAAGATACACCGAAGGAATATGTAGATTTGCAATTGGCCTATATAACCACACAATACATTAATAAAGAAGATAAGATTGGAATAATAAAGTCATTGATTGAGTTGTATCAACAAAAGTGCAATTTCAAGCAATTCAGAAAGATGTATAAAGTAAACCTATACGCCCTGAATAGACTGTTATATGTTTTGGATGAAAAGGTGGAAATTAAGTCAACTCGAAGAGATTTTGTAGTCAAGCAATTAAGGCATATTTTAGGATATAACAATGATGAAGTACTATTAAAATTGGCCGCCCCCCAAAATGTTAAAGTCGTAAAACACTATCTCAATAAATTGGAACAGCTTTACAAGATTAAAGAAGAAACATCTCAATATAGAGTCGGCATTATCCTTATGCTGTTTATAGAAAGATGCAATCTACTTTTACCCACAATTCAAGGCAAACTATCGGTCGCATCAAATTTGATAGCAGAATACTATGGAATAGAATCGCCAACATATAGGAGGAATGTACTATATGGGTACATTGATAAGAACAATCCATCCAACCCCCTTTATAAGAATATAATACATGAACAAGAAGAGTTTTGGAATATGCTTAAATGGTAGGATTTTTGATTTTCACGATATTTGCACAGTTTAAGAATGATTCTTATATAAGTCGCTAATAATTAGCGGCTTATATTTTTATATAGTGCTCTCAAAATTGCAATCAGAGCATTATGTGCCTACCTTTGCAACGTCTGAATGGCCAAAAAGACAGTATTGTTGAATAATAAAAAAAAATTGATATGACAAATTTTGATAATAATGAGAGTAAAGCCGTTTTCGGTTACGATACATTGAATCAAGTGATTGATGAAGGTATAAAGGCAGGTAAACTTAAGCCTCTGTTTAAGAATTTGTGGTTTGAGCAAGAACTGACTATGCTTTTCGGAGTCACGAATGTAGGCAAAAGTATTTTAGGTATTCAGATTGCCGAAGAAATAGCTCGAAACGGAGAAAAAGTAATTTACTTTGACTACGAAATGACTATGCGACAGCTTAGTAAGAGATATTGCAATGAGGATTTTACAAGGCGGTATCAATTCTCTGACAATCTCATCAGACCTAATTTGGAGTATGATAAAAACCTCCAATTCAAACAACGTAACAAACGTTTGCATACGAGAATGGAAGAAGCTGTAAACGTATATGGTATAAAGGTTTTTATTGTTGACAACATTACTTCTTTGAATAATAAACTGTCAAACGGAGACCAAGCTGCTAAGTTCATGCTTGAGTTCAAAAACAAAGTAAATAAGTTGGGAGTAAGTGTTTTGTTGATCGGACATACTCCCAAAGAGTTGTCTAACAATCGGATTCTTACCCTTGACAGGCTTGCTGGAAGTAAAAACATCAGTAATTTTCTCGATGCTTGCTTTGGAGTTGGAAAAGTCAAAGATGACAACGAAGCTAATTCTGTATATATTAAGCAGTTAAAAGCAAGAAGTTGTCCCATTACACTCAATGAAAACCGCGTGTTAGTCTGTACTTTGAAGAAAAGAGAAGATGGGTTTCTCGGATATGAAGAAGTTGGTTTTGACGTAGAAAAGAACTTATTAAAAGGAAATGTAGACATAACTCCACAGAAAGAACAAGCGTATCTGTATTACTCACAAAACAAGAGTTATAGAAAGACAGCAGAAATGATAGGAGTTAGTGATAAAACTGTTAAAGCATGGATTCAAGATTACGTTGCTTATCACAATGTAAAGACTGATAATCTTTTGGAAAACAAAGAAATAAATCAATCCAACGATGAAGATAAGGATTAGTGGTAATTTTTGACATGGAAAGGGGCGAACCGTAATTTACGATTCGCCTTTTTTAACATATCAGAAAAACTCTCTTGCAAGTTCTACCATTTCCTCATCATCAATGCAAATATACTTCAAGAAGTTTTCTTCTGTTGTATGACCTGTGAATTTCATTACCATAAGGCTGTTATGGCTCTTTTTATAGAGATTTGTAGCAAAACTTCTTCGGGCAGTATGGCTTGATACCAATTTCCATTTGGGTGTTGCTTCCTGTTCTACCTTCCCTCCCTTAGTTACATTGATATATATGGTATCATTTATCCCTGCTATCATAGCACACCTTTGAATTTGACGATTAAAAGCAGACTTATATACAGGACTTGGAAATTTACCATCGTACTTTTTATATATGGAAATAACCTCATCAGACAAAGGTATTACCACCCGTTTTTGGGTCTTCTGGGTATTGACGGTTAATGTCCGAAGTTCTAAATCCCATTGTGAAGCATTGAGTAAATGAAGATCGCTGATGCGCAATCCTGTTTTGCAACCTATAATGAATAAATCTCTTGTTTGCTCTATACTACTTTTTAAGTCTATTTTATTCTGTGCTTTAAATTCGTCTGTAAAATCAAGTGCATAGAGGCGACCTATTTCTTCATCTGTAAGATAGATGTGTTTCACATTATAGCCTTTAGATTTCCAACTGTGAAAAGACTTATCTTTTATCAGCCCATCTTCTTCGGCTTGTTTTAGCCACACCTTCATTATTGAATTTGTGGCGCATACGGTATTTGGTGTATAACCACATTCAAGCAAGAGAAAAGCCTCCATCTTTTCTTCAAAGTACTTATTGAAAATCTGAAAACTATTTATCATACCATAGTGCTGCAAGAATTTTTTGAATCGGTTAAGCACTATTCGATGATTGCTTATCGTTTGAGGCTTCATGACTGTACCTGTACGCCTAATGGTGTGAGTTGGAAGTTTGGCAATGTATTCCTCAAAATACTGCGTAGGCGTTTGATTTTGCTTTTTAATTTCCTCGACTTCCTTTTTATGATATTCCGTTATAACACCTCGGATAATCCTTGCTATTTGGGCTGGATAAGGAATTGCAATAACAGCCGTTTTTACTCTTCTCCATTCTTTATGCGCTTCAAAAATTTCTTCAAATCTCTGTTGAGCATAGTTCAAGAAACGATTTACACGTTTTGCATTTCGTGTATCAACTTGCTTTTGTTGCCCCGATTCTATAACAATGGCTCTTTGCGTTTCCTTGTCCCACCATTGAGGCAAAACAGACTCTTGTAGAGAAATCTTGTACCGTTTATCCAGTGAAAACATGACATATAAAAGTGCAGGCTTGGATTTGTCGGCCTGACTTTTTAATACGAACTGAAACTTTGTTGCCTTTGCCATATCGTTTTTTGGGTACAAAAGTATAAAAAAATAATTGTACCCCACAAGCGCAGGGTACAATTTTGGGGTACAATATCAAAATTCAGGTTGGGATTTTAAAATACTGACACTTAGCAAATTCTATTATAAATGCTTGAAAATAAATAGATTAAAATAAAGTTTTGCTATACGTCAGAGATATTGCATTATTCCCACTCGATTGTCGAAGGCGGTTTTGACGAGATGTCATAGCAAACGCGGTTAACGCCTTTCACCTTATTAATAATCTCGTTAGAAACCTTAGCCATAAAGTCGTAAGGCAGATGTGCCCAGTCGGCTGTCATGGCGTCTGTGCTCGTTACGGCACGCAAAGCCACAGGATGCTCGTAAGTGCGCTCGTCGCCCATGACTCCCACGCTGCGTATCGTAGAAAGAAGCACCGTTCCTGCCTGCCAAACCTTGTCGTACAGACATTCGCCGTCTTCACAGATATAGTTGTGCATAGCCTCGATATATATGTCGTCGGCATCCTGAAGTATGCGCACTTTCTCGCGTGTGATGTCGCCGAGAATACGAACTGCAAGACCCGGTCCGGGGAACGGATGGCGCTTGATGAGTCGCTCGGGCATGCCAAGCTCATAACCTACGCGGCGCACTTCGTCCTTAAACAGCCACTTCAGCGGCTCGCAGAGCTGCAAGTGCATCTCCTCAGGCAGTCCGCCAACGTTGTGATGGCTCTTGATAACCATACCTGTTATGCTCAGACTCTCAATGCGGTCGGGATAGATTGTGCCCTGTGCGAGCCATTTTGCGTCGGTTATCTTCTTTGCCTCGGCATTGAACACCTCAACAAAGTCGCGGCCTATAATCTTGCGTTTCTTCTCCGGGTCGGTAACGCCTTCAAGGTCTTTAAAGAATTTTTCGCTTGCGTCAACACCGATAACGTTGAGTCCGAGTCCCTGATATGCCTCCATAACCTTCTGGAACTCGTTCTTGCGCAACATTCCGTGGTCAACGAAGATACATGTAAGGTTCTTTCCGATGGCACGGTTAAGCAATGTAGCACAAACCGAAGAGTCTACACCGCCGCTCAGACCGAGGATTACGCGGTCGTTGCCCAACTGCTCCTTAAGCTCGCTCACCGTAGAATCTACGAATGAAGCGGGACTCCACTGCTGCTTGCTTCCGCAAATGTCAACAACAAAGTTCTTGAGCAACAGCTTGCCCTGTGTTGTGTGGAACACTTCGGGGTGGAACTGAACAGCCCACAATGGGTTGGTGTCGCTTGCATAAGCGGCATACTTAACGTCGGCAGTTGAAGCAATTACATGGCAGTCGGCCGGTATTGCCGTGATGGTGTCGCCGTGACTCATCCATACCTGAGAGTTCTCTTCGAAGCCTTTAAACAGAGCGTTATCAGCATCGAAAGTCTTCAAGTTGGCACGTCCATACTCACGTGTGCCGGTCTTTTCAACCTTTCCGCCGTTAGAATTGGCAATAAACTGCGCACCATAGCAGATGCCGAGCACAGGATATTTGCCTACAAACTGACTGAGGTCTACCTTGAAGGCCTCTTCATCATGAACAGAATAGGGCGATCCGCTCAGAATCACACCGATAACGTCGCTGTCGTCTTTCGGAAACTTGTTGTAAGGCAAGATTTCGCAAAACGTGTCGAGCTCACGCACTCTACGGCCTATCAGCTGTGTGGTTTGTGAACCAAAATCGAGAATAATAATTTTCTGTTGCATATTATTATAATTGGTTTATAAAATTTTCTGCTTCTGCAAGTGTGTCAAGTTTTCCTACATCCATAAGTTTTAGGTCGGATTTATTATATCCTTTTATCACCACTTTGTCGCACACTTTAAGATAAAAGTCTATTATGCCGAACTTATCGGGAAAATCATCCATAAGCCTGAACATCGACGGCGAAATGACATGTATGCCCGAAAATGCCAGCATATGGCAGTCGGCAACCTTCAGGTCGGGGTAAGGACTTCTAACCTCGCCCGTCTCAATGTTTGTCCATCCTTTCAGCCTCATGTCGTCGTCAAAGAGCAGATAGCGCTTTGTCTTGCGGCTGCTTACAACAAGCGTCGCAGCACAGTCGCCGTGCATGGCGTAGAGGTGAGCAAGATCTACATTGCTCAATATGTCAACATTGTGTATCAGCACAGGCCTGTCGGCATCAAACAGCGGTGCGGCTTTCTTTATGCCTCCGCCCGTGTCGAGCAGTTTGTCAGTCTCGTCAGACACTCTGATGTCCGTACCGAAATTGGCATTGTCTTTCAGATAGTCGACAATCTGTGATGCAAAATGATGAACATTAACCACTATGCGGTCGGCTCCGGCACCTTTCAGCTTTTCAATAACGCGCTCTATCAGCGGCTTGCCCCCCACCCTTACAAGTGCTTTCGGCATTGTGTCGGTAAGCGGTTTGAGCCTTGTGCCCAGTCCGGCTGCAAATATCATAGCCTGCATCTTAAGCATATTTTTTGAGTTTTTATTTCATTTCAACGCCTCAAGCGTCTGTGTTATGTTTTGTTCTCTGTGAATGATGTGCACCTCAATGCCGAATTTCTTGTTGAGATGTTCAGCCAGATGCTGCGCCGAATACACGCTGCGGTGCTGTCCGCCTGTACATCCGAAACAGAACATCAAGTTTGTGAATCCGCGCTGGATATAGCGGCGCACATGAGCGTCGGCAAGTTTATAAACGCTGTCAAGGAATGTCAGTATCTCTCCATCATCCTCAAGGAAACGTATAACGGGTTCGTCAAGTCCCGTAAGTTTCTTATACGGCTCATATCGTCCGGGGTTATGAGTGCTGCGGCAGTCGAACACATAACCGCCGCCGTTGCCCGACTCGTCTTCAGGTATTCCCTTGTGATAAGAGAAACTGTAGACACGAACCACAAGCGGACCCTTGTTGTCATATTTAGAGAATGTTGCCGGTCCGTCTGAAGGATGTGCCGCAAACACCTTGCTGTCTGACACTTTCAGTCCGTCGGCACGGCTCAGCGCAGGCTCTTCGATAGAGGCAAAGCGCGGAAGTTCTGTCAGACGCTTCAGCATGTCCATGAGATATGGATATGTAAACACATTTAAATCAAGCATCTCGCGCAGGTTCTGTATTGCCGGCGGAATGCTGTCAATAAAATGTTTCTTGCGCTCAAAGTATCCTCTGAATCCGTAAGCACCGAGCACCTGGAGAGTGCGGAAAAGCACAAACAGGCTCAGACGCTCAACAAAATGTCTTACTGAGGGCACTTCGGTATAGTTTTTCAGCGAATTATAATATTCGTATGTCAGTTCGCGGCGCAGTTTATGAGGATATTTTGCCGATGCCTGCCACAGGAACGAAGCCAGGTCGTAATAATAAGGTCCCTTGCGTCCGCCCTGATAGTCGATAAAATAAGGATGTCCTGAAGCGTCAAGCATTATGTTGCGCGCCTGAAAGTCGCGGTACATAAAGCTGTCTGTCTTTTCGGCAACAAGGTCTTTTGCGAAAAGTCTGAAGTTTGCCTCAAGCTTCAGTTCGTGAAAATCAAGCTCCGTGGGTTTAAGAAAACAGTACTTAAAATAATTAAGGTCGAAGAGCACGCTGTTCTCGTCAAATTCGGGCTGCGGATAGCAGTTCGACCAGTCTAGTCCACGCGCGCCGCGTATCTGTATGTTTGGCAGTTCCTTTATGGTGTTTATCAGCAGTTGCTTCTCCTTTTGGTTGTATCTGCCGCCGGCTTCGCGTCCGCCGCTGATTGCATTATACAATGACACGCGCCCGAGGTCTTCCTGTAAATATCTCAGTTCGTCGTCCGACACTGCCAATATGCGCGGAACGGGCAACTGGCGCTTGCGAAAATGTCCCGAAAGATATATAAAGGCGTGATTCTCGTCGCGGCTCGTGCCTATGGCTCCGATGACAGAGCTTCCGTCATCGCCCGTAATTCTGTAATATTCGCGGTTGCTTCCTGCAAGTGGCAGCTTCTCCGCACTGACCGGCTCTGAGCCGTTCCATTGTTTATATAGCTCTAACAGTTTTTGCATGACGTCAAAACATTTTATCTTCTTCGTCGCCCCGTTTCTTTCCGATATACTCGGCAAGGACAAAATCCAACACTATAAGCAGCAGCATTATTCCGAGAGACATAAGCAACGACTCTGTAAGGAACATCAGTCCGGCTGCAATCAAAATGAAGATAACCCACTGCGACTTCTTTATTTTAAAATCCTTAATGTCCATAAAGTATTTTTCTTGACTCGAAACTAACCCGGCCATCAGCTTATGCCAAACTAATCTACAGGGCTGAAAGTGCGTCAGAACATCAGCCCGCCCAACGGCGAAAACCTGCCCGACAACCATCACGCAGCCTCAACAAACGGGGCTAAGATGCTATAGCCGAATAACATTCGGTGCAAAGATAAGCAAAATCAAAGACAATATGAAATAATGGTGTTTATTTTTGACAAACGTAAGGACATAAAAAAAATCGCATGTCGTCACGACAAGCGATTTTCAAAAAACAAACTACTTAAAAACTAATCTACTAAAACAAATCAAAAAAATATCTACTTTAGGATCTTTATCCATAACGTATCTATCTGTTGACATGCAAATATAGACATTTTATAATTTGTGACAAAACTTTTTTCAAAAAAAATGCACAAAAACATGTCTATAGCATAAAAAAAAGAGGCTACTCATCGAGCAGCCTCCTATTTTGATATTTGTAGTTTACAAATTACATCATTCCGCCCATTCCAGGAGCGCCCATAGGCATCTGAGGTTTCTCCTCAGGTTTGTCAACAATCAGGCACTCTGTTGTCAGGAACATTCCAGCTATTGAAGCAGCGTTCTCAAGAGCTACACGGGCAACCTTTGCAGGATCAATGACACCGGCCTTACGCATATCCTCGTAAACACCTGTACGTGCATTGTAACCGAAGTCGCCTTCGCCTTCTCTTACCTTCTGTACAACTACAGCACCCTCGCCACCGGCATTTGCGACAATCTGGCGGAGAGGCTCCTCTATTGCACGCTCAACGATGTTGATACCGGTCTGCTCGTCGGCATTGTCACCTTTAACGTCTTTCAGACCTTCGAGAGCACGGATGTATGTTGTACCACCTCCGGCAACAACACCTTCCTCGATAGCGGCACGTGTAGCGCAAAGAGCATCGTCAACACGGTCTTTCTTCTCTTTCATCTCAACCTCGCTGTTAGCACCTACATAGAGTACTGCAACGCCACCGGCCAACTTAGCCAGACGCTCCTGCAGCTTCTCTTTGTCATAGCTGCTTGTTGTGTTTGCTATCTCGTTCTTTATCTGAGCAACACGGTCAGCAATAAGCTGTTTGTCACCGGCACCGTTTACGATAGTTGTATTGTCCTTAGAAACAACAACCTTGTCGCAAGTACCAAGCATCTCGAGAGTAGCCTGCTCAAGTTTCAAGCCTTTATCCTCGCTGATTACAAGTCCGCCAGTCAATACTGCGATATCCTCGAGCATTGCCTTACGACGGTCGCCAAATCCAGGAGCCTTAACAGCGCAAATCTTCAAGTTGCTGCGCAGACGGTTTACAACCAATGTTGTAAGAGCCTCTGAATCAACATCCTCAGCTATAACGAGCAATGGACGTCCGCTCTCGGCTGCAGGCTGCAGGATAGGCAAGAAATCCTTCAGGTTGCTGATCTTCTTGTCATAGATAAGGATGTAAGGATTCTCCATTACACATTCCATCTTGTCAGCGTCTGTTACGAAATATCCGCTCAGATAGCCACGGTCGAACTGCATACCCTCAACAACACCGATGTGTGTGTCGCGGCTCTTGCTTTCCTCGATAGTGATAACACCATCCTTATAAACCTTGCGCATTGCATCAGCCAACAGTTTACCAATCTCAGGATCGTTGTTTGCGCTGACTGTGGCAACCTGCTCTATCTTGTCATAGTTGTCGTCAACCTGCTCTGCGTTGTTCTTGATGTAATCAACAACAGCTGCAACAGCCTTGTCGATACCACGTTTCAGGTCCATTGGGTTAGCACCTGCTGTAACGTTCTTCAGTCCTTCTGTAACAATAGCCTGTGTAAGGATTGTTGCTGTTGTAGTACCGTCACCAGCGTCATCACCAGTCTTGCTTGCTACGCTCTTTACGAGCTGTGCGCCAGTGTTCTCGAAATGATCAGAAAGTTCAATCTCCTTAGCTACGGTTACACCGTCTTTTGTAATCTGAGGAGCACCAAACTTCTTCTCAATAACAACGTTGCGGCCTTTAGGACCAAGTGTTACTTTTACTGCGTTTGCCAGCTGGTCAACACCTCTTTTGAGGAGTTCGCGGGCATCTGTATCGAATTTTATTTCTTTAGCCATGATTTTTTATTTTATAAATGAAGCACGTCTTGTCAGCATTTCAAAGTCATTTTTCAGTCTTAATGCTTTCCGACTGCTCCACGGTTTGTTTTTTAATTAATAAAGTTGAAAATATTATTTCTCTATAACAGCGAGTACATCGCTCTGGCGCATCATAAGATATTTTGTGCCTTCATATTCGAGCTCTGTTCCAGAATATTTACCATAAAGAACCTCGTCACCTTCTTTGAGTACCATTTCTTCATCTTTGGTGCCTTTGCCCGTAGCAACGATAGTGCCATGTAATGGTTTTTCTTTTGCTGTATCAGGAATGATGATACCACCAATTTTTTCTTCTGCCGGTGCAGGAAGTACCAGCACTCTGTCTGCTAATGGTTTAATGTTCATAATTTTTATATTTAAACTTGTTATTTATACGTTTTATATTATGGATGCCTTCAGCATCCGCAAACACAATAGCGAAAAGCGTGCCAAAAGTCAAAATGTCAGTCTTTGGTTGTCAGTGTATGACAAACGTGTCAGTCGGAAATATACATTTGGCATACTGACACATGATATATAACAACATAAAATACGCCGACATCCTTATATATAAATATGTGCAACTGTTACAGCATTAACTGACAATAATCAAAAAGACACATAAATACAGAATGACTGCACATAATATTTATAACTTAAACAAATGAGCCGGAACAGCAATACAGCATAATTCTTTATGTGTTTTTCATTATTCCTCACGCACTTTTTACCGGATATATCATAGATGCCCTATTTTCAAGATGTTTGTGTTTTATCAAATCATGCATCAATATGACATAATAAGAATGTCGAGATTTTAGGATGAAACAGAAAATCAGAAGCCGTTTATCAACTCATCATACATGGCTTTAGAGCGTTTTTCAGCCAAGAGCTATTGGCTAATGGTGCAAAAGCATGCCTTTTATGACACAAAAGCTATGCTTTTACGGGGCATTTATCAGCGATTTTCAGCACAAAAAGCCGTGTTTTTCATGCAATTTCATTGCTATCCGAATGCACACTTTTTACACAATCGCTGTAGATTACTGACTTTTATGACGTTACAATTGCACACGATAACCGGCGATTTTCCGCACGAAATATTATATTTTTCAAAAAAGCACAGTTATGAGAGCTTATAAAAAATCAACATGCAAGCAATCTCTCCAAATCGCTTACATGTTGTTTTATTCAATAACAAAACGACAATTAATGTCATTTCTGCTTTTTCCCGTTTATAACAAGATTCTTTATCTTTGTATTATCAATCATGTTTTTATCAAAAGCATTAGTGCTGTCAGTGATATTGCAGTTGAAAAACGAGAAGTCTGTCAGCCGGTATTTGTCTGATGTTCCTACGTCAAAAAAGTTGTCACACGTAGCGTCAACATTGCTTACAGATATATTGTTGCAAACTGACAACGGCATATCGTCACGCTGTTCGGGCTTATAGAATTGAGTCCACGGACGTATAACAAGAAAACTTCCGCAATGTCCGCTCAAATCATCAAGACTCACATATTCATAATGTTGCGGAGTGTCGGGGCGCATCTTAAGCCAAAGCACGCGGTTGGCATTGTTGAATGTGCAGCGGCGCATAACGATGTTGCGGTCATGAAGGCTCTCGCTTCCAAGCGTCAGGCAGCCATGCACCTTGCCATAAGTGCAATTCTGCACCACAACGTTATAGTTTGGTCCATTGTCAGGGTCTTTATCGGCAAACGTTCCCTTGCCTCCCTTCAGCACAACTGCGTCGTCGTTGACGCTCATATAGCATCCGCTTATCAGTATGTCGTGACAATAGTCTATGTCAACGGCGTCGCTGCTGGGTGCCTTTACGCCCGAAGTAGGCGCAAAAATATAGCATCCGATGTATTTAACATGATTACAGCGGTAAAGATGATTAGTCCAAAACGCACTGTTTATCAGTCTTACGTCCTGCACCTGAACGTTGGTGCAATGCGACAGATATACAAGACGCGGACGCAGAGCCTCAAGATTGGTACAGTCGGGATTAAACTTGCGCCTTATCCAAAACTCCTCCCAGAAACGCAGTCCGTTGCCGTTTATCGTTCCCGGGCCTGTTATGGTGAAGCCGTCTAATCCGTCGGCATTGATAAGAGCGGCAAAATATTTGAGCGTCTGCCCCTCCATTCTGGTCCTGACAAGCGGATAATATTTTATTGCATCAACGCCTTTGATCACTCCGCCACGGCAAATATGCAGATGAGTGCCCTGTCTGAAAAACAGAGAACCGCTGAGGAATGTGCCTTCGGGCACCACTATCACTCCCCCGCCCTCTGACGCAGAAAGGTCGATTACGCGCTGAATTGCGTCGGTCTGCAACAGTGAAGAGTCGCTTTTCACACCATACTCGGTTATGACATACTTACGCCCGAGAGTGTCGATGTCAACACGCGAAGTGTCGTTAAACCATGCAGGCATTGCCGTTCCGTCAGGAAAGGTGTCACCTGCCGCATTAGCTTTTAACGCAACAGCCACGACAACAAGCACAACCAATAATATTCGGCGCAACATTTTCATAATGAAATTATATCTTTTTATTGGTAACATTCATCTTTCTCCACACCCTGCGCGGTATCAGCCGCCAAAAGAACACCATTATGCTATAGCGCCAGTCGATAATCTTGACATGACGATGAGCCTTAACGGCCTTGACAATCTGGCGCGCCACATATTTCTTGTCCATGAGCATAGGATAATGTCCGCTGCCCGAAAGCAACGGTGTATCAACAAATCCGGGGCGTATGTCGGTAAACCTGATATGCAGATGACGCATGTTTGACAGCTGTTCAAGAGCCTGAATGTAATTGTTCTGAAATGCCTTCGACGCGCTGTAACACGGCGCAGCACCGAGTCCCTTAGTACCGGCTATTGAAGAAATAACGGCAATGTCGCCTCCGAGATTGTCGGCCATATAGTTAAACATGGTGTCAACCATCTGCGTAAAGCCGAAAACATTGACATCAACGGTTGAAAGTTCTGTTCCTAAATCGAGGCGCGGATTCTGATGTCCAACGCCGGAACAATAGACAAAAAGATTTACTCCGCCCATACGGCCCACAAGATCGAGCAGTTTGCCCGGAGCATCCCTTTTGGTAACATCCATTGCACACACCTCAACCATGCCCGGATTAAGTTCTTTTATCTCGAGCAATTTGTCCTCACGCCTTGCGGCAATACCAATATTCCAGCCTTCTGCCAGCAATATTTTGCTAACCTCGCGCCCTATGCCCGAAGAAGCTCCAATAATTATAGCACGTTTCATCAGTGCGAAAATAATAATATTTGGCGATTCGGTCAAACTTTGCATACGTTTTCAGACAAAATAAAATAAAATTGCTTATATTTGCAGGTGGTAAGTGGCAATGCGGCATGCGCTGTTATATAGAACAGCCATAAAGCCGGCCACACGACATTGAATAAAACATTTTTCTGAAATTTTTAAACGTAAAGCATATTATATGAAGGACTTTTTGAAATACATGGCCGCCACTGTTGTCGGCTTGATTATTTTTTCTATACTGACAGTTGCATTCGGCTTTATATGCATAGTAGGCATGATAGCATCTGAAAACAGCGCAAAGGACGTAAGCGACAACTCGGTCATGGTGCTCAATCTGTCGGGAATGCTCAACGAAAGGTCGGAAGACAACGTTATGGACAAGCTGAGCGGAAACACTGTGGGCAACTTAGGACTTGAAGACATAGTGGATGCCATCAAAAAGGCAAAGAAAAACGACAAAATAAAGGGTATATATATCGAGGCAGGAATGTTCGGAGCCGACTCTTATGCTTCGCTGCAGGCCATACGCAACGCTCTAAAAGACTTCAAGAAGAGCGGCAAATGGATTGTGTCTTACGGCGACGTATACACTCAAGGCACATATTATGTGGCATCAGTTGCCGACAAAGTGCTGCTCAATCCGAGCGGACAGGTAGACTGGCACGGACTGGCTTCGCAGCCTGTATTTCTGAAAGACATGCTGGCTAAGTTCGGAGTAAAGATGCAGCTGGCTAAAGTGGGAGCATACAAGAGTGCCCCCGAAATGTTTACTGCCGACAAGATGAGCGATCCTAACCGCGAACAGGTTACGGCATATCTCACCGGCACATGGCAGAATATATGCAAAGACGTGTCTGAAAGCAGAAACATAAGCGTTGACTCGCTCAATGCCTATGCCGACAGACTGATTACATTTAACGACCCGAAAGACCTCGTGAGGTGTAAGATGGTTGACAAACTGGTTTACACCGACGGAATAAAGGCTGAAATAAATCAGCTTCTGAAAAAAGATTCCGGACGCGACATCAACACAGTCAACCTCGCTCAAATGCAGCTTCTTAAGGACAATAATGACAAAGGCGACGAGATCGCCGTTTATTATGCTTACGGAAACATCGTTGACAGCGAAGAGACGGGCATGATGAGCCAGGGACACAACATTGTGGGCAACAAGGTATGTAAAGACCTGCAGGAGCTTGCCGACGATGATGACGTCAAGGCGGTTGTATTGCGCATCAACTCCGGCGGCGGCAGCGCTTATGCTTCTGAACAGATATGGCACTATGTCGAGATGCTGAAAAAGAAGAAACCCGTGGTTGTTTCAATGGGCGGTATGGCTGCGTCTGGCGGATATTATATCAGCAGCGGAGCCAACTGGATTGTGGCTGAGCCTACAACGCTTACGGGAAGTATAGGTATATTCGGCATGTTCCCCGACTTCAGCGGACTGCTGACTCAGAAACTCGGAATAAAGTTTGACGAGGTGAAAACCAACAAGAACAGCGGACTGGGCACTCCCGCGCGTCCGTTTAACGCTGAAGAGATGGCATACATCGAGAACTATATCGACCGCGGCTACAAGCTGTTCCGCTCACGTGTGGCAGAAGGACGCAAACTTACTACTGCACAGGTTGAAAAGATTGCACAGGGACACGTTTGGCTCGGTCAGGATGCATACAAGATAAAGCTGGTTGACCAGCTCGGCGGACTCGACGAGGCTGTAGACAAGGCAGCAAGTCTGGCTAAACTGCACGAATATCACACCACTTCTTATCCGGGCAAGAGCAGCTGGATGGATCAGCTGTTAAGCGAAGCCACGCAGGGCAGCTACATAGACAGCCAGCTGAGACTTACCCTCGGAGAATATTACGAGCCGTTTATGCTCATAAGAAGCATCAACAAGCAGAACGCCGTACAGGCACGACTGCCGTTCATACTTAACATAAGATAAATAAAAAAATGGTGCGAAGGTGCACAAACACCGCCGTAACACCTGCAAGAAACAATTTAAACAATAAAAAATAAAGTAAAGGAATGGAAGGCGACTTCATAAAAATAAACGAATGGATGCTTCCTCTAAGTTGGCTCTACGGTTTAGGCGTGAGAGTGCGCAACCAGCTTTTTGAACTCGGTATTCTTAAAAGCCGCAGCTTCGACATTCCGGTTATATCGGTAGGAAACATAACTGTAGGAGGCTCAGGCAAGACTCCTCATGTGGAATATCTGATAAGACTGCTTAAAGACAAAGGCAAAGTGGCTGTGCTCAGCCGCGGATACAAGCGCAAGGGCAAAGGATATGTGCTTGCGGGAAAAGACACTGGCATGAGAGATATAGGTGACGAGCCTTATCAGATGAAGCAGAAATTCAGCGACATATACGTGGCTGTGGACAAGAACAGATGCCACGGCATTGACCGTATAACCGGAGATGAGGAAACCAAAGACACCGACGTTATCCTGCTCGACGACGCCTTTCAGCACAGATATGTCAAACCGGGCATCAACATACTGCTCGTTGACTATCACCGACTAATAATCTACGACAAGCTGCTGCCTGCCGGACGACTGCGCGAACCGCAGAGCGGAAAGGCAAGGGCCGACATCGTTATTATCACCAAATGCCCTAAAGATCTTAAGCCTATGGAGTATCGAGTGATAATAAAGGCAATGAACCTGTATCCGTATCAGCAGCTGTTCTTCTCTACTCTCGAATATGACGACATGAAAGCCGTGTTCGGCAAACAGACCAAAACGCTGAAAAGCCTCAAAGACAACAGGGAGAACGTGCTGCTGCTGACTGGCATAGCATCGCCAAAGCAGATGATATACGACCTGAAGCCTTATGCGCACAACATTGTGCCGCTGACTTTCGGCGACCATCACCAGTTTACCGCGAGAGACATCGAACGCATCAACGAGGCATTCGACAAGATGCCTTCGCCTAAAATAATTATAACAACTGAAAAAGACAACTCACGACTGGACGGCATGGACGGACTTTCTGACGAAGTAAGGCAGAACATATATATGCTGCCCGTAAGAATAAAGTTTATGCTTGATCAGGAAAATGAATTTAATGAAAAAATAATTGGTTATGTACGAAAAAATTCAAGAAACAGCATCCTGGCTAAAGCAAAGGATGACAACAAGCCCAAAAACAGCAATAATTCTGGGAACAGGCCTCGGACAATTAGCTTCAGAAATCACTGACAGCTACGAGTTTCCGTATTCTGAAATACCTAACTTCCCCGTTTCAACAGTTGAGGGACATGCCGGAAAACTGATTTTCGGCAAGCTCGGCAACGTTGACATAATGGCAATGGAAGGACGTTTCCACTATTATGAGGGCTACAGCATGAAAGAAGTTACGTTCCCAATACGCATAATGTACGAACTCGGCATAAAGACCTTATTTGTAAGCAACGCTTCAGGAGGCATGAACCCGGAGTTTAAGATTGGCGACCTGATGATAATAACCGACCACATCAACTTCTTCCCGGAGCATCCGCTGCGCGGAAAGAACTTCCCCACAGGCCCGCGCTTCCCGGATATGCACGAGACTTACGACAAAAAGCTCATTGCAGAGGCTGACGCCATTGCTGCCGAAAAGGGCATACGCGTCGTTCATGGCGTATATGTAGGCGTACAGGGTCCTACGTTTGAGACTCCTGCCGAATACAAGATGTATCACCGCCTTGGCGGAGACGCCGTAGGCATGAGCACTGTGCCTGAGGTTATCGTGGCTCACCATTGCGGAATAAAGACATTCGGCATAAGCATAATAACCGACCTCGGACTTGAGGACACCCCGGTTGAGGTTAGCCATGAAGAGGTGCAGATTGCAGCCAACAAGGCTCAGCCGCTGATGACCGAGATAATGAGAGAGATGATTAACCGTGCATAACCTGCGCGGACAACAAACAAGAGATAAGGAGTTGGGAAAACTGCGTCAAGGCGTTTTCTTAACTCCTTTAATCCTAATCTGTAATCAGACCGCACACAGCTTTATCTATTTTGTGCGTTCACATTATTAGCCCGTCTTTTTGTTTCTATTGGCGCCTTTTAGCCGGATTATTCTTGACATAGCCCGCTATAGGCTGCGAAATATCTAACGAAAATCCGCTCAATATAAAGCAAAAATACAGACCGAATACTAATAACAGATTTGGATTAAAATTAAACATCAAACAAGAAAATCCGAAAGCATAATGACAGACATTGCGAAACTTGGCGAATTTGGACTTATACGCCACCTGACGGACGGATATAAGGCCAAAAACGAATCGACAATATACGGCGTAGGCGACGACTGCGCCGTGATGCACTATCCCGACAAAGAAGTGCTCGTTACGACAGACATGCTTATGGAGGGCGTCCACTTCGACCTTACATACATCGACCTGCAGCACCTTGGCTACAAGTCGGCAATGGTGAACATAAGCGACATATTTGCAATGAACGGCACACCGCGCCAGCTCGTTGTAAGCATTGCGCTGAGCAAACGCTTCACGGTTGAAGACATGGAGATGTTCTACAGCGGTCTGCGCATGGCCTGCGACAAATGGAATGTAGACATTGTCGGAGGCGACACAACGTCGTCGTACACCGGAATGGCCATAAGCATCACTTGCATAGGCGAATGCGCCAAAGAGGACATTGTGTACAGAAACGGCGCTAAAGACACCGACCTGATATGCGTCAGCGGTGATCTCGGGGCGGCATACATGGGACTGCAACTGCTCGAACGCGAAAAGAGCGTTTACTATCAGCAGGTGAACGAGGCAAAGAAGAAGAACGACAAGCACGCGCTTGAAGAGCTTGCCCACTTCCAACCAGATTTTGCCGGAAAGGAATATCTGCTGCAGCGCCAGCTAAAGCCTGAGGCAAGGGGCGACATTCTGCAAGCACTGCGCGAGCGCAACATACACCCCACGGCCATGATGGACATAAGCGACGGACTGAGCAGCGAACTGCTGCATATATGCAACCAAAGCAACTGCGGATGCAGAATTTACGAAAAGAACATCCCGATAGACTATCAGACGGCAGTGATGGCTGAGGAGATGAACATGAACGTAACCACGTGCGCGCTCAACGGCGGCGAAGACTACGAACTGCTGTTCACCGTACCCATAGGCGACCATGAGAAGATTGAGGACATGGAGGACGTAAAACTGATAGGACATATAACGAAGAAGGAGTTTGGCCACATGCTCGTTACACGCGACAACAACGAGTTTGAGCTGAAAGCGCAAGGCTGGAATCCTTTAAAGGATTAAATCCAAAAGCTATAAAAAATAAAAAATGTTCAGGCTTCCCGCAGTCTGAACATTTTTTATTAACCTTACGCCAATGACAAAAGCACACAAATCATCAAGGAAACAATACACAAACGCATAAGCTGCATGGCTATTTCATATAATGCTTAAACCGGCGACAAATTATTAAACCATGCCATATACAATAGTATGGATAAACTATTAAGCTTATTCTGCCGCGCAAAAGGTATGCTTTTACATGCTGAAAGGCGGCCTTTTACAATGCGAAAGGGCATCTTTTGCATTGTAAGAAGAGGCTTTTTACTGGTTCATCCGACATTTCGCGTGATAGTTGTTAATTAACGAAGAAAACCGCTGAAC
>ENA-ORRI01000138-ORRI01000138.1-human-gut-metagenome-genome-assembly--contig:-NODE-138-length-44487-cov-9.85636_pt1 | contig 44487 bp, 45 predicted proteins | sample MGYA00242172_ERZ509128 | MGnify/ENA primary metagenome ERZ509128 (study PRJEB26280, sample SAMEA2338623) | human gut metagenome | biome: human gut; feature: human-associated habitat; material: faeces... | reverse complement strand
AACCGCTTCTTGTACTACTTGTCTGTTTATGTAAAATCTTTCAAAGAACTCTTTCCTTTGTTGCTAAGAGAAACCGTATTTCTCAAAAGCGAGTGCAAAAGTACTAACTATTTTTCATTTCACCAAATCTTTTCGCAAAAAAGTTTCTTTTTTAGTCTGTTTTTAACATCTATAAAGATTTTAGCATGGCGATTTTTTGTGTTTACCTTATTATATATGTGTGCGTGCGCTTGCGGGTATATGCGCTAGTGCGCGCACATGATTAAATTATGGTATAACTCAAATCATGCTTAGTTTTAGACAAAAATAGAAACAGAAAGATGAATTTTCCTCCGATATTTTTTGTCTATTCACATATTTATATTACTTTTGCAGCAGAATTACATAAGAAGCATTAAAACAAGAACAAGCATCATGAAAAGATTTACGTTTATCATTTCTTTCATTATGCTCACCTTCATGCCGCTCATGGCACAGGTGAAGCAGACCGTTGCCGTTCTCGGTGACTCGTATTCCACTTTCGAAGGGTTCATTCCTAAGGGTTATGCCACCTGGTACTCACCTACTACTCCACCAGAAACTACAGATGTAAACAAGGTTGAGCAAACCTGGTGGTGGCAAGTTATCTCGGTTAAAAAGATCTGCAACAAATATCAGGTTCCTGTCATTGCTCTTCATGATATTGACAAAAAACGGTCACCCTACTATCAAGGGAATGAAAAGTATTGCTGACCAGGTTCTGAAGGTTATAAAAAAGTAAAGAAATAATAAGGTTTAAATAGATAAATGATAGATTCAATACAAAACATTTTAGTTCAGGTTAGCGATTTCCTTTGGTCGTATATCATCATCACCGTCTTGATATGCTGTGCCCTGTTTTTCACTTGGCGTACTCGTTTCGTCCAGTTCCGCCTTATCAGAGAGATGGTCAGGCTGCTGATTCATCCTGACAAGGTACAACCGGAAGAGATAGGTCACGAAGAACTGTCGATGGAGGTGAAAGTGGATGGAGAAATGAAACACATTTCTTCCTTCCAGGCATTCGTGGTAGCATTGGCTAGCCGTATTGGAACCGGTAATCTTGCCGGTGTGGCTACTGCCGTCAGCATCGGTGGACCGGGAGCCGTATTCTGGATGTGGATGCTGGCTTTGCTGGGCTCTGCATCCGCTTTCATAGAATCAACTCTCGCCCAACTTTACAAGAGAAAAGGAAAAACATCTTTCTATGGCGGACCGGCCTATTATATGAAGTATGGTTTGGGAAAAGGATGGATGGGTATTCTTTTTGCCGTGCTGATGATCATTACCTTCGGCTTTGCCTATAATTCAGTACAGAGCAATACTATCTGCCTGGCATGCCAGAAGGCTTTTGGCATCGAGCCTGCCACCATGGGAATTGCCCTCACTGTGCTCACCCTGCTCATCATCTTCGGTGGCATCCATAGAGTGGCTAAGTTCTCTTCTACCGTGGTTCCTGTGATGGCTGTCATTTATCTTCTGATAGCTGTAGGTGTTGTTGTTTGGAATATCACCAGTCTGCCAAAGGTTCTGCTTACCATTGTTGAGAATGCTTTCGGATTCAATCAGGCAGCTGGCGGAGTTCTTGGCGTTACTGTGATACAGGGTATCAAACGAGGTCTGTTCAGTAATGAGGCAGGTGAAGGTAGTGCACCGAATGCTGCTGCGGTAGCTACAGTCAGTCATCCTGTAAAACAGGGATTGATACAGGCTCTGGGTGTTTTTACTGATACGCTGGTAGTATGTTCCTGCACCGCTTTCATCATCCTGGTGAGCGGTGTGGATCTTACGGCTTCAAATGGTATTCAACTCACCCAGGATGCCCTGACCCACGAAATCGGAAACATCGGCAATCCGTTTGTTGCGGTAATGATATTGCTGTTTGCCTTTAGCAGCATCATCGGCAATTATTATTATGGAGAAACCAACGTGAGATATATCAGGGACTCCAAGTTGGGTGTATTTGTCTATCGTCTTGCTGTAGCAGCAATGGTGATGGTCGGATCGGTAGTATCACTGGATTTTGCATGGAGTTTTGCAGATATCACGATGGCTCTTCTCACCCTCTGCAATCTCGCAGCCATCGTCCTGCTTTCCCGTCAAGCCGTCTTCCTGTTGAAAGACTATCGCCAACAGAAGAAGGAAGGTAAGAATCCTGTATTCACCAAGGATAAGATGCCAGAGATTGCAGATAAACTGGAGGCATGGTAAAGTTACAATGGTGGATTTTCATTTCGCGAAATCTATCCTTCATACAATTCATCAACAAAATTCCCCGATACGAATCCTGCAGGAATACTGAGGATTCATATCGGGGAATATTTTTATGCGCTAAACTACTTTATTCCTTATAGTAATCGAACAGGAAAGCATCAAGATAAAGAGGATCCCATAGCTTTTGTGTTATCGAACCCTCCCCTACTCTACTTAGAGTATCATTTCTTCATATTCCAGTCCGAAGACATCCGCTACGGCCTTGAATACCACTTTTCCATTTACGATATTCAAACCCCTATACAGGGCTTTATCTTCCTTGCAGGCCTTTCGCCAACCCTTATCAGCAAGCGCCAATGCATATTTCAGCGTAGCATTGGTCAAGGCTGTAGTAGAGGTATTCGGCACAGCACCAGGAATATTAGCAACTGCATAATGAACGATTCCATCGACCATATATGTCGGATCAGAATGTGTGGTTGGATGCGATGTCTCGAAACAGCCACCCTGATCGATTGCTACATCAACAAGTACAGTTCCTGGCTCCATCAATTTCAACATATCTTTCGTGATAAGATGCGGCGCCTTATCACCTGGTACGAGCACACTACCCACAACGATATCCACATCTGGCAATTCTCTACGAATATTATGCTCGTTGGAATAGAGCGTGTGTACATTGATAGGCAGCTCCATCTCTAACTGACGAAGACGAGGCAAACTGATATCTGTAATCCATACATCAGCTCCCATTCCTGCAGCCATTCTTGCTGCAGCTTCTCCTACGGTTCCGCCGCCCAATACCAAAACCTTGACACGGTTCACACCAGGTACACCACTTATCAGTTTCCCTTTTCCTCCCTTTGTCTTCTGCAGATAAAAAGCACCATTAATAATGGCCATTCTTCCAGCTACTTCACTCATCGGAATGAGTAAAGGCAAATGGTGGTTATCTGTCTCCACAGTCTCGTAAGCTAGACAGACAGCACCACTCTTGAGCATGGCATCGGTAAGTTCTTTGTCACAGGCAAAATGGAAATAAGTGAATACAAGCTGGTCTTGATGGATAAGTGGATATTCCTCAGCGATAGGCTCTTTCACCTTTACAATCATTTCCGCCTCACGATATACACTCTGAATGTCGGGTAAGATTATGGCTCCTACCTTTTCATACGCTTCATCAGCAAATCCGCTGTTCTCTCCAGCCGTATGCTGAACCATCACTTCGTGTCCATGTCGAATGAATTCTGCTACTCCTGCTGATGTCATTCCAACACGGTTCTCATTATTCTTAATCTCTTTTGGAATACCAATTTTCATGATGTTATAGTTTTAAAGGTTCGACATCAGTTTAACTCTGTAAAGATACTGAAAATTTCAATAGGTTGTATGCACTTAGAGGAAAAATTAACATATCTTATATAAACTATTCCTGTTGAATATACGTATTTTAGTTTATTAGGCAATTAGTCTAAACTAACATTCTAACTTTATACATGATAGATATTCTATAAAAAGGATAATTAAAATGCTGAATTACAAAGCGTTAACATGTTAGGTTTATAATATACATGTTTATCTCACCTATCATTAGATTATTATAATTGCTGGCAGTTAGTATATTTGTTTAAACGTAGTTTAGTATTTTCGATTATCCTAACGTACAGCTTTATGTATATTAGTTTATATGTCCTTTAGTTTATATGGCTATATATAAATAGTTTTATTCATATATCAGTATAATCATTTATTAGCATAATCGTTTATTAGTATAATCATTTATCATTATAATAGTCTATACAAATATATGTTTAATAGAATATTCATATATTAGTTTAATTAATTTGTCCGTCTATAAGGATAGTCATATTTTCGTTTAGTAGCATATTCGAAGTGATGCTTATTCTTCATGAAGATTGTTAGAAAAGTATAAAAAAAAGGATATTTACAAAGAAATAAGAAGATAAATTCTTTTATATCAACTATTTTAGCTATTTTTGCAACCAATATTAGAACTAAAGAACATTAGATAATCCAGAAATAAGACTTTTAGTCTTTCCGAACGAAAGAATATAAGTCAACTCGTTTATTCTAATTGCCAGCAATTCTAATATAAGTAAATTGTATTAAACAATAACGTGAAATAAGGAAAAAAGAAATATGAAACATGAACTACAGGAAATTGTTGCAGTAGTGAACAACAAGGGTGGAGTAGGCAAGACGGCTACTGTGCAGTCTCTGGCTTCTGGCATAGTCCGGTTGAATCACAACCTCAGGGTTCTGGTAATAGACTTAGACCCACAATGCAACCTCTCTTCGCTTTTCGGAGTGAGAGATAACGAATATGATAACATATACAACGCCATGTGCAAACAGAGTGGTGTGCCAGTCTACAAATGTAAAAATGGGGTATATGCAGTTCCAGGATCTGCTCAGATGGAAAATATAGAACAACACCTTCCTGGAGGCCCTTCACTGAGAGAACAGATGAAGAGCTACACGGTATTACTGGGATGCTTGCAAGACAACGATTGCCATGACATGACAGGAGAAGGACTGAAAAACGTATTTGATGATTTCGACTACATTTTCATAGACTGTCCTCCAGCACTTTCCAAGAACACTTATAATGCTTTGGTTGCAGCGAGCAAGATTTTGATTCCTGTACAGATGGAAGCATTATCTGTCAAGGGAGTAAGTGAAGTACTCAGCGTAATGGATGAAGTGAAGGAGTTCCACATGAACGATAATTTGGAATTACTTGGACTCCTGCCAGTTATGGTAGATGAACGAACCAAGATTACCAAGCAGTTGAGCAAACTTTTAGGCGAAAAACATGGCGACTTAATTCTGCCTTGCCGTATCCGACGCTCTGTAAAGTTCCTGGAAGCTCAGGCACACGGACAAAGCATATTCGAATATGCACCTTACTCAAGTACAGGTATCGATTACGAAATTGCTATCAAGCGCATGTTCAACATCAAAATCTAATCTTGGTAGGGTAGGTTGAAACATGTAATAATAAAACAAAAGAAGATAAACTTATAAAATATAAGAATTATGGCTGTAGCAAAAAGAAATTTAGAAGAAATTGGTGAGTCTCTTGAAAATATGGGTATGAACGACCGACCAAGTTTATTAAACACAGAAATGGCAAAAAGCGAAGAGGACAAAAATATATCTAAAGGTGGTCGCAAGAGAAAAAGTTACTGGACTGCAGAGGAAAGACGCACTAGAACGAGTGTGGCTACATATCTTAACAAGGAAGAACTCCTTCTCCTGAAGATGAAATGCCTCTCAGATGATATCCCACAGGAAAACCTGCTCTACAATATCCTGATGGATTACTTGAAAAAGTAAGCAAACAAAAAGTAGTTATTAAAAGGGTGAAAACCACAAAACTGTTTACCTAAAAAAGCGCTAAGCTTAAAAATAAGGTATAAGTTCCTACAAAAACCACATTTTTGTTTACCAAAAGAATGATAATTATAGATTATTCTTTATAATAAATTATATATCTCTTATTTATTACAGAGAGTATAATAGCTTGATTAATAATGAGTTATGTTTGAAATGGTAAATAGAAAAGTGGTTTTAGGTAAATAGGAATATGGTTTATGGTAAATAGCTTGGTGGTTTCGGGTAAATATTTATGTGGTTTTAAGTAAATAAAAAAGTGGTTTTAGGTAAACAACTTTGTGGTTTATGGTAAACAGAAATGTGGTTTTTATATGAGTGAACCAAAAGGAAACAAGAATCTGGTGTGGATTAACACACCTTTTTCGCTGACAAAATTGGATAAGCAATATACATTATTGCAACAAAACATATTGATGGTTGCAAGTACCCATCTACAGAAGTATGTTGAAGAGTATTTTACCGAGAAGAGAGTGCTTGGAGATGCACGCTCCGACTATCTTTTCGAGAAAGGAATAGAGCATGCTGTTATGGAGATTCCGCCCATCAAAATAGACATCAAGGATTTTCAGGTATCAACGGAGTTTCATAATTATAAGAATCTGCGTGATACGCTGAAGAACGATATCCTCAACCTGTCGGTGCGTGTAAAGACGGATAGCAAAACAGAGAAGATACAGCACGTATTTTCAAACATCGAGATTCCGACAACGCAGAAAGGCTATACAAAGAGCGATGGTGAGAAAGTAGAACGCATCAAGGGTGAAGTAATACTTGAGATAGATCCAAAACTAACTATGAGCCTTTTTGACATGCGTCAGGGATATATTCACCATATCTCCATGATTGCTAAATATTCCAAGAAGGTGAATACACCTCGACTCTATATATATCTGCTTCGTCAGATGGGACTAGACAAGAGCTTGGATGTTAAGGTTGAGTTTTTGCCGATGAAACAGTATTTGGGTCTGGTAGAACTTGATGAACATGGCAATATTCTGCTTGACGACAAGGGGGAGCCTGTGATGAATAAATATCCTAAATTCTCGCAATTCAGAAAACAGGTACTCGATGTGGTAAGGGAAGATCTCAACAGAATGGCTAGTCGCAGTGAGACAGATATCGTATTTGATGAATTTTCTGAAGAAGACTTTGTTTATCGGAACGGAAAGCATAAGGGAGATCCTGAATATATTATCTTCCATATCAAGCGGACGGATGTAGGTATCAATCATATCGGAGATAAAGATGCAGATATTGCTCGTCGTCTGAATGAAAAAATAAACCGTAATAGGGGAAAGAAAACATCTGATGATGCCACGCAGCAGGGAGATCTTTTTGCGCATGTATATCAGAATCCTGACAAGAAGATAGAAGTAGACACGACTCAAGGTTTTGAGCAATGGAATCAGTTTATTTCGATGGTACAGGATACCAGTCAGCAAGCCCTGTTGGGCAGATGCAAATTCATAGGAATCAAGAATGACAGATTCTGTATTGCTGCTAGTGATGATGATTTTGCTGCTTTGAAAACATCAGGTCTTGAAAGGCTGGCACAAGAATTTTTTGACTGTGTCGGTTCATTCATGCCTGTATTCTATAGAGGCTAAGCAGAACAAGAAAGCAGAAGAGGAAGTAGGGGAGTACCGTACTTCCTCTTTTTGATATGTAAAACCACATTTCTGTTTACCTACTTTTAAGAATGGCTTATCATCATAACCACAAAACTGTTTACCTGAAATGTCATGTATATAATTCATTCCATTTTGAGGTTATATTAATTATTTACCAAATCCCGTGTTATAATTTGATATGTAATAAGTTATATCATTTTTATATCAGCTTTTTATTCTTAGGTAAACAGTTTTGTGGTTTCTGGTAAACAAAATAGTGGTTTCAGGTAAACAGTTTTGTGGTTTTTATCTTGATAAGATACTATTTTTTATCTTATTCTATTTGAAATCAGGCACCTGAATTCAATTTGAGTATATTCATAACTATCAGTATATTAGTATGTTATGTAAAACGCCTAAAGGAGTTGTCTAGACTTTTTGATTTTTTCTTTAGTAGTAACTGAATAAGAATTTAAAAACCACAAAACTGTTTACCTGGCAGAACGTTCATCGGTTTTTCTCATAAACCACATTTCTGTTTACCTGTTTTTCTCATGAATTTAACTAGGTAAAAACCACATTTCTGTTTACCTAAAAAGGAGCAACTGCTTTTTACTAGGATAGGTAAACAGAAATGTGGTTTCTGGTAAACAAAATAGTGGTTTTTGGTAAACAGTTTAGTGGTTTAGGTAAACAAAAATGTGGTTTGTGCTACAAAATGCAGTGATTTTTGGTAAACAACTTTGTGGTTTATGCGTAGTTTTTTGGTTTTAGGTAAACAGTTTTGTGGTTTTCTCCTTATAGAGATTCAAATTCTTAATTGTCTAATTGTAGAATTGACTAATTGCCGGAAAAACGACAAGTAAGTTTTTTTTTTAGGTTATTATTTTGTCATTGAACAGTTTTCAAGTAAGTTCTCACCGCGTTCACAAGTTCTATGATGGTTATACCTGTCATGGCCCAACGTGAAACCAGAGCCATCAACTTTTGAGGTCAGGAATGAACTGTTTGCGCCTGATGGAAAACTCTTGCAAACTTTCAAGAAAAAATAGTGCCAAGAAAGCCCAATGGTCTTTTAGCCATTGGATTTTCTTGGCACAAAATTTAGCCTTAATCTGTTTCCTTATGTTTATGTAAACGGCTAATTATCTTGTAGCCTCTTCCGTATCTTTTGCCTTTTATTCCAATCAGTCCACCATTATAATAATTCAGAACTTCATTTTTATGGAGTCTTGATAGGGTGGTGTTGAAACAGTTTATCTTGAGAGTAGGATAGAGTTGCATAGTCTTATCAATAAGACTCTCTTTGGTTTGCGGGAGGGACTCCTCTGTTAAGACTTTTACCATCGTAGATGCCAAAGAAGGTTTGGAATTATCTTTCAGGATAGTCTTTTCTTTTTTCTTTTCCTTCTTCTTATGGTTATCTACAGTTGGAGTGGCAGTCTTTTTCTCTTCCTTCTTTGCCTGTTTGGCAAAGGATTCCGCATTGATGTCAAGCTTCAGTCCCAGAATTTCCGAAATGATGTTCTTGAGGACATAGATGAACAACTCGCTGTCTTCACTCTTGAGTGAGGTCTCTTGTTTCCAGTAGCGACTCTTGAAAGCAAGTTGGGTCAACTCTTCAATCTCCTGTTCAGAAATATCTTCTTTGTTAGCGAGACGTGCATTGGCCACATTGAGGAATGAAGCAAAGGAGAAGGTGGAGAATTGACTTGGAATTACGTATGTGAAAATATGATTGTTTTCTCCCTTTGCTGAAGGATGTTTGAGATTAATCATACTCATCCCTTTTACCAGAGCAATTAAAAAAGCCATGCTGGCGTATGAGAGATTTGTATTTTCAACCTCACAGATTCCTTTATAGTCGAGGTTCTTATCCGAGATAAAGTTCATAGTAAAAATACCATAGTTAGTCCATTCTGTAGAATGGAGCAACTGCTGGAGTGTGGGATCTTCTGGTGCACCCAAGCCTCTGTTAACGCTATCTATATAGCGACGCATTGTTTCTACTTCTTCCCATTGGAGAGGTGAATCATCTCCCGGTTCATTGTTTCTGATGCAGCCGATGGTTCCCAGTCTGATAACATCAGCAGAAGTTGAAGTTCGCAGGTGATTTGCGAGCTTGGCAAATAAATTAGGCATCCAGTCGAAATCATCAACCGGCGAATCTATATAATCTTCCTGATAGTAATTGTTATCAGTAAAATCTAAATCTTGATACATGCTATATTTTGTAAAAAATTGAATTCAAATCTTTCATTTGCAAAGGTAAGAAAAAATATTCTATTCTCCAAATTTTTGGCTAACTATTTGAACATCAGAGTATATTTTATGGTTTTGTTTGCTGAAAAATCACAAAAAATGGTCTTACTTGTAAAAAAAGACGGACTTTTTAATAGTTTACAGGTCAATAGGTGAGAAAGAATCTGTATTTTTTCTTGTATGATTAAAATGTTTTTTGTAACTTCGCAGCATGATTTAACGTGAATAATAATACTTATATATATAATTAAGGTGAAAGCATTTACATATATCCAGCAAGGAAAGTTTGGCTTCACAGAAAAAGGGAAGCCTACGATAATAGATGAGCATGATGCCATCGTAAGAGTAACGCTGAGCAGTATCTGCACCAGTGATCTTCATATCAAGCATGGTTCTGTGCCTCGCGCAGTACCGGGGATTACTGTTGGCCACGAAATGGTAGGCATTGTAGAGGAAGTAGGGGAGAGGGTTTCCCATGTGAAGCCGGGAGACAGAGTAACCGTGAATGTAGAGACCTTCTGTGGAGAATGCTTCTATTGCAAGCATGGATACGTGAACAATTGTACTTCTCCACATGGCGGATGGGCTCTGGGATGCAGAATCGATGGCGGACAGACGGAATATGTGAGGGTTCCTTATGCTACAACCGGCTTGAACAAGATTCCTGATTCGGTAAGCGATGAGCAGGCGCTCTTCGTTGGCGACATCCTTGCTACTGGATTCTGGGCTACGAGAATATCTGAAATTACGGAAGAGGATACTGTCTTGATTATCGGTGCTGGCCCTACGGGTGTCTGCTGTTTGCTTTGCACCCTGCTCAAGAATCCGAGAAACATCATCGTCTGTGAGAAATCAAAGGATAGGCGAGAGTTCATCCAGAAGCATTATCCGCAGGTGATGGTTGTTGAACCGGTGGATTGTGAGGCATTTGTCAAACAACATAGTCTGCATGGGGGAGCTGATGTGGTGATGGAGGTTGCAGGTGGACCTGATACCTTCCAGCTTGCCTGGAAGTGTGCCCGTCCTAATGCCATCGTCACCATCGTTGCGATGTATGACAAGCCACAGATACTTCCGCTTCCTGATATGTATGGCAAGAACCTCATCTTCAAGACGGGAGGTGTGGATGGATGTGACTGTGAGGAAATCCTTGATTTGATAGCCCAGGGAAAGATAGATACCACTCCTCTGATTACCCATCGTTTCCCGCTTTCAAGAATAGAAGAGGCATACGATGTATTCGAGAACCGCAGGGATGGAGTCATCAAGGTTGCGATATTTCCTGATTAAACTAGAGAGAGGGTGTTGTTCTACAATCAGGCAGAGATAGACCATCACCAGGCTTGGCCGTCGAAGGCAGGTTATGCAGCTCCAAGCCGTGCTTCGCATCATCTACGCCCATGAGAAAGTGATAGGGATAGACATTACAGGCGAATGTTCAGCTACGCTTGACTATTTCTCTGAGTTGGAGGATGCAGAGATTAACAACGAGGCAAATGAAGAATTGCTAAGGATGATTCTGGAGGAGAACCATCCTTAGCCTTCTTAAGCGTAAGCTTGAAGAATACGGTCTAGCTCGTCGAGTTCTTCCTCCTTTGTTGCCCAGCTTATCACGAATCGGCAGATGATTTCATGTTCGCTCTTTCTTTCCCATATCTCGAATGCTACTTTTTGGGAAAGGGCTTCGTAGAGGGCAGGTGAGAGTACTACAAACTGCTGATTGGTTGGGGAATCGTAGGCAATGGCGATACCATGCTTTTCGAAGATGCTGCGGATGCGGGTAGCCATAGCGATGGCATGGCGCGATATCTTGAAATAGAGCTCATCCGTAAACAGCGTGTCAAACTGGATGCCGAGCATTCTGCCCTTGGCAAGCAAGGCTCCATGACGCTTCACGTTGGTGAAGAAGTATTTCGGTGCCTTCATGCCCGAGAATACCACAGCTTCTCCCATCATGGCACCCACCTTGGTTCCGCCGATATAGAATACATCACAATGTTTTGCAAGGAATGGCAAGTCATAGTCGCATGCCGGTGAAACCAGACCGTATCCCAGTCGTGCACCATCGATGAAGAGACGGAGGTCATATTTCTGGCAGGTTGCATACAGCGCAGCCAGTTCTTCTCTGGTGTAGACCATTCCGAACTCAGTCGGCATCGAGATATAAACCATGCTTGGCTGTACCATGTGAGGGTGCGATTCGTCGGCTAGGAAGGTATCCATATAGGCTGACAGGGTGCCGGTTGTCAGCTTGCTGTTTTTTCCTGGCAGGGTAATGACCTTATGCCCGAAAGCTTCTACTGCTCCTGATTCATGTACCTCGATATGACCGGTTTCCACACAGATTACTCCTTCGCATCCCATGAGGACGGAATCAATGACCGTGGTGTTGGTCTGTGTACCGCCTATCAGGAAGAACACTTCTGCATTCTCATTGTCCACAGCCTTGCGGATTTTCTCTTTAGCAGATTCTGAGTATGGATCAAAACCATAACCAGATGTTTTATCACTGTTTGTCTTGCCAAGAGCTTCTAGAATCTCTGGCAGCATACCATTGTTGTAATCACTTTCAAATGAAATCATATTCTTAATATTACGTGTTTTAATTTAAACTAATTTCTTTATTCTGTTTCTATTTTACCTCTGTCAGTTTACCCGTCTGTGAGTTGATGATATAACCATACAGATTGCAAAGGTAATGATATTTGCTAAAATGTGAGTAAAATAACTATTAATTAATCAAAAATAGCCCTATTTCAGGTATAAGTGGTCATTATACAGATGTCATGTTCCGTCAGTTGACCAGGCTTATTTTTTTTACAAAATCATGATTTAAATCCTCTGAAAATCACGAATTTCCGCTCGGAAAATATTTCTTGAAGAATATTGGAAATATGGCGAAATTCGTAATCGTCAGATATTCAACGTATTATAAATCTTACTAATTTCTTCGGAAATCCGGAATTCTGTAGTCGTACAACTATAACCCCTATAGTTGTACGACTATAACTCCAGAGTTGTACAACTATAGCCTATATAGTCGTACAACTGTAGCCTTACGGTCGTACAACTATAGGTGATTCGTCTTGCAGAGAGCAAGTAATACGCTATCAAACCTAAAGATTTTTATCATCATGACCTTCTAGATTGAAAATACGGAAATTGCGATAATTAAGAAACAATATTTGACACCCGCATATTTCCGAAGTACAAATTCCAAACTGATGATATTTATATATACGTACCGCCTATTTATCATAATCACCCTTAGAAAACGGATAGGAGAGCAGAGAATAAACGGATGAAAATGGATAAATTTGGCAGCAAAGTTTAAATTAATTATCCTTTGATGCCAATCCTGTCAAAAATGGCTCACTCTAGATATACAAACCGAGACTGGCACATAACTTGCTCTTACCCAGGATGAAAGCCGAAGCCGAAAGGGCAAGGGAAACGACAAGAACCCTAAGTAATGACAGTTGAGGGTTTCTAGAAATCCTTGAGCCTCGTAAGCCGAAGCAATCGTTATTAAAAAGGATAAATTAAAAACAATGAGAAATCCCGACTGAACCGGAAGGCGAAGAGAGGATGAGAAAAATAGAATTAGGAGGTTTTACATGATGTTGTTAGCTCGTAGAAATAACAGTGTTTCAAATTGGTTGAACAGTTGGTTTAATGACAACTTCTTTGATACAAACTTGATGCCACACATGAACGCAACAGCTCCTGCAGTCAACGTCAAGGAAAGTGGTACAGCTTATACGATGGAGGTTGCAGCTCCTGGTTTGAAGAAAGATATGGTCAAGATGAACATCGATAAGGATGGCTATCTGAATGTATCCATCGAGAACAAGGATGAGAAGAAGGAAGAGCATTACTTGCGTCGTGAGTTCTCTTACAGCAGCTACTCTCAGAGTTATGCTTTGCCAGAGGATGCTGATCAGGAGAAGATTTCCGCTGAGGTCAGTGACGGTGTCTTGAAGATTGAGATTCCTAAGATTGCCAAGGAGGAGAAGAAAGACGATGTTAAGCACATTGAGGTTAAGTAATCTTTCTTGAAGTGCTATGCAGCTTTCAAGATACATTCATTGCATCGAGAAAATAATTAAAACTGGGGGCTAGTCCTGATGATGGGGCTAGCCCTTTTTTTATGTGTAAATTTACGATGGAATGAATGATGATGTTTTTTCATTAACAAAGAAGTCTGCTGACAAGCATTGGCAGCAGACTGTCACTCTTTAGAAACAAGAAAGTAAATGAATTGTATAGCCGCTGTATCCGAGACGTAATCTTTCTGTTCTACCTTTGCACCCGAGATTACTAATTATAAATTCTATATAATAATAAGGTAGAAAATGAGAAAGCAACGTATGAAGAAATGCTTCTTTGCGATGACATTATGTTGTGTGGCTGGAAGCATGTATGCCCAGTCGGCACAGGATGGTAGCAAGACTGCTGAAAAGAAAAGTTCTGTAAAAGGGAAAAAAATACAGAAGTCGAAGTTTAGTGACGATCCGATAGAACTGAATAACGTAGTTGTTACAGCCTTGGGTATCAAGAGAGAGGAAAAGAGTCTCGGCTATGCTACGCAAACCGTATCTGGTTCTGATATTACTGCAACCATGCCAACCAACTGGTCGCAGGCTTTGCAGGGTCAGGTAGCCGGATTGAATGTCATTTCAGCAGGTGGTCCCCTTTCATCAACCCAGATTAATCTCCGTGGTAACGTATCTATGAATATGGATGGAAACGGAGCCCTTATCGTAGTTGATGGTGTGCCACTTTCCAGTCCTATGAACAATCCCGGTGGTTCTTATGGTGCTGGAGGCAACTCTGAAGGTTCTATTGACTTCGGTAATGGTTTTTCTGATTTAAATCCTGATGACATTGAGAGTATTCAGGTTTTGAAAGGTGCATCCGCTTCTGCCCTTTATGGATCCAGAGCTGCCAATGGTGTAATCATGGTTACTACCAAGTCAGGAAAAAAAGCCAAGAAGGGATTAGGTATCAGCTATAACTTTAATAATTCCTGGGAGCAGGCAGCCCACTTTCCTGATTACCAGTATGAATTCGGACAGGGTGTGGACAAGAACATCGGTTCTAAAGGCACTCAGTGGGAAGGTTTGCCTTATTATTCCTATGGTGCCAGTGATGATGGTTTGGCTAGCACCAGTGGCACCAGTTCGGCTTTCGGCGCAAAGTTCGACGGACAGATGTTCTATCAGTATGATCCTGAAAAAGAAGGCCGTGCTGATGTGGCTACTCCTTGGAGAGCCTACAAAGACAACCACTCAGGATTGTTCCAGACTGGTCATACGATGACAAACTCTCTGGCTCTTACGGGTAACAGCAGTACAGGCAATATGCGAATCTCTCTTACTCACAGCAAGAGTGAGTGGATATTGCCTAATTCGGGATACCAGCGCCTCACTGCAGCTTTCGCCGGTTCACAGCAGATTTCCAAGCGTGTGAAGATCAATGCCCGTATGAGTTATACTTACAGAGCTGTGGAGAATACTCCACAGCTTACTTACAATTCCAACTCTTTGAGCTATTTCCTGATATTCATGAATCCTAACTTCAACCTCGACTGGTTTAAGCCAATGTGGTATAAGGGTAAGGAGAATATCAAGCAGATACGACCATTCTCCAGTTATCTACCAAATCCATACGTTTTGCTTTATGAGGCAACCAACCCTGCAAAGAAACACAGTTTCAATGGTAATATTTCTGCTAATTTTACCATCAACCGTTTCCTGGATTTGCAGTTACGCTCCGGCCTCCAGGCTACTGCCCAGCAGCAGGAGCAGCACAGACCTTGGGATGACAAGTCTTTGCCTACAGGTTTCTTCAAGAAGCAGAACATCTTTGACTACGAGGTAAACTCTGATTTGCTGTTGTCTTACCACAACAGTTTTGAGAATGGTCTCAATGTCAATGCCTCTGTCGGTGGAAACATGATGCAGTCATATTATGATTTGCTATCGGCTTCTGTTACCGGCTTGAACACGCCTGCCGTATATAGTCTGGCTAATGGAGTTTCCAGTCCATTGGTAACAACAACCATCCGCAAAAAACGTGTCAACTCTCTCTATTTCATGGCCAACCTTGCTTATCAGGAGATGTTGTTCCTTGACATAACAGGACGCAACGACTGGTCATCCACCTTGCCTCGCAAGAACCGTTCTTTCTTCTATCCTTCTGTGGGCTTGAGTGCTGTGCTGAACAGCATGATGAAGATGCCGAAGTGGGTGAATCTGTTGAAGGTACGTGCTTCCTGGGCACAGGTTGGTAATGATACACAGCCTTACAAGACTTCACCTTATTATACAACAAGTGATTTCTCGGGTTCTCTGGTTAAGCCGGGCACGCTCTACAATGCTGATTTCAAGCCGGAGATGTCAACCAACTGGGAAGGTGGATTGGATTTCAAGGCTTTTGGCAGCCGTTTGGGATTAGACGTTACCTATTATTATAACCGCACCAAGAATCAGATTCTCAATGCTCCTTTTGATCCTACTACGGGTTATACCAAGGGTACCATCAACTCGGGATGTGTGAGCAACAGAGGTGTGGAGATTATACTCCGTGGTACTCCTGTCAAGACGAAAGACTGGCAGTGGGATATGACCGCTACCTGGTCAACCAATAAAAACAAGATAGAATCGCTTTCCGAATTTGCCGATGAGCGACAGATTCTCGGTTCTTATGTCAGTGGCAATGTAAGCATCATCGGTACCAAAGGTGGAACCACCGGCGATATCTGGGGCTATAAGCTCAAGCGTAATGCTCAGGGTGAGGTGATTATTACCGCTGCCGGTTTGCCTGCCCGTCCTTCAGAGATTGAATATGTGGCATGTGCCTTACCCGACTGGGAGGGAGCTTTCAATACCTCTCTGCGATTCAAGAACTTGTCCTTCTCCATGCAATGGGATGGTAAGGTTGGCGGCAAGACCTATTCGCAGTCTCATCACAAGATGTGCGAACAGGGACACCTGTCAGAAACCCTGAATGGCAGGAAAACTGGAACCAGTCTCTATCTGGATATTACAGATCCTGATGTGCTGAAACTCTTTGAACAGCAGAAAATTACCCCTGTTGCTGGAGTATACTGCATAGCACCGGGTGTAGTTGATAACGGGGATGGAACTTACAGTCCGAACAGGAAACTTGTCACCTTGGAGTCCTACTATAAGGAGTATTACCGCATCGGAAATGTAGAAACCAATACTTTCAGCACTACTTATCTCAAGCTCCGTGAGGTCCGTCTCGACTATCAGTTGCCTAAAAAATGGCTGAAGAATACTTTCATCTCCAATGCTTCGGTGGGTGTGTATGGCCGCAATCTGCTTTGCATCACCAGTTATCCGATGTTTGATCCAGAGACAACATCTCTTGATGGTAATACTTTTGTGCCTGGTGTTGAGGTCGGTACGCTTCCTACAAGCCGTTCTTGGGGTGTAAATCTCAAGGTAGATTTCTAATTGAGAATATGATGTAATGAACAAAATAAAGAAAGAATCGATGAAAAAGATTTTCAGAAATATAATGATGCTGATGGCCGTGCCTGCTATGCTGATGACTACGGCATGTGAATCAATGGACGATACCAATGTGGATCCTACCCGCATGAACTCTGCCAATGCCGGTAGTTTTATGGATCCTCTCATTTATGGCATGGGCACCTATACCTGGTCCCGGTATAACAGTTGGACTTTCCAACTGATGCAGTGTCTGGTTACCACTAACTCTACTAGCGGTGTAGGTTGGTTCAATATCAGTGATACCGCCGGTGATGGCGTCTGGACCAATTATTACAAGTGGAATACCAATGCCAAGGCCATCTATGACGAAGCCGTAAAGGTGGGTGATCCGAACTATCAGGCGATTGCGTTGACCCTCAGATGCTGGATATTCGAGAATACGACTGATGCCTTTGGGGATGTACCGGTACAGGAGTCTTGCCGTGGTGAGGAACAGCTCTATTATCCTAAGTTTGAGTCTCAGGCAGATGTCTACAGGTTTATCATCGATAGCCTGGATGTGGCAAACAGCAGGTATAATCTCCAGAAGGGATTACAGTTCAACATCAATGGTGACAAGATGTATTGCACCAGCAGTTCTGATTTGGAGGGCATCCTGAAGTGGAAGAAGTTTACCAACTCTTTGCGTTTACGCGCTTTGCTGCGTGTCATCGACTCTGAGGAATTGGGTAATCTGGCAAAGGCTGAGTTAAAGAAGATGATGGCAGATCCTGCTACTTATCCGGTTTTTGAATCGAATGATGACAATGCCAAGGTACATATCTCCGGTATTGCTCCTGATGAAGCTCCAATGACCCGTCCTTCTGACCTCTCTTCCTATAAATCTCTTTCCGAGTTCTTCATCAATCGCCTTCAGGCATGGAAGGATCCTCGTCTGGCTGTCTTTGCAAAACAGGCAACCAACAAGAATCCTGAAACTGGCAAAAACGAGAAATCCTATATAGGCTTGCCTAGTGGTTATGATGTGGAGCCTACATTCACCGCCTCTTCTCCTAATGCGGCTAATCTTGCCACTGCACCACAGGATATCCAGTGTCTCACCTATGCCGAGGTGCTCTTTATCAAGGCAGAGCTGGCACAGCGTGGTATTATCTCCGATGATGCCAAGCAACTCTATGAAAAGGCTGTTACTGCTGCGATTACGCAATGGGGTGTAGAGGTTCCTGAGGCATATTTTGAGAATGAGAAGGCTGCGTATGACGGAACTTTGCGCCGTATCATGGAACAGAAGTTTTATGCGCTCTTCTTCATTGATTTCCAGCAATGGTTCGAGTATAACCGTACGGGTTATCCTGATGTTCCGAAGGGTCCGGGTGTGGATGCCTCATTACACATGCCATACCGCTTCAAGTATCCTGCCATCCTGCAGCGTATGAACCGTGAACACTATCTCGAGGCTGTTCAGTCTATGGGAGGTGATGATTTCGATACGAAACTGATTTGGCAGAAGAGGCCAGAATTATAATATGTTGAATTTAAGGTAATGAAAGGATTAAAAAAGATGAAAGTAAGATTGTTTTTGATGGCAGCACTGCTGATGGCTGTTGCTGCCCAGATGGATGCACAGGAAAAGAAAGAGTTTACGCTCGAAGTATATGGTGGAGAGATTCCTGATGTCAAGCCTGCTTTTGAAGAGGAACATTTTCTGGGTGGCGAAATCACCAGAAAATGGAATACATTCCTCTGTAACTATACTCATACCTATGATGTAGAGGTGGGATTGAGTGCTTCGGGCACTGAGTTTAGAAAACCTGCCGTATTCAAGGCGGTTGAGCGTGTGAACAAATATGTAAAGAAGAGCTTTAAGTCGCATCAGATGACCCGAGAGGAGGCAACACGTATCATGACTCATGTTCTGGATTGTGCCAACATTATCTGTCTGGAGAATGATACGGCTGCATTGGAACAGGCTGCCGGTGATACCAGGACTGCTGAAGAGGCTTTGGCTTTCTTTGACCAGATAAAATTGATAAACGTTTAAGTTGGGATGTGATGAATAAGATACTGAATAAAATTATATTGTTAGTGTTTGTTGGGGCAATGCCATTGGGCAGTGTTGCCCAACAGACTTCTTCTTTTGTTTTCTCCGGCAAGGTAAAAGACTGTAAGGGTAAGGGTATAGCCGGTGTTGTAGTAAATAACGGCAGGAGTTTTGTACAGACCAATTCTCAGGGAGAATGGTCCTTGCCTACTGATACCAATGTCTGCAAGTTCGTCAGCATTTCTACTCCTTCGGCTTATGTTCTTCCTTGCCAGAAGAGTCTTGCAAAGGGCTTTTATGTTCGTGTTGACCAGCTTGTAAAAGAAGATAGCCGGCATGATTTCGTCTTGGAGAAAAGGAAAAAGCCATCTGACAAGTTCTATTATATTGCAATCTCCGACCCTCAGGTCAAGAATGAGCATGATATGAACCGCTGGAAGCAGGAATCTATCCGCGATTTGAAGGCTTATGTGGATACCTTGAGCCGTCAGCGTGAGGTGGTGGCAAATACCTTGGGCGACCTGGTCTTCGACAGCATGAACCTTTATGGTGAATATGCCGCTTCGTTTGATGGCATCAGGATGACCACTTTCCAGTGTATCGGCAATCATGATTTCGACAAGCGTTATCAGGATTTGCATAACATGGCTCTTGGCACTCCTGTATATGGAGAGCAATATTACCACCGTTTCTTCGGACCAACCAATTATTCTTATAACATCGGTAAGGTTCACGTTGTTACTTTGAAGAATATCAATTACGTGGGCCACAAGAAGTATATCGAGGCTATCACAGATGCTGATCTGGATTGGCTGAAACGCGATCTGAGTTTTATTACCAAGGGTTCTCTGGTTATCCTCAATATGCATGCTGCCGTATGGAACAGCATAGAGAACGAGGGAAATGTACGCAATGCCGGTGAGCTGGCTGATGTCTTGAAGGATTATCAGGTGCATGTATTGACTGGTCATACTCACTATTTCCAGAACAATGCGGTGGATGCCCAGCTGATGGAGCACAATATCGGTGCAGCCTGTGGTGCCTGGTGGAAGAGTCAGGTTAACCGTTGTGGTGCACCTAATGGTTATCTGGTGATGGATGTGGACGGAACCCAACTGAAATGGCACTATAAGTCTACTGGTCATGGCATGGATTATCAGATGCGTGTTTATGGTAAAGGAGAAATGTTGAGCCAGCCGCAATATGTAGTGGCAAATGTCTGGGATTGGGATCCTGCCTGCAAGGTGGAATGGCTGCAGGATGGCAAACCGATGGGCATGATGGAGAAATTTACTGATGTTGATGAAGTTTATGCCGTGAGCACAAAGCATCAACCGGGTCTTACTGTTACCGGCCATCTGTTCAGAGCCTTGCCTTCTTCTGGTGCCAAGAGCATTACGGTTGTATTCACCAACCGTTTTGGTGAGAAATTTGAACAGACAGTTATGATTACGAATCCGAAAGTACAGACCCGTATTGTGGCTCATCGCGGATATTGGGATACAGAAGGGTCTGCCCAAAACTCAATTGCGTCTTTGCGCAAGGCTGCAGATGCCAAGGTGTATGGCTCCGAATGTGATGTACATATCACGGCAGATAGTGTCATCATCGTGAATCATGATCCTAAAATCAATCATCTGGTCATTGCCGATTCTAAGTATGCTGACCTGAAGACCCAACTTCTTAAAAATGGTGAAGAGGTATCTACTCTTGAGCAGTATCTGAACGAACTGAAGAAGCATCCGGCTATACAGCTGATTCTTGAAATCAAAAGACAGCCTTTGCAGCAGGATGAAGACAGGCTCACCCGCAAAACGGTTGAGATGGTTAACCGTATGGGGTTGGCAAAGCAGGTAGAATATATCTCTTTCAGTTCAGCAGCCTGTGCATTGGTACGTCAATTGGATGCCAACGCTATAGTCTATTATGTGAACGGCAATTTCACTCCTGCAGAGGTAAAGAAACTTGGCTATCAGGGCATTGACTACAACTATAAGATACTTTTCAAGCATCCTGAATGGATCAGAGAGGCTCACGAATTAGGCTTGAAGGTAAATGGATGGACTCCTGATGATGATGAAATCACAAGGAAACTCATTGAAATGAATGTTGATTTCATTACAACTAACAAGCCGGTAGAAACACAGAAATTGGCAAAGTCATTATAACATGGCGGCTTGCCAACACATATTTAATAACATGGTTATTGAACGGTCAATGGGTATTGCCATCAGGTTCAGCTGATTTACTGAACCTGATGGCAATTTTCATTAAACAGTCTCCTTAAACCTCATTTCTTTTTTAGCTTAGCCACTTGAACTTATTATCCTTATCTTCTCAATAGGGTGTACTGCAAACATTCTATTTACCATAAGCTTCCTGTCTGCCTTATCAAACATGATTTTTGCATTTGCCAATAATATCAGCATAATAATCTATCTCTTATTTTTTGAACATCAATAATCAGTAGTTGTACAAACTTAGAACAGAACCATTTATGCCTTCTCCTTCATAATCTCCAGAAAGCGGAAGTTGACTGCAGATATTGCAGATTTCTGCATCATCCAAATGCTCTGTTAACTCCAGATGAAATCCCCAATTGGTAGCATGCAAATCCCAGACACCATAACCGCATGCGTTGACTGCTGTAATGATGGTATCTTGAAGTTGCCATATTTCCGTGAAGTCTCTCATACTTTCTTTACCACCCACTTAAAGTTTTCCTTTCCTGCTCCTATTTCAAAGTGAAGCTTGGCAATGCCGAGGTCCATCTTGGTATATCCTACCATTGAGAAGCCTCTCTTGGCAAGAACTTTGGGTTTACAACCAGCTTTTGTACCTTCCTGGTCTTGCAGGAAGAATGAGAACTTCTGCTGATTGATGGCAGTGGGAGCAAGAAGAGCTGCTTCCACGCCCTTTCGGAACCATGAAGGAGAATTGCTGGTTGCATTGCTCACCTGTTCCATGGTCTTGATTTTGTGACTAACCCCTTGTGACTCTCCGTATCCCAAGGCAATCATGCATGTCAACTTCTCCCCTTTTTCAATCTTGTAGGCTTCATTCACCTTGCGATAGCTTAATCCTGCCCAGCAGGTGTTGAGTCCTAGGGCTTGTGCAAGCAGCACAAGCTGTTCTCCATAATAGCCAATACGCTCATCAAGATCGTCGTCTTTTTGCCCTGCCATTACGAGATAGTTCTCCACGCCATGGAATTTTCCATATGACATAATGCCGGAGAATGCCTTGGTTTCTTGGGTAACCAGTTGTATGTGAAGGCCACCCTCTTTGTTGCACTCCAAGATTTTTTCTTCAAGTGCTCTAACTACCTCAGTTGAAAGAGGTTTGTGTATGTACTTTCGTACACTATGTCTTTGTTTGATAGCTTCTTCTATAGTCATGATTTCTATAATGAATTGTGCATGCAAAGTTAAGAAAAAAACAATATTCAAAGGCAAAAAACCAAGAAAAATCTCAGAAACTTATAATTTTTTATAAAAAGAACAATATATTATACCTTTTCTTGCGTAATCTAGATTTTTTGGTTACCTTTGCACGAAAAGTACAATATAATACACTACTTGGTATGAAAATTCAAGAAGTAATGAAATTGCAGCGTAAGGCCTTGGGAATAACCCAGCAAGACCTTGCTGACATGTCTGAGGTAGCCATTTCTACCATCAAGCAAATAGAGAGCGGCAAAGGCAACCCATCCCTATCGACGGTTGAAAAAATCATGGATATCCTTGGCATGGAGGTTAAATATGAGATTCGTCAAACCATTTAAATATAGTAGGATATGAGAAAAGCTATCCTTTTTTGGACGGTAAGATGAAACGTACCTATTTGCGAATAGTCAAAGAAAGAATTCAAAGATTCAATCGTAAATCAGAATGAGCTCCATGAAGGGTAATCATTCCCGGACTATCAAGACATGAGTAGTTGATAAATCATTGATTAACAATATAATAATATCCAATGAAACTTAACAAAATCCATCATGTAGCCGTGATTTGCTCCGACTATGAGAAATCCAAGCATTTCTATACAGATGTGCTCGGAATGAAGATAGTAAGTGAAAATTATCGTGAAGGACGTGACTCCTGGAAGGCAGACTGCTGGCTTGATGACTCGTATGTCATAGAGCTCTTCTCCTTCCCTAATCCACCTGCACGTCCTTCCTATCCGGAAGCTGCCGGTCTGCGCCATCTTGCTTTTGAGGTGGATGATCTTTCGGATACAATTGATGAACTTGACAGTAAAGGCATCGCTCATGAACCCATCCGTACAGATGAATATACTGGCAAGCGATTTGTATTCTTCAGTGACCCAGATGGTTTGCCGATAGAACTGTATGAAAAATAAAAAACTGTTCAAACGTATCTGATACAATGCAGCAAGTAAACATTCAATATTACAGTTCGCCTTGTGGAGAAATTATCCTGGCATCGGTGGGCGATGAATTATGCCTTTGTGATTGGAATGAAATGCCATGTGCAGAGCGCAATAAGCTTCGGCTTTTGCGGTATATGAAGGCTGAGTTCAAGATTGAAACATCCACTATATTGGAACTGGCCAAGACGCAATTGGACGAATATTTCACCGGCAACCGCAAGACATTCGATATTCCGTTGCACCCTGTAGGAACTGATTTTCAGAAAAAAGTATGGCATGCATTGCTCAACATACCCTACGGAGAAACAAAAAGCTATAAGGAAATAGCCATGAGTATGGGTAACCCCAATGGCACAAGAGCCGTTGCTGGTGCTATCGGAGCTAATGGTATCTGCATTTTCATTCCCTGCCATCGTGTTATCGGCAGTAATCATTCCCTGACAGGTTTTGCCGGAGGATTGGATGCGAAGAGAAGGTTGTTGGAGCTTGAAGCAGAACATAAACAACTTAAAATGTTGATTTTCAAATCAATACCCATATTTCTAAAAGGGTGAAGTATTGGGCTCTGCTTTCTTCGGCTGGTTAGCAGACAAGACGAGCATCGAGTTTATCTTCCAGGTGAGTGCTTTCCTGCCATTGCTCGGCATCATAGCAGGATTCTTGCCAAATACACAGAAGAAGAGCGTTGAAGAAACGGATGAAAACGCAAAGTAAATGAAAAACTAAAATGATAAGAGAATATTAACAAATGGAACAAGAAAAAAAGAAACAGAAATCTCAAGCTGCTGAGAATCAGGCATCCTGCTCGTCTCTGCAGCCAGTTGCACCACATCCTTTTATTTCTGTCATACCGCTGGCAGTACTTATCACCCTCATCGTCCTGGTTGTCAAAATCTTCCCTGATGATGCCCTGGCTGGTGCCTCTCAGGTGGCCCTCATGATAGCCACAGCCGTTTGTGTAGCACTCGGTATGGGCATCTATAGGATGAAATGGAATATCTTTGAAGAGATGATCAAAAAGACCGTGGGCGATGCCGGAGTATCTATCCTGATCCTGCTGCTCATCGGAATGATGTCAGCTACCTGGATGATCAGTGGTGTGGTACCCACATTGATATATTATGGTGTACAGATCATGTCGCCAACCTTTTTCCTTCCCTGCGCATGCATCATCTCCAGCATCATTTCTGTGATGACGGGAACCTCATGGACCACTATTGCTACCATCGGTATTGCTCTGATGGGAATCGGTGATGCCCTGGGAATACCAGCCCCCTACACCGCTGGGGCTATAATCTCTGGTGCCTATTTCGGGGATAAACTCTCGCCTATGAGCGATACCACCGTCCTTGCTTCGAGTATAGCCGGAGCGGATCTCTTCTCACATATCCGCTATATGCTCTATACTACCATACCAAGCATCCTGCTCTCGCTGGTACTCTATCTCATCATCGGACTCTGTTATGATTCCAAGCCAGTGGATATCAGCCAGTATCTTACCGGTCTGAGTCATGGTTTCAATATCTCCTTGCTTACGATGCTGGTTCCGGTTTTTACAGGATGGCTCATCTACCGAAAGACGCCATCCCTCATTACCCTTCTGCTTTCAGCCCTTTCAGCATGCATCTGTGCCCTCATTCTCCAGCCGGAAGTACTTGTAGGGATAGCTGGTGAAGACAGCATCTCTGCCAAAAGCCTCTTTGAAGGAATCATGACCACCTGCTATACCCATACCCAGGTAGATTGCGGTATGGTGGACATCAATGATCTCGTAGCCACCCGAGGTATGGCTGGCATGCTCAATACCATCTGGCTCATCCTCTGTGCCATGTGTTTCGGTTCATGTATGGTAGCCAGCGGCATGCTCCACGCCATTACCCACATGCTCCTGAAAAGCATCCACAGCACCGTATCACTTGTCTGCAGCACCGTGACATCAGGCGTCTTGCTCAATCTCGTAATGGGTGACCAGTTCCTGAGCATTATTATGAATGCATCTATCTATAAGGATGAGTATGCCGAACGAGGCTACCGTCCGGAACTCTTGAGCCGAAGTACAGAGGATAGCGCTACCGTAACGAGTGTATTGGTTCCATGGACAGCCTGCGGTATGACGCAGAGTACGGTTCTTGGTATCCCGACACTTGTCTATCTCCCCTTCTGCTTCTTCAACATCATCAGTCCTTTGATGAGTTGTCTGGTTGCCATCCTTGGCTTCGTACCCAACCCACAACCCAGGGAAACCTCTTCATCTGCAGCAGAAGAGTCTGATATCCATTAATATGAATAGGAGATTCATAGATATAGGAGGCTAATAGAAATGAAAAAAGAATCAAAAGTAAACCAAGCAAAATATGTAGAACTCAATTTGTTTCCTGAGGAGAAAGAGGAGCATCAGAAAAAATCTATCTCTTCAGAAAACATGGAAAGCGATACTTCTCCAGACAAAGAGTATGACTTGACTGATTTGTTTGAAAGACTTTCCAAATCAGCTTTCCGCAGCCGATTCCATCTCTCGAAGAAGGACAAGGAATATATTGCAGAAAAGGGCTTGGCTACCATCCGTAAGCATGCGGAGGATTTCGTTGCCAAACGCCTTGCTCCTGCAGTGATTCCCAATGACGGCAAGCAGACGCCGATGAGAGGTCATCCCGTATTCATTGCCCAGCATGCTACAGGCTGCTGTTGCCGTGGTTGTTTCTTCAAATGGCATCATATACCTGCCGGAAGACAGCTGACAGGAGAAGAACAGCAGTATGCTGTAGCAGTACTGATGGCATGGATTGAAAAACAGGTGAACGCAACAGCTCCTGCATTCAACGTCAAGGAAAGTGCTACAGCTTACACGATGGAGGTTGCAGCTCCTGGTTTGAAGAAAGATATGGTCAAGATGAACATCGATAAGGATGGCTATCTGAATGTATCCATCGAGAACAAGGATGAGAAGGAGGAGAAGAAAGACGATGTTAAACACATTGAGGTTAAGTAATCTTTCTTGAAGTGCTATGCAGCTTTCAAGATACATTCATTGCATCGAGAAAATAATTAAAACTGGGGGCTATTTAAACGTTTATCTTCGTTCCCAATCCGTAAGCCAATCAACTTACAGATTGGGAATTATTGCTTATAAGTTTTTTATCAAGAATTTTATAAATTCATCCTTGACATTAGAGATTTCTCCCTTGTCATAGATTGTAAGAAGAGTTACATTCATACCATCCTCACTAACTTTTACATTAAGAGTTAGGATTCTTGCACCACCACTTTTGCCTTTACCCTTGTCAGCAATGGTCATTCTTATCTTACGAACGCCACCACCAAGGTCATCTCCAACAAGAGGATTCTTGTAAATTTCATCTAGCCAAGCATCATAGTCAGATTTCAATGAATGATATTTTTTAGCCAAACGTTTAAACTGTCTTTTAAACTCAGAGCCATATTCAACATGTATTTTCATGTCAATCTTCCATTTCTAAATCTTTTAATAAATCCCTTGCATCTGGTAGTTTTCTTCCTTCCAACTTAGCAAGTTTCACTTCCTGCAAAGCTCTTGTCAAACTTTCCTTCACAAAAGCTTGCTGCTTCTGTGTCTTTGTCAAGACAGGCTCTTTTATAACTGTAGTTGACACAACACCACGAAGCATATTAATAGCCTTACGAATGTTTTGCAGAGGCTGGTTAGTATCTACCGTAACTAATATCTGTTTCATAATCTTCTCCTTTTAAACGTTTTACTGAATTAGGTTGCAAAAATACTTTTTTCCCCTCACACCGCCAAACTTCTTGCATTATTTTAACGTTAAAGGTCTATATTCCAGTCCATTCTTGTCATTATCATCAAACCATTTCTGAAAATCACATTATTATTTAGTTTATATAACTTGCCGCCAAAATTACGCTTTTTCTACGAAACCACCAAGCAATTAACAAGAAATCTGCAAGTTATCAGCAAATAACCACGAAATCAATCGTAAACTATAACTATTAACTGTAAACTATAAACTGCTATTCCCAGGCGGTCCATCCCGCGCAACATGGCGAAGACCTTTGATGGTCCGCCAACCTTAGAGCGTAGCGGTTCCGAGCACCGAGTAGGGCGGTTTTCTCCCTCGCTCCTGAGGAGAGAGGGTCGGGGTGAGAGGTGGAGCCCTCTTTAAGGGGAAAAAGCGATGCCAATGAGTGCAATGAAAGCTCGCTTTCAAATTGCCGAGTGCAGCTCGCTTTATCAAAAAAGAGGGACGGGGTGATTTTTCGAAAAAACTACTTCTTTGCCAAAGAAGAGCCAGAGCAATTCGAAAGTGCATACGTTCCAATCACCCCATAAATTAAATTCATTTTTATTGTTCCTCATCTTCCCAGAACTCAGGAAGAAGAGTATAATAGTTATCCTCAGACGTAGAATCTATGTGCTTCAACACATAACAAAGCCAACGCTCAGGATTTTTATCTAGCACCTTACATGTAATGGTGATATACCAAAACCAGTACATAAACCTATATCCACTTATCCAAATAACATTTAAAATCCTCTATACCTATAACCTCCACTTTAGGAAAAGGAATATTTTCCAGGACCTTAAAGTGCTTGTCTTCTGTAACAATACACTTTGCATTTGCAGCAATGGCACAATCTACAAACTTATTGTCATCTTTATCTGCCTCAATTAAAGCAAAAGTTTATTGTATGGAGTACGTTCATGGAGATGACGGAAACTCTCGATACGTTCTTCATTCAAGGTTCCTTCATTCCACATTCTATCTAATTCAGCATCAGCCATCTGAACAAAATAATCGGAGATTACCTTATTCAAATCTCGCAAAGCCTCAGGAGTCTTGATAAATGACAGCATATCGAGGATTTGCAATTGAGCTTGATTCATTGTTGCTACCTGTGCCATAATAATTCATTTTATTAATATCTAACCGCAAAGTTACGCTTTTTCCTCGAAACCACCAAGAAAATCACAAGAAATCTGCAAGTTATCAGCAAATAACCACGAAATCAATCGTAAACAATAAACTATTAACTGTAAACTATAAACTGCTATTCCCAGGCGGTCCCATCCCGCATAACATGGCGAAGACCGCTTTGCCCCGCCATCCTTAGAGCGTAGCGGTTCCGAGCTCCGGAGGGCGGTTACATCCCTTATTCCACCGTCACACTCTTTGCCAGATTTCTCGGCATATCCACATCCAGTCCCTTATCCACAGCCACATAGTAAGCAAGCAGCTGCAGCGGAACCACGCTCAGCAGCGGTACCAGCGCATTCAGGGTTCTTGGAACCTCCAGTACATTATCCGCTATTTCCTTCACCTGCTGGTCACCCTCAGTCACCACGGCAAGGATGCGGCCGTTTCTCGACTTCACCTCCTGCATGTTCGAGATAATCTTTTCATACAACTGATGATGAGTAGCAAGGAAAACGATTGGCATATCCTGATCTACCAGAGCGATAGGACCATGCTTCATCTCGGCAGCAGGATAGCCCTCGGCATGGATATAACTGATTTCCTTCAGCTTCAAGGCACCCTCCATTGCCACAGGATAGTTCACACCACGACCCAGATACAGGAAGTTGTGCGCATAGGTAAACATTCGGGAGATATCCTTGATGATCGGAGCCTGCTCCAAAACCTTCTCCATTTTCTGCGGAATCTCAGAAAGCTCCTCTATCATCTGATAGTAGTCAGCATTGTTTAGGGTACTCTGCTCACACCAATCTCCGGACCCACATGGATATAGATACCCGTATCCGTTTCACGGGCGATGGAAGACCCCACGCCGTTCACGATACCGAAAATCAGCGCCCCCTTCTCCTTCGCCAGCTTAATCGCTGCCAAGGTATCCGCCGTCTCACCACTCTGACTGATTGCAATCACCACATCCTCAGGCTCAATCACCGGGTCGCCATATCTGAACTCACTGGCATACGCCACCTCCACTCTCTTGCGGCACATCTTCTCAATCAGCTGCTTACCTGATAATATCACTCATACAATCCTTCAGACAGTTAGGCTGGTCATAGATCTCCTTCAGCATAAAGTGATCAAAACCACCCTTGCTCAACTTGCTGATGTCCAGATCCACGGTCTTGATATCATAATGACAGGCAGAATGCTCCAGGTTGATGATATTCAACTCCTCACCTACCCTGACGTCGGCAATCTGACCATCCTCCAGATACACCACTCATGCTCACATGAGGATGCGCATTGGTAGCAGAAGGCTCACCATGGGTAGCCTAGCGGGTATGGGCGATACCTATACGGCCGCTACAGTCCTTGTCTGCAGCCATCGCCTCCAGGTTACTCACCTTACCCTTTGTCTTATACACATTCAGTTGATTCTGACTATTAATCAATGCAACACCAGCACTGTCATATCCACGATATTCCAGTTTCTTCAACCCCTCAATAAGAACAGGATAAGCCTCATTCTGACCAATATATCCAACAATTCCACACATAATTCCGTTACTCTCTTTTAAATTTGTTATTTATTGATTCGTTTTTTCCAATCCAGGAATCTCAGGATGAGCGAGATCTGTTCCTCCCACTTATCACTCAATCTCATCGCCTCCTCCTTATTATAAGCAGGATGACTTTTGGTAAAACCACTGAATATTTCATCTATACAAACACTTCCCTCCGTTTCATAAAGGGAATTGACCAAGTCGAACATTCGGGCCTCATCACTAGGATGAAACGACTCCGGATGTTCAGACAGCCAAAGATTGAATTTACTTTTACTCTCTGAATTCATAAATTAAATATTATAAATGGATGGTAGTATCTGCTAATCAGTACCATCATCTGTGTTAATCAGTCCATTACCTTATTTAAAAAGCAAATAAGCCAACAGGATGAGCAGATCTTTTATTCAAAGCCCTGCCCATCTTTTCGTATATAATTAAAAATTAAATTCTAATTCTTTTGTGTTTTCCAAATTAGTTTTTTATCTTATATATCCCAACAGATCAAGATACATCATCCTTGACTCTAAGTGTTCATCTTCAGGAATATGATTCGCCTCTTTCTCCAAACTCTCAGTAGAGTACAAGAATTTGAAGCCATTCTTTTCATAAAAATGAAGCACATTCTCCTTATTGTAAGCATCAACAACAATGAAGCGGCAACCTGTCTTATTGTCAGGATGAACAAACCACGAAGCAATGTATTCAATCACTTGTGAACCAACAGACAAAACTGTTCCTTGAAACTCCTTTGCCACACCAAGTCTTCCAATCAATACTGCAGGATAACTCCTTGTTCTCTTTGAATTCGGAATCTTCCTCTGTATTCGATTTCTTGAAGTATTCGGAATCAAAGCAGCCTTGATACTATCATTTGCTAACGTAAAAGCACAAACAATCTTCTTGTCATCTCCTGTTGTGGAAAAATAATAAGTTTTTCCCAACAGCTGCTCTGCATAAAGGAATGCGTCTTGATGAAAGAAATCATCCAAGTCCTTATCTCCGCAACTAAAACTTTCCAGCTCACCCTGAGTTGTAACAGGATATGGAAAGCCCCCACAACTATTTTGCAAAAGGTCCTTTTCCTCCATGTTCTTTCATATATTTACGTGAACGTTCCATAATGCGATCAATATCCTCAAAAGAAAAGACTAATTTTCTCCTTTGTGGATTGCGCTCATTCTCCTCAGCCTCACGAACAAACCGTTCTGCAGTCTCACCTGTCAAGACAGGAATACTTCTTATTTCTAATGCCATAACCTTTCATTTTAAACGTTTAATAATGTCGCAAAATTACGCTTTTTCTACGAAACCACCAAGAAAATTGAAAGAAATCTGCAAATTATCAGCAAATAACCACGAAATCAATCGTAAACTATTAACTATAAACTGCTATTCCCAGACGGTCCCAGCCCGCACAACCTGGCGAGGGTTTTGATGCCCCGCCAATCTTAGAGCGAAGCGGTTCCGAGCACCGGAGGACGGTAACATCCTTCCCTTTTCGAGAAGGGTTTCTGTCCCCTGTGAGGGGAACCGAAAGGGTCGTAAAGCCTATTGTGGCTTGGTTAGGATGTGGAGCTCTCCTTGCAGGAGAGACGGAGAGGTAGAAAAGTCAGCACTGTAGGGCGGTTTCCCTCTTCTTCCCTGAGGGGAGAAGACCGAGATGAGAGGTGGAGCCTTCCTTAACGGTAAGGAAGGACGGGTAGGTTTTCGAAAAAGCCTTCTTTAATGGGAAAAAGCAATGCCAATGAGTGCAATGAAAGATCGCTTTCAAATTGCCGAGTGCAGCTCGCTTTATCAACAAAGAAGGACGGGATGATTTTAGAAATCAAATTCATATTATTCCACCGTCACACTCTTCGCCAGATTTCTCGGCATATCCACATCCAGTCCCTTATCCACAGCCACATAATAAGCAAGCAGCTGCAGCGGAACTACGCTCAGCAGCGGTACCAGCGCATTCAGGGTTCTTGGAACCTCCAGTACATTATCCGCTATTTCCTTCACCTGCTGGTCACCCTCAGTCACCACGGCAAGGATGCGGCCGTTTCTCGACTTCACCTCCTGCATGTTCGAGATAATCTTTTCATACAACTGATGATGAGTAGCAAGGAAAACGATTGGCATATCCTGATCTACCAGAGCGATAGGACCATGCTTCATCTCGGCAGCAGGATAGCCCTCGGCATGGATATAACTGATTTCCTTCAGCTTCAAGGCACCCTCCATTGCCACAGGATAGTTCACACCACGACCCAGATACAGGAAGTTGTGCGCATAGGTAAACATTCGGGAGATATCCTTTATTATCGGAGCCTGCTCCAATACCTTCTCCATTTTCTGCGGAATCTCAGAAAGTTCCTCTATCATCTGATAGTAGTCAGCATTGTTCAGGGTTCCCAACTCATGCCCCAAAGCCAAAGCAAGAAGCGTAAGAACCGTCACCTGCCCGGTGAAAGCCTTTGTACTTGCCACACCAATCTCCGGACCCACATGGATATAGATACCCGTATCCGTTTCACGGGCGATGGAAGACCCCACGCCGTTCACGATACCGAAAATCAGCGCCCCCTTCTCCTTCGCCAGCTTAATCGCTGCCAAGGTATCCGCCGTCTCACCACTCTGACTGATTGCAATCACCACATCCTCAGGCTCAATCACCGGGTCGCCATATCTGAACTCACTGGCATACGCCACCTCCACTCTCTTGCGGCACATCTTCTCAATCAGCTGCTTACCGATCAGTCCGGCATGCCAACTGGTACCACACGCCACGATGATGATATGCTTCGTCTGAACCAGTCGGTCACGATAATCACGAAGTGCAGAAAGAACGATGCGGTTGTTCTCAGGATGTTCCTTGTCAGCAAAGAGGCGACCACTCATACAATCCTTCAGACAGTTAGGCTGGTCATAGATCTCCTTCAGCATAAAGTGGTCAAAACCACCCTTGCTCAATTTGCTGATGTCCAGATCCACTGTCTTGATATCGTAATGACAGGCAGAATGCTCCAGGTTGATGATATTCAACTCCTCGCCCACTCTGATGTCAGCAATCTGACCATCTTCCAGATACACCACCTTATCCGTATGCTCCACGATAGGAGTCGCATCACTGGCGATATAGAAGTCCAGATTATCCTTACCCACACCAACGACTAGCGGACTAGACTGGCGTGCTGCTACCAGATGGCTAGGGTTATTCTTCTCGACAACAGCAATGGCATACGCACCGATGGCATCGTTCAGCGCCTGACAAACGGCAGAAACCAAGTCCTTGCCATTCTGCTGGTAGTAGAAATCAATCAACTGCACCAGCACCTCAGTATCGGTAGTACTTTTAAACTCATAGCCCTTCTCGATGAGCTGTTCCTTCAAAACCTGATAGTTCTCGATGATGCCATTATGCACCAGCGCCAAGTCACCACTCATGCTCACATGAGGATGCGCATTGGTAGCAGAAGGCTCACCATGCGTAGCCCAGCGGGTATGGGCGATACCCACATGACCACTACAATCTTTCTCGGCAGCCATCGCCTCCAGGTTGCTCACCTTACCCTTTGTCTTATACACATTCAGCTGATTCTGACTATTAATCAATGCCACACCAGCGCTGTCATATCCACGATACTCCAGTTTCTTCAACCCCTCAATAAGGACAGGATAAGCATCATTCTGTCCTATATATCCAACTATTCCACACATAGTTTACTTTCTTACTAAATTATTTTTTGATTTGTTTCTTCCAATCTAGGAATCTCAGGATGAGCGAGATCTGGTCCTCCCACTTATCACTCAATCTCATCGCCTCCTCCTTGCTATAAGCAGGATGGCTTTTGGTAAATCCTCTGAAAATTTCAACAATATTGCGAGAATCGAATATAATTTCCATCCTCGCCATTTAAAAGATTTTAAAAATCAATAATTTCCGTTTACGAGTTCCCGTATATGGGAACTCTCTTTTATTTTATTTTTTGTATCTTTGCACCTTGTAACACAGATATAGAACCTTATTACCTACTTTAGAGGCACCGTGACAGAAACAGTAATTTGTAGATCTCTACTTCCGAAAGCCAACGGAGGCGGAGACAGGGGAGTTCATGTCCGTAGCCAGAGAGCGACGCAGAGCATCCTCTGCTCAGTCAAAGATGACACGATGACACGGTGACACTTGTTTTGCAACTTTTTGCCTCGCACGCGGGCAGGCAGGAACTTTCGGCTTGATTTTTCCTGCCTGCCCGCGCGAGAGTAAATCTTCAGAAATCACTGTCATAAGTGTCACCCTGTCACCTCGAAGCGGTTACTTCCGAATCAAAACTCAAAGACTTACGGTTCAAAAGTCAGTCACTTACGAAACAAAAGTCAGGGACTTACGCTCCGTAATCCACTGGCTTATAAATACCAGAACAAAGAAAATCTATGAGGAACCATGAGCAAGTATGAGCAACTGTGAATTGCCCCTTCACCATCTTCGTATCTTTGCAACGTGGTTCAGAGATACCAGGCGCTCTCTATCCCGAATAGGATAAAATCTATGTAAATCCGTGCAATCTGTGTGACATGAAAAAGTAAAGAAAAAATCTGCGTCATCTGCGAGACCTTAAACCCAGCCCGCATAGGGCTTCAAGAAAAGACTCCGAGTGACTGCCTCCTGTGTTTTAGCCTCCAGAAGAAGTGCCATATCCTAAACAAAGGCTCGCATAGAGCCTCAGCAGGAAAATACCTCACGAGTCTTATATCCCGATACACCCTTTGGAGATTATGTCCAAGCTGTGACCTACCAAACCGATTCCGGGCATCATGCCTTCCGAAATTCCCGGCTTCCAGCACTTCATTCAGCACAAACTTACCATACTTTTCATTCGGAGGAACGATAAGGCGAGAGGCAGGCATGCCGAACACCTCCTGCATGATATACATGATACCCCCTGCAAACTTCCACAATCCCAACTCCTTCAATTCCTTCTGCACCACATCTAAAGCAGTAGAGGCAGAAGAAGTAACAGCAGTAGTAGAACCAGCTGAATTATCTCCCTCTATAGAAAGGCGGTCCCATCCCGCACAATTTGGCGAGACCTTTGATGGTCCGCCATCCTTAGAGCGTAGCGGTTCCGAGCACCGAGTAGGGCGGTTTCCTCCCTCTCCCCTGAGGGTGAGAGGGTCGGGGTGAGAGGTGGAGCCCTCTTTAAGGGTAAAGAGGGACGGGGTGATTTTCGAAGATTTTTGATAGACTTTATAAAAGTCGCAAAGAACATAGTAGTAATCAAGAAGCTGCCTTAACCCAATCCCCTCATTCATCAGATGAGCATAGATATGAGTCAATTGGAAGATGAGATTGAATTCCACAGTCGGAATTGCAACCTCCCCTTGCTCCCCCAACATTACCCGATGCGAGAACTGCTCCTCCTTCACCATCCCATAATATTTCTGAAGTCTTCTGTTATGCCAAAAGCACAGTAGGAAGCTAGGCCGATAATGCACTTCAACCTCCACACCCTTATACGATGGGAACTCGATGTGATGATAGCACGCCTTTTCATGAGGCGAGATAGAGCGGACAAAGGAGATAACCCGATTATCTCCACCTTCCACCCAGATATCAATATCACCAGGCGTACGGGAATAAGGATTCGGATACATCAATGCATTTCCCTGCCCTTTCAGGATACAGGTTCTGAATCCCTTCTTCCGGAACCACTCAGAAACCTGGATGGCAGCATCGTTCAACCGAACATTCGCCTTCTCCAACATCTGGCTTTCTGCCATCCATTGGAGCAGCAACTCCTTCTTCATCCCTACATATTCAGCAGGCAACTTCTTGATACCATCAAAGAGAACACCCACCAGGCATTGCTTCTTGGCAATAGCATATAGCTCCTTCCAATCCGCTTCCTTCAAAGAATCAGGTATTTCCTTGGCTGAGCCAATGCAGAATCGCAAGAAATCAAAGAAAATCTTTTGTTGTTTCAAAATAAAGTTGTATTTTTGCTCGCATCAAACAAGCCATATGCATCAAATAATTTTACTGTCACACACCACCCATTCCGACTTCTGATACACATCATAAAACTCCTTGTCCTTCTGAAGCTTAATCAGATGGTCAAGATTAGGAGTCACAAGAACACCCTCCTTCAGATTTTCCAAGAGTTCCTGACGAGTTATGTTCTGAATATCTATATTTAATACTTTTACTGTTTCCATAATTGATCTATTACTATTCACAAAAATTATATTATTATGCCAAAAGAAACTCTATCATTTCATCAGAGGATTTACACTTAAAATCTTTTATCAAATCTTTATGTTCAGATTTTATAAGATAAACATCTTGAAGATTTTCCAATAAATTATATCTCAAATATAACTTTTTTGCTTTAGGATATATCAATGAGTTATAAAACAATATACCCATCTCAGACATAGAAAGCCCCGATTGTAAAAAAGCAGCATAACGTTTAAAGCGTTTATTCACATCCGCCATTTTCACAATTCGTTCATTACCTTCAAAATTATTACGAACCATTACAAGAATATCTATTTTTACTTGATCCATATATTTTAGGATATTATACAAGTGTCTACAATAATGACCAATAGTAGAAGAGTAATGAATAAAGTACAAGATATAAATTGCCTTACATTTGTTCAACTCATCAACCTTTATTTTTACTTTTTCAAAATGGATTTCACTAAATCCTATATTAGCGACTGCAAGATCTTCAGAGTAGTTTTTCAAAATTCGTTTTCGGTCTTCCTTTTGAGTAGCATACGGCAACTCATTATTAGGTTTAAGATTAATTTTGAAAGAATCCCTTTCACAGAAGGAATATATTTTTTTTAAGACTAAATATGCCTCATAGAAAAAGTTATTACCCGAGGCATGAATTTTATCTTCACACAATTTGTGATTATCATCAAATTTAGCATCAAAAAAGTCTGCACTTAGCTCATCTTTTATCCTTTGTTGTGATGCTAATAAAGCAAAGAACGTGTTTTCAAATTCCTTTATGGAATCCAGTATACGATCTTCCCTTCTGAACTTAGATTGGTTTTCAAGTTCTTTATTTTGCATTTTAATTGCAGAAAAATACAAGAACACACCAGCAAGAGCCCACAAAGAGCCTATGACACCACCCATAAAATCGCCTACTTGCCCTGTTATTGCCATCTCATCGTTTGAAAGATTTCCACCAATCTTATAACTTGACGAAAGACATATTACAAACACAGACATCACTAAAAGCCCTAGAGCAGTGATTATATAAGCTAAAATTTCTAACTTAGAATATTTATTATTCATACGTAATTATTCTTTAAACTTCAACAGACATCCACTCTTTACTTACTTTTCTACTAATATAACACCATCAGAACTTTTAAGATACTCATAGGTTAAGTTATTATACCTAATCATATCATTATAAGTATACCCAATTGTAAATATTGACTTTAACTCTCCCAATGTTTTGTTCTTACAATATACTTCCTTTCTAAGATTTACACCAATACCACAAAAAGGAGAAGGCATGAATTTCAACAGTTTGATAGATGTATAATCTATTTTTCTCATCCATCTTCCTTCTATAGGAAAAAGCACATCAAATGCAGACAAGGCATTGTCTATTTCGCCGATAGGAATCCCGGATATTTCAGCAAGCAAATTATACTCGTCCTCTTTTTTATCTTCCAATAAGAATCCGCCAAACAAAAATATGAAGACTTGCCAAAAATATGGGTAAAGATAAAAATAGGTTTGTTCTCTAAATTTATCCATCGCATCCTTTATATTGGATGGAAGAACAGAATGGTTCAAATTTGTCAAGAAACGTACAACACTACGTTCAGGCTCAGGTTGTAACAAATCTTCCACGCAATGTTTCAAAACATGAAGCCTATTTAGCATCTCCACATATAGAGCACCATATAACTTATGCTTATCTTTGTGATCATAGAAAAGTTTTTGAAAAGATGCAGTAGATATTGTCATATTTTCATCTAACATAGAAGAATAAGGAGTATCTTCACTCTCATGATCAAGACGTGCAGTAATATGCCTATGTTCCAAAAACAGGTTGAATGTTTTGGACACACGCCCGCTTGGAAGTGGTTCAAAAAAGATGTTGTCACATAATTCAAATAGGTACTTTTTCAGCACTTGGAATCCGTCAAGTTTTTTGTTAGATTTCGCTGTAGCATAGATATTTTCTATTAACTTACGCTCCAAGGCATAACTAAAGCGAAAATTTTCAACGAAAGCTTCTTCGTGCGCTGTACGATTTATAGCATAAACATCTTTTATTTGATTGTAGCTCAACTTTCCTTTATTTTCTTCTGTTACAATCATTGAAATCTCCAGCTGAGATGATACCTTGTTATATAAATCTTGATTTGGATCAGGCTTTTGGACAACAAAAGAGGCTTTCTTAAAACCTAAATAGTCAAGCCAGCCTCTGACTTTAAATATTTCAGGGAATCCCCATCCTCCAGATTTTATCTCAGAAATAGTCTTCTCTACACCAGTATCTGTAAACTTATTCGTAACTATATCAAGTTCGAGAATATCACTTTTCTCACGTTTATGTATTCCACGTTCTAGATAATATCCACCTGCATTTAGAACCGAAGATACGTAATCCTCATACGCATAATCTTTTGGTATAAAGGGTAATTCTATGTTATATTCTTTTTTATCCATAGCTATAATCTGAATGAAATATTCGCTAGTGCTAGTTTCCAAATTCCTTAATTCTCTGTTCCTCTTTCAAAGAGCAAACAAGCAGTTGTCCGTGCTTCTCGGCTACGATATAGCCATCCAAACCTTGAACAACCACCTTGCTTTCATCGGCTGCATGAACCACGCAGTTCTTGCATTCATACAAGCGGATGTCCTTACCTACCTTGGCATTGCCATTCTCGTCTTGTGGAAGCAGGGTACGGAGACTACCCCAGCTGCCTAAGTCGCTCCAGCCAAACTCGGCTGGAAAGGTATAGATTTCCTTCGACTTCTCCATCACGGCATAGTCTATGCTTATCTTCTCGCAGGTTGGGAAGAGTTTGCCGACTACTTCTTTCTCCTGTTTGGTATAGAAAGAAGGTGCCATCTCGTCCATGATGATGGCAAGATTTGGCTGGAAGGTTCGGATTGCCTTGCTGATGGTATCAATGTTCCATACGAAGATTCCGGCATTCCAATAGTAATTGCCAGCGGCAAGGTATTGCTCGGCTGTCTCCAGGTTTGGCTTTTCCTTGAAAGCCTCTACCTTGTAGATTTCATCTACAGATGTTGGCTCTGCTGCGGCGATATAGCCATAGCCTGTTTCTGGGCGGCTTGGCTTAATACCGATGGTAACGATGGCGTTCTTATCGGATGTATAGCTCAATGCCTTGCTGAGCACTCGCTGATACTCCGAGGTATTAATGACGAGGGCATCGGATGGTGTCACCACGATGTTGGCATCAGGATGCTTCTTCTGGATCTTCCAGCAGGCATAAGCAATACATGGAGCAGTATTGCGAGCCTCCGGCTCTGCTAATATGTTATCTACTGGCATGTCAGGGATTTGTTCCCTGACAATGCGAATGTATTTCTCGTTTGTCACTACCCACATGTTTTCGACAGGGCAGATTGGCTTCAATCTATCTACTGTCAATTGAATGAGGGAACGCCCCACACCCATCACATCTATGAACTGCTTGTAAGCATCCAACCCCTATAGCAATACAACTCCATCCCCAGTGTTTACTGGGGATACAGGGTATTTTAAGGAATTGGACTTTTCTGATTTTTAAACAGGTTTAACTAAAAGTGCCTCTGTCATCAAGGCATAATCCCTTCTTCCAGCTACAATCATGTCAAAGAATCCCCTGAAGAAATCCAGTGGAGCCATTGCCATTAGCTTGCAGGTTTCAACGAAAGTAAGGAAGGTCGCTGTAACTCTGGCACCCTGCTCACTGCTAAATCCACCGAAGTTCTTTCGGAGATTTGTGAATGGGCGGACTGCGCGTTCACAACAGTTGTTGTCTATCAAGACGCTGCCTATCTTAGTATATGCCATCAGCTCTTCCCAATGCTTGGTCATATAAGTCAAGGCTTGTTGCAACTTAGCAGAGAGCTTAATCTCGTTTTTCTCAAACTGTTTCAACAGTGCCGTCGCTTGCTGATAGAGGTCGTGTAAAACTGGTAGGGATTCCTCACCTCGATGCTTGACTATCTCTTTTTCTGTGCGACCCAACACTTGATTTTCAACTTCGACCTTATATAATATACCGATCAAGTCTATGAATGCCTGTGCCAAGGTATCCTTGTAGTCACGACTCGCCGAGACAAACAGTCTTCTAACGTGCGACCAGCAACATACATGAGTACAGTTCTTCAACTTATTGAAGTAAAGGTATGCAGCATAGGCATCGGTCATCAACGTGCCCTTGAAGTCACCAAGGAATTCCTTGATAACCTCTTTCTTACGACTGCCATACAGATAATAGCAGACCTTGGTGGTCAAGTTGACAAAATAGTAGACTTAGACATACGCATCTTCTCATTAACCATGCGATACATCTCACGTCCACTCATTGTTCTTGCCATGCATCTTACGCCTGCGGGCTTGCTGTTCTCCAGTAAGCTTGTCAACCTGAGCCTGCAAACCGGCAATCTTACGGTCAGACTCTGCCTGTAGTTCCTTCTGCTTATTACCCAAGGCAATATTGGCATCCAGAAGTGTCTGGACAGTCTGAACCAATTCCTTTATCTGATCTAGATATTGCTTACGTTCCATATCCGATAATCCATTACTTGCCGAAGAATTGTCTACCTCCAGCAAGTAATTGGAATGCATTATCATGCGCTCTATGTCTATATGTATATCTGCCATAATATGAAACGTTTGCAGATGCAAAGATAATCATATTATGAGACTCCACAAAACGCATAAAACTTATTTAACAATCTAATATTCAGTATTTTACGCTATTTTAGAGACTTAACGTTAGTCGTAATACCACCCTATGTCAGATATGTTTGCAGTATCGCAAAACATCGAAAACAGGGCTTAACAAGCCAACCTTAAAGCTTTCTATAACAATCTGAAACACGGTAAATCACCGTTAGAACGTAACTTCTGATTTTCAGTAGTTAGCACATCCAACATTTTTCAAAAAAACATATTATTAATTGGTATTGCCAAAGCTACCATTCAGGCAGCCTTGACATTCACCTTTTTGTTCGAGTTATAATTACATGGGATTAGGGACATGAAAACCATTTTCAGCTACATATCCTTCACTTTTTGCCATGGCTTCGCCGTCGTCCCCTGCAATAGTGGACGTAACCTGTGATTGTATATTTGTCTCTTTCATCATACGAATCAAGTTCGTTTTTTGATGTCGTTCATCTGAATCTCGATTTAAGAGACACAGAATCTCCTTGCAAAAATACGAAAATTGTTGGAAACTAGCAAATTATGCGTGTTAAAAAATTAATATCATTCTACGAAAATCAACATTATTTTACTATTCTTTTCGTGCATAATTTTCTAAGTCGTTGATTGAACGAAAGTTTTCGGTTTTTCTGTATCTCTCATGTAAAGATTCAGGAAAAATGGTTCATTTTGGTTCATTTTACAAAATCCCTCTTTTTATTCTTTTTTGTGGCTTATAGGGCTGCCAGTATCTTGGCGTTGGCACCATCTACTTCTGAGCTTTTGATAGAATTGAGATAGATTTGCGTAGTGGTTTCTCCATCTTTCGTTTGGTTGCAACCTTTGTGATGATGACAGATACACCTGATAATCATCCCGTCCTTCCTTGTTGATAAAGGCTTTTTTTCTACCTCTCCGTCTCTCCTGCAAGGAAAGACTTTTTTTCGAAAACCTACCCGTCCTTCCTTACCCTTAAGGAAGGCTCCACCTCTCATCTCGGTCTTCTCTCCTCAGGCGAGAAGAAGGAAACCGCCCTACTCGGTGCTCAGAACCGCTACGCTATAAGGTTGGCGGGGCATCAAAGCCCTCGCCAAATTGTGCGGGATGGGACCGCCTGGGTATAACTTGCTATAATTTGCTATAGCTTGCTGATTGGGGGTGCATGGGGGGCGGCTTACTGGTTGAGACCACCATTTTTGTTCCCCACCGCAGTATCGCTCTGCGCTTGTCGCCACTCGAATGGGGAATATTGTTTTTATACTACTTTTGAGAGGATTACCTCAGGAGAGGTACCCATCAGGGTTATGGCGGAAATCTTATGACCGCCATTGGCATTTAATGAATGACCACAATGATAGAGGCTATCATCTATGATAAGCCAGCGATCATGGGACTCGTTTCGCCATTTTCGGACGTCTATATGATTATCGGGGAATAGGCGGTCATGCTCATCCATGAGACGATGCATTCCTTGACCTACACCTACAGTATAAATAGTCGCTGTTACTTCAGGTTTACGAACATCTAACACACTCAGGGTTAGCGATGAAACATAGCCATCTATGATGATTACTCGATTATTGGCAGAACGAACCAGGTTCTCTAAAGCAACTCTTGCTGCATAGAAATCACCTTCGAAGAAGACCATCTCTGCTGGAGGAGTGGAGGTTCGAATAAAGAAATCAAGCTGCTGTTGCTGCTTAGCCTGGACATCCTCAATATGGGTTATACGCTTGTCCATATTCTCCTGTAAGGCTATCAAGTGACGATTCACGGAATAACCTTGGAGAAGATATTGGCGTAAAACAGATGTAGCCCAAATACGGAATTTTGTACCTTGTACGGACTTTACCCTATAACCTACAGATATTATAACATCTAAATTATAATAATCAACTTGATATGTTTTGCCGTCTGAGGCAGTGTAGGCAAATTTTGCCCAAACTGATTCTTTCTGCAATTCTCCTTCATTAAATATAGTTCGCACATGCTTGCCAATAACACTCCTATCACGACCAAATAGTTCTGCCATTTGGTCTAAAGAAAGCCATACCGTATTGAAAGCTTCATCTATTCTTACATGGAGGGAAATACTTTCATCTGGTTGATAAAGAACTATCTGTGAATCATCAGCCATAGGCTTTATATTATTGTCGTTTGCCATAATCATACATTTTTATTGCTAATATAGTGACAAAAGTACGATTTTATTTCATAACTACCAAGGAATTAAGAGAAAAAATGCATTTATTAACCTATACTTGGCTTATGGCTAAACATTACAACACACAAAATGATTCTGCTTCCTTATCTACTTTTTCTCTTCTATGGTCATAACGTAAGTTTTTTTCGACTCCCCTGTCCCCCTCTTGCGAAGAGGGGGTCCTTACCCTATACCCAAGCCCTAAATCCCTACCATAGGGATTAGGGATGTAATCGCCCTCCGGTGCTCAGAACCGCTACGCTCTAAGGTTGGCGGACCAAAGCGGTCTTCGCCATGTTGTGCGGGATGGGACCGCCTGACTGTTATGGAGATCAGCGCTTACGTCCTTTACCAAATAATTCAGAATGCGAACCTAAACGAACTAATTCTATTGCATTATTGTTCTTATCAAACCAAATCAAAAGTGTATCATTTTCTATATGGCATTCCATATAGTTCTTCCAGTTGCCTTTCAAAGAATGAGGATTATATTCTTCCGGTATCTGATTGCCTTCTGCCAAAAGCTTAACTATCCCCATAAGCGTTTCTACAAATTCTTTATCATTCTTAAAACGCTTATAATCTTTCTTGAACTGCGAGGTCTTTCGAATTTCTTTCATAAACCCTATTCCTCCATTGATGCCATGAAACTTTCTAAGCTATCTACTCGAACTACTCCCGCATCATGATCACTCTCAGCCTCTTTCATTGCTGCCAAAGTTTCTGCGTTTGGAACATCTTCCAAAGCAGCACTCCTTGAAACTGGGGAGTCTGAAACTATTTTAACGCCTCTCATAAGAGAGAGGACATTCTTTAATTGCTCCAACAAAGATGGACTATCTATCTGTAATGTTAACTGTGCCATAACTTCTATATTTAATTCGCAGCAAAGATAAGGGTTTTCTGTGAAACCACCAAATTTTTGGAGGAGTTTTTGATTCTTGCTCTAATCTCCCACAGATTTGGCTTTACTTCCCACTGGTCAGTGGGTCCGGTGGACAAATCTCCCTTCGGCCGCCGATTTTCAATTCACGGATTTGCACAGATACTCTCGTTGCAGCAACGGTTCTCACTAAGCTTCGCAGCAATAGATATTTCTCTGCACGCGAATTACGCATTGATTTTACTGAACACGAATTGCACGAATTACACGAATATGTTGCTTAGTCTCTAAAGATTCGAGAGATTCAAGAGATTCGTGTTCAAAAATCAACACTCAATATTATTTCTTAGTCGCTCACGGATCTCACGGATTTTTTTCGTTGCAAGCAACGATTCGTATATCACCAAGACTGCGTCTCTACTATATTCCAAGTAGTTACACCTATCAGTTTTTTTGAAAAATGTTATATTTGTTCCCCACCGCAGTATCGCTCTGCGCTTGTCGCCACTCGAATGAGGAAGAATAGTTTATATGATTCCAAATCTCTTCTTTTCCTTATTAGTAAGAGTTT
>ENA-ORRI01000126-ORRI01000126.1-human-gut-metagenome-genome-assembly--contig:-NODE-126-length-46020-cov-9.19832_pt1 | contig 46020 bp, 37 predicted proteins | sample MGYA00242172_ERZ509128 | MGnify/ENA primary metagenome ERZ509128 (study PRJEB26280, sample SAMEA2338623) | human gut metagenome | biome: human gut; feature: human-associated habitat; material: faeces... | reverse complement strand
CAGACTGGTGAAAACGCAGGTAAGAAGAAGTGGTATGCTACTTCGGTAACCGACCAAAGCCCCCGGTGCATCACGCATCGGGGGCTTTTTTTACTTTTTTACCTTTAAAAGCCTTTTTCCTTAAAAACTCCTTAAACTTTGCTACTCTCTGCAATATTTTTAGTAACTTTGCACCCAAAAGTTAGTATACAAGATGAAAATAGGAATTATCGTTGCGATGGACAAGGAGTTCGCGCAACTCAAAACATTATTGACCGAATCGCAGGTTGAGAGAAAAAATTATAAAGACTTCGTTATCGGAAAGATAGGCAATAACGAGGTGGTGATGCAACAATGCGGCATCGGTAAGGTGAACAGTACCATAGGTGCCGTGGAAATGATTGACAACTATCACCCTGACCTCGTCATCTCTTCAGGCGTGGCTGGAGGAGCTGATATCAACCTCAACGTGACTGAGGTGGTGGTGGCAACCAACTGCGTTTACCACGATGCCTACTGCGGCGAGGAATGCGAATTCGGACAGATTCTGGGCATGCCTGCTTCCTTCAAAACACCTAAGGAATATGTGGAGAAGGCACTCGCCATCAACGACCTGCCGGGCAATAGGCACCCGAAGATCCACGCCGGACAGATTGTGAGCGGCGAATGGTTTGTAGACAGCAAGGAGAAGATGCGCTCTATCCTGGAACACTTCCCTCAGGCGATGGCGGTGGATATGGAGAGCTGCTCTATCGCCCAGACCTGCCACATCTACAAGACGCCTTTCATCTCCTTCCGCATCATCAGCGATGTACCGCTGAAAGATACCAAGGCACAGCAGTATTTCGACTTCTGGGCTAAAATGGCTGAAGGCTCTTTCAATGTTACCAAGGCTTTCCTCGAAAGTCTGTAAACTGTAAATTATTAATTATCAAGATGAATAAGATTCCAAGTTTTACAATCAATCACAATAAGCTGCTCCGCGGCATCTACGTGAGCCGTAAGGACGAAGTAGGCGGAGAAGTCATCACAACATTCGATATCCGCATGAAGGTGCCTAACCAAGAGCCTTGTCTGCACAACGGTGCCATCCACACCATTGAGCACCTGGCTGCCACCTATCTGCGCAACGACGAGGAGTGGAAGGACCGCATCATCTACTGGGGACCGATGGGATGCCTCACGGGCAACTATCTCCTTATCAAGGGCGACCTGGAGAGCAAGGACATCGTGGAACTGATGAAGCGCACCTTTCAGTTTATCGCTGATTTCGAGGGTGAGATTCCGGGACAGGCGGCAAAGGACTGCGGCAACTACCTGCTCCACGACCTGCCTATGGCGAAATATGAAGCCAGAAAATATCTGGATGAGGTGCTCTGCTGCATCAGGGAAGAAAACCTCATCTACCCTACCCAGGATTAGAAACAAAAAATATGGCAAGCTTACCACTTAAGCTTGCCATATTTTTCTTTATACCAAAGTTGCCAGCCATTGACCAGATTCTGCCATACTACATAGGCACCCGGTGCTACGGCAGCAAGAGGATTCAGGAAGGTGAGGGTGAGCCAGATGCCCACTACCGTATTCTTCTGACCCAACGCCTGACCGGCACTGATACTCGCACCGAAATGCCTGCCTACCGCCTTGCCGATGGCAAACTGGAGGAGACATACCAGCAGCGGTACAAAGAGCAGCAGAAGCATCGTTACGCCCGATACCTCGGCATGGAGCATGTTGCGAACCGTTTCGCCCATCAGTATCGTGAGGTTGAAACACCACATATAAAAGCCCAAATCCTTTACATTCTTCACCTTATCCACCCATTTTGGCAGGAACCGGCGGCTCAGCAAGGCAAGCAGCAGAGGCACCACCAGCACGGTAGTGACATTGCGGAACACCATCGCACTCATCATGAGGAACGATACATCTGCCCCCTTCTCTACCATCGGGAAAAGACTCGGAATGATGACCATCGTAAAAATGTTGGCGATGACCGTATAGGTGGTCAGCGAACCGATACTGCCGCCCAACTTCTCCGTAACCACAGCCACGGCGGCTGCCGTAGGACAGATGAAACAGATGAAGGCACCCTCGAGAATCAGTTTGGTGCTGTAATCGGAGCCGAACTCGAAGATAAGCACCACCATCATCAATGCCAGCGAGGTACGGATGAGCTGGAGGATGAAATGCCACGCCTTAGGCTTCATCTCCTTGATTTCTATCTTACAGAAAGTAACATAGAGCAGGGAGAACAGCACCACCGGCATCAGACTTACCAACCTCGGACCACAATAATCGCCAATGGGCACCAGAAAGGGCACATTGGCGAATAACAGGTAGCCCAATGCTCCCATAACCAGGGAGCAGGGCAATGAAAACTTTCTAAAAAATCTCCACAAAAACATTTCTGTTTAGTCTTTGTTGCTGCGCTTGCGCTTCAGGTGATCGAGTTCGATCTTGCGCATACGCATGTTCTTTGGAGTTACCTCTACGTACTCGTCCTCACGGATATACTCCAGACACTCCTCAAGACTCATCACGGTCTTAGGAATGACGCGAGCCTTATCGTCAGAACCGGAAGCACGCACGTTGGTAAGCTGCTTAGCCTTGGTTACGTTGACTACCAGGTCGTTGTCGTGAACATGCTCACCTACAACCTCGCCGCCGTAAACCTCCTCACCCGGGTCGATGAAGAACTTACCACGATCCTGCAGCTTATCGATAGCGTAAGCAAAGGCAGTACCGGTTTCGAGCGCAATCATGCTACCGTTAGAACGGCGGCTGATTTCACCCTTGTATGGCTGATACTCCTTGAAGCGGTGAGCCATGATAGCCTCGCCCTGAGAAGCGGTAAGCACGTTGGTACGCAGACCGATGATACCACGTGATGGGATATCAAACTCGATGTCTACACGCTCGCCCATGTTCAGCATAGAGGTCATATCACCCTTGCGGCGGGTTACCATATCAATCATCTTAGAAGCAAACTCCTCTGGTACGTTGATGGTCAACTCCTCTACAGGCTCGCACTTCACACCGTCAATCTCCTTATAGATAACCTGAGGCTGACCGACCTGGAGCTCATAGCCCTCGCGGCGCATGGTCTCGATGAGGACAGAGAGATGGAGCACACCACGGCCTGATACAATCCACTTATCGGTAGAATCCTCGTAAGGCTGTACGCGGAGAGCGAGGTTCTTCTCGAGCTCCTTGTTCAAGCGCTCCTGGATATGACGTGATGTACAGAACTTGCCTTCCTTACCGAAGAATGGTGAATCGTTGATGGTGAAGAGCATGCTCATGGTAGGCTCATCGACTGCGATTGGAGGCAGTGGCTCTGGGTTCTCGAAGTCGCAGATGGTATCACCAATCTCGAACTTCTCCAAGCCGATAACGGCACAGATATCGCCAGAATCTACATGATCGGTCTTCTTGTGGCCCATACCCTCGAAGGTGTGGAGTTCCTTGATCTTGGTCTTCTCCTGGGTTCCGTCGCGGTGGCAGATGGTAACATTCATGCCGTCCTTCAATGTACCGCGATGTACACGACCTACGGCGATACGACCTGTATAAGAGCTGTAATCGAGTGATGTGATAAGGAGCTGTGGAGTACCCTCGAGCTGCTTAGGAGCTGGGATAACCTCAATTATCTTATCGAGCAGATAATCGATATTGTCTGTTGGATGATTATAGTCCTCGCCCATCCAGCCGTTCTTGGCAGAACCGTAAACTACAGGGAAGTCGAGCTGGTCTTCTGTAGCATCGAGGTCGCACATCAGGTCGAACACCATCTCGTACACCTCTTCAGGGCGACAGTTAGGCTTATCTACCTTATTAACAACGACGATAGGCTTCAGTCCGAGCTGCAATGCCTTCTGGAGCACGAAACGGGTCTGAGGCATCGGACCCTCGAAAGCATCGACGAGGAGGAGGCATCCGTCTGCCATGTTGAGCACGCGCTCAACCTCACCACCGAAGTCAGAGTGTCCAGGAGTATCGAGGATATTAATCTTAGTACCTTTCCAATTGATAGATACATTCTTTGAGAGAATGGTTATACCACGCTCGCGCTCCAAGTCGTTGGAATCGAGCACTTCGCCACTGTTATCCTGGCCGTCGCGGAACAGCTTACCGGCGAGCATCATCTTGTCGACCAATGTAGTCTTACCATGGTCAACGTGTGCAATAACTGCAATGTTTCTAATGTCTTGCATTTTAATTTTTACCTTAAATACTTAAATTTGGGTGCAAAATTACAAAAAAATCCCGAAATGTTTGCATAATTCGGCAAAAAGTTGTATCTTTGCACCGCATTTTTAATGAAACCGCCGTGAGGAAGGTCATCAGATGCACAAAATTAAACATATTCATATTTTATTAAATTAAGTTTTTACAGCTATGTATTTAGACAAAGCAAAAAAAGAAGAGATCTTTAGCAAGTACGGAAAGTCTAACTCTGATACTGGTTCAGCTGAGAGCCAGATAGCATTGTTCTCATACCGTATTGCTCATTTGACGGAACATGTTAAGAAGAACCGTAAAGATTATACTACAACACGTGCGTTGACACAGCTTGTAGGAAAGCGTCGTGCATTGCTCGATTACTTGTATGATCGCGACATCAATCGCTATCGTGCTATCGTCAAGGCCCTCGGTCTTCGTAAGTAATCAGCTTAGACAGACACATTGCTTAACAGAACAGAATCCCATCGTTCGCAAGAGCGGTGGGATTCTTCTTTTTTCTCAGTTTAACACAAAAAAGCTTTCTCTCAACGGAGAGAAAGCTTTTTTGTTATTACAGTCTGCGTATCCATCAAGGATACTCTGATAATATAGACAGTCTGGGACGAAGAGGAAACCGGGATGCTGACAGAAACAGCACCTGCAGCCTTTTTCGCTGCCACCAGTTTTCCATCGAGGGTGTAAACCTCCACCTTATTTAATAGAGGCCCATTCACCTTGGATACAACGATCAATCCCCGGGCTGGAGAATAGATCTTCACGTCACTCTCGCCCACCTCAGCATTTTCAATACCTGTAGTACTGCGAGTCTGCGTCAGGAAGTATCTGCCGTGCTCGTTTGCCTGCACCTTCACTTCCTCGCCATCCTTTATCTCCTGATACTTGCGGGTGGCAGCATCGTAGAGATAGAGAGGAGAAGAAAGACGAGAGATGCCATCAATTTTCAATCCAACAGAAGAGGATTTGCCTACCACACCCAGTGGCAGCCAATCTACATCCGGCAAGGAATTCAGCGCCACAGCCTCATCGCCTGCCACCGTATAGACCACCGGAACTTCCTTCAGCTGGGCATCATAGAGCAGCTGGGCATCCTCGACATCATCATAATCTTCCGAAGCTGATGCATCAAGAACGATTCTCGAACGGCTGCGATAACCCGATGCAGCAGCCGTAAGGGTAAGCGTCGTGAGATTCTGCTCCTCATCCGATGCCGTCTTCACACCGCCAAACACTTCTCTATCTACCGTCATCGCAGAAGTGAAGTTGAGCTGCGATGCACTCTGTCCATCTTTCAGACGGACAAAGAACGACTGCATCGGCGAAATCTTCACGTCGTTCTTCGACTCATACGTGGTGGTTGACATATCTAACTGATTATAGAGTTTCAACACACCATTCTCATAGACATAGAAGCTGGACTGTAGCGATGGATTTGCCTTCAGGAACTTATGCATGCTGAGCGTAGCCATATAAGGATTGCCCACCAGATAATAATTGTTGCCCTCCGACAACTTATTAACCAGCGAATAGCTCATTGTGCCCAAAGCATTCTCCTGGGCATCGGCATTCACCACCAGGCGATAAGCATTCTGTTTATCCACATTCTTCGAAAGCGTACTCTGCTGCTGAGAAGCCGAAACATAAGTATATTGCGTATCTGCCTTCGGCAAACGGAGCAATACTTCGCCCGATGCACCCATCGTATATTTATCTCCCATCCTGATAGCCACGCCCTCCAGCGGCTGATATTTCCTATCCACCTGATTATATACGTGGCTCCAGTGGGCTGAAAGCGCATTGAGATTCTGTTTCTCGAATGTGATGCCGGTGCCTGCATAGTCGTAGGCATCGTAGCTGCCGCCCAAGATTACTTCTTTGGCAGAAGCATCATCCCAGCTTCGCTGATATACAGGACTGGTTACACGATTGTTTACCGATGATGAGAACGAGATTGGCTCGAACGCCTCCGTCTCCTGTCTGCCCGATGCAGCCGGCACATAGATGTCGCCCGCATAGGTATCCTGCAAAGGCGAAGTGAGGGCATACCAGGTGTTTGACTTCATCTGCTTCTCCACCCACGCCTTGTTGTATATCAGATAGCACTGGTTGAGCAGTTCGCCTCCCGGCTTGAAGTAAATCTGGTCGCAGGTGTTGCCATAGAAAGGTTCACACTCCAGATTGCCGTCAGCGTTCAATCCGTGATCTGCGGCATCAGCATCCCATTTGGCAAGCATGTCATACTGGATATTCGCAGTAGCCGCATCGCCTTTGGCATTGCTCAGACGGGTGGCGATACCCGTGGATTTCTGATAGGCGATATAGCCCAGGGAAGGGAAATACAGTCCGCTCAAATTTGGAATCGTTACCTTGGTAAACTTCATCGGCACGTATCCGCCGCTGCTGTAATCCGTATATTTATCAGCCCCCTTATAGAGCTCGCCATGGTCAGAGCGGCGCCAGTTTTCATCATTGTTCCATGCCGCACTCATCCTGCTGTTGGCAGTAGGATTCCAGGTAGCGTATTCCGGTACCACCGCAAAGCGGATGTATACCTCACCCGAACAGAGTACCGTGGTTCCCTGGGAGCCATCTTCACGGAATATCAATACGCCTTCGTACCAATATCCCTCGTGCAACTGCACATTCATGGAAGAAGCAGAAGATGCAGTCCCCGACTGCGGCGTAAACTTCAGCTTCAGCTGGCTGGTATTACGCTCGATGTAATTATCCTGAAGCGTAGCCAGCGTCAGGCTCTCCCCTATTCTGTTCTTATAGGCAGGGTCGTTGGTATCCGAGAGATACATTACCTGGGTATATTGCGACTCATCCAGATGGTCCTTTCCGCCAGCCACAACAAAGTAGAGGCGATTGGAATTATCTGCCACAAAGTTCTTGCCGCTAACCGGTACACAGAAGTACCCACCCTTGCCCCCCTTGGCTTCCTGTTCTGCCAGCAGAGCCACCTGAGGCAATCCGATGCGCACCGTGCGGGCATAATTATTAGGATATGCCACACCGGGACGTCCCAGATCCAACTGCGGTCCGTTCTTCACGACACGAAGCTTGAACGACATCTCACCGAGACAGATCTGATAATCCACGCCGCCCTGGTTGATGGTGCCAGATGTTTTGGTAGGAAACACACGGATGGTATGATCGCCCACACTCAGAGGAATGTTACTGAACTCGGCGCTGTTTTCCAATGTCGGAGTCTTGGCATCGTCTACATACCAATTGTAGAGCACACCATTCAGCTGGATGCTGCCGCCATTGTTCTGGTCTACGGTCTGCAACTGCGCCTTGATGTTATATTTCGGGGTATCGTTGTCATCGCAAGGAATGGTGACGGTGGTGGTGATGCTTCCGTTGGCATCGGTAACCAGCACCTTCTGCTGCACCATCTGGAAGTTGGCGCTATAGAGCGAGCACACATCCGAAGGCTTTCCCCACGCAAGCTGGGTCTTATCAGTCACCGAATCATCCTCGAAGGCGAAACTAACATAGTAAGTCTGGTTCGACTGCAGATTGAAGTATCTGTTGGCAAGCACCACATACCATTCATCGTTGATTTTCTCGTACATCGGCTTTCCATCCACCTTTCGGGTATCATCTACATAATTATATATAGTTGTTTTTCCCCACTGGTAGTCAGGATTTTCAGCCGTTCCATAGTTCACGTTCTTTGCCGGATTTCCCTCGGCATCCACGAAGCGGAAGTAGAGTTTCTTCTCTGTAGCCGGGGCGATGAGTGCCGCCATGGTTTCCTGCAAGGCCCTCAGTTTGGTGAGGATATTGCTGGAAACGGAGGAATCTTCTGCCGTGTTCTTATCAGGACAGATAGGCGAGCTCTGGATGATATCCACCTTGGATGATTTGGTGTAAATGCGAAGATCATCGAAGGCATAGTCGGCACCAGAGGTAGATTTGCACATGTTATCCACCACAAGTTTGAAATCGGTGAAATTATTCACGCCGCTCTCCTTCTGCAGCACCATTTTTCCGTAAACCTGATACCATTTTCCTACATTGGCAGCATCAGTTCCTTCACGGTTTCCCGAAAAATTGCCGGATGAGAAGGAGTGCAGCAACCTGCGCTCCGTCTCCTGATTGTTCCCATCGTAATTCACGCCATAGAGCTTGAACATCAGCTGCGGACGCTCTGCTTTCGAAGCGATGGTCATATCTGCAATGGCTGCGCTGAAGATAACCTGCGAACCCACACAGAGGTCGGCCTTGAAATCAGCTTCGGCAATCTGTCGGCTTTCATCGGAAGCATCTATATAGAGGAAATGTCCATATTGGGTGCCATTCGTATTTTCGTAGGTACGGTCGTAGAGCTGGGCTTTAGTCCACCACTGGTAACCATCAGTTCCACCTTGCCCATCTCCAGACTTTCCCTTTATATTTGCCGACTTATAGAGTCCGTATTCTCCATGAATAGGCGAATGTCGAAAATTATTACCGATCAAATCACGATAGACAAAGCCATAGCTTCGCCTGCTCCATTTAGAAGGCAAGCGGTCTTGGTTATCATCCGGGCTTGTAGGAGCCAGAAGGGTCTGTTCTTCATTATCATTATCAAAAGAGACGGTATTGACAGAGCGATAATGATCGTCTAGATAGGAATTCAATCGGGTATTCTGACCTGCCGTCTTCAGTTCGTCCGTAGTCATCGGATACTGGTTGAACAGCTGGCAGGTGAAATTGGCGATAGGACACATCTGTCCGCTGCTGGAAGCAGCTAGCGCCACCACATAAATGCGGTCGCCATACTTAAAGGTCTGCTTACGGGTAACTCCTTTATTATCCAAATTGCGCCAGTAACCTCTATTGATTTTGTTCAGACTCAAATCAAAAAATCGGGGCGTAACACCAGTAGCACTGGAATGAGTGTATAATGCCCATTGAGTCCTATCTGAATTATAGACACGCCATTGCACGTAACTTGCCTGAACCACAGAATCACTGAAATCCGTCTCCTTAATCTTATGCGCCTCATCCTCTGCGAAGACATGATGCGTATAGCTACTATCCATCGGATGGAAATAATAGTTGGTCACATCATTCTGGTTGAGGCGGAGTGTCATAGAAGCATAGATATCCTTCACTCCTGCCGAAACACCCTTTCCATCTTCATAAGAATAATCCCTGTTTTTTCCCGTTTCCAGGAGTTTCTGCTTGATATCATCCGCCATCTTTTCTGCCGGCATAATATGGAAGATATATCGGATAGAAAGGGTTGGCTCATGGGTAAAGGTACCATTGCAGCCATCCTTGTATCGGCTCACATCGCAGGCGATGGTCTCACCGCTCCAGGAAGTATCAGCAGGACGTGTATAAACGGCACCCACCAAATTACGATTTGGATTGGGTGAAAGATTATAGGCTATCAAACCTTTATCTATTCCATGAGCATCTTTCATGCGCTGCAACTTGCCGTTGGTAGAATAAGCCTTCAGCTGGGCAGAAGCCTTATCGGTATCGTAATTATACCATCTGAAATATCCTCTAGGTTCCAAATTTGTACCATTGCCCGAATAGCCGGAAAATGGCAACGACAATTCCTTACTACCGCCGCTAGGCAGGGCGATATAATAATGAACCACATGCGTTTTCTGTCGGAGACAGTCATAGGCGGCATCTATCACCTCGTAATCGCCAGTTTTATTGGCGAAACCTTGATAATGCTTAAAGGGCTGGGGCTGGGAATAAGCCATCCCAGGCATCAAAGAAATGATGCCCAGGATGAGCCAAATGTATTTAGAAAATAAACTAATTCCTTTCATAGCTAAAAGTCTTTGTGTTTAATACTATTTTTTCTGTATTCTTTCCTGCACGGGTCAGGTTTATTTGCGTCATTGTAAAGCGAACCTTGCGGGAGATGATAGGATACGCACCCAAGCCATTCTGTTCCTTCACCTTGATCTTCATTGTGTAAATGGCAGAACCGGTACGGTTGCCCATTTCTCCTTCCAGGCGGTAAGCGGATGGAACCCAGGCTGGCGAGCTATCGAAGATGTTTACACCATCAGCTCCCTGCGGATGCTGCTCCTGCCGAGTCCAGCCATCAGAACCTGTTGCATCCGTTCCCATCTGCCAATCACTCACTGGCAGGGTCTGAGAACCAGTACGGCTCAACTTGATGACCTCGGGCTTGATATGAAACTCTCCATAATAACCGAAGTCAAGCGAAAGGTTTTTGCCATCATCCGTTACCTTCGGCAACACCCCGATTGGCGAGAATGCCTCCACCGTCCATCTAATCTGATAATCCTCCAGCTTGATAGGAATCTTCAGATAATCATTGCGCCGGATTTCATTCCATGATAGCATGGCATAACGATGGTTACTGGTAGTGCCCGTAGTCGCATCTACCGTAGTAAGCGAAAGGATAAAATACCGGTTGCCACCATCTTCGCCCTTATCTACCAAACTCTCGTTCATATAGAAACAAGCCGTTTGCTTAGCTCTAGCCTCTATGGTCATACCATTGTTTTCGGCAGCCGTCAGCGTGATGGTTCCCTTCTTTGCCGAATTTGGCAGATTCACTTGCAATTGATCATTCGAATCCACATTTGGCAAAAGCTTGACATTCGGATTACCGTTCAGGGTGACATCCGAAAGGGTGATGGTCTTCAGATTGATGGCATGATCGGTGGCATTGGTAATAGAAAGCTGTACCTTAGCCATCATACGGATAACCTCCAGACTGATGACTTGCTGATTATCAGTTATATTCACCATCTGCTTATTACTCATCGGATAACCGTTCTTAAACTCAGGCGTCATCAACTCATGGAAGAGTTGACTGTTGCCATCCATCTGATAAGTCTTTTCATCAAAACCATCAGGCAGCGGTTGCCCAACAGATATGCTGGCATCCAACCCGATATCTTCAGGCTTGATATTGGCAAAAGAATAGAAGGTTGTCTCGCCCTTATTCAGCTCCACAAAGGCCTGGTCTTTCTCTACCTCAGTAACACCAGATTTCAAATCGGAAGTGATAATCTTCTCTATCTGTTCATTCTGTACCACCACCACAAACCAGCTTTTCATCATTTCTCCAGGCCAAGCTTCGGTATCCGTCTCCCAACCCGCCCTGGTCAGAGAAGACCGGGAAGACAGTGAAGTCTGGGAAGATAAGGCAGACAGCTGCAACGTCACCCCTACCCGGTTCTCGGCATCAGCCTGACCGGGAAAGGAAGTTGCATCATCACCGGCAGAACAAGCCGCCAGCAAGCATACTGCCCAAATACATATATAATAGTATATCTTCTTTGCCATATTTATATTTTGAAAAGCCTAAGGCTTTTTCTATTTATTATTTTCTCGTTTTATAATTCACAATTACATCACAATCTCTTCGTGATCACGTACATTCCATTTCCTCACCGTCAGTTTCACGAGATTCTGACCATTGCTGCCCTTATACACCTCGAAGATATAATAATGGTCGCGTACGATATCATTGGTGGTTGTACCTTCCGCTCCACTGTCTGTATAATCAATGAAGCGCAAGGTATATTCCTTTTCGTTTCCGGAATCATCCCGTTCAACGTTTCCATTTGATTCAAGTTTCAACTTGATGATACATTTATCCGCATCTTCCTTACCATTATTCTGATATTCAGGCAGATAGATGGGCACATTATCTGTCAGGGTGATGCCACCGCTTTGCTTTGTATCATAGAAGTGCGGAAACTCCTTATGGGTAAGCGATGCAGTCCGTTCACAATCTGTATATTTACCAGGCATACAATAGCCCTTATTATTATAGTTGAAGAGTTTCATACTATGTATGCGCCATCCATTTTTCTTCATATCGTTACTCAGATTCACCTTTACCTTGGCTACCGCCCTCAGCAGATTGATATCCGAGAAATCCTGAAGCTTGCCGGCAGCAAGTGTAAAGGCAACTTTCTTGACACCCCACATCGGCAGATACTTAGGATTTGCTTCGTAATTAAACGACTTCTGGGCGATATCCGTATCGTTGTAGTCTTTCTGCAAGTCATCCTCACTCATATCGAAATTGGCATAAACCACCATTTTTCCTTCAAAATGATTGCCCACAAGTACCTTATTGCTTACTGGCAAAGAACCTGTTAACCGGTAGATACTACCGCCCATATGAATGAGCACCATGTTTTGCAGGATTCCAGCCATACGATGATTTGCATCATAGAAAACGACGTGGAATCTGTTAAAGTCGATATTGTTTTCCATCTCCGAATCGGGATTTTCCGTTCCGGCATCTCCTCTCGAAGAAAGCAGTCTGTTAGATGAGGCACCTGCTCTTGTGCTATTCTCATCCGTTCCTTTCAAACAGAGGGTTAACGTAATATTAGCTTCCGCTTCAGCCTCCACTCCGTCTATTTCTCTCTGGTCGCATGAGACCAAAGCAATACAGCCTAGCCAAGCCATCGCTATTGATACGAGGAACCTAAGCAGTCCCCCAGCATATCTTATTCCTTTTATCTCATACATCATGATTAAATACAATAATTATAGATTACATATCTGTCTTGCTCAGTACCACTCTCCATGAATTGATGATGACTGAGGCAGCCTGCCATTTGTGGTTTTCGTCAATGAAGAATACAAGGTCGTAGGAATCCTGTCTATCCAGATATTCCTGGTCGCTCATAGACTTATTGTAATTGCCTTTCACCATCAAGGCATAGTCTATCAATGGAATATTGATGATGCTTGCACCCGTTGCTTTATTAGATACACGCAGGCGCATGTCATGTCCCTTTACCAACCGGTTGGTTGTCAGCTCAGCAATGGCGCATGCCACTGATGTCTGCTCACTGGTGGCAGAGTTGATTCCCGCCGAACCTGCATACGCAGACCAGGCATGATAGGTAAGCATCTCATCCTCCATCAAACTGTTGTCGTAATCCATCTTACCATTGTTATCGGTAATCTGGAAGATGAAGTCATCGGCACTGAGATTCACTCCCGACAGGTTTTGCAAAACCACCTTGAAATGATTGGTGTTCTTGGTAAGCGAAACCTTGACGGTTCTCGTTCCCCCCTTCTCCATCTTAGTGAGATTGGCTTTTGCCAACTGTCCATGGAAGAGCGGAGTCAAATCATGGTCGATGATTCCCTTATCGGCACGGTTCACCGTAGCCTTGAGCACATCACAGGCTGAAGAGCCTATGCTTGCCTGCCCAAAAGTATAGGAGTCAGCATAACGCTCTTCGCCCTGTGCCCAAACGAGAAGATCATAGACACCAGGAGTCAGGTCGTCGATGTTCATACCCTCTTCGGCGATAATCTTCTCGGCAGCCTCGGTCTTGACATAAGCCAATTTTCCCTGCTGGTCGAAAGCATAAAGTGTGACGTTCTTAACCTCATGAGGGAAAGCGTCGGCAAACTTCATGTTCATATCGTAGATGAACTGCACCTTCAGATGAGTCTTCAGCAGTTCCTCACATCCCTCGTAGCTATCGTGCCAATAATCACAGGATGCGAGCAGCAAACCGAGGATGGTGCAGCAAGAGAGCATCATCAGCCTTCCCTTCTCTTTGATATCATTTATAATCTTCTTCATTTATATAAATCTTATTATTTCTTTTCTGTCTTGTCCAAATCTACCGTAGATGGTACTACACGCCAAGAGAGGACATTGATCTTTGCAGCAAGATAGGTCTTATCATTACTTGGTATTGCTGGAACGATAATCTTTTCAGGGTTATAAACAGGAGTACCAAATCCCTTGATAGAATTGAGAGATATTTGATAAGAGTGGTTACGAACAATACCATATTCTCCCAACTTACCTTTTTCGCCAAGGTGCTTGATAGTTGTATAATAGTATGCCATACCACCTTTTCTCACCTCTGCAGGGGTTCCCTGCAACATGTTGTACACACCGCTCTTGTCAGTTACCTCATTCCATACACCACCTTTCTGTTCGTACAAGGTAAGGTTTGGATTTTCCAACGTAGCAAAGACTTCGTAATCCTTAGCTTGAATACCTGATGGAGCATCTGTTGTAAAGGTAATATCAGAAGGATCCAGACTTACATATTTATCTGGCTCACCAGCAGCAACAGGGACCTTCTTATAGTAACGCGAAAGCTCATTTAAAAAGACCTTCTTCAAATTATCTATTCCCAAGAATTCCTGTCCCTTATATTCACAAATCTCGGCAGGCTGTAAACGACCATCAGCATCCTTGTATGCCAGACGAGCAGCAACCACGAATTTCGTCAAAGTATTATTATAAACATGAGCATCATCTATAACTTCCGTAGGTGTATTAGGCAATGTATAGACAGCATCACCCAATTTATGTGTATACTCAGAGAACTTATAATTTACAGGTTCATTTTTATCAGCACCTGTTCCACCAAAAGGAACACTGAGTGACCAGAAACTACGATGATAATCAGCACTTGACCATGGAGAGATACCAAGAATTTCATCTGTAAATTTCTGAGTATCAATCTGCTTAAACAACTCTGCCTTTCTATTTTCACTTGCCAATCCCCAGCCTACAATGTAAGCAAAGATTTCCTTTTTATCGGAAGTACCATCTTCTTTTGCCAGAGTAAGCTCACCTACCTTAGTTTTCTGATTGTCCTTCATGCTGACGACGTCAAAAATAACATCAGCTGTTTCTTTTTCAAAGTTAGTGCCGACAACATTAGCATTCACCTTGGCATTGACACGCTCTACATATACATTGACAGGGTGACTCTGTGCATCATCTGAAGAAGCATAGGTCTTTCCAGTCAACTGAGTTGTACAAAGGTCATTTCCTGCTTCCTCGTAAGTAGAGTTGCTCATCATGAAATGATCATTATCATAAAACGTGGTACCTATCAATTCCTTACGCATGACAGACCAACGCAAAGGTGCACCATCTTTTAATAATCCTGGATTGATGTCTTGATTGATAACTGTCAACATAGAGGCTGGAGCCACATGGTTTTCACCATTCAACACCAAAATGGTTTCAGTAATGCCCTCTACCGTTTGAGACTGGTCTCCCGGATTAACATTGACTTCTCTCTCAATATAATTCCCCTTACCATTCACATTATTGAGAATGTAAGGTGTACCATCGGCATTGAAGAAGTAGAAACGTACACCCTTTATAGTACTTTCCACTCCTACGCCATCTTCATACGTCCCATTTTGGGAATCCGTATAGCGGGTTTGACGAGCATTGCCTGTTGGAGCATTGCCAACAGTCTTTAAATTCACAGCAATGTAAGAAGTTGAGCCTTCTGCAATCTCACCACCATTACCTCCGGTTATGTCATCACTGCTAGAACAGGATGCAATCGTCAGCATCAGTGCTGAAGCCAGCACTGATGAAAGCATCGTAAATTTCTTCATAATCCTATAGTTTTAATTTTACTTATAATTTCTTTTTCGTTCTATTGCATCATCATCATTTCATACGCCTTTCTGGCTGCATCGGCTTCCTTTGAATCGCCAGCTCTATCCAAATATGGCTTGGCAGCATCGGCATCTCCGTTGTTCAGACGGATAATGGCAGCATTCAGGTTTGCCGTTTTATCCTCCGGATACATGCGCACAGCCAGCTCCATCACCTCATTGAACTCCATGGAACCTACCTCATAGGTCTGGGCTACCATGAACAACTCGTTGAGCGACAACAGCTGCGGCCTGGTCTTCATGATCTGCTTTGCCTCTTCCACATCGAAAGGCTTAACCTTATAAGTAATGTGGTAGTCGCTATGGCGGAGAGCTGGATAGCAGAGGGTGAGCAGGGTGCGATACTGTGCAGGATATTGTTGCTTCAGCTTCGCATCACGAGCATCTGGATCCAGATTTTCATCCTGGGCTATGGCAAGAAGCTGCTCCTTTTTCTCCAAGTTGCTTGCCCGGATATACTCACGCAAACCGTCCCAATCCTCAGCGGTAGATGATACCGCAAAGATGCTGTCAGGCAACTCTACCATCTTGCGGACATATTCTGTCAGGGTGATGGCACGATTCTTTGCCAGATACTCATTATGCTTATACGAACCTTCCGGCGAAGCAAAACCATGGATATTGATGCCCATCACCTGCAGGTTATTATCCGCCTTCAATGCCTTGATGGTGGTGATGATGCTATCCAACTGTGCCGGATTACGGCGATAATCGGCACGCAATTCTATCCTGTTGACCGGGAAGTCGATATAGGCACGCTTATCCAAATGGCGAATCTTCGGAGCTTCGGCTACTACTGCCTGCAACTGGAGCACCGGCTTCAATACGTTCTGCTTAGGCTGCTGAATGGTCTCGATGATCTGAGGAGCACCTGTTGAGCATTTTTCATCTGCCCTACCCGGAATCAAATAAATGAGGGAAAGAGCCACCTTGGTGGGTCCCACATAATTCTTATGGGCAGAGTTGAGTTTTTCACCACAGGTACCACATTCGAATTTATCGTATTTGGTATGGATATAGCCCAATCCGAGCGAAGCCTCGAAGTTCCAGTGCTTAGAAAGATTCCATTGCTTACCAGCTGTGATACCGCCTCCGGCATACCATCCTTCATAGCGATGGTTGCGCAATCCTTTCAATAACCCGAAAGGAAACTTCACGCCACCTACATTATACTGTCCTCCTAAAGCATGAGTACCGAGGAACCAACCATCGAAGTTCTGATTGAACCAGTAGCGATACTCAGGCATCACCATCCAATGACGAAGACTGGAATGGTTGCCGCCACTTTGCTTCCAAGGATTCAAGCCGAAGAAAACCTGAGTTGTATGCTTTTTGCCTACAGCCATCTCTAATCCCAAGTTAGGGGTAGCAGTAGCCCAATAAAGCATATTGGTCTTCAAGCCAACCTGCTTAGTCTGCCAGGTCTGCTGAGATGGTTTGGTTTGCTCGGCTTGGCGGGCTTGCATAGGTAAGATGCAAAAACACAACAATATAGCAACTGATATAAATCCACTAAATTTCATATATTATTATCTTAGAATACAATTTCTTATAATGTACTTATTTTTGGCCGCAAAATTAAAAAAAAAGAGGAAAATATATTATCAAAAACCGCAAAAATACGATTTGCAATTTTAGAAAACAGAAAAAAAAGCAAGGAAAAGATGATAGAAAAAAGAAAAAACGAACATAATGGGAGGGGAAAATTGTGTGTAAAACCAACTAAATATCAAAGAATTGCATTTTTAGAACATAAAAATTTCATTTTTAGGAAAATAATTTGTAACTTTGCAGGAGTATAACTGCAGGAGATACAAACAAAACATTTTTTCATTGCGCCTATCAGTAGTTATCAGTCAACTAAATATATAGAATTTACTTGAAAGAAAAAGATTATGAATGAGTTCTTAGAAGAAAACTTTTCGTATTTAGTAACGATGACCAGCATCATTTATTGCATGCTGGGATTTTTCCTTATATTCTTCAACACACCCCAAACCAGCATCTATGCGCCCTATCGAAAGTCAAAGAGATTACTGGCTACTGCCATGTTCATAATGAGTATAGATATATGGATCTGGCTTGCCAGCTTCAACGGAGTGTGGACATACTCATACGATTGGGAGGTGAGTTTAGATACCATCCTATTCTATCTCATCGGCATCTGCTTCTCCTTTTCCTTCAGTAATCTGATAAACCATCAATACATTTCCAAGCGACGCTGCAAAATCACAGCAATCAAGTTTGGCGCAACATCTTGCTTTGCCCTTTTTGCTATGCTCGACGCATTACAAGAGTACAGCCCCATACTGCAGATCATCGCCCTGTTAGGCATTGTGGAACTATGCTTCCAACATGTGTTCTATTTCCATAGAACCTATCTTCAGTACAACATAGAACTGGCCAACTATTTCTCCAGCGACCAAAGATATTTCCTGAAATGGCTGAACATCACTCATTGGCTGCTCTATATCCTTTTTGCCTTTGCAGTTATTTCCACCACATCAGGAGCAATCATCAACTGGCTCTTGCAGTTTTATATTGTAGCAGTGAATATCTATATCACCATCAACTTTATAAACCATGCCAGAGAATACGGAAACCTACAATTGGCTAGCGAGCGGGGCATCCATACAGATGAAAACAAGTGCCCAAGTGCTCTTGATACAAAAAAGGAAGAAAACGCCATAGCTGCCGGCAACAGCTATAAAAACAAAAGGAAAGAAGACTTCAGGAATATATTGCGCCCAAGATTGGCATTGTGGTAGAAAGAAAAGGCTTATACGCAAGAACAATTCACCATAGAAGAACTGGCAAGCCGACTACACACCAACAAAACATATCTATCAACCTTTATCAATGAAGAATATGGCATGAGTTTCAGTTCCTGGATTTCGAGCCTGCGAATAGAAGAAGCCAAGAGAATCATGGCAAATGATCCCCAACAAAAGCTCATTGACGTAGCTTACAAGGCAGGATTCTCTTCACTGGCCTATTTTTCAAGTGTATTTGCCAAGTCAGAAGGCATCTCACCCTCTGCCTGGTTAAGAGGATTCTCTCGAAATTCAGAAGGTGAACAATGAAACCGCAAGAAAAACTGCCGATTGAAGACGCTGCGAGAACGAAAGCCCGCAGCTTCTGCAATCTGCGAAATATTTAGCTTATTATCTGGAGAAGACAATAACTGAAGGGCATAATTCAGACGATAACGATTGATAAACTGCAATAAGGTCATATCACCGAAAGTATATTTCCTGATGCAATTTGCCAAGGTAGTACGATTAGAACACAAAGCCTTTGCCAAATCATCTATATGAAAATCAGGATTGGTAAAAGGAGTTTTCTCCTTCATATATAATGTTGCCTTGACAAATAATTCCTGCTCCGTACTCAATGCCTCAAGTGCCTCATCGCCCAAATTCTTACCCTGTACTTCTGAAAAGAGATGATCTGTACGAACGGCTTCAACCGAAGCCGAAGGATCTAAAAGATTCTGCAATTGCTGGCGCAGAGACTTGATGATACGCACCTGTCTCTTCACAGTTAAGCGCAAGCTAATTATATAAAATATCAAAAGGGCTAGTAGGACCAATGCCATAACCGCCCAGGAAATGAAGTGATAACTTTCGAAAAACTGCATAATTTCTTTTTAAAATCTCTATTTTAGTATCTCCTTCAGCGGTTTCATCACGAATTCACGCTCCTCCATCAACGGATGGGGAACCTTGAAATCGGGCTCATCTATCACCAAGTCATCTATCATCAGGATATCAATGTCGATGATGCGGTCCTGGTATTCGCCATCCACCGACTTCATAGTGCGCCCCATTTCGCTCTCTATGCGCTGCGTAGCCTCCAGCACCTGGCGCGGAGCCATCGTGGTGAGAACCAGCACACAGGCATTGATATAGTCGTTGGGCGATGAATAGCCCCAAGGCTTGGTTTCGTAAAGAGCAGACTGGCGCTCTACCACACCAATCTGCTCTCCTATCTTTTCAATTACCTCGCGAATGTTGCGCTTTCGGTTGCCCAAATTCGTACCGAGACTTAAATATACCTGATACATACTTATTCACACTTTTATAAAATTGTGGATAACTAAGCTAAAACCCAAAATATCAACAACTTCTATGTGTATATAAACTGTTTATACCACAGTTAATCTGGAAGCATCAACAAAGAATCACCATAGCAGCCAAACATATAGCCATTCTTCACAGCCATCTTGTATGCCTCGTAAACCAGGTCGTAACCGCCAAAGGCCGCAGTACTCATCATCAGGGTTGACTCCGGATGATAGAAATTGGCTACGGCACAGTCAGCAAGACCGAAATCGTATGGAGGGAAGATGAACTTGTTGGTCCATCCGTCGAATGCCTTCATCATACCATCGGTGCCTACAGCCGTTTCTGTTGCCTTCATCACACTGGTACCGATAGCGCAGACGCGATGGCCGGCAAGCTTGGTCTTGTTAACCAGATCGCATGCCTCCTGACTGATCATCATCTGCTCAGAATCCATCTTGTGCTTGGTAAGGTCCTCCACCTCAATATCGTGGAAGTTGCCCAAACCGCAATGCAGGGTGATATAAGCCTCGTTGATACCGTTGATTTCCATACGCTTCATCAGCTCGCGTGAGAAGTGAAGACCGGTAGCAGGTGCAGTAACAGCACCCTCTACCTCAGCGAAAACACACTGGAAATCGTCCATATCATCCTCTGTAGCGTGATGATCCTCACGTGCATCGATAACGTAGCGAGGAAGCGGAGCCTCGCCCAGAGCGAAGAGCGAACGCTTGAAGACATCATGATTGCCGTCCTCATCATAGAGGAAACGGAGGGTACGTCCACGGCTGGTGGTATTGTCGATAACCTCGGCAACCATCTCGTTGACATCATCGAAGAAAAGCTTGTTGCCGATACGGATCTTGCGGGCAGGCTCTACCAATACGTCCCAAAGGCGCATCTCAGGATTGAGCTCACGGAGCAGGAACACCTCAATCTTGGCATCGGTCTTCTCCTTGGTACCATAAAGACGGGCTGGGAAAACCTTGGTATTGTTGAAGATGAAGGTATCGCCCTCTTCGAAGTAATTCACGATATCCTTGAACTGCAGGAATACTGGATTGCCATCGGCATCAACCATATCCTTGCCGTTTTCATCTTTCTTGTACATCTCGATGGTTTCTGACTTCTTGTGGAGAACCATGAGTCGGGACTCATCGCGGCGAGTAATCTCGAATGTACGTTCACCACTAGCCGTTTTTACCACGTGCTTTGCCTTATGTGGATAAAGTGCCACCTGATCTTTTGGCAACTTAAAGTTAAATTGTGATAGCTTCATGTTATATTTTTTATTACTTAGATGGCTGAAGGCTGTCTTCGAGAGGCTGCTCATCAAGCCATTCCTGGAAATGATCAAAACTGATGCAGTTTTCTACTGCAAAACTTCCTGCCTTGGTACGGCGGAGGGCGGTAAGGTATGCGCCACTATCGAGAGCCCTGCCGATATCACGGGCGAGGGAGCGGATGTAAGTGCCTTTGCCGCAAACCACACGGATGCTGGCGGTCTTCTCCTCATCGTTATAATCGGTGAGTTCTATCTCGTCTACACGCACGGTCTTCGGCTTGAGCTGAACCTCTTCGCCTGCCCGGCGCAAGGCATAAGAGCGGTCGCCATTCACCTTTACGGCGCTGTAGGTAGGCGGAACCTGCTGAATCTCGCCCACAAACTGCTTGAGCGTTTCCTCCACCAGCTGGCGGGTGATATGCTTTGTAGGATAGGTGTGATTCACGCTGTGTTCCTTATCGTAGCTGGCGGTAGTAGCACCGAGCTGCAGGGTAGCTGTATACTCCTTAGTATGGGTCTGCAGCTGTTCTATCTGCTTGGTACATTTACCGGTGCAGAGCACCAGCACGCCAGTGGCAAGGGGATCGAGCGTACCGGCATGTCCTATCTTCACCTTAAAACCGAGCTTCTTGCTGAGCAGATAGCGAACATGTGCCAGGGCTCCGAAACTCGACATTCGATAAGGCTTGTCGATGGCAATAATTTCTCCTTTTCTGAAATCCATATTTTATGTTTAGTCAACCATCTGCATATCTACACCGCAAAGGCCGCAGATGATAATGATAAGTCCTACTACGATACGGTACCAGCCGAAAGCTGCAAAACCGTACTTGGTGACATAATTGATGAAAAACTTGATGGCGAGAATGGCAACGATGAATGCTACCACTGAGCCTAATATCAATGTGAACAGGTTGTTGCCCTGGGTGAGCAATGAGCCGCCGCCATGGCTGATGAGCTTATAAACCTCGAGACAGGTGGCGCCAAACATGGTTGGCACAGCCAGGAAGAATGAGAACTCGGCTGCTGCCTTGCGGGTAAGACGCTGGGACATACCACCTACGATGGTTGACATGGAGCGCGATACACCAGGAATCATCGCTATACACTGGATAAAACCGATAATCAGGGCACGCTTGTAAGTAAGCTTGGTCTGTTCGCTGCCTTTATTGAATATCTTATCGCAGAAGAGCATGAAAATACCGCCGATGACAAGCATCCAGCCCACCAGTTGTACATTACCAAGGTTTGACTCGATGAAATCATTGAAGGCAAGACCCAATACCACGGCAGGCACGGTACCTACAACCAGACGGGCATAGAAATCGAACATCGCCTTCAAATAGGTCTTCTCACCGGTCTTCACAGCCTCTGGATAGAAGAATCTCTTCCAATACAGACAGATGACAGAAAGGATGGCGCCAAACTGGATGATGACAGTAAAGGCGTTGACAAACTTATCCTGGATATCTACACCCAGCAAATTTTCTGCTATAATCATGTGACCCGTACTGGATACAGGCAAGAACTCGGTCAGTCCCTCTACGATAGAGATAATGATAGTCTGAATAAAATCCATCTAATAATAATATGTATATTAATTATAAATTATTCATTATCTTTCGGTTTATGTATCACCGCATAGATGATTGAAAGGAAACCTATCAATGTTACGGTTGGTGCTACAACGATGCGACGGGTACTGAAAATATCAGTATCGAAGGTATGCTCGTTAGAACCGGCGCCACTCATCAGCAGAAAACCGATGATGATAATCGCCATTCCGATGCCTAACAAGATAAAGTTCATCTTGTCGAATGCTAAATTCTTCTTATCCATTACTTTATATAATTTACAATTTACAGTTTATAGCAAACTTGCTATACGGCAAAGCTGCTATTAACTTTTAACTATTAACTTTTAACTATCAACTAAATCTTATAAAGGTCTCCCGCCTTCATCTTCAGGAACTTATTGACTGAGATGCAGGCGCAGAAGGCGGTGATGATGATACCGAAGAGGAAGACGGAGCCGCCGGTGATGGCAAGTTCCTGCCAGCCCAAAACATTCATCAGTTCCGGTTCGTGGAGCGACCATGCATAGAGACAACCGCCCAGAAAACCATCTGCCAGCAGGGCTGAAACAACACCCACAAGCACAGCCTTGCGCAGGAACGGACGGCGGATAAAGCCCCAGGATGCACCTACCAGCTTCATCGTATGGATGGAGAAACGGCGGGCATAGATGCCCAGACGCACCGTATTGTTAATCAGCGAGAACGAGATGAAGGTGAGCAGGGCTGCTACAATCAGCAATCCGATACTGATCTTTGCCAACGAATTGTTCACCTGTTCTATCAGGTCGTGCTGATAAGTAACCTCGGTAACACGCGGGAATGCCTTCAGTTCCTTAGTAATCCACTTCAATGAATCATTGTTCGCGTAATCTGCCTTCGTCGTAATCTCTATGGAAGGCTGGAAAGGATTGACACCGGCAAACTCGCTCGGGTTGGTACCCAAATCGCGGGTAGCTTCTTTCAGTGCCTCTTCCTTGGTGATATAAGTCAGCGTATTGACATAAGGTCTTGCATTCAGGCGTTTACACATCTGCAATCCCTCCGGGTTAGTCATATCCTGTTCGAGCATCACCTGTACCACGAGATTCTCCTTCACATAGGAAGAGAGATTACGTCCCATGAGGACAGAGAAGATAACTAATCCCAACAAAATGAGCACCATAGCGGTACTGATACACAAAGTAATGACCTGCAATCCACGATGATTGCTAGGCTTATATTGTTTCTTTCTCATTTTTAAAAATCTTTACTAACTTAAAACCAAAAGGGCACAATGACCCAAATTGTCTGCAAAGATACGCATAAACGAAGAGATTACAAAATAAAATAGCATTTATTTACATTTATTCAATTAATTAATCGAACCACAGGCAAAAGTTAAGTTCAATTGAAAAAGGAAAAGGGCCAACCTCACGGCCAGCCCTTCACATAATAAGTAAAATTCAAATAGGTATGACTTGAATTTACTAAATGAAAATTTACTATTCGGGATGGTAAATCCCTTTATGTACATTCATTACATCTTAGTGATGACACCCTTCTCTGAACTCTCCAGGAACTGGATGATGTTCTGAATCTCCGGTCCATCTGGCACCTGATCCTTGATCTGGTTAATGGCATCGAAGAGGGATGTCTGACCATGGAATACCAGTCGGTAGGCATTAGCAATATGCTTGCGAACCTTCTCGGTAAGGTCGGCTGCTTCCATGATGATGGTGTTAGGACCTGCATACTTCACAGGCTTTCCACCGGCAATGATATAAGGAGGAATGTCCTTAGAGAAGGTAGTACCTGCCTGAATCATCGCCAGGTCGCCTACTCTAGTCTTGGCGTTCTCTACTACAGATGTTGAGTAGATGACACCGTTACCAATCACGCAGTCGCCCGCAATCTTGGTACCATAACCGAATACGCTACCGTTGCCGATTACGGTATCGTGAGAGATATGGGCACCTTCCATCAGGAAGTTGTTGTTGCCCAGAACGGTCTTGCCGCCCTTATGGGTACCACGGTTGATAACCACGTTCTCACGGATGGTATTGTTATCGCCGATTACTACCTCACTCTCCTCACCTGTAAAGTGGAAGTCCTGTGGGAGGGCAGCGATAACGGCTGCCTGGAACACCTTATTATTATTACCCATGCGAGTACCGTTCATAATGCTCACGAATGGATAGATGGTACAGTTGTCGCCGATGACCACATCGTCCTCGATATAGACGAATGGATATATCTTGCAGTTGTCTCCAATCTTAGCCTTTGGAGAAACCTCAGCCTTTGGACTTATTATACTAGCCATAACTATAAACTATTAATTATTAACTATAAACTACTTAGCTCCTCCACCCAATGCATAGTAGAGATTTACTACTGCCTGCATCTTGTTGAAGTCATCAGCTACCTTAGAAAGCTGTACGTTGAGGAGTGAAGACTGTGCCTGGATGATTTCAAGGTAAGAGCTGCCTGCAATACCCATCAATTCCTTGGTAGATTCTACATTCTTCTCGAGTACTTCTATTCGCTTCTGCTCTATCTTGCTCTTCTCATCAGAGTAGTTGTAGAGAACCAGCGCATTGCTCACCTCGCTACCAGCCTTCAGCACGGTATTCTGCCAGGTGTTGTAAGCCTGCTCATACTGCATTTTAGCCACCTTCAAACCGGCAATGATACGGCCGTTCTGGAAAATTGGCTGGGTAAGAGAACCTACAGCTGAGAGCAACCACTTACCAGGGTTCACGATGCCCATACCAGCTGAATTGGTGAAGGCACCTGTACCGGAAATGGTGATAGATGGATAGAACTTGCTGCGGGCGGTCTCTACACCATAGAAGCACTGGGCAAGATTCATCTCGGCTGCGTGGACATCAGCACGGTTGTTGAGCAACTGGATGCCTACACCGGTTGAGAAATTAGATGGAAGACTCTGGTTATCCAACTTGCCACGGGCGATGCTATGTGCCTGATCGCCGATGAGCAGACTCAGAGAGTTCTCTGTCTCACGAATCTGGCGCAACAGATCGGTCTTCTGGGTCAATACAGAATAGTAGTTAGACTCAGCTGACTGGATGGCTGGTGTACGGTAACCCAATCTGAGATCGTGCATCTTCTGCATAGTTTCCCAAGTATCCTTGGTCAATCCTTCCATATTGTTAACCAACTCCACCTGCTTGTCGAGCATCAACAGAGTATAATACATGTTGGCGATGTTGGCGATGAGGTTGGTCTTGACAGATACCTGATAATCCTGCAACTGGAGCAGCGCCATCTGGGCACTGCGCTTCTGAGATAGCAGATTGCCGAAGAGGTCTACCATCCAGCTGGCTGTAACAGGCATCGTGTAAGTCTTGGTGGCAGCCTGACCATCCCAGGAAGCGATGGTTCCCTGAGGAGTGAAAGACAAGGCAGGCAGGAATGCCAACTTAGCACACTTCAGCTGCTCTTCTGCTATCTTCACGTTCAAAGCCGCATTGAGGAGGTTGACATTGTTGTTCAATCCCTTCTCGATGAGCGACTGAAGCTGAGGGTCGGTAAAGACACTGCGCCAAGGGATATTGGCGAAGGTAGTAGTATCCTTTACAGCCAAAGTATCTGTATCAGAAGCTACATCGCGAACGATACCGCTGGTCTTCACATCCGGACGCTCATACTTTCCGTAGAGAGTCTTGCAGCTGCTCAGGGAGAGCGCTGCGAGACCCAATATGATGATATTTAAATTCTTTTTCATTGTTTCCTTTGAAGTTACATTGCGTTATTACTTCTTCTCGATACCCTTCTTCTGATGAGCTGCGTTGGCATACTGCTCCAACTCGGCAGCTACCTCCTCGTTCAACTCATCCTCGAACTTCATTGGGGTCAACTTCTCCTGCAACCACTGGAAGACTGCGAAGAGAGCAGGAACCACGAAGATCTGGCAGATTGTACCGAGCAACATACCACCTACGGCGGCAGCACCCAGGGTCTGGTTACCATTCTTACCTACACCTGATGCGAACATCAGAGGCAACAGACCGATAACCATCGCCAGAGAGGTCATCAGGATAGGACGGAGACGGGCACCGGCACCCAGGATAGCTGAGTACTTGATAGCCATACCCGTACGACGACGCTCGAGGGCGAACTGTACGATAAGGATGGCGTTCTTAGCCAACAGACCGATCAACATAATCAACGAAATCTGCATGTAGATATCGTTAGAGTGACCGAAGAGGTTGGTGAAGATGAACGCACCTGCCAAACCGAATGGGATAGACAATACTACTGACAGAGGCAAGATGTAACTCTCGTACTGGGCACTCAAGATGAGGTAAACGAATACGATACAGAGTGCGAAAATCAAACCTGTAGAGTTGCTGGACTCAGCCTCAGAACGGGTCAAACCAGAGTACTCATAGCCGTAACCCTCTGGCAATGTCTCCTTGGCAACCTCAGCAATCGCCTTCATACCGTCACCGGTAGAGTAACCGCTGTTAGGAGTTACAGATACATCCATAGAGGTAAACAGGTTGAATCGGGTGATGTTTGCTGGACCATAAACCTTCTTCAAGTTCACGAACTCGCTTACAGGAGACATGGTGCCATCAGCACAACGTACATAAATCTTGCTCAGATCGTCTGGACGCATACGACTCTCAGGTCCAGCCTGAATCATGACACGGTAGAGCTTACCGTAGGCATTGAAGTTAGATGCGTAGAGACCACCAAGATAACCCTGCATGACAGACAATACTGTTGATGGAGAGATGCCAGCCTGCTTGGTCTTGGCAACATCTACATCTACCATATACTGTGGATAGTTAGGGTTATACTGAGTCTGGGCGGTCTGAATCTCAGGACGCTTGTTCAACTCAGCCAGGAACTTCTTCACATTATCAAAGAACTTATTCAAGTCACCACCGGTCTTATCCTGCATAGTCATGGTAATACCATTCTGCATAGAGAAACCGGAAATCATAGGTGGAGCAAAGGCAAGCACCTGTGCATCCTTGATTGTAGCAGTCTGCTTGTAGATCATACCCAATACAGAGGTATACTCCATAGGGTTGACAAACAGCGCCTCGATACCGCCACCGGTACAAGCCTCCTTGATACGGTGGAAGAATCCACCCGGACGTTCCTCGAATGGCTTCAGCTTCACGATGATGGTACCCTGGTTAGAACCGGCACCACCGATAAAGCTATAACCCATGATGGCGTTACGGGTTGCGATGGCTGGGTTGCTAGCCAGCATCTTATCTACCTGCTTAACCACCTCTGCTGTACGTTCCTGAGAAGTACCAGGAGCTGTAGAGATACAAGCGAAGATAGTACCGGTATCCTCATCAGGCACCAGACCCGTCTTGGTTGTACCCATCAGGGCAACCAGACCTACGATGCTGACAGCCACGAGGCTACCAGCGATGATGCCATGATTGATAACCCACTTGACACCACCTTTATATTTATTGGTAATCTTATCAAACTGATAGTTGAATCCAGCGTGGAATCGGTCGATGAAAGACATCTTCTTCTCGTGACCCTCCTCGTGTGGCTTCAGCAACACGGCACAGAGTGCAGGAGACAAAGTCAACGCATTGATAGCCGAAATAACGATAGATACCGCCATGGTTACACCGAACTCACGGTAGAAGTAACCGGAAGTACCACCGATGAACGATACAGGAACGAACACGGCAGACATCACCAATGTAATAGAGATGATGGCGCTGGAAATTTCGTTCATCGCATCGATAGCTGCAGTAAGGGCACTCTTGTAACCCTGGTCGAGCTTGGCGTGAACCGCCTCGACCACCACAATGGCATCATCGACCACAATCGCAATAGCCAGCAGCAGGGCTGACAGCGTAAGCAGGTTGATGGAGAATCCGAAGATCCAGAGGAAGAGGAAGGTACCGACCAAAGCCACAGGCACGGCAATCATAGGAATCAGCGTAGAACGGAAGTCCTGCAAGAAGATATACACTACGATAAACACCAGTACCAGGGTGATGATCAAGGTGAAGATAACTTCCTCGATAGATGCGAACAAGAACTCAGTAACATCCATCAGGATAACATTCTTCAACCCAGGAGGATAACTCTTCTCCAGTTCATCAAGCGATTTCTTTACGTCGCTGGCAATCTGGGTAGCGTTGGAACCGGCAATCTGCTGAACCATACCCAGCACGGCAGGCTGACCATCATTGAGCAGGTTTACGTTATACTGCAAACCACCCAACTCAACCTTGGCAATTTCGCCCAAACGGAGCGTCTGACCGGAAGTATTGCTCTTGATAAGGATGTTCTCATACTCCATTGGAGTCTTCAAACGACCCTTGTAGCGCAAGGTATATTCATACTGCATATCAGAGCTTTCACCAAAGCTACCAGGGGCAGCCTCGATATTCTGCTCTGCCAAAGCCTGAGAAACATCAGAAGGAACCAGTCCGAACTCCTTCATCTTCTCTGGCTTCAACCAGATACGCATAGAGTAGTTACGGGTAGAAGGGCTCTGCACATCACCCACACCATTGATACGCTTCAACTGAGGAATGACGTTGATCAGGGCGTAGTTGGTAACAAACTGGTCGTCATAACGGCCATCGTCTGTAGTCAGAGCGAACATGATGACGTTAGAACTCTGACGCTTGGTTACAGTGACACCCACCCTGGTAACCTCGGCAGGCAGCAGAGACTGCGCCTGAGATACACGGTTCTGTACGTTGACCGCAGCCATATCTGGGTCGGAACCCTGCTTGAAGTAAACGGTGATCTGAGCAAGACCAGAGTTAGACGCGGAAGAGGTCATATAAGTCATGTTCTCCACACCGTTGATACTCTCCTCCAGCGGAGCAACGACAGAGTTCAACACCGTCTGGGCATCTGCACCCGTATAGGTAGCAGTTACCGAGATGGTAGGCGGCGCGATATTCGGATACTGCTCGATAGGCAGCGATACCAAGCCGATAATACCCAGCAAGACGAAGAAGATGGAAACCACCGTCGAAAGTACCGGGCGCTTTATAAAGTTTGTAAATGACATAATTTACTATTTTTCTTTATACCTTATTATATATTACTTCTTTCCGCCCATAGCAGTAGCGAAGGCATGAGCGTTATCCTGAGACTCAGCCAACTTGGCAGCCTCAGCAATCTTCTGATTGTAACGCTCCAGAGTGATAGGCTTGATCTGCTGACCATCGGTCAACTTGGTAATACCCTTCAAAACAATACGATCGCCTACATGAAGACCTGCAGTTACGATATAGTTCTTGCCATCATCCTGTGGATTGACCTTGATCTCAGAATACTTCACCTTGTTATCCTTGGTTACGATATAAACGAAGATCTTATCCTGAACCTGAGAGCAAGCCTCCTGAGGGATAACGATAGCGCTGTTATGATCGTTAGGAACGACGATAGAACCTGCACCACCACTCTTCAGCAACTTCTCTGGGTTAGCGAAGTGAGCGATGAGAGAGATAGAACCGGAAGTAGCATCGATGACACCACTCATCTTAACCACCTTACCCGGGTGATTATAGATAGAACCGTCTGCCAACTGCAACTTAACAGCTGGGAACGCTGCGATGGCTGCCTGAACGCTACCATTGGTCTTAGACATGCTCAAGATCTGAGACTCAGAGAGTGAGAAGAACACCTCCATAGTGCTGATATTGGAAACGGTAGTAAGAGCCTGACCAGAAGCACTTACCAGAGCACCTACCTTGAAAGGAAGACTACCTACTACACCAGCAGAAGGACTAGTAACGGTACACCAAGCCAACTGCTCGCGGGCTGAAGCCAATGCTGCCTCTGCCTGAGCTACCTGAGCCTTAGCTGTTGCATAGCTGTTAGCTGCTGTAGAGAGTTCAAATTCACCGATAATCTTGCTATCATACAATTTTTTATTGTTCTGATAGGTCAACTTGGCTGTATTAGCCTGTGCCTTAGCTGTATTTACAGCGGCAGCTGCAGAACGGACAGCAGCCTGATAGGTCTCGCTATCAATAGAGAACAAAGCCTGACCTGCTGATACAGTCTGTCCCTCGTGTACAAAAACCTTAGTGATAAAACCAGAAACTTTAGGACGTACCTCTACATCCTGGATACCCTTGATGGTAGCAGGATAGGTAGTCTGCAATGCGGCGCTGGAAGTACCGATAGTAGCCACAGCGAACTCATCATCGCTGAAGTCAGGCAGACCGCCCTTCTTACTTCCACCACATGATGTCAACGCAGCAAGAACACAAACTGCTGCAACAAACAAAACGCTTTTAATTTTCATACCTATTTTTATATTATAAATTTATTATTTAATCTTTTATCTTCTCTTATCCAAAAGTCTTTTCGTCCTCTAGCGAAAACTTTTATGCGCCTTTAAGTTTTAAAAGCACTGCAAAAGTACTAATAATAAATGAATAACGGCTCGCAAGGAGCCGTTATTTAACAAAAATTATTCTCTATTTTGAGTTTTCTGCATTTACCAATCCCATCTCCTGAGCCTTCTTCATCAGAAGTTCCATCAACGGTTCACGCTCATTAGCCACCTTATTATCCAATACAGCATCCTTGAGATACTGCTTCAGGATGCCTACCTCGCGGCAAGGGGTAAGATGGAACATCTCCATAATCTCATTACCATCGATGCATGGCTGGAGAAGTCGCTTATAATCACGTTCCTGCAGATCAACCAGTTTCTCGCGCACCATCTTGAAATTATCCAGAAAACGCTGCTTGCGCACCTGGTTCTTGCTGGTGATATCAGCCTCGCAGAGCGTCATCAGGTCGTTGATGTCATCACCGGCATCATTCAGCAGGCGGCGAACGGCACTGTCGGTAACCTCCTCATCAGCAATCACAATCGGACGCATGTGGAGTTCTACCAGCTTCTGCACATACTTCATCTTCGCATCCATCGGAAGTTTCATACGGCGGAAGATACCCGGAATCATCTTTGCACCTATTATATTATGACTGTGGAATGTCCAGCCGATATTGTTGTCCCAGCGCTTGCTCTTCGGTTTACCGATGTCGTGGAAGAGAGCAGCCCAGCGGAGCCAGAGGTTATCTGAATGCTTGCACACATTCTCGAGCACCTCCATCGTATGGTCGTAATTATTCTTATGTGCCCTGCCGTTACGGGTTTCCACCTTGTCCATCGCAATCAGTTCCGGCAGAATGAGATCGAGCAGACCTGTATCTTTCAGGTAATAGAAACCGCTGCTTGGGTGCTTGGAGAGCATAATCTTGTTCATCTCGTCGCAGATTCGCTCAGCACTGATAATCTTCAGGCGCTCGGCATTGCGGGAGAGCGCATCATAGGTCTCCTCCTCTATCTGGAAATTGAGTTGGGTAGCGAAACGCACGCAACGCATCATACGCAGCGGGTCATCAGAAAAAGTGATATCCGGGTCGAGCGGAGTGGCAATAATGCCATCTTCCATATCGTAGACGCCATCAAAAGGATCTACGAGTTCTCCAAAACGGTCTTTGTTCAGGCAGATAGCCATCGCATTGATGGTAAAGTCGCGGCGGTTCTGGTCATCCTCCAGCGTTCCATCTTCCACAATAGGCTTTCTGGAATCGTGCTGATAGCTCTCCTTACGGGCGCCAACAAACTCCACTTCTGTATCCTGATATTTCACTTGTGCTGTTCCGAAATTACGGAACACAGAGAGATGCGCCTTTCTTCCGAGCATCTTCTTCAAGGCAGAAGCAACCTCTATACCGCTACCAACCACAACGACATCAATATCATTGGAAGGTCGCTCCAGGAAGAGATCACGCACATATCCACCTACTACATAACACTCCACAGACAGCCCATCTGCTGCCTCTGAAATCTTATGAAATATATCCTTATCCAGTATCTGTGCCAGTTCGGCATTGGTCAAATTTCTCATACTCTTTTTACTTTCGGGGTGCAAAGTTACAGCAAATCGAGCGAAAAACAAAATAAATCGCGATTTATTTTTTCTTCCGAGTGCAGCGTAACTTATCAAAAGTTACAGCAAATTAAGCGAAAAACAAAATAATTATTTGGCTATTTCATAATAAATGCGTAAATTTGCACCGAATTTCGAAATTATTATGGCAGATTTATTGAAAACAGAACAGCAGTTTAAGGATGTCATGAGTGAATGCAGGACATTATTTGAGAAGAAGCTTCATGATTATGGAGCCTCTTGGAGAATCTTGCGCCCTTCTTCTCTGACAGACCAGCTCTATATCAAGGCGAAGCGCATCCGCTCGCTCGAAATCAAGAAAGAATCTTTGGTTGGCGAAGGTATCCGTCCGGAGTTCATTGCCCTTATCAATTATGGTATCATAGGACTCATCCAGCTCGAAAAGCCTTTTGTGGATGAGGTGGATATGACACCCGAAGAGGCTATAAAACTATACGACCTCCATGCAAAGGAGGCACTGGAACTGATGCTCAGGAAAAACCATGACTATGATGAAGCATGGCGCTCGATGAGAGTCAGCAGTTATACAGACTTCATCCTGACCAAGATTCAGCGCGTAAAGGAAATTGAAGACATCGCAGGCGCTACCCTCGTTTCTGAAGGTATTGATGCCAACTATATGGACATCATCAACTATGCCGTCTTCGGTGCCATCAAAATGAGCGAGAAGTAAAAATATAAAATGATGAAGAATAAGGCAACTCACATATTAACAAAGATAGCGGTCAATATTGGGCGACTTCTGATGGCAATAACCTTCATTTTCTCAGGATTTGTGAAGGGAATTGACCCATTAGGCACGCAATACAAGATAACCGACTATCTGGAGGCGCTGCACATCGACTGGATGTTCCCTTCATGGAGCACATTGCTGATGTCTATCGTGCTGGCTATGTGCGAGTTTGCCATCGGTATCTTCCTGCTTCTTGCCATCCGCAGAAAACTGGTCAGCAAGATTGCGCTGCTCTTAATGAGCGTGATGACGCTGATTACCTTGTGGATTGTCATCGCAGACCCGGTGAAAGATTGCGGCTGTTTCGGTGATGCCGTCGTACTCACCAACATGGAGACGTTCGTCAAGAACCTCATCCTCCTTGCCATCGCTATCCTGCTATGGAAGAAACCGCTGGAAATGCCACAGTTGGTATCTAAACCAACCCAGTGGATTGCCATCAACTACACCTTTCTCTTCTCCATCGTGATGAGTATCTGGAGTCTGTGGTATCTGCCGCAATTCGACTTCCGTCCTTATCATATAGGTGTCAACATCGCCAAGGGCATGGAGATTCCGAAGGGAGCCAAGCAACCCAAGTTTGATACCACCTTCATCCTGGAGAAGAACGGAGAACGGAAGGAGTTTACGATAGACAACTATCCCGACTCCACCTGGACTTTCATCGACAGCAAGACGGTTCAGACCGAAGAAGGTTACGTACCTCCAATCCACGACTTCAGCATAGCTGATGCCAAGACGGGAGAAGACATTACCCAGGAAGTGACTCACGATAAAGGCTACACCTTCCTCCTGGTTTCGCCACATCTTGAATTTGCCGACGACAGCAACTTCGGCAATATCGATGAGATTTACGAATATGCCAACGACCATGGCTACCGTTTTCTCTGCCTCACGGCAAGTACGGAGAAAGCCATCAAGCACTGGCAGGACATAACAGGAGCGGAATATCCCTTCTATGTCACAGACGAGACTACGCTGAAGACGGTAATCCGCAGCAACCCAGGTCTTCTTCTGCTGAAGAACGGAACCATCATCCAGAAATGGAGCCACAACGATTTGCCTGACATGGCAGAGATTGGTGACAAGCCATTGGAGAAGACCGAGATAGGCAAGATGCCGGAAGTAAGTGCCGCCAAGAAGATAGCCGGCATCATCTCCTGGTTCATCATTCCGCTGGTACTCCTCACCATTGCCGACAGGCTCTGGGCTTGGGGCGCCTGGATTAGAAAGAAAGAGAATTCGAACAGAATATTATCAACTTTTAAAAAGAAAAGAAAAATGAGAAAGAAAATTGTAGCAGGTAACTGGAAAATGAACATGAACCTGCAGGACGGTGTTGCTCTCGCTAAGGAGATCAACGAGGCATTGGTAGCAGACAAACCAAACTGCGACGTAGTAATCTGTACTCCATTCATCCACTTGGCTTCTGTAGCTCAGGTTTTGGATTCAGAGATTGTAGGTCTTGGTGCAGAGAACTGCGCAGACAAGGCTAAGGGTGCTTTCACTGGTGAGGTTTCAGCAGAGATGGTAAAGAGCACAGGTGCTCAGTATGTTATCCTCGGTCACTCAGAGCGTCGTCAGTACTATGGCGAGACAGCTGAGATCCTGAAGGAGAAGGTAGAGTTGGCTTTGGCTAACGGTTTGAAGGTTATCTTCTGCTGCGGTGAGACTCTCGAGGAGCGTGAGGCTGAGAAGCAGAACGAGGTAGTAAAGGCTGAGTTGGAAGGTTCAGTATTCCACTTGAGCGCTGACGCTTGGAAGAACATCATCCTTGCTTACGAGCCAATCTGGGCTATCGGTACAGGTAAGACTGCTACTTCTGACCAGGCTGAAGAGATGTTGGCATACATCCGCTCTATCGTAGCAGAGAAGTATGGCAACGAGGCTGCTGAGGAGACATCAATCCTCTACGGTGGTAGCTGCAAGGCTAGCAACGCTCCTGAGCTCTTCGCTAAGCCAAACATCGACGGTGGTTTGATCGGTGGTGCTTCTTTGAAGGCTGCTGACTTCAAGGGTATCATCGACGCTTGGAAGAAGTAATCTCATAAGGATATTACATTTCCCGAAGGGATGCCTTCTTCGTGAAGCGCATCCCTTCATTCTTCATTACACCTTATTATATATTGAGAGAACTAAAAATAAGGTGCTGTTAAAAAAACAAGACGACAAACATAAAAGGAATAGTCATGAAACAATTCGTCACATTATTGATTATGATCCTCTGCTCAACATTCACAGCTAATGCGCAGAACTACCTGGACCATCTCAAAAAGAAGGAACCGGGAAAGGGTGTTGTAACCGTGAACCAAAGTAAGGCGATTGATGAACTAGTAAACGGCAAACAAGTGATTCCACAAGACGACAAGACTAAGACTACCCCACAGAAAAAAGAAAAAGAGCCTGAAACTCAGCACAAGCAGGGTCCTGATTCCCTGAAGAAAACTGAGCCACAGCATCATGAGGCAACCCGAGAGAATGCCCATGTGAACAATGCCCAAAAGGCAGAGAACAAAAAAGAAGAAACAGAGACACCTGTAGTGGATATGCGCAAGAAAGTGATGCGCAAGAGCTATAAGGTTACAGGATATAGAGTACAGGCTTTTGCTGGCGGCAATTCGCGTAACGACCGCCTGAAAGCAGAACAGACTGGCAATCAGCTGAAAGTTCATTTCCCAGAGCAGCCGGTTTATGTTCATTTCTACTCTCCAAGATGGATTTGCCGAATGGGCAACTTCCGCAGTTTAGCTGAAGCCCAGAAGATGCTTGCCAAGGTTCGTTCCCTGGGATACAGACAGGCATGCCTTGTAAAGGGACAGATTACGGTACAGTACTAGTTAATAGTTAACAGCTGATAGTTTACAGTTGATAGTTTACAGCATTTATGCCGTAGGTCTAACTATAAACTATTAATTATAAATTATAAACTTTTATGCCGTAGGCCTAACTATAAACTATTAATTGTAAATTATTGACTATTAATTAAGAATTATAAATTAAATAAGATGAATCCAGAAACAGAATTTCGCGAGGGATTGGACGAACTCGCAGAACACTATACTGAAGTATTAAAGCTCTTGGGAGAAGACCCTGAACGTGAAGGACTTGTAAAAACACCGATGCGAGTAGCCAAGGCAATGCAGATACTGACCCGTGGCTATACACAGGATGCACACAAGGTATTGACCGATGCCCTCTTTGAAGAGAAATACAACCAGATGGTCATCGTGAAAGATATTGATTTCTTCTCGATGTGCGAGCACCACATGCTTCCTTTCTATGGCAAGGTGCATGTAGCCTATATCCCGAACGGCAAGATTACAGGTCTGAGCAAGATTGCCCGTGTGGTTGATATCTACAGCCACCGTCTCCAGGTACAGGAGCGTCTTACCCAGCAGATTAAAGACTGTATTCAGGAAACATTGAATCCGCAGGGCGTAATGGTAGTGATAGAAGCCAAGCACATGTGCATGCAGATGCGAGGTGTAGAGAAACAGAATTCCATTACCACCACCAGCGACTACAGCGGAGTTTTCAATTCACTGAACACCCGCCAGGAGTTTATGAGTCTGCTGAGAGGAGAAAGTAAAAGAATCTAATATATAGTTAATAGTCTACAGTTGATAGTTTATAGAGCATTCTTGCCATCAACAGTAAACTATTAACTCTTAACTATAAACTATAAAAAAATGAAGTTTATATCTTGGAATGTAAATGGCCTGCGCGCTTGCGTGGGCAAGGACTTCGAGAACCAGTTTAAGGAACTCGATGCCGACTTCTTCTGCCTGCAGGAAACAAAGATGCAGGAGGGACAGCTCGACCTTCAGTTTGAGGGCTACGAGAGTTATTGGAACTACGCTGAGAAAAAAGGATACTCCGGTACAGCTATCTATACCAAGCACAAGCCATTAAACGTAAGTTATGGTATGGGCGTAGAGGAACATGATCATGAAGGCAGAATCATCACGCTGGAATATGACCTGTTCTATCTCGTTACCTGCTACACCCCAAATTCGCAGACAGAGCTCAAGCGCCTGGATTATCGCATGACTTGGGAAGACGATTTCCGCAAGTTCCTGAAATCTCTTGACGCCAAGAAACCTGTTATCATCTGCGGCGATCTGAATGTAGCACACGAAGAGATAGATATCAAGAATCCGAAGACCAACCGCCGTAATGCCGGTTTCACCGATGAAGAGCGCGAAAAGATGACCGTTCTTCTGAATGATGGTTTCACCGACAGCTTCCGTTATCTCCATCCTGATGAGGTAACCTATTCGTGGTGGTCATACCGTTTCAAGGCGCGCGAGAAGAATGCCGGTTGGCGTATTGACTACTTCCTTGTCTCCGACCGTATCAAGGAACAGATTACAGAAGCTAAGATCCATACAGAAATCATGGGCAGCGACCATTGTCCGGTAGAAGTAGATTTAACGTTCTAATCCTACCTTTCATCCAACATCAATAAGAATAATCAGAAGAGGGTGTGTCATAAGTTTATGATTCACCCTCTTCTTGTTGTTGGTAAATATAGGTTATAAAAAAAAGGGATGCACCTTCCTCACGGAAGCCATCCCCATATTGGTCATATCAACATAAAATTTTAATTTATATAAGAGAGATTTTCTTCTAATTCAATGAAGTAACAAAACTACATAGTTGCTTATTTCTGATTACATGAACTGCTTCAACTCAGAGAGATTTCTCTTCTCAGAAGAACCGTCCTTGTATGTTACCATGAAGTAATCGTGAACAGACTTGCCATTCTTGAACTGAACGACAGCTACACCGCCTTCACGGAGCTGGAGGGTGAAGTAGCCTTCGCGCTTACCATTGACATAGTTGCCATGCCACTTCTCCTTACCATTCTTATAATAGGTAGTAACCTCACCATCAAAGATAGTATTGCGATCGTTGCCGAGGTCGATAAAACTATAACCACCTTCAGCACGGAGATTACCGTTCATATAGAAGTCCTGGAAAACGTCCTTCTTGTTAAGGCCTGAACCAGTAGTCATCAGCAGTCTGTAATAACTAGCCTGATCTGCACTGGTTACATTGCTCATATTTTCTGCATAGAAAATAGTGTCAGCTACAACTGTTGCATTCTCTACGTGCTTACGACCGAAAGCTGCTATGGTCATCAAAGCCATCAATGAGAATAATATCATTCGTTTCATATTGTTTATTTTTAGGATGTTATTGTAATTGTCTTTGTTTCTTTTTCTGGTGCAAAGATACAACGATTTCCGAAAAATTCATAATTCCTTAACGCTATTTTATCTTATTTTTTGAGCAAGTAATACTTTTTGATTTTGAACGCACACAAGCTTACAATTTGCAATTTCATAGCCTAAAAATTTGCATATTACACGAAGGTATACCTTATAAAACGCTATTTTCATGGAGCCAAGTTTACAAAATGTAACTGAATTGATAAACATCAAGAAGATGGAAGCACAAGTTTTTTGGCATTTCGAGAAACTTTTTCAGGATATTTCTCGCCTATCTTCTTTTATTTTTGTATTTTTGCACGAAAATATATAATATAAGGTACGCACATGAGAAAAATTCTTTATTTCATGATCGCCCTCACCGTCCTCAGCTTTGCATCATGCAAGGATACCGAAGGCTCTATCGGCGACCCTATCATATCCCACGGACAAGACCGTGACACAGATATCATTACAGGCGATGATTATGTCTATCATCTGCCTGTCATCTTCCATGTCTTCTACAGTAACACCACGCAATACATCGAATATACCCGCCTCAAGGAGATTCTCTCCAACGTGAACGAACTTTACCAGGGTGATGTATACAACTATCAGATGGATACCATCCCGAGCGAGAACCTGCATATCCTGTTCGAACTGGCTGAGAAGAATGAGAGCGGCAAGAGACTCAGTACACCGGGTGTAGAATATATCAAGGTTCCAGAACCGGAGTTCGACTGCGAGAGTTTCATGAAGGACAAAAATTATGTAAAATATTGCTGGGACCAGAACAACTACATCAATGTGATGGTATATGCCTTCAAGAAGACCGATGAGAACAGCACCACGCTGGGCATCAGTCATCTGCCTTACCAGGTAGGCGGCTATCCACAGATAGATGGTTTGGGCAATGGCAAGAACTACCCGCTGAACAAACCGAGCGATTTTCCATATTGCGTTTCGCTCAATTCAATCTATGTGGGAAGGGAAAATGAAGGAACCCGGTATACTACAGATAAGAATCATAAGGGATATACCTACAATACAACCGACCCGAATGCTACGCTGGCCCACGAACTGGGACATTATCTGGGTCTTTTCCACAGTTTCTCAGAAAAGACAGTGAAAGACAAATCAGAGGCAGCCGATGATGATGACGACTCAGACTATTGCGATGATACGCCGAGCTACAACCGAATAGCATACGGCAAATGGCTGACAGAATATGTCAGCAAGGCACAAGCCATCAAGAAGGATACCACGCTCAGCATGCGAGAGCTTGCCAAACGCACCAACAGCAAGGGTGAGAAATGGCAGGCTGACAATCTGATGGACTACAGCATCTGTTACAGCATGCGATTCACCCCAGAACAGGCAAACCGCATCCGTCAGGTTCTGTATTATTCGCCCCTGATACCGGGTCCGAAGAAGATTCGTCCGAGAACCCGTGCATGGGATGAGATGCCGGAAACAGAAGATGACCTCCCTATCCGATATGCCAAGGAAAAGGCTGTCAGCATCAAGGATATCCGGATACTGAAGGCTGAGAAATAGAAAAAACTAGAAGAGTATTAAAAGAAATAGAAACAAGAAGAAAATGAAATATACAATCAAGGCTCCACGCCAACTCAATGCAAGTATCAACTTGCCAGCTTCCAAGAGTATCAGCAACCGTGCATTGGTAATCAATGCCATGGCGGGATGCAAGTTGCAGCCCCGCAACCTGAGCGATTGCGATGATACAGAAGTCATCATTGCGGCACTGCGCGATATGCCTGATGTCATCAACATCAAGGCTGCCGGTACTGCCATGCGCTTTATGACCGCCTATCTTTCTGCTACACCGGGCGAGCATACCATCACAGGTACCGAGCGCATGCAGAACCGCCCTATTGCTATCCTGGTAGATGCCCTGCGCTACCTCGGAGCTGATATACAGTATGAAAAGAAAGAGGGCTATCCTCCACTCCACATCGTAGGTAAGCCATTGGAAGGCGGACATCTCGAAGTGGTGGGAAACATCAGTTCGCAGTATATCTCGGCACTGCTGATGATTGGGCCTATCCTGAAAAACGGTCTGGAACTGAAACTGACGGGCGAAATAGCATCACGTCCTTACATCGACCTCACGCTGTGGACGATGCAGAACTTCGGAGCCAGTGCCGAATGGACCGATGTGGATACCATCACCGTTAAGCCACAACCTTACAGCTGCGTAGCCGACTACACCATCGAGAATGACTGGAGCGCTTCTTCTTACTGGTATGAAATGATGGCGCTGAACGGAAACCCTGATTCTGAGGTAAGACTCGAAGGCTTGTTCGACAGTTCCAAGCAGGGCGATTCTGTCGTAAAATACATCTTCAGTCTGCTGGGCGTGAAATCAGAATTTGAGAACCGAGATGTTCTTTCTCCTGTCAAGTTGAAAGTCCAGCGCTGTCTCTTGCCTCGTTTTGACTACGATTTCAGCGGTTCTCCAGACCTAGCACAGACCATCGTTGTAGCCTGCTGTGCCCTGGGCGTAAAGTTTAAGTTCACCGGCCTTGCCAGTCTCAAGATCAAGGAGACCGACCGCATCGAGGCATTGAAGAAGGAGCTGAAGAAGGTGGGTTACGTGATTTATGACGAGAACGATAACACGCTGATTTGGGATGGCGAGACTTGCGAGCCTAGTTTCGAGCCTATCGACACCTACGAGGACCATCGCATGGCACTTGCCTTCGCCCCTCTTGCCTTCAAGTTCCCTCAGATTGAAATCAACAACCCTGAGGTGGTGAGCAAATCCTATCCTCATTATTGGGAAGACCTGAAGAAAGTGGGATTTGAAATAGTTGAAAGTTAATAGTTAACAGTTTATGCTATATTTAGTTTTTGCCCTGGTGGTCCTAGGCTTGATAAGCGCCATTTTCGGCATCATTTCTCATCGCAAGGGAGAGGATGAAGAACCGCTGCAGGAAGGAGTTTCGTGCAATACCTGCAACGGAGAGAACTCCAAATGCGAACAGGAATGCATGATGGAAGCCGCCACCAAGGAAATAGAATACTACGATGACGAGGAACTCGACCGGTTTGCAGGAAGAGCTGCCGACGACTATACCGATGAGGAGGTAGAGGAATTCTCGGAAGTGCTCTATACGATGCAGCCGGAAGAGGTGGCGGGATGGAACCGAAGTCTGATACTGAGAGGCATCAACCTGCCCAACCAGATTAAGGACGAAGTCATCAGTTTTTTAAGTTAAACATGCAATGCGCAATGCGTAACATGCAATGCGCAAAGTTCAAAGTTTTAAGTTTAAAGTAAAGACATGGATATACTGCAATATACATTTTTTCAGAACGCGCTGATTGGCGCCCTACTGGCAAGCATCCTGTGTGGCTTTGTAGGCACCTACATCGTCACCCGCCGGCTGGTCTTCATCAGCGGTGGCATTACGCATGCCTCTTTTGGCGGCATCGGTATCGGCGTATTTGCAGGCATCAACCCCATACTCTCTGCCATGGTATTCGCCATCTTGAGTGCCTTCGGCGTGCAATGGGTATCACGGAAGAAAGATGTGCGCAAAGACTCTGCCATCGCCATGTTCTGGACCCTTGGCATGAGCGTGGGCATCATCTGCTGTTTCCTTACTCCGGGATTCATGCCCGACCTGCCCTCTTTCCTCTTCGGAAGTATACTTGCCATCGACAGCACAGACCTCTGGCTTCTGGCAGGTCTTACCCTGTTTGTAGCATTGCTGTTCACCTTTCTGCTGCGTCCTATCCAGACCATCGCATTCGACAGCACCTTTGCCAAATCGCAACATCTGCCGGTTACTGCGATAGAATATATGATGATGACGCTCATCGCCATGACCATCGTGGCAACCATCAAGATGGTGGGCATCGTACTTGCCATCAGTCTGCTCACCATACCACAGATGACTGCCAACCTCTTCACCTACAGCTACAAACGCATGATAGGAGCCAGCATCGTGATAGGCTGCATCGACTGCATCGTAGGCCTCTATGCCAGTTATCTGCTCAATGTGCCATCAGGTGCAACCATCATCTTCGTCAGCATCATCCTGTTTGCAGCAGCAAGGATACTGGCAGCCAGAAAGCACTAAGGCTTTCACACGCTCCGAAAGAAAAATTTCAAATAAAGAAGAAACTTATGTTGAAGCATTTCCCATTCAGAAACCTCTTGCCAGCTATGGTTATCCTTGCCTTTGCAGTGACCATAGCAGGATGTTCTGCGCAGAAGAATACGGCGAAGAGCAGATGGTGGCATGCCTTCAACGCCCGATACAACACCTATTATAATGGAACCGTAGCCTATATTGAAGGCTCGCTCGAAAAGGAAAACGGAAATAAGGACAATTACTCTGAAATGATTCCTTATTATACGGTTGGCAACAAGAACAGCCGCGAACTGGGCAAATCGAACTACGACCGCGCCATCGAGAAATGCGAGAAAGCCATTCACCAGCATAGCATCAAGCGCCGCCCGGTATGGGACAAGAAACGCCGCAAGACAGCCAAAGACCTGGAATGGCTGCAGCGCCGTGAATATAATCCGTTCCTCTGGAAGGCATGGATGCTGATGGGCCGTTCCCAGTTTTTTGAAGGCGATTTCCAGTCGGCAGCAGCTACATTCGCCTATATGAGCCGCCTCTACGCTACCCAACCCGGCATTTACGGCAAGGCACGTGCCTGGCTCGCCAAGAGTTATCTCGAATCGGGATGGATATACGATGCCGAAGATGTAATCCGTAATATCGAGCGCGATTCCATCCACTGGCGTGCCCAGAAGGAATGGGACAAGACCTATGCCCTCTACTATCTGAAGACCGGACGCTATCAGGAGGCCGTTCCGTATCTCCGCAAAGCCATCGGCTATGAGATGCGACGCAAGCAGAAAGCCCGCCTCTGGTATCTGATGGGACAGGTAGAAGCACTACAGGGACATACCCAGAATGCCTACCGTGCCTTCAAGCATGTCATCCGTCTCAATCCGCCTTACGAACTGGAGTTCAATGCCCGCATCTCCATGACCGAGGTACTGGCAACCAACAACTCCCGGAAGATGGTATCGAAATTGAAGCGAATGGCAGCGAGCGACAAGAATCAGGAATATCTCGACCAGGTTTATTATGCCATCGGCAACATACATCTCAACCAGGGCGATACCCTTCAGGCTATTGCTGCATACGAAAAAGGTGCTGCGAAATCAAGCCGAAACGGAGTAGAGAAAGGTGTATTGCTGCTGCATCTGGGCAATGTATACTGGCAATGCCACCGTTATGGCGATGCCAAGCGATGCTATGATGCAGCCATCGGACTCCTAGACCAGGACCGTAAAGACTACAAACAGCTCTCCGACCGTTCGAAGGTTCTCGATGAACTGGTGCCTTATACCGACGCCATCCATCTGCAGGACTCCCTGCAATCACTTGCCCGCATGAGCGAAACAGAACGGAATGTCGCCATTGACAAGGTGATAGATGCCCTGAAAAAGCAGGAAAAGGAAGAAAAGAGAAGACTTGCCGACCAGGAATTGGCAGAACAGCAGGGCAACTCTGACTTCGGAAAAAACAATGGCAATAATAACAGCAGAAACAACAGGAATCAGGGAAACAGCAATGCCTCATCCGGCTTCGGAAACGGAGCCATGGGTAACGGCGGTTTCGGCAACACCAATACCTGGTATTTCTATTCCCAATCTGCCGTAGCCCAAGGCAAACAGCAGTTTGAGCGCCTCTGGGGCAAACGAAAGAACATAGACAACTGGCAGCGGAGCAACCAGACCGTAGTAGCCGATGCCAAAGGTGTAGAAGAAATGACTGATGAACAGCGCGATTCACTCCTCAACGAGGCACAGAAAAAAGACCTTGAGAAGGAGAAAGAGAAGAACCTGAGTGCAGAAGAAGATCCGCATCAGCGTGCCTACTATCTCGCTCAGATTCCGCTCACCGAAGAGAAGATGGCAGAAAGCAATCAGATTCTGGACGACGGACTGCTGCATGCCGGCATCATTCTGAAAGACAAACTCAATGATCTGGACGAAAGCGAACGCATGCTGCAGCGACTGGTAAAGAAGAACGCTGCATACGAACATCTCGATGATGCCTACTATCACCTCTACCTGCTCTACAACATCCGGAAGCAGCCAGCCATCGCCAGCCGCTATCTCGACCTGTTGAAAGCGAATTATCCGGAGAGCCAATGGACCGCCCTGCTCACCTCTCCTTATTATGAGGAAGATGCGAAGATGGGCATTCATCTCGAAGATTCGCTCTATGCTGCCACCTACGATGCCTTCAAGGCTAACCTATATAATAAGGTGGTACACAACAGGGCTATCTCTGACAAGCGCTATCCTGAAGGAGCCAACCGCGACAAGTTCCTCTTTATCGGCGGACTCACCCAGCTCCACGAGGGTAATATCCAGGCTTGTCTTGATGATATGCAGCAGGTGGTAGAGAAATATCCGAACAGTCGACTCAGCGAAATGGCGGGAATGATTCTCAACGGAGTGAAAGCCGGCAGACAGCTCAAGGGCGGCACATTCGACCTGAGCAATGTATGGTCGCGCCGCAACGCCGTACTCAATGATGACGTCAAATCCAAAGCAAAGGTATTCAGCATTGAGCGTAACGAGCCGTTCGTCTTCATGCTCGCCTACGTTCCTGATTCTGTGAACGAGAACCAGTTGCTCTTCGAGATGGCGAAATATAATTTCACCTCCTATCTCGTGCGTAATTTCGATCTCGTCATTGACGAGCAGAATGGTCTGCACCGCATGCAGGTAAAGGGCTTCCGCAATTACGATGAAGCACGCCAGTATGCCAACGACATCTACCAGCATCAGGCCATTACCCAGCTCCTCTCAAAGGGAGCCCGAGGCATCGTTATCAGCGAACCAAACCTCCTGCTACTGGGCACCAGTCTGAGCTACGACGATTATACCCTCTTCTATACCCAGCATCTGGCACCGCTGAAAATCAGCAAGGACCCACTGCTTGAAGAACCGGAGGAAATCATCCAGCAGGAAAAGACGGATGATACAGAAGAAAATGAAGAAGAAAACGGAACTACAGGTGAAATAGAAACCGGAACAACCGGAACATTCGATAATGGTACAACCGGAACTTTCAGCAACGGAACAACCGGAACCCAGGGAACCGATGCGGATATAAAGGAAGAAAAAGCGCCAAATACAACTTTCGACAACGACGACAGTCTGGATTTGGACAGCGAAGAATATGATTTAGATGGATTTTAGTGGACAGTCAGCTGGAGTATGATGATTTCGTCAGTATGTTTTGAGATAACTGAAGTTTCACAAGTCTTGCCCCACACGCCCTGAACCAACGATCACCGGCCGAAGGGAAAGGTAAAGGGCAGAAGCTCCTAGCCACACGCCCTGAAAGGGCAGAAGCCCCTAGCCCAGGGCATCGCCCTGGGTAATTACGGACGCGAACCTGTCGCCCTGTAAGGGCAAAAGCTTTAAAACTCCAGGCAATACATAAAGCTTTTGCCCTTACAGGGCGCCTTGCTGATTGCTATTATACCCAGGGC
>ENA-ORRI01000116-ORRI01000116.1-human-gut-metagenome-genome-assembly--contig:-NODE-116-length-48589-cov-11.6869_pt1 | contig 48589 bp, 43 predicted proteins | sample MGYA00242172_ERZ509128 | MGnify/ENA primary metagenome ERZ509128 (study PRJEB26280, sample SAMEA2338623) | human gut metagenome | biome: human gut; feature: human-associated habitat; material: faeces... | reverse complement strand
GCATTGCTTCATTGTTTACTGATGATTTTTGGGTGACACGTTGACGAAGTCAGGAAAAAGGCTGGCTCCGGCCTTTCGGCCATTGCCAACCTTAGTTTAAACAGTTTTGATTATCAGAGAAATCTTATTGTCTTTCTTCAAGAAACTTTCTTGCTGCGCGCAGCTGATGGCGCATAATGCTTACAAACTCCTGACTCTCTTGCAGAATGTTAAGATAGAGCAGCGACACTTTCAGGTTTGTGCTGTTGTCCTGATACATGTGGTCTATCACGTTCTTGCGCATCACAGAGAGTTCGTCTTTCAGTTCCTCGGCTATTGTGAGCGTTTCCTGATACATGTCGTATCTGTTTGTAGAAATCATCTGCTCAGTGTGGTTCATCAGTTCGCTTATCTTGCGGCGTACACTTTCAAGTTCGTCGAGATATACCTTTGGCAGCGGGTTGAAGTTGTTGTCAACGTGCTCCTTAATCGGGTCGAGCATACGTTTCAGACAGTAAGTAAACTGCATGTCGCTGTTGACGCCCAGGTGGAACCATGTGTTGCGTTCTATTGCTATGTCGCTCGGTATGCGTCTCATTGCAAGAAGTTCCTTGCGGCGGAATTTCTTCAGTTGCGACTGCTCTTCCTTCAGTGCGTTGCCGCAGTGGCGCAGTTCGCGCAGGCTTTCATTGCTTATGCCTTCAACGATTCTGTTATACTGTTCGAGGGCAAATCTTGTAACAAAGCTCTGTGTGCGTGCAACGTGCTTTGACAGCAGGTCCCATACAATCTCCTTGTCCTTTGTGCGCATCATCAGCTGGAACACGTCGTCCTTCTTCTCTTCTTTCATCTTCTTTGTATACTTGCGGTTGCTTCTCCAGAGAAGATAGATGTCGAGACACATGAAAGCAATCATTACGATGAAACCGCCGAAGTGCATCAGGGCACATACTATTGCACATACTGCAAATGCCACACCGGCTGTTACGAACCATCCGCCGATTACTGATATCACACCTGTTACACGGAACACGGCGCTCTCGCGGCTCCATGCGCGGTCGGCAAGTGAGCTACCCATGGCAACCATGAATGTAACGTATGTTGTTGAAAGAGGCAATTTATAGTTTGTACCAACTACGATGAGCAATGCCGCAAGCACCAGATTGACAGCTGCACGCACCTCGTCGAATGCTGCGCCCTGAGCAAGTATCACTTCTTCTTTGTTGAATCTGCTGTCAATCCATTTGATGGCTTTGGCAGGTATTATCTTTGATACGGTTTCGCCGATGTCCTGTGTGGCTCTTACCATACTGCGTGCCACGCGTGATGATCCGAACATCTCGTCGCCCTCATCCTGACGGCTCAGGTCAACGCTGGTCTTAACCACGTTCTGTGCCTTCTTTGATGTGGCCATTGCTATGATCATTATTATTCCGGAAATAAGCAGATAGAGCAGAGGACTCTTGGCTGATGTCATGAGTGAGTCCATCATGAATGAGTCGTAGTTGCCGTGACCGTTGGCAAGGAAGTCGTTAAGAGAGTCGAGACCGGCAAGAGGCACACCGATGAAGTTTACAAGGTCGTTGCCTGCGAAAGCCATGGCAAGGGCGAATGTGCCGAGAAGCACAATCAGCTTGAACACGTTGATGCGCAGAAGATGGATTATCTCCATGAGTATTGTTGAGGCTATCAGTGTGATAATCATCAGCATTGATGTGTTCTCCTCAATCCATGTACGCGCTGTCTCAGCGATATACGGCGACTTGCCGATACCCTTGATAAGGATGAAGTATGTAAGTGTTGTGAACGCTATACCGCCGAATATGGCTATTGTGTAGCGCAGGTGTTTCTTGTAGTTGAATGTAAAGATCAGTCGTGAAATCCATTGCACGATAATTCCGAAGAAGAAGGCGATGGCCACCGACACGAATATGGCAATGATTACGCTCAGCGCCTTGTCGCTGTTAAGCAGGTCGTAGATGGTGAGTGACGGATCGGCATGCATCTTCAGCATACCTAGGATGAATGTACCTCCGAGAAGCTCGAACACAAGCGATACTGTGGTTGACGTAGGCATACCGAGAGTGTTGAACACGTCGAGTATGATGACGTCAGTAACCATTACGGCCAGGAATATCGTCATTACTTCCTGAAAGGTGTAGTTCTCCGGCCTCATTATGCCATGGCGTGCCACGTCCATCATTCCGGCGCTCATCACGGCTCCGATAAGTATACCGACGGAGGCAACTATCAGCACCGTACGGTATTTGGCTACCTTGGCGCCAATGGCCGAGTTTAAAAAGTTAACCGCGTCGTTGCTGACGCCAACAAACAGGTCGAAGACTGCAAGCAAAAGCAGAAATGCGACAATTAAAAAATAAATTTCTGTCATAAACTGTAATTTGTTATGAGTGATTCCGTTTTATTTCACGCTGCAAAAGTAGAAAATACGTGTTACAGCGGTTTTAAACAGATGTTTCATTTGTGTTACAATTATGGCATTGCGCACTTTTTTGGTCGTATTATATAATAAGGTATACCTTTGTGTTTTGTGCCGGCAGCGTTGTGTTATATTGACTTTTTGCAGGTTAAGGTGATAAAAGTTTCGAATAGCACTGTGCCGGTGATAACGGCATAAGGGCCGGCATGGGTGAGTCTTTTTGCGTTATGAGTCAGACCGCTTGGCCATGCCGGCCCTTATGCGCCGATGTTGCAGACGTAGCATTACACCCTCTGCTCGGTGTTGTTCAGTTTCAGCATGTTTTCGGGCACGCTGCTTTTTATTGTATCTATGAGCATGTTGAGCACGGCATGCCTTACGAAGCTCTTTGTCGTCATCATGATAATCTCTCTTGTCGGTATGGGGATGGCGAAGGGGCGTATCAGTTCTCGCTGCCTGTCGGAAAGCTGCGGCAGGGCAAGTTCGGGTATGAAGGTTATGCCCTTGCCGTTCTCAACCATGCGCATGAATGTCTCTATGCTTCCCAGACTATATGTTGTCTTGCTTGTGCGTGCCTCCTTAAGGTCGCAGAATTTTACCAGCTGGTCGCGGAAGCAGTGCCCCTCGTCGAGCAGCCATATAAATTCGTTGTTAAGGTCGGCCGTGCGTATGCTCTTTTTCTCAAACAGCCTGTCCTCGCGCGACACGTATGCAATGAACTGCTCGTAGAAAAGTGTGGTAGATGCAAAATGCTCCATGTTGTCCAGCCTTACCAATATGGCCGCATCTATTTCGGCCCTTGCGAGGGCTCTCTTTATTTCTTCGGTCTTCATCTCTATGACCTTTAGCTCCATTTCAGGGTGCTGCGATGTAAGCTGCGGAAAGAAGCGCGGCAGCAGATAAGGCGCTATGGTGGGCAGTATGCCTATCCTGAATGTTCCGCCAAGAGCCTGCTTGGCCTCTGCAACAATGTCTTTTATCTTTCTTGCGCGTATCAGCACCTTCCACGACTGCTCTATCACTCTCTGTCCTATGTCGGTAGGAGTAACGGGCTGTGCCGTGCGGTCGAATATCTTTATGCCCAGCTCGTCTTCAAGCTTTTGTATCATGGAGCTAAGTGTGGGTTGCGTTACCTTGCAGTATTCGGCTGCCTTGGCAAAGTGGCGCAGTCTGTAGACGGCCACGATATATTCCATTTGTTGTAGTGTCATGTTGCTGTTGCTTTTTGTCTTCAGGCCGCAAACATACACATAAATTCTGAAAAGATAAATTTTTGAGCCGAATATTTTTGTGCTGTCATCATTTGTGGGTATGCCGTTTTGTATGTTCCGCTGCCGCATGCGGATTAGTCCCTGCCGCAGCGTGTTTTGCCCTGTTTCAGGCAGGTGTAGCTCCATGTCTGTATGTGCTTTACGGGGCCGTTATAGGTTTTGTCTATCATGCAATAGAAAAAATCTGTTTGCTTTGTTTTGTGTCGCAAACTATCTTTGCATTGTCAAAACGACATAGAGCTGAAATTTAATAATAACAATTTAAAAAACTTATAGAAATATGGAACCAATTATCAATGCACAGATGCCTGAGTTCAAGGTACAGGCTTTTCAGAATGGAAGTTTCAAGACAGTTAGCAACGAGGATTTGAAAGGCAAGTGGGCCTTGTTCTTCTTCTATCCTGCCGACTTCACTTTTGTTTGTCCCACTGAGCTGGTTGACCTTGCAGGCAAGTATGAGCAGCTGAAGCAGATGGGCGTGGAGGTGTTCTCTGTCAGCACTGATACACATTTTGTCCACAAGGCATGGCACGATGCGTCAGACAGCATAAAGAAGATTGAATATACAATGCTTGCCGACCCGACGGGCGTGCTCAGCCGTGGCTTCGGAGTGATGAAAGAAGATGAAGGCGTGGCTTATCGCGGCACGTTCCTTGTTAATCCGGAGGGACTTATCAAGATAGCCGAGATACAGGACAACAGCATTGGCCGCAATGCAGACGAGCTGCTGCGCAAGGTTGAGGCTGCCCAGTTTGTGGCTACTCACGACGGCGAGGTTTGTCCGGCAAAATGGAAAGCAGGTGGTGAGACTCTTAAACCCAGCATAGATTTGGTTGGAAAAATTTAGTTTCTATGATGCATGGCCGGATTGAATGGTTGTTCTTGGCATTTGGTCCGGCCCTTTGAGATTTTCGTTTATTGTTAGTGGTTTAATTTATTCAAATATAGTACAGGTATGTTGGACAGAAGTATATTGGAGCAAGTGGCGTCTCTTTTGAAAGGTTTGGATACGGACATTTTACTAAAGGCAGTTTATGACACAACTCATCCTAAGGCTGACGAATTTAAGGAGTTCTTGCAGGATTTTTGTTCGTGTTCAGACAGGGTTAAGCTTGAAATATCTGTTGATGACAGCAAACGGCTTGAGTTTTCTTTGCTCAGAAACGGCACTGATACAGGTGTCATGTTTAGGGGCATACCCGGAGGCCATGAGTTCTCATCGCTTCTGCTGGCTGTTCTAAATGCCGGCGGAATAGGCAAGAATCTGCCTGATGAGGCTGTTGAGCGGCGCATAAGGTCGATAGCCGGTCCAGTGAGGCTCCGTACTTATGTTTCTCTTATCTGTACTAACTGTCCCGATGTTGTTCAGGCTCTCAATGTGGTTGCGCTGCTAAATCCTTCGGTGAGCCATGAGATTGTTGACGGCGCGCTGTGGCAGGACGAGGTTGACAGACTTGGCATACAGGGCGTTCCTTCGGTATTTGCCAACGGCGAGCTTATTCATGTAGGGCGCGGCGACTTGGCTGCACTGCTGGCAAAACTTGAGGATAAGTTTGGCTCAGAAGTTGTTTCTGAAGACGTATCGCCTGTTGAGCGCAATTACGACGTTGTTGTGATTGGTGGCGGACCGGCCGGTGCTTCGGCTGCAATTTATTCGGCGCGCAAGGGCTTACGGGTGGCTATTGTAGGCGAGCGCGTGGGCGGACAGGTGAAGGACACCGTTGGTATAGAGAATCTTATTTCGGTGCCTTATACCACAGGCGACAAGCTTGCTGCCGACTTGAAGGAACATCTTGGACATTACGACATTGACGTGTTTGAAAACAGAACGGTTGCAGGTGTTGCCCTTGAAGACAAAGTTAAGCGCATTGAAATAAAGGGCGGCGAGACTTTTACGTCACCTGCCGTTATTATAGCTACAGGAGCCAACTGGCGCAGGCTTGGCGTTGAGGGCGAGGCCGACTACATTGGCCGTGGCGTGGCTTTTTGTCCTCATTGCGACGGACCATTCTATAAAGGCCGACATGTTGCCGTGATAGGCGGAGGCAACTCGGGCATTGAAGCGGCTATAGACTTGGCCGGAATATGTTCAAAGGTAACTGTCATTGAGTTTGCTGATGAGTTGCGTGCCGACACTGTTCTTCAGAATAAGGCAAACAGTCTTGACAATGTTGAGATATTTACAGCCACGCAGACCATGAAGGTTATTGGCGACGGCAAGAAGGTTACGGCCATTGAGGTGAAAGACCGTAAGACTGAAGAATTAAGAACAATCGCGCTTGACGGCATATTTGTACAGATCGGACTGGCGGCTAACAGCAAGCCGTTTGAGAATGTGCTTGAACTTACTGAGCGTAAGGAAATCAGGACAGACACATATTGCCGTACATCATTGCCCGGCGTCTATGCGGCAGGCGATGTTACAGATGTGCCTTACAAGCAGATTATTATAGCCATGGGCGAGGGTGCCAAGGCCGCTCTTTCTGCATTTGATGACAGAGTTAGGGGACTGATATAGTTGGTTTTGGCACCTTTAATATAGCAGATTAACAATTTTATAATTGCAGTTGATTTAGTTTGTGAGTTTTTGTGTATATGTTTTTATTATTCAGGTTAGCTTAAGCATGTCTTTTTTAGATAAAAGGCATGCTTTTGTATTGTAAAAGATGCCCTTTCACGCTGCAAAAGGTGGCCTTTTACAATGCAAAAGGATACCTTTCATAATGTTTGATCATGCTCATTTATTGTCAGCAGTTTTTCTTTTCGCGCAAGTTCGGTGCCGTAGTTCATACTGATATAGCGTGTTGGCAAATAATAAAAGATTTTTTTGTCTATAAACTCATCACTCGTCACAATTATTTGTATTTAGTTGATAATAAGAATGTTACGGTGTGATGAGTTGATTTTGGAACGTCACGTGACATAACGTGTGATGTTTTGCCAATACAACACATCACACTCTAATACCTTGACTTACAGATGATTACATGCAAATGTGACGAGTGATGAGTTTTTACGAAACTTTTTTTGCTTTTATTGCTTGTTGCTTAATATCCTGCAAAGGCGTAGATCTCTGTTTGGCATTGTCCTTAAATAAAACAAAAACACCGTTATTATTTTAAATAACGGTGTCCATCTTAATATCGTATTCGTCGTGCGGAATGTTCTGCTCTTTCTGAAAGTCGAAACACACACCTATTTTATATGCCTGTGGAATATTTTTCAAGAATCTGTCATAGTATCCCTTTCCGCGTCCCAGCCGGTTGTTGTCGGCATCAAAACTCATACCCGGAATTACGGCAGTGTCAATTTTACCGTAGTCGGTAAAGAGTTTTCCGTTTGGCTCCATTATGCCGTAGTTTCCTTCAGTTAGGTCTTCAGGACTTTCATATATTCTTATTTCCATGTTCTCGCCGTCGATTACCTTTGGCAGCAGCACGGTCTTGCCTTGTCTCGCCAGCAGTTCTACGGTTTCGTGTGTGTTCACTTCGTCGGGCAGCGAATAATATAGAAGTATCGTCTTGGCGTTTATCACTTCAGCCATGCCCAGCAGTCTGTTCATGACAGGAACCGACAACTCGTTAAGCTCGTCTGCCGTGAATTGTCGTTTCCTGTTTCTTATCTGTTTCCGCAGTTCCTTCTTGTCCATGGCTACGCCTTGGCTATGATGTTCATGTCAGAGTGCTTAAAGCTGTAGCCCGTAAGCATTGCTGTCTTTTTGCCTTTCTTGCCTTTGGCAGATTCCGGCTTCTTAGGGAACGCAGCGTTGTTCTTAAACACATTCAGCGCAGCCTTTATAACATTGTCGTCAAGATTGAGATATTCTATCCAGTCTTGTTCGTCCATTATGTTGTATATAATGCGGCTGTTGATGTATCTTTCGAGCAGATTGTGCGATTTCTTTATCATCAGGTTGCGGCGCTGCAGTCCGTGCTTGTTGGCATAAGTGGCAAACTTGTCCACAGTGTTCTGCTTAACAAGATAGTCAGACAGCTCCATCATCTCGCTGAAGTTGTTAAGCTTCAGACGGTTGTCATCGGTATAAACGAACGCAAACTGAAGTATTAGTCCGCTCATGCTTGCCTCCTTGAAGTATGAGGTTATGCCGATTGTGTCTTCAGGCACGAATATGTCAGGAGTGATACCTCCGCCGCCATAAACCACGCGGCCAATGCTTGTGTGATAAGCAGGTCCGGTGTGCTTTATACTGTCTTGTGAGAAGAACTCGCCGTGCTGATATCTTGACAGCAGGTCTTCCTCATAATCCTTGTCGTCGCCCATTACGTAAGGCTTCTGTATGCAGCGGCCTGAAGGTGTGTAGTAACGTGCCACGGTGAGGCGTATCATTGAGCCGTCGGGGAAACCTATCTGCTGCTGAACGAGGCCCTTGCCGAACGAGCGGCGGCCAATGATGGTTGCCCTGTCGTTGTCTTGCATCGCTCCGGCAAATATTTCAGATGCCGATGCTGAAGTTTCGTTTATCAGCACTACAAGAGGTATGTTCTGATAGCTTCCGCGTCCGTCGCTCTTATAGTCTTGTCTTGGCGACTTGCGTCCTTCGGTGTACACGATGAGGCGGTTTTTCGGCAAGAACTCGTTGGCCATCTGCACAGCCGATTTAAGGTAGCCTCCGGTGTTGTCACGCAGGTCGATTATCAGGTTGCTGAAACCTTCCTGTGACAGTTGTGCCAGAGCGATAAGAAGTTCGGGATAAGTGTTCTCTCCAAAGTTCTTAATCTTTATGTATCCCGTGTTGTCGTCGAGCATATATGCTGCGCTGATGCTCTTCTGCGGGATGTCGCCGCGCGTTATGGTGTAATATTTAATTGCCTTCTGACCATAGCGCTGAACACCTATTTTCACCTTAGTGTCCTTGGGACCTTTCAGTCGGCGCATAGCCTCTTCGTTGGTAACTTGCTTGCCGACGAATGGCTTGCCGTCAACGCTGACAATCTTGTCGCCGGCAAGTATTCCGGCCTGTTCGGCCGGTCCGTTCTTTATTACGCCCTGAACGTGTATGGTGTCGTTTCTGATTACGAACTCTATGCCCACACCCGAGAACGAGCCTTTAAGGTCGTCGGTGGCCTGCTGTACATCCTTTGCACTGATGTAGACAGAGTGGGGGTCGAGGTCAGACAATATCTGTGGAATGGCCTTGTCGACGAGTGAGTCGATGTTTACGGCGTCGACATACTGGTCGTCAATGATATGCAGCAGGTTGTTGAGCCTATTGCTTCCCGAGTTGATGATATTCAGTCGGTTACCCGAGAAATGATTTGCGTAAAAAGTACCGATAACGATGCCGATAATCACACAAAGTGCCATCAGCAACGGCATCATCCGGTTCGATTTATTCGGTTTCATATTCATCCGGATTTAGATATATTACTTCTATTTTTGCTCTTTTTAGCAGTTCTATGCCGTCTTCGAGTCTGTATTTTTCACCATAAACCACGCGCTTGATGCCTGCCTGAATTATCAGCTTTGAGCATTCAATGCATGGCGATGCCGTAACATACAGGGTAGAGCCGTCGCTGTTGTTTGAGCTTCGTGCCAGTTTTGTTATGGCATTGGCTTCAGCGTGGAGCACGTAAGGCTTGGTGACGTTGTTCTCGTCTTCGCAAACATTTTCAAAGCCGCTGGGCGTTCCGTTGTAGCCGTCGCTGATAATCATTTTGTCCTTAACCACCAAAGCTCCGACCTTGCGGCGCTGGCAATAGCTGTTTTCAGCCCAGATGCGTGCCATGCGGAGGTATCTCAGGTCAAGCAGACGTTGTTTTTCTTCTTTGTTCATTGTGCTTATGTGTGAAAAATAAGTTGTTTCTTACTTTTTCCTCTTTGAAGGTTTCTTTATTCCGTTGCGCTTCAGCAGTGCGTCTATCGTTGGCTCGCTGCCTTTAAAGCGTTTGTAGAGAGTCATCGGGTGTTCGGTGCCGCCTTTTGACAGAACGTTGTCGCGGAAACTTTGAGCTGTCTTTTGGTCAAATATTCCGTGCTTCTTGAACACGCTGAACGCGTCGGCGTCGAGCACCTCTGCCCATTTGTAGCTGTAATAGCCTGCTGCATATCCGCCGGCCATAATGTGGCTGAACTGTACAGTCATGCACGTGTCGGGAAGCTGTTCGGTAACCATGGCTTTCTTCCATGCTTTCTTTTCAAACGGAATTATATCTTCGTCAAACGGCTCCTTCTTGGTGTAGTAAGCCATGTCGAGCAGTCCGAAACTTACCTGGCGCAGGCATGAATATGCTGCCATGAAGTTGCGGCTCTTTACTATTCGGTCGATAAGTTCGTCGGGCAGAGGTTCGCCTGTCTGATAGTGGAAGGCGAATGTGCGCAGAAATTCTTTTTCAACAGAGTAGTTCTCCATAAACTGAGACGGCAGTTCAACGAAGTCCCACCATACGTTTGTGCCTGACAGACTCTCAAAGCGGGTGTTGGCAAACATTCCGTGGAGCGAGTGTCCGAACTCGTGCAGGAAGGTTTCAACCTCGCCAAGCGTAAGCAGTGCGGGCTTGTCCTCGGTAGGCTTTGTGAGATTCATCACTACGCTTACGTGAGGTCTTACGTTCTCGCCCTTGCGGTCAATCCACTGTCCCTGATATTCTGTCATCCATGCTCCGCCCTGTTTGCCCTTGCGCGGATGGAAGTCGGCATAGAATACGGCAAGATAAGAGCCGTCTTTGTCGAACACCTCGTAGGCTTTAACGTCGGGATGGTAAACCTGTATGTCCTTATTTTCCTTGAACGTTATTCCGTAAAGTCTGTTGGCAAGACCGAATACACCGTTGATGACCTTTGACAGTTCAAAATACGGACGCAGCATCTCGGAGTCGATGTTGAACTTTTTGAGTTGCAGCTTGTGAGAATAATAGCTGAAGTCCCACGGCATAACCTTGAAGTCTTTGCCTTCAGTCTTCTTAGCCAGTTTCTCTATGTCTTCCACTTCTTTTATCGCGGTGGGCTTGTAGGCGTCTATGAGGTCGTCGAGCAGCTTATACACGTTGCGTGCATTGCCGGCCATGCGGTTTTTAAGTACATACTCGGCGTATGTCTTAAATCCGAGCAACTGTGCTATCTCGCGTCTCAGGTTAACCAGGCGCTTGCATATTTCAAGATTGTTTTCCGTATTGTCGTGTGTGCATACGGTGTTGTGTGCCATATACATCTGCTTGCGCAGCTCGCGGCATGTAGAATATGTCATGAACGGACTGTAGCTTGGAAAGTCGAGTGTGAATACCCAGCCTTCAAGATTGCGTTCCTTTGCAGCAACAGCAGCGGCCTCGCGTGCCGTGTCAGGCAGTCCGTCGAGTTGTTGTTCGTCAGTAATGTGCAGCGTGTATGCCTTGTTCTCTTTAAGCAGATTCTGCGAGAACTGCAGTGACAGCATGCTTGCCTCCTCGGTGAGCTTGCGCAGCTTTTCCTTACCCTCGTCGTCGAGCAGGGCACCGCTGCGTACAAAGCCGTCGTAGCAGTTGTCCAATAGACGCTTCTCTTCAGGTGTGAGCTTGCGGTGGTGCAGATGAACAGCCTTGATGCGCTCAAACAGACGCTTGTTGAGCCTTACGTCGTTGGCATGCTTTGTCAGTATCGGCTGCAGCTTCTGTGCCAGCGCGTCCATCTCGTCGTTGGTCTCGGCACTAAGAAGATTAAAGAAAACCGTTGACACACGCGACAGCAGGTCGTAATATCCGTCCTTGTCGTCGTCCACATTGATAATCGTGTTGTCAAATGTAGGCTTGTCAGGGTTGTTTATAGTCTTTTCAATCTGCTCGTCGTCACGGCGTATGCCCTCCATGAAGGCCTCCTCAAAGTCTTCAAGGCGTATTTTCTCAAAGGGCACGGTATCGTGCGGCGTGTTATATTGTTCAAAAAAAGGATTTTTGCGTTGCTCTTCTATTCTCTCTTCATTCATACTTACGTTTTCCTAATTTTTGTTTACAAAGGTAGCAATTTTCTTTATTATGAATAAAAATAGAGAAGAAAAATTTAGCTAATATTTGTTATATGTCGCATTTATTTACCTGTGGTGCAGGCATATAGTGATTAAACGCTCTTACATCAGCATCTTCTCAAAGGCGTGTACGCATATTTCGCCGCGTTTGAGTGATATCAGTCCTTCAGACTGCATGGCATTAAGTTCTCTCGATACATTGAGCCGGCTCTCGCTTATTTCGTATGCGAGCCGTTCCATTTTGATGGTTATAGTTTTTTCTCCTGCAGGTCTGAGACTTCTTGATTCTATAAATCTGATAATCTTATGTCTGATGTCTTTGGGCTTAGGCTTCCACAGCTGTCTGTTGGAGCGCTGCGACTGCGTGCAGATAATGTTCAGAAGGTTAAGCCTGAATATTTCATATTTGTCGGACAGAAGCATTATCTCCTTCTTTCCGATACATATCAGTTCGCAGTTGCTTTTGGCTGTGAATGTTCGTGTAAAGCGTTGAGTAAGTCCGAATATTCTTTCTGGCTGCAGTATGTTTGGTGCCGTCAGCGTTTCGGTTATCGAATAGCTCTTGTCGTCAGCATGACATGTCGTTGTAACAGAGCCTTTTACAAGAAAATACAGTCTGCTGCAGGCATCGCCCTCGTGCACAAAAGTTTTTCCTTTTGTACACGACAGCTGTCTGAATTTTGTCTCGGAAACAATCTGTTCCAAGTCGTTTCTGCTCATGCCCTGAAAGAGCGGAAGCTCCAGCAGGTGTTCTTGTAGCTCGGTTTGCATGTTCCTGTTTTGTAGTTATTCTGCAATTTTCTTTTTTAGTGACGGCGAATACCACACAGCGTTGTTTCCGTTCTTGTCAGAATAGATAAAATATGCCATAAGCTTAGGATGTTTTTCGAGAATCGCCTTAGCCTTGTCTATTCCCATCACCATAAAAGCCGTGGCGTATGCGTCGGCTGTGGCACAGTTGTCTGCAAGCACGGTGGCCGACAGAATGCTGTGCTGCACCGGATAGCCTGTTGCCGGGTCTATTGTGTGTGCATATTTCTTTCCGTCTTTATAGTAGAAATTGCGGTAGTTGCCGCTTGTTGCCATTGCCTTGTTTGTAACGTTGAGAATGGTCTGTATCTCCTGGTTGGTGTTAAGAGAGTCGTCAACAGGCTTTGTTACGCCGATTTTCCACGGCAGGCGTTTCTCGTTAATTCCTCGCGTAACAATTTCTCCGCCGATTTCAACCATGAAGTTCTCAATGCCTTTGCTTCTCAGAAAACTTGCCACGACGTCGCTTCCGTAGCCTTTTGCTATGGCGCTGCAGTCGAGCATTATGCGCTTGTCGCTCTTTTCGATGTGGTTTCCTGTAAGTTTAACTTTCTTGTAGCCAATGATTTGTTTTAGACTGTCAATAGCGGCCTCAGTGGGTTTTGTGTCGTTCTTGAATCCAAAGCCCCATGCATTGACCAACGGCGCCACGGTTATGTCGAATGCGCCTCCTGTATCTTCCGAAATATCTTGTGCCATATTGAACACATCTGCAAACATCTTGTTGACTTCAACATTCTCGTTGCGGTTTATTTTTGATATTATGGAACTTTTGTTGAACGGAGACAACGATGCGTCGACCTTTTTAAGTTCGGCTTCAATTTCCTTTTGCAGGTCTTTGTCGCTTTGATAGGTTATGTTGTATATCGTGCCGAAGATGAATCCGGTGTTGTGCTGATACGGCATTGTGCGCTGTTGGCGTACAATGATCACTGTTCCTACAATCAGAAAAATCAGAAATGTCAGTTGTAGAGCCAGTTTCTTTTTGTTTCTTTCTTTATCCATTGCCGTTATTGCTTAATTTATATGTCTATCGCAACATTAAATGTTCCGCCTATTGTCGAGCTTCCTGCTTTGCCGAATCCGGGTACATACCACGAGTTGCCTAAATCGCCGTCGTTATATGATATTCTGCTTTTGTAGCGTAAGCTCCATCCCAGATGCAGCGGTCCCCATATCTTGGCGTCTACTCCTATAAGTGCCTCTATCCAGTGATAGTTGCATTGCACTCCTTCCGCAGAATATTGTGCGGTGCCGCCCCATACAGGGTCGGTAATGTCTGGGTGTGACAGGTCGTATTTAAACGAAGTGAACGCATATCTCACTCCGGCATACAGTCTGTAAATGTCGTGTTTGTTCTTCAGCAGGTTAAAGTCAACACCGATTTTGGCGTAAGGTGCAGTTGTCTTGTATGATATCTGTGTTACGTCGTTGTCATGGTCGGTTTTGCCGATACCTAGTTCAAGCACCGGAAAATACTTGTCTTTGAGATTAATTCTCAGCGCTGCCTCATATTGTCCGTAGTCGCCGGTAAGCATCTGTATAGGTCCTACGAGGTCAACCGACACGGCAAATCCTCTGAAGAACGACACGCTGTCTTTCTTTTCAACATTCTTTTCCTGTGCGTTTGCCGTCATTGCACACAGCAGCATGATACTAATCGCGATGCTTGAAATATATGAGGAAATGTTTCTTTGATGTGTCATAGTTAACGTCGTGATTGTTTATTACTATCGAGTCGATGGCGTTGTGTGTGCAGCTTACCGATGTTATCTTATGGAAGAATGACGGCGAGCAGTCAACCGACTCAAAGTGTGGCATGTCTTCTTTTTCTACGATAACAGTATCAAGTTTTGTCGTCTTGTATAAAGTGTCTTTTGTTTCAAAAAAGAATATGTCCTGTTTCTGAGCGTAGCTTATGGGCAGCGAAAATTCAGTCGTCTTTACGTTGCGGTTAATCAGCACAGAATCGTTGCCGTCAACGCGGTTAGTGTATATTGTAAGCGTATCTGCCAGTGTGTCTGCTTTGCCGGCAGCGTTCATCAGCTGATATTGTGTATAGACTAAACTATTTAGCGGACAGTCTATCGACGTGCATGCTGCGGTTGTAAGCAACAATGTTAAAAAGCCTATGGGCAGGGCAAGCATTGACAGACCTTTGGTATGTAATGCGCCCATGCGTACTTTTTTCGCAAGTTGTCTTAATACTTTATCTTTTTTTCTTGTCATGACGAGTGCGCTCTTGTTAAAGCCGAATGGCTTTAGCATTTTGTTTCTTTATTATTGTTTCTCACCGCATCTTATTTTCTCTGAAATCTGATAGTCGTTGCGACCTGAAGAGTTGCGGCTGATAAGGTCGCCAAGGAAACCGGCCAGGAACAATTGTGTACCTATCATCATCATTGTCAGTGAAATGTAAAAGTAAGGAGAGTCGGTTACAAGACGCATCTGCTGTCCATTGGCTACGGCCACCAGCTTGTCGATACCGATAATCGCTGCTGCGATAAATCCTATAAAGAATACTATTGTGCCCAAAAAGCCGAACACATGCATTGGCTTGCGGCCGAAACTGCTGAGGAACCATAGTGTAATAAGGTCAAGATAGCCGTTGAAGAATCGGTTGAGGCCGAATTTTGATTTGCCGTATTTGCGTGACTGATGATGAACCACCTTTTCGCCAATCTTGTCAAATCCGGCATTCTTTGCCAAATAAGGTATATAGCGGTGCATCTCGCCGTAAACCTCGATATTCTTCACCACATCTTTGCGGTATGCCTTCAGACCGCAGTTGAAGTCGTGCAGATTCTTTATTCCGCTAATCTTGCGTGCCGTTGCGTTGAACAGCTTTGTCGGTATGGTTTTCGACAGCGGGTCGTATCGCTTTTGCTTATATCCTGAAACAAGGTCGTATCCGTCTTCGGTTATCATTCTGTATAGTTCGGGTATCTCGTCGGGCGAATCCTGAAGGTCGGCATCCATTGTTATCACCACGTCGCCTTCTGCCTCCTTGAATCCGCAGAACAATGCCGGACTCTTGCCGTAGTTGCGGCGGAACTTAATTCCTCTGACGCACTCATGCTCTTTGCTGAGCTGGCTTATCACCTTCCACGAACCGTCGGTTGAGCCGTCGTTGATGAATATAACTTCATAAGAAAACTTGTGTTCTCTCATCACGCGTTCAATCCATGCGTAGAGTTCAGGAAGCGATTCTTCCTCGTTGTATAATGGTATTACGACTGATATGTCCATTTTATGTGTGTTTTAAAATTTTCTTTTATATTTTGATTTTATCAACGCCGCCATTGGCCAGCTTATAACAATTCCAAAGAACAAGTTTGTAGTCAGAAACTGCAAAGCTATGTCTATTGGCCTTAGCGTGGCTATAGTGTCCATGGTTAATTTCATTTCATCAGCCTTTATTCCGTAGAGAGTCATCATTGATTTAAACTCCGGGCTTGAGGTCATTGCCGTATATTGGTTCAGCAGAAATCCGTGATCGATAAACTGGAAGTAAATATATTGTGCGGCGGCCAGCAGAAGTGCTGCGTAAAAATATGTCAGCAGGCTGTATCCGTATGCTCTCCAGTAAGATATCACACCGTCAAGAATATTGTCGCGGAAATTTCTGAGGCGTATAGCCGATACGATTATTGATGCTATGCCGAATATCAGGGCTGCCATATTAAGCAGCGGCATGTAAAACTGTGCGATGAAACATGCAAAGCTTATTATCCACATTACGCCCATTATGGCACCGTCTATGCGTGCAAAAGCTTTTATCTGTTCATATTCCTCTCGTGTTGTCATTATCGGAATTTTATTGATTTTTTGTTCTTGTTACTGTCGGTGTGCGTCTGTATCGGGTGTGTTCGCTTTTAGCCCGGCTTTGTCAGACTTTATCCGAGAGTGTGTAATCGCGTGCAAAATTACTTATTTTTCACCATATAATTATTAGCGGTGCTAGTTTTTTTGTTTTTTTATATGAATGAATCCTTACTCGTGTTTTGTTTCCCGTTCATTTTACGTTGCCGTATTATACGCCGTTCGTGTACATCCGTTTGACATCCATGCAGTAAGTCCTGATATTACTGATTTCAAAAAATAAGTTAAAAAGCAAAGAAACGTACCCTAAAATTGCTCCGTTGTAAAACTTTATTATTACCTTTGCAGCCGCAAAACGGGTAAGTCTTGTACGGCCAGCTCCCTTCGAATCCTCCAGGACGGGAACGTAGCAAAGGTAGTTGGTTGTAGCGGCGCGATACAAGTAGCTTGCCCACCCGCCTCTTTAGCTCAGTTGGCCAGAGCACGTGATTTGTAATCTCGGGGTCGTTGGTTCGAATCCGACAAGAGGCTCAAAAGAATTTGAACGATTAAAGGCAGATACCTGTTAGGGTGTTTGCCTTTTTTATGTCTGGCCTTATGCAGTGTGGCCTTGGCGGCTGCCACCACTTCCTGCACGAACGGGAACAAATGCTTCTCCGACAAGCCCATATCCACTGAACCGATAAGCCTCATGCTGACATTGATGTCTTCACACTTGGTTATAAGTTACTCAAGAACGCCTATAACCACGTCCCATGCATTGGCATCATACCCGACGCAACTTGATGGCATATACAATGATGACAATAAATGAGGTAATCAGAATTAAAAGGGCAATTAAATAGTTAAAACTGCCACCGCAATAAACTTCATAAGTCACAAAAGCAAGAAACATCATGATCAACAATTTCAACCACGCTACCAGTTTTGCTATCAAACTGTAGCCTTTTTGCCTATCTTTAAATTTCTGTGGCCAGTTGCAATAATGTGGATGCTTCTCGAAAAATGTCATAAAAAAATAAATTAAAACACTTATAAGCGGTAGTATCAAAGTGTAAAAAGGGCTTCCATATTCATCTGCAACTCCGTGTATGTTCCAGTGCGTAGGCACGTATTGCCGCGTCATTATGACCACAACACAAAGTCCAATTTGCACAACAACCAACAAGATTGTCAGCAAAGCTGTATTATTCTTCAAAATTGGCATTTTGCAAATTTATCAAAATAGCATTACGTAAAACATCTTCATTATATTTTGAGTATTCCTCAGGAAAATTCTTTTTAATATATTGCATAAGTGAATTTACTGTTTCATTTGTAAATTCATCTGCTACAATATAAGCCATTTCCTTATTTTGTGATTTGATATTCCATACCTCTATTGTATTAAAGGTCATAAGATTTTCCACAAGTGCTCCATTTTTTCTCCTCTTATTTCCGCTTGTTGTCGCTGCGACTTTCCAGGCTAAAGCCGTTACAGCTCCAACAGCATTAGCTACTCCAAAATGTTCTACAACAACAGCCCAAACTACTGCTACGGCACCTACTATTACTGCTACGGCAAAAGCGACCGCACTGGCTTGTGTTTCAAGATTTGTTATTGCTGAATTACGAGTTAATATTTTTTGAATTTCAATTTGTGACTTTGAGATGGAGTCAATATCGTTTATTGATATCTTTTCCATTAATCCGCGTTCTTTTAACAGAGATAAATATTCGCCTATATTTCCTTGTTCTATTGCAGAACAAATATTTTTATCTGCTAATGCAAGAATTATCTTAGTCAATTTTGAATCAACAACAATATGTTTACTATTAAATCCTTTTTCTTCAATATATTGATTAGGATTATTTATGAATTCCTCTGCGATTTCCGGATGATTGACAATATCTGTTGCCAATCTCTGTAGAAAGAAAATGTATTCAGTATCATTTTCTGATATTTTAATCTGAACAGGTATTGCTATTGAATTATTGCTATCTATTTTTCCTGCAATTTGACGATTTATTTCGTCAGCAGGGAAATCCATATAATACCCATTTGTACATGATTCCAAAAGAATCGTACCCGAAAGAAAACCTGAAAATAATTTGATAAAACGTTCTTTCATAAATATCACTGATTTAATATTGAATATTTTAATATGAGATTACTTATGTAATTTTCGTAATCTTTTTTTAGAAAAGTTATATTTTCATTATCCATAAATAAAGTTCTACAGATATCACATATGTGACTTGCACAAAATGAAAACTTTTCATTTTTTCTTTGTTTTATGTATTTAAGAATTTTGGCAGGTCCTTCTATATATAACCAAATTTTCAAAACATCTTTGAACGAAGTTTCATATATCTCTTTTATTGGTTGTTTATTTATATTTCCTAGTCTCAAATATGGATTTTGTTCACTTGTTAAACCACAACACGCAAGGACCTCACCATATGGATTAATGGGTATAAGTTGAAATAAATTTAAACATCTGTCAAATCGATGTGGCATAAAACAACTCTCATAAGTCAGATTTTCTTTATTTCCTTTGAAAGAAATCCACACGCCTTTTTCTATTTTAATTAAGCTTTTTGATACAAATCCAATAAAAACTTTATCTTTCACCAGTCTTTTAAGAGTGTGCTCTGATGAGTTATCATGTGTTTCAATATTGATAATTGGAACAAGCCCTAATCTTGCAGATGCAACAGACGCATTCCTCACATTTCTTAAAGGAACACTTTTTTGGTGTTCATCACCTGTACTAAAATTAATTTCTTTTAACCCACAATCAACTAATCTTTTTACTATATCCATAGCAATTTTATATGAAGTGGCCCAAAATGCATTTGTTACAATTCTCGTGGATAATCCTATCTTAGTAGCATAAAAAATTATTTTCTCTACATTTTTTCTATAAATCATGCATTCACCTCCTGTTATTACCAAAACCTTTAAACTATCATGATATTGTTTCATGCATAAATCTACGTATTTTTTCATCTCTTCATAGGTCATAGCCTTATTTAAGCTTGGATTACAACCAAAGCAACAATTTGCACATTTAGCTGTACATTTAAAAGTAGATATCAGGGTTATTGTTGTAGGTTTTAATATTTTAAAAAATTGCATAGGTCATATTTTTTTACAAATATGCAATTTTTTTTCCAAATACAATATTAGAAAATGTGAAATAATGTTATTTGCCTCGTAATTTATATGATTCATTCAGTATTTTATCTATTTCACTTGAAATTAATTCAAACTATCAGTATTCATCGAAGTACACAATGAAAACTTTAACATAATCAATGTAAATCCAACTAAACAACCATTAAGTTGTGGTTATCATAAAAGATACCCAACTTCATATTATTTTGTCAAGCAAATATAGACTGCCGCTTCCGCATTTCGTTTGTAAAGCCATGACGCGGATTTTGTATCTTTATGATAGTTGGTCTGTGTCATTGTTTTTGGATAAAATAGAAAATCAGAATCACTAAAATCCGCTTTACAGATAAAGAATGTTTACGTTATGAAGTAAAAGTTGTGCTTTCATGCTGTAAAAGCAATGCTTTTGCATGGTCGTTTCAGGCATATTGCAGCTAAATATAAGGCTGTTTTGCTGCCAAAAACAGTGGTTTTGGCTTGTTTTTACGCTGAAATAACTGCACAAAATCTGTGAGGCGTGCGTAACGTCTTGTGATATAGCTGCTTACGCTTGCACACGATATCGTGCTGTTTTCACGGCCGGATGATTTTTATTTCAGAATATCGCGGCTGTGGAACGTCATCTGAAATCAGAAAGAAAGCATTTTGCGTAATCCGCTTTCAGTATGTTGGCAGCCGTTGCGCCCTTTGCCGTCCGGCTTTATTTCATGTCTGTCAATATATTGCTGCGGGGCCGATGGCCATAATTTACCATGCCGTATGTTTGTGAAGTATGCTTATTTTCAGTATCTTTGCATCTGGAATATGAAAATGAACAGAAACCATATCTTGCAGCTTGTTACCGAAGGCGAGCATGTGCATCAGGACTTTAAGTTTGCCATAACAGACGCATGCAAGATAGCACGCAGTCTTTCTGCCTTTTCAAACACCGAGGGAGGGCGGCTGCTTGTGGGCGTTAAGGATAACGGCAAGATCGCCGGCATACGTTCGGCCGAGGAGATATACATGATAGAAGTTGCCGCAACGCGATACTGCAGGCCGTCGGTTACTCTCGACAGTCAGATATATAAGGTCGACGGCAAGGATGTGCTTGAAGTCAGCGTTGCCGAAAGTCAGCATAAGCCCGTATACGCCGTTGACGAGGACAAGAAACCTAAGGCATACATTCGCATTAAGGACGAAACGATACTTGCCAGTCCGGTGCATCTCGATATTTGGCGGCATGACCATAAGGATGTGATGATAAGATGTAACGAACGGGAGCAGTGCATCTTGCGCCTTTTGGAGAAGTATGGCGAGATTACGCTTAACCGGTGTGTAAGACTGTCGCATATTCCCCGCCGTCAGGTAATCAGCCTTTTGGCCGACTTTATCCGTTTCGACCTGGTGGAGACTGTTTTCAGAGAGCATATATTTTATTTTAAACTTAAACAAAACCAATAAGCGTCATGGAACTATTCACACAGATGATTAACGAGACCAACGACATTCTCTGGACTTACATACTTGTAGTAATGCTGCTGGGCTGTGCCGTATGGTTCAGCATCAAGACTAAGTTTGTGCAGTTTCGCATGATAGGAGAGATGATACGTCTGCTGGGCGACTCTACGGCAAAGATAAACGGACACGAGAAGCACATCTCTTCTTTTCAGGCTTTCACCGTGTCGCTGGCAAGCCGCGTCGGCACGGGCAACCTTGCCGGAGTGGCAACGGCCATAACCGTGGGCGGTCCGGGCGCAGTGTTCTGGATGTGGATTATAGCTTTGCTTGGTTCGAGCAGCGCATTTGTCGAGTCGTCATTGGCGCAGTTGTTCAAGATAAAGGGCAAACACTCGTATATCGGCGGACCGGCTTACTATATGGAGAAAGGACTTAAAAAGCGCTGGATGGGCATTCTCTTTGCGGTGCTTATCACCATAACGTTCGGCTTTGCGTTTAATTCGGTGCAGAGCAACACCATGAGCGCCGCTTTGCAGAGCGCGTTTGCCGTTGACCCTGTGCTTTCGGGCGCCGTAATATCGGTGCTTACGCTGTTTATCATCTTCGGAGGCATCCATCGCATCGCGGCGTTCAGCAGCGTCATAGTGCCCATAATGGCCGTTGGCTACATCCTGCTGGCACTGTTTGTCGTGCTGACCAACATTGGCCGCATACCCGATGTCGTATCTCTCATTGTAGGCAACGCCTTCGGCTGGCATCAGGCTTTGGGCGGTGGAATGGGCGCGGCACTTATGCAGGGCATAAAGCGCGGACTGTTCAGCAATGAGGCGGGCATGGGCTCGGCTCCTAACGCTGCCGCCACAGCCCACGTAACCCATCCCGCCAAGCAGGGCTTCATACAGGCGTTGGGCGTGTTCACCGACACATTGCTCATCTGTTCGTGCACGGCTTTCATCATTCTGTTCAGCAAAGACAGCGTAGACAGCAGTCTCGACGGCATACAGCTCACTCAGGCTGCACTCACCAACGAGGTGGGCGGCATAGGCACTGTCTATGTTGCCATAGCCACTTTGTTCTTCGCCTACAGCAGCATTCTCGGCAACTATTATTACGGCGAGGCCAACATACGTTTCTTCACGTCGCGCCAGTGGCCCGTGTTTGTCTATCGTCTTCTGGTTGTCGGCATGGTCATGTTCGGCTCTTTGGCAAGTCTTAATCTTGTGTGGAGCCTTGCCGACGTAACTATGGCCCTGATGGCTCTCTGCAATCTCGTGGCAATATTGCTTTTGGGCAAATATGCTTTCAGGCTGCTCGACGACTATCTTGATCAGAAGAGAAGGGGCATAAAGAGTCCTGTCTTCCGTAAGGAAAGCATGAAGGACATCGAGCAGGACCTTGAATGCTGGTAAGCTGAAAAGCATTAATATTGCATTTCTGTGGCTGAAAAATGCCGCTTTGCAGGCGTCTGCAGCACAAAATGGCATAAATTATGCGCTTTTGCATGAAATAAATTTATCAAAGATTTGCAGAATTAAAAAACAGACATTACCTTTGCAGCCGCAAACACGGGGATAGCTCAGTTGGTAGAGCATCGGTCTCCAAAACCGAGTGTCGGGAGTTCGAGCCTCTCTTCCCGTGCAACAACATAGAGCCGCAGCCAATAAGGTTGCGGCTTTTGTTTTCTTGATGGTTGTTATTGCGCCATGCCAGGTTTGGATTAAACAGGCAAAATCGTTATATTTGCATCGCCATAAACATTATCTCTGAAGATATGAACATAGAACAGTTTCGCGATTTTGCCTTACAGTGAAGGGTGTTGAAGAATGTTTCCCTTTCGGCAGCGACGTGCTTGTGTATAAAATTATGGGCAAGATGTTCACATATTGCGGTCTGGAACCCAAAGACGGCTGCTTTATCGCCAACATGAAGTGCAGCACGGAGCACTCGGCTGAACTCATGGAGCGATATGACGGCATATTCTTCGGTCGCCACTCTGACAGAAAATATTGGATAACGGTGGCTCTCGATAGCGATGTGCCCGACAGTCTTATCTGCGAACTTATACTTCATTCGGTTGAAGAGGTGGTGAAGAAGATGCCTAAAAAGATGCAGCGCGAATATGAGTCACTGACAGAATAATGGCTTTATTGGACGCTTGTGGCGTGAGTGTGCGGTGGATGGTGCTTATCGTCTGACTCTCGCCGGATAAATTATTTTATGTCGAATTAAATAAAATATCAGATATGCAGATTCTTATTGGATGCGCGAAGGATATGCGCGGAAGTGATGACGGCAATTATGGCATTATGACCGAGCCGCGTTTTGCCGGCGAGGCTATGCACAACGCATTGCAGATGGCGGGATATGATGAGGCCGAACTGGCTGACATGCTTCACTGCAACGCAGACATTGCGCGGCAGAACCGGCTGAGGTATATGCACTTTGCGGGCGAAGGACCGAGGCTTCAGGCTGTTTTGGCATATACGGGCGTGGTTTATAAGTATCTCGATGCGCCGGGCTTTACGCCCGAAGTTCAGACTTATGCACAGGAGCATCTGTGGATAACTTCGTTCTTGTATGGCCTTTTGCGCCCAGCCGACATGATAAAGCCTTACAGACTTGAAGGCAACGTGGTGCTGCCGGATAACGGTGTGAGTATGTTCGACTATTGGAAACCGCTGCTCACCGATGTGCTTATCGATTCGGTTAAGGCTTCCGGCGGACTGCTTGTAGACCTTGCGAGCAGCGAAATGAGGCGACTGTTCAACTGGCGCAAGGTGGCGCGCGAGGTTGATGTTGTTCGCCCGGAATTCTATGTCAGCAAGGGCGGACGGCTGAAGACTATTGTCATTTACGCCAAGATGTGCCGCGGAGCCATGACGCGCTATCTGCTTCAAAATTGCATTGAGAATGCCGACAAGCTGAAGTCGTTCGATTTTGAAGGATTCTCTTATAGCGATGTCGACAGCAAACCCGGTTTCCCTGCGTTTGTCGCAAACCTATAAAGCGGCTGAAGGCATAGGTATAACGCCTTAATAAACCACGATGCGGCTTGTTGACCCATTGTGATTGTGCTTTTTGGTAGTTGAGTATCCGTGCCGGAATTGTGATATTGTTTATCTCTGTTTTTATATTTTCGGTAAGCGATAATAAACAAAAATGACTGCTGAGCAATGTTATAATTTGCTCAGCAGTCATTTTTATATTGTGAAGATTATTTTCGGTCTGTTTATTCAAGGTCAACCACCGTTATTCCGGCACCGCCAAACTGCACGTGTTCATCGCGGTAAGAAACAACGTTTGGCACTGTTGACAGATACTGACGGATAAGCTGGCGCAGTATGCCCGAGCCTGTGCCGTGCAGAATGCGCACGCGGCTCATGCCCACAAGTATGGCATCGTCGATAAAATATGTAACGGCGTTTATGGCTTCGTCGCCTCTCATTCCGCGCACGTCTATGTCTTGTTTGAAGTTCAGCTTGCGGTTGTCTATCGTCTCGCGCGTCTGTCGTCCCACTGACGCGTATGTCTTAGGCTCCTCCTTCTTGGGCATTTCGGCACGCTCTAGGCGGTCGGCGCGCATCTTGGTGCGCATGTCGCCGAATATCACTGTGGCCATCTTGCCGTCGGTGCTTTCTATCCGTCCTACAGATGTAAGGCCCTTTATGCGCACTGTCTCGCCGGCTTCCAGCGGTGCGTCTTTCTCTTTCTTCTTCAACGCGGCCTCTTTCAGTGCGGCAGCTGCGTCTTTGTTCTTCTCGGCCTTCTCTTTCTTGCGCTTCTCCTTTCTCTCCTTGCGCTCCTGTATCTGTTTAATCTTTCGGGCTATCATCTCGTCGTTGGCAGTAGTGTCAACCTCGTTGATTTCCTGCTTAAACGCATTCAGTTCTTCCCTTATGCGCTTGGTCTCCGCCTTTTCGGCCTGACTTTCGCGTATCTCCCTTATGGCGTTCTCAATCTTCTTGTTGCTCTCGCGCAGCAGTTCTTCGGCCTGTTCTTTCGCCTTGCGTATCACGTCCTTTCGGCTCTGCTCCAGTTCCTTCACCTCGCTTTCATATTTAGCAATGGTCTGCTCCATTGTCTTTTCGCGCTGGTGAATGTTCTGTCGCTTGTTTTCCCAGTAGCGTTTGTCGCGCACAATGTCCTGCAGATACTTGTCGCTCTGTATGTAGTCGCTTCCAACTATGTCGCTCGCGTCTTTTATCACCTCTTCGGGCAGTCCTATCTTGCGCGCTATCTCTATGGCAAACGAGCTTCCGGGGTTGCCTATCGAGAGTTGGAACAGCGCTTTCATCTGCTGGCGGTCGTATAGCATGGCTCCGTTTACCACTCCTTCGTGGTCTTCGGCAAAGTGCTTCAGGTTCTGATAGTGGGTGGTTATTATTCCGTAGGCCTGTTTGTTGCAGAACTGCTTCAGCACGGCTTCGGCTATGGCACCGCCAATCTGCGGCTCAGTACCCGTACCAAACTCGTCGATGAGCAGCAGCGTGCTGTTGTCTGAATACTTCATCATGTACTTCATGTTCATGAGGTGGCTCGAGTATGTACTCAGGTCGTTCTCTATGCTCTGCTCGTCGCCTATGTCAATAAGAATGTTCTTGAACACTCCTGTGTGCGAACGGTCGCCTACGGGGATGGACAGTCCGCACTGAAGCATGTATTGCAGCAGTCCGGCCGTCTTCAGGCAAACCGACTTTCCGCCGGCGTTAGGGCCTGATATTATCAGTATGCGCTTGTCTTTGGTCAGCATTATGTCGAGCGGCACAACCTTCTTGTCCTGCTTTTCTAACGACAGCTGCAGCAGCGGGTGGCGGGCCTGAATCCAGTCTATGTGGGGCTTCTTCCCGACTTCCGGCTCAATGCCTTTTATCAGCTGTGCCAGTTCGGCTTTGGCGCGTATCATGTCTATTGTTGCCAAAAACTTATACGACTCCAATATTGGCTTTACGTGCGGACGTACAAGTTTTGAGAAATCGGTCAGTATGCGTATTATCTCGCGTCGCTCCTCGGCTTCAAGCTCTCTCACCTTGTTGTTGGCCTCTACCACCTCGGTAGGCTCAATAAACACGGTCTTGCCCGATGCCGACTCGTCGTGTACTATACCTCTTATTTTGCGCTTCAGTCCCTGCGTTACAGGTATCACCAGTCGGCCGTCGCGTATGGCAGGTGTAACGTCCTTGTCAACCAGTCCTTCGCTCTGTGCCGAGCGCAGTATGCTGTATAGCGTGCGCGATATGCTGCCTTCGGTGCGCGACAGTTCGCGCCTTATGTTCTGCAGTTCAACCGATGCGCTGTCTTTCACCTTTCCAAACTTATCGAGTATCTGGTCGATACGCTGTATCAGTTGCGGAAATGTTATTATGTCTGCCGTCAGGCGGTGCAGCGCGGGGTAGGGGTATGTCCTTTCTTCCTCGTCGTCGTTGCCGTCTGTGCGGTTAAGATAGTTGACGATGTTGCATATCGTTTCGAGCGAGCGCCTAAGGTCAAACAGTTCGCCCTCGTCGAGATGAGTGCCTTCAAGTCGCAGGCGTGCCACCGACTCGCGCACGTCGAAGAAATATTGCATCGGAAAGTCGTCGGCTTCTTCTTGCAGCCGTCTGAACTCTTTCACCTGTTGCAGCCATTCGTTTATCACTTCTGCGTCGCTCGAGAATGTCATGTTGTCTATTCTCTCCTTGCCGAGTGTACTGAGGCAGCGCTCGCGCAGAAGCGTGCGGATTTCATCGAATCCTATCTTACTTTCAAACGTCTTTGGATAAATCATGCTGCAAAGGTAGTGCAACCCTGCTGAAATGCCAAATAAAATCATCACATCTTTATATCGTGCGCATGTATGACGCATTGATTTTCGCCGTGTCGCAGCGTCAGAGTTGCCAAACTTCTGGCTTAAAGCATGCCTGTTTTACGTCTTCTAAAGATGCCATTTTGCAGTGTGATATGTGCCCTTTTGCATCCTAAAAGGCATCCTTTTACGTTCTAAAAGCTATCCTTTTGCCTTCTAAAAGGTGCCCTTTTGCAATATGATATGTGTCTTTTTGTTTTCTAAGATACATCCTTTTGTTTGTTGAGAGATATTCTTTCTGTAATAAGTTGGTGTTTTCTTATATTTCTAATTTGTTGTTCCTTTTACTCCAAAGACATATCCTTTTATTGCTCTTTTTCATGTTTTCTTCATTAAAAGTATATAGTTTTATTGTCGATGACGCATTTTCCTGATTTCGTTTGATATGTTTTTTTGTTTGTTCCTATAAAAAGTTGACTTCTGGTAATCCTATTACTGATATTGGTTGACTTGAATACTAAAAAAGTTTTTAACAAAAACTTTTATTGTTTTTTGTCTTGTATATACATTCCTGATTTCGGTTGACTTTAAATTCTAAATTTTGTTGATTTCAAACAGTTTTTTCCTTATTAATTGCTGATTTTCTTACTCCAAAACATTTATTTTTTCATCATTATGTTGACTCCGGCCGTATATTATTTTCTACTTTTACTCAACTTAAATCATAAATATTATGCCACAAATCTTCCTTAAATCGCCGTAAAAACAGCTCAAAAACAAGAAAAACACACTTTTTTTGAAAAAAGTCGTCAAAAAATTTGGAGATTACATGAAAACCCCTTACCTTTGCACTCGCTTTAGAACACAAAGCTTGTCAATCCAAAGGCAATGGAGAGATGGTAGAGTGGTCGATTACAACGGTCTTGAAAACCGTCGTGCTGAGAGGCACCGGGGGTTCGAATCCCTCTCTCTCCGCCACTTGCAAAGATGCGAATCACATTTGTGGTTCGCATCTTTTGTTTTTATTAAACGAATATTCTTATATATTAACTACTAAATAATTCTAAGAATTGTCTTATAATGCGAATCATATCGTTCTTTATTAGTATCTTTGTGTCTTAAAGAAATGCAATTATTAAGAGATGGCAAAACCTTTCATAAAATGGGCTGGCGGTAAAAGCCAATTGCTCCAACAAATAGAGACATATTTACCTGCGGGATTTGATGATATGCAAGATATGACATACATTGAACCTTTTGTAGGAGGTGGCGCAATGCTATTTCATATGCTTAGTACTCATAAAAACATTTCACGTGCCATTATCAATGATATAAGTTTGAATTTGATTATTTCATACCGTACTATACAAGCTCAGCCTGAGCTATTAATAGAGCGATTGTTTGAGATTCAAGAAGAATACAGAAAATTTGATAATGACCACAGGCAAGAATATTTTTATAAAATGCGTGATTCGTTTAATGGGGAATATACAAATGATATAGAGAATACGGCGATGTTCATTTTTTTGAATCGTACATGTTTCAACGGGTTGTATAGAGAAAATTCTAAAGGTAAATTTAATGTTCCTTTTGGTAGATATGCCAATCCGACTATATGTGATGCGGAAACTATACGTTCGGATAGCGAACTTCTACAACAGGTTGAAATTTTGCATGGTGATTATACTCAGGTAGAAAATTATATTGATGGATCAAATACATTTATTTATTTTGATCCGCCTTATCGTCCATTAAATGCCACATCTAGTTTTAACTCATACGTGAAAGAGCCTTTTAATGATGAAGAGCAACGCAGGTTGGAAAAATTTTTTGCTCGAATGTCTGATGAAGGATGTTTATTGATGTTGAGTAATAGTGATTGTAGCGCAAAAAATCCTGAGGATAGATTCTTTGAGGATTTGTATTCTAATTTTTTTATAGAACGTGTTTGGGCTAAGCGAGGTATTAACGCAAATGCAAGTAAACGTGGAAAATTAACAGAGTTGTTAATACATAATTATGAAATTGTTACCGGTAAAAATGCTGATATTTTAGTTCCGGCCAATAATATTGTTGAATCTATAGCTATATAAAATGATTGCACACACAAAACAAGACTTTGAGACATTTATGTCTCAATTATTAGAAACTAATACCAATTTGGCATTTTACACTGATTTTAGAAAGTGTAGTGCTAATGTAAATTCTATAGCAATAAAACTTAATACATTAAATTATCTAATTGGTCGAACGGATATAGAACAGGCAATACGTGACCTTTGGGATAATGATCCAAACGTATTTTCTGTACTTGATATTTTGATAGCTGTAAGAACAAATGACAAGAAGATGGTTCTTAATAATGATGGTAAATCCCAATATATATCAAAATACTTTGAAACGGTTGATGGCGTTATTACTTTTATAAAGCAAACAGGATTAGAAGAAATATTTTTAAATAGGCAGATAAAGAATTTGGTAGATTATGTGTTCGGTGTTGAGGTCGGACTTGACACTAATGCTCGTAAAAATCGAAGTGGTCATGTGATGGAGGAACTTATTGCAAATAAGTTTACAAAGTCTGGTATAAAGTTTCGTCAGGAAGTATATTCAATAGAATATCCCTCTATAGATAATGTGTTAGGCCAAGATAAAAAACGTTTTGATTTTGTTGTTGAAACAGAAAATAAAACATATCTTATTGAAGTAAACTTTTATAGCGGTGGCGGTTCTAAACTTAATGAAGTAGCAAGAGCATATTCAGAGTTGGCACCAAAGATAAATTCTGTTGATGGCTTTGAATTTGTCTGGATTACAGATGGAAAAGGTTGGCATTCGGCTAGCAATAAATTGGAAGAAGCTTTTTATGCTATTCCCAGTATTTACAACCTCACGACTATAAAAGATTTTATTGCTACTTTAAAATAATTAGCCGTAGCATGAAAAATAATTTTATTCAATAAATAGAATAATGTTTTTGCTACGTGTTGATTAGACTAGAAAAATAAACTGATTTTTGGTAATTTTTAAGTAAGTCAAACAGAGTAGTGAAGATATGAAAAGCTCATGTTAAATATGTTCGTTTATGAAGATATTTTCATATTATAAATCACCAAATCATGATTTTACTCTTCTTCATGGTGATACGTTAAAGTTGCTTCCTGAGTTTAACTTCAAGTTTGATATGATATTTGCAGATCCGCCTTATTTTCTTTCAAATGGAGGAATAAGCATGCAGAGCGGTAAGGTGGTTTGTGTGGATAAAGGGGATTGGGATAAAAGTAAATCACCTGAAGAGGTTATGGAGTTTAATCGTCAATGGATTTCTCTTTGCAGGGAGAAGCTTTCTGAAGATGGAACTATTTGGATTAGTGGAACATATCATAATATTTTTTCTGTGGCTACTTGTTTAACTGACCTTGGATTTAAGATATTGAATGTCATAACATGGCAAAAGAGTAATCCACCACGTAATATTTCATGCAGATATTTTACTTTTTCTACAGAATTTATCATTTGGGCAAGGAAAAATCCTAAAGTTCCACATTATTTTAACTATAAACTTATGCGGCATATAAATGGTGATACGCAAATGACTGATGTATGGAAAATGCCGGCAATTGCACGCTGGGAAAAGTCTTGTGGCAAACATCCTACTCAGAAACCTTTAGGTTTACTTTCTCGTATAATACTTGCAAGTACGAAACCCGGTGCTTGGATTCTTGATCCTTTTGCTGGTAGTAGCACTACTGGTATAGCTGCAAATCTTATAGGTAGACGTTTTTTGGGAATTGAGAAGGAAGAGGAATTTGTTGAAATGAGTAAAAAGCGTCGTATGGAAATTGAAAATATCAATGTATTTGATTTATATAGAAGTAAAATTAAAGATATTGATGCTTCTACGGATATGTTTGGACAGATGGCTCACGAAGATGATTTGTTTAATGACTTACCGTTTTAATTGAAATTTGCGTCTTTTCTTTCATTATTTTGAAACAATAGTTATGTAATCTCAAAAATTCATTTTCTTGCATTTTTTTGCCTTTCACTTATCAAATTTCGCATTAAACTTATAACTTTGGGGAGAGTTAATGTTTGATGCTTATGATACAGAAATTCTTGCAGAGATACAGAGAGGCGTTTGGTGATGGCGTATCGTTGCCTGTGGCCTTTGGATATAGCGACACGCCTGTTGAGGAGATAAGGAAGATACCGCGCTGCATGATAGGGGCGATACGCAAGGTGTGCGACGGTCAGGCGCTGACGTTGAGCGTTGACAATGTTCTGTGTGGCGGCGGAAGTCTGTATACACGGTTTGCACCGATGCAAGAACGCATACCGCGCTTTGTGTCGGAACAGGAACACTATAAGCAGACGCCCGAACAGGTTAAGGAATATGTGAACCGGCTTGGTATCAGTCTGACAGAAAAGCCGTATCTCAATTTTGTGCGTATGGATAAGCTCGCTTCTTTAGATGACTCAGAAGGCATACTGTTCTTTGCTACGCCCGATGTGCTTTCAGGCTTGTGCAGCTGGGCTTTCTACGACAATGATGCCGACGATGCCGTATGTACACGCTTTGCTTCAGGTTGCTGCAGCATAGTCACATTTGCCGTAAACGAGAACAGAAAACAGGGGCGCAGTTGCTTTATCGGAATGTTGGACCCGTCAGCCCGTCCACTTGTTCCTGCCAACGAACTGACATTTGTTATTCCGATGCACCGCTTTAATGAAATGATGCTGACGATGGAGCAGTCGGCGCTATTCCAGAAAGCATATTCGATAGTAAGAAAACGTATTAACGAGGAGATTGGGAAATGAGACAAGAACTTATACACACCTGTCCGGAACTTGTCGACTATATCAACGAGATAGGTTTTCTGCCTTTGCTCCGCATGGGCATTGACGGCTGGTCAGCAGAAGATGCGGTGGACGAAGAATGTCAGTACACACGCCTGCCTGACGGCGGATGGGAATGGCCTTTGTGGGAATGGAAAGGCTCTGTGCTGCGTGAGAGCCGTTGCGCCTACGGCAAGTTCTTCAAGCGTAAAGCCGCATTCGTAAGCAGTGAGTGGTGGCCTGACTTCTGCAATTATCGCCGCAGTCTTTATCCTTATCCCGAAGAGGGTAGCGTAGAGGAGGCCATTCTCGCCACGCTGAAAAGCGAAGGGAGCCTTATCACACGCGAACTGCGCGCTGCATGCGGATTTACCGGGCCTAAGATGCGCAGCCGTTTCGATGCATACTTGACACGACTGGAAATGGGCTGCTATATTGTAACCGAAGACTTTATCTATCCGCGCGACAGTCATGGGCATGAATACGGCTGGGGATGGTCGCTGCTGACAACGCCTGAAAGTCTGTTTGGACGAGAAACATGTAGCCCTGACCGCACGCCACAAGAATCATACGATAGACTGCTTGAACATTTCAGAAAAATTTTGCCTGATTTAACAGAAAAGACTTATAATAAATTGCTGGGATAAAAAGTAACAGAACAGAATGAAGATTTAATACACATGTTCATTCTGTTCTGTTTGTATAAAAGTTTTGTCTTTAGTTGTTACATTGTTTTATTATTTATCAACAACTATTTTCGTCGCAATTATGAATTGCAGACATCAATTATTTCATCCTCAGTAGTGAGGTTAAAGTCGCCTGGAATACTGTTTTTTATTGCAGAGGCTGTCAATGCAAAATTGATGTCCTTTTGGTTGTCAGTGCCGAAGTGGAGCATGGCGTGAATATATGCGGCAATGAAAGCGTCGCCAACGCCCATCGGATCGATCACGTTGTCGATGTTGTATATACGGGCAATATAAACTTTGCCGTCAGAGTAAAGAACGCCGGAAAGAATATGATGATTGGCCGAAAGAGTATTGCGCAGAGCAAGAATCATCTTGCGGCACTTAGGAAACATCTCTTTCACTTTATCGAAAAACTCCTTATACTTTTGAACATCAAAAGTGAAATCGGTCGATGTGGCTGTAAATTTAGGTGGAGTGACGCCTGTAAGCAGTTGCCATTCGCCTTCTGTGCCGAATAATATGTCGCATTTCTTTGCCAGTGGAAGCAGAATGTCGTGTGCGCTTTTGCCGTATTTCCAAAGATTTTTACGATAGTTGATGTCACACGATATAATCATTCCTCGTTTTTCAGCTTCGCTCACGGCTTCGGCCGTTACGTCTGCAGCGCCTTGTGACAGGGCGCAACTTATGCCCGACCAGTGGAATACGGATGTGTCGTTGAACACATTCGCCCAGTTAATCATGCCGCATTGTATGGTTGTCATTGATGAGTCGGCGCGGTCGTATACTATGCTTGAGCCACGCATGGCTGCTGCATCTTCGTAAAAATAACTGCCTAGGCGAATGCCGCCATGAACAATGAAGTGGGTGCCTACGTTATATTTTCTTAATTCGTTACGGCAAGCCTCGCCAAGTTTGTTGTCGGGCAGTCGTGTAACATATTCAACGTTGTTACCAAGCATTGCAAGTGATACGGCAACATTGGCCTCGCTTCCTCCGAAATATCCGTTCCACGTGCTGCCTTGTATTATGCGCAGCTTTTCAGGACGAGTAAGGCGCAGCATTATTTCTCCAAACGTAACGATTCTTTGTTCCATGGCATGTATTGTTTGTTTTTATCCGTTCATTAAGGCAAATACCGGTGTCTTTATATAATTTGCCTTAAAAGCAGATAGTTATTTCGTGGTGTAAAGATAGTTATTTTTGTTTGTCAAATCAATGCTTTGATGTGAAAATAATGTGAACGTTTGAAATATTTATGACAATGGAGTGCTTATTGATGCTTATTTTAAATAATATCGGATAAGACTAGGATGGTATTACAGAAATAGAAAATATCCAAAGACAGATTAAGCATGCTTCTGAATTTATTTAAGGAAACAACTTTGTCTGTCTTCGGATAACATGTGTAGAATGATAATTTTTGTCAGACAATGTCAGGCCGTATGCTGACGGCACTGACATTGTTGTCGGGTTATGCAAATTATATGAAGAGATTTACTCCTGATTCTTCAGCCTTCTGCATGTATGATGCCACTCCGCCCACAGTGACGCCGTCGAGCAGTTCTTCTTTCTTTATGCCCATCATGTCCATCGTCATTTGGCATGCAATAAATTCAACACCATTGGCCATGGCCTGCTGTATGAGCGATTCGAGCGAGTCGATGTTCTTTTTCTTCATAATGCCGCGTATCATTTTGCTGCCCATGCCCATCATGTTCATCTTAGAAAGTGACAGACTATCGCTGCTCTTGGGGAGCATTCGTGCAAACATCTTCTCGGTGAAAGTTTTCTTTACTGCCGGGCCATGTTTCTTCTTGATGACGTTAAGGCCCCAGAATGTGAAGAAAATAGAAACCTTTCCGCCTGTTGCAGCCGCACCATTGGCAAGAATGAATGTGGCGATAGCGCGGTCGAGATTGTCGCTGAAGCAGATTAGCGTCTTGTTCTTTTCAGTAGGAACGCACGTTGTTTGAGGACTCGCTGCTGTTTGCTGTTTCTTGATGATTATGGTGTGACAGCCATTTTGACATGTTTCCGACAGAAATGCGTTTCCTGTAGACTTGCACCATGCCTTGGCGTCAGACGGAAAACTTGGATCTGTGGCTTTTACTTCTATTGTCTCGCCAGGCTGCATTTTGTCTATAGCCTGTTTCAGTTTCATAATTGGTCCTGGGCACTGCAGTCCGCACGCGTCAACGCTAAGTGTTGTTTGGGGAGCGTTGCATGATGTATTTGAAGTGTCTTCGCATGAACACGAAGATTTGTCGTTGCATTCGGTTTCGGTATTGCAAGTCAAGTCTTGTGTAGCAAGTTGATAAGTCTTGTAACCGCCAGAAAGGTTGCGCACATCGTATCCGTTAGCCATGAGAATGCGTGCGGCGATATATCCTCTAAGTCCTACTGCGCAGAATACTACTACAGGCTTGTTCTTGTCTATTTCATTTAAGCGTTCACGGATGTCGTCAACAGGAATGTTTACAGCTCCGCTGATAGTGCCAAGCTCGAATTCTGCTGGAGTACGTGTATCAATAATCTGAACCTTGCTGCGGTCGAGACTATCTATCTCGCGCCAATATATAACAGGCATTTTGCCTGATATGATGTTTGCGGCAGTGTATCCGGCAATGGCTATAGGGTCTTTGGCTGATGAGAATGGCGGTGCATAAGCCTGCTCAAGACTTATAAGGTCGTAGATTGTGCCCTTGTGCTTGATGATGATAGCCAACTGGTCGATGCGTTTGTCTACACCTTCATGACCTACGCACTGAGCTCCATAAAGAGTGCCGTCTTCAGGATTGAAAGTGATTTTGGTGGTGATAAAGAATGCTCCGGGATAATATCCTGCGTGCGACATGCTTATTGTAGTGCTGCTCTGATATTTTATGCCTAGTTGCTTTAGGCGCTTTGCCGGCAGACCTGTTGAGGCTACAACTACATCAAAAACTTTTGCGATCGATGTGCCTATTGCTCCTTCGTATTCGGTAATGTTACCAAACACCATGTTGTCTGCTACGATACGTCCCTGTCGGTTTGCTGGTCCTGCAAGATAGTTGAGCCACGGCTCACCGTATTCGGGATGTGGAAATTCTATTGCATCGCCTACAGCATATACATCCTTTGCTGATGTCTGTAGAAATTTGTCAACCTTGATGCCACGTGCGCCGAGTTCAATACCTGCATTTTTTGCAAGTGCTGTGTTAGGACTTACGCCTATTGAGAGCAGTACGAGGTCGGTTACAATACTTTCACCTGACTTGAAGAATACACGTATGCGGCCGTTGTCTTTCTCAAAACGCTCAACGGCAGTATTGAGATGCAATGCGACGCCTTGATTGAGGAGCTCGCGGTGAACGTGAGATGCAATACTGAAGTCGACAGGCGCCATCACTTGGGGAGCCATCTCGACAATAGATACCTTTGATCCTGCATGAACAAGGTTTTCAGCCATTTCGAGTCCGATAAATCCTCCGCCTACTACAACAGCACTCTTTACGCAATGCTGTGTCAGGTAGTCCTTGATGCGGAAAGTATCCTCTACGGTGCGCAGTGTGAATATGCCTTCTGTGTCAATACCAGGGAACGGAGGTCTTACCGGTGACGAACCCGGTGAAAGCAACAGGCGGTCGTAGTGTTCATCAATTACAGATCCGTCTTTACGGCGTAGCGTTACGGTTTTGGCTTTAGTGTCAATGCTTATGGCTTCAGTGTTAATACGCACGTCGATGTTGAAACGGCGTCCGAACGACTCCGGAGTTTGTACGAATAGTTTTTCTTTGTCGGCTATTACACCGCCAATATAGTAGGGGAGTCCACAGTTGGCGTAAGAAATGTGCGGACCTTTTTCAACCAATATTATTTCAGCCTTTTCGTCGGCCCTGCGAATTCTCGCGGCAGCGGTGGCTCCACCGGCAACTCCGCCAATGATGATGTGTTTCATGTTCGTATTTTTGTTTTTATTATTTTCGTTATTGTTCTGTTTCTTCATTCATACTTTCTGCTATCTGTTTCAATTCCTCGGGTAAGGAGAATTGTGAGCAATGAATTGCGTCGATTAGCTCGCGTCCTTTTTTTGTGAGATGAAAACTCATGCAGCGACTGTCTTGCTGGCATACATTGCGCCTGATTAGCGTTTTTTTCTCGAGGGATGCAATGACCTTGGATGCATTTGAACGCGATAGCTGAAGTTCATCGGCAATCTCGCCAGACAGAAGTTTGGCTTTTTCGGACAATACACAAAGCAACATGGCCTCGTTGAAGTTGAGTCCGAATGTCTTTTGGATTTGTGCTTCAAATTCGCTTATGCAGCGGTAGATTCTCCTTATCTTGCAGATGCATTTATTATTCATTCTTTATATGTTATTTTACGCAGTTTCTTTAAATTTCTATTCTTTATTTATTTTCCTTTGGAAAACATTGCAAATATAGATATTTATTTGTAATGATAATATTTTCTAATGGAAAATAAATAAAGATATAACATTTATTTGCTAATTAGATTTGCTTTTAACATTTTCCAATGGAAAATAATATTTTAAGGTCTATTTTGTTGACGAATAATTGTTCAGCTTTTATTTTAACATTAATGTTTATTTAGTGGTTGGTTTATATGCGCACAATTATGTTTAGTAAATGTGCTTGTAAATTGGTCTATTGCAAATTTTGTTTTATCCGTCAATGTCTTACTGGATAAAAGTATACGCTCTTCATCCTGTTGTAAAATGTTCAACGATGATGAAGAGCGTATATCTTATTATTCTTATGCTTTCATGATGATCTGATTGTAGTAAGGATATGGAATTTCAATCTTTTCCACATCAAAGCGCTCCTTAATAGCTCTTAGCAAGTCGCATTTCATTGCAAAAGCATTTCCTGTAGTAGAAGCCCATGCCCATGCGCGCAGCGTTATGGCTGAATCGCCAAGGTTGGTTACTCTTATTACAACCTGCGGCACATTGTTGGCTTTTTCTTCTTCAGTGCGGTGATCTATTAGCAAGGGATGTTTCATTATCTCATCTCTCATGACATCGATGGCATGCCCCAGGTCTGTAGTGTATGATACGCCTACTTCGATAAATGAGCATGTCGTGGTTTCGCCATAAGACGAGTTGACAATAGTGCTTGAGTTTATTTTGTTGTTCGGAATAAGAATCATGCGGTTTTCGGCGTTTTGTATTACAGTATGCCGAAGCGTTATTTCTCTGACAGTTCCGATTATAACGTTGTCAACCTGAATGAAGTCGCCGACTTTGAACGGACGTGAGAATATAATAAACAGTCCGCCTACGATATTAGATAGAGCCTCCTGTGAAGCAAGACCAACGGCCATAGCCATGATACCTGCACTGGCTAGAATAGAGTTGCTCACTTTCTCCATTCCTGGTATGAGCGAAAGAAAGGCCGCAACACCTATTATATATACAGCAGTTGTAATAATCTGGCGTATGAAGCCGATTTTTGTTTCATCGAATACAATACGTCCTCGTTTTCTCTGTGATCTGTTGAAAAGGTATTTTATGAATGCATTTAACACCCGCACAAATACATAAATCAGAAAACCTTTGATTATAAAAATTACAATCCATCGGATGGAAACTCCGAATACTTCTGTGCTTAGCATTTCATTTAAATTCATGGCGCATTAATTTAGTGTTGTTTATTATATTGTTTAATCTTTTGTTTATCTGGATTGTTGCCGGATAAACTTGTTGAATTTTTCCTTAGTATATGCAAAGATAAAAAAATAAATACAAAAAGCGGAAATGAATATTGATAAAAATAAATTTATTTTATTTACTATTTTTGTGCCTACGATGTGATAATGTTGCTTTATGTTGGACTAATATGTCTGATTTATAATTTTTTGTTATACATTTGTATGTTCAGATGAGGGTATTGTCTGAATATGTGATAAAATAGAATAAAAACATGAGTAAATCTGTTGTAAATGCAAAAAGGCCGGTAGAAGGTAATCTTTTTGGTGAAGACTCTTTCGAACCCCTAAAATGTTGTGTAGATATAGATAAATATGAATTTACCGAAGTGTTTGCCCGTTTGGCAAAGTCAGATTTCAGACGTCGCTTCAAACTTAATGCTGAAAATTTAATGTATGTCAGAGATAAGGGACTTGCACTTATGAGTGTTCATGCTGCCGATATAATACGTAAACGGCTGGCACCGGCAGTTATACCTAATGACGGCAAACAGACTCCTATGAAGGGCCATCCTGTGTTTATTGCTCAGCATGCCACGGGCTGTTGCTGTAGGGGATGTCTGTCTAAGTGGCATGGAATACCGGCAGGGCGTGAACTCACAGCTGATGAGCAGGAATATATTGTGGCATTGATTTTGACTTGGATAAAAAGACAATTATGACGGAATGAAACATTGCCGCAAGACGGGCCGTTTGTTTTTACTCCGTCATAATTGCTTTAGTAAATTTATTCTTTTTTCTTGTTGCAGGACAAATCTTGGGTATTAATAGCTTCAAGCAGTTTTATTGCGTCTACATACTGAGCTATGCCGTCTGCAACATTCTTGGCGTCGCGCATTGCAAGAACCACGGTTGAAGGGCGGTTGACTACGTCGCCTCCTGCAAAAACGCCTTTGCGACTTGTCATGCCGCATGGAGTTTCGCGTGTTAGTACATATCCGCTGTCGTCAACATCAATGCCCTTTGTCGTAGATACGATTCGGCTTGCAGGCACTGAGCCTATTGCCATGAGCACCTTGTCTGCTTTCTCTGTCCGGCGTTCACCATTGTGCTCAATCACTACACCGTTAAGGACTCCGTCCTTGTCGAGAATCTCAACAATCCTTGATTCCCAATTAAATTTAACGCCTTCTTCAACAGCTTCTTCATATTCAGAGCGGAGAGCGCTCATTTCGTTTATAGTGCGGTGATATACAATTTCAACGTCTTTGGCGCCCATTCGTATAGCTGTGCGCGCACCGTCCATGGCAGTGTTGCCGCATCCGATAACAAACACTCTGTCACCATCCTGTATCGGAACATCCTCGCGGGCTATGCTTCCTTCATTGTAAAGGCTTACCTTTCTTAAAAAATAAATAGCCTGTCTTACCCCTCTGAGGTTACGTCCGGGAATATCCGGTTTCTTTGGCTTTACAGTTCCTGTGCCCATGAATATGGCGTCAAAGCCACGTTCAAACAACTGGTCGATGTTTATATCTGTTCCGACAGTTGTGTTGCAATGAAAGACAACTCCAAGTTCTTCTATCTTTTTGATTTCACGTCTGACTATGTCCTTCGGAAGTCTGTATTCCGGAATTCCGAACATGAGCACTCCGCCAGGTTCAGGCTCCATTTCAAAAATCTCCACGTTAAATCCCTTGCGTGCAAGGTCGCCGGCTATGGTAAGACCGGCAGGTCCCGAACCGATTACGGCAACACGGCCTCTTGTCTTGGGTTGAAGATTTTCACGTATAAGACCCATGTCGCCATCGAAGTCGGCAATAAATCTTTCGAGTTTTCCCACGTGTATGGCCTGTCCTTTCTTGCCGAGTACGCAGTGGCCTTCGCATTGTTTCTCGTGCGGGCACACTCTTCCGCATACAGCAGGCAGGTTGCTCTTGTCGTTAATTATTTTCATGGCATTGCCTAAATTGCCTTTAGACAACTCATGAATCCAGTCAGGAATGTCGTGGCTTATAGGACATCCTTTTTTGCATTGCGGCACCTTGCAGTGCAGGCATCGTTTGGCTTCATTTATGGCTTCGAGCATGGTGTAGCTCTCGTTTACCTCATGAAATAATTCCTTTTGTTCTTCCATTTGTTGAAAAGTAGTTTGCTATTGTAAATTTATTTGCAAAGATAGTGTAATTTTTGACTTAAATAAAAAAATATTGTGACGAAAACGAAAAAATTTAAATTAAAAGGCTTTATCAATATAAAAAATTAGTATCTTTGCCTTCAAATATAGAAAGTATCATTATCATTTCTTGAATTTATTGATGTCCTTTTGGATAATATAAGTAGACTTATGGGACATTAGATTATATAAAAACAATATTAGACTATGGTATCTGCATTTGACAAAACGTTTAAATTAGGAGTTCTTTTATCCTTCATTGACTGGTTTACGTTTAACGTGGTCTTTCTTTTGTATTCGTTGTATATTGGTTTGAATACCAGTAACGAATTTTTTGTAGACATATTAATCTCTAATATAGCATATTTTATAGCTCTACAGATTGTAACTATAAGTCTTCACCACAGACAGGCTCAGCCGGCAAAGGTGCTTAGCAACACATCTCGTACATCCGCAATATTTATCGTTTTATATGCCGCAATATTGGGTATGGCTGGCTATTCTGTACCTGGATTTTATTATTCAGTGGTTATAACTCTTATTGTTTTCCTTGCCACGAGTATTGAGCGACTTTTACTTAGAACATACATTAAGCATAAAAGAAGTGTCGGGCGTAATAGGGTAAATACTATTATTTTAGGTACAGGGCAGATGGAGCAGAAGATAGCAGATGTCATGACTAATGTATGGAATGGTTATAACCTTTTGGGATATTTCATCAAGACCGATGCTGACTCAATGGACAATAAGGCAACTGATGAAAAGGTGCCTTATCTTGGTGAAGAGTACGACATAATTCCTTTTGTTGAGAAGAATCATGTTGATGAACTGTACATCGGCGTTATGCCTGATAAACTTAAAGAGTATAAGGCTTTGATGCGTCTTTGCGAGAATAATATGATCAGAACATATTATGTGCCGACAATTTCTTACGGAGAATTCCGCAATGCCAAAGTAAAAGAGTTTGGTGACATTTATGTAATGTCGCAGTATAGCGAGCCGTTGAAGAAGTTGCGCAACAGAATAAAGAAACGTGTCTTTGATGTCATTGTTTCATTGCTGTTTATTTGCACATTGTTCCCGATCATATTTATCATCGTGGCAATTATTTCTAAGATAACAATGCCTGGCCCGCTGTTCTTCAAGCAGAAGCGCACCGGTTATGACGGTAAGGACTTTGTCTGCTATAAGTTCCGCAGCATGAAGGTCAACAAGGATTCTGACAAGGTTCAGGCTGTTAAGGACGATCCGCGTGTAACTAAGTGGGGCTTGTTTATGCGTCATACCAACATTGACGAGCTGCCTCAGTTTATCAATGTGCTTAAAGGCAACATGAGTATTGTTGGCCCGCGTCCGCACATGCTTGCCCACACCGATTATTATTCACAGCTTATTTCTGATTATATGATACGCCATTATGTTAAGCCTGGTATAACTGGATGGGCACAGACTCATGGTGAGCGTGGAGAGACTAAGACTGTTTATGACATGAAACGTCGCGTCGAAAAAGATATCTGGTATATTGAGCATTGGAGTTTCTGGCTTGACATACAGATAATATTAAAAACCGTTTCTGATGCGATTCATGGTGATGATAAGGCTTATTGATTTAATGATTTTTCATGAAGATGTTTTGATTGACGACGGGAACAATGTCTGATGCATGTTCCCGTCGTTATTTTTTATATCGGCACATATAATTTTTTTTCGCTGTGTTGTCTGGGCTTTGATAGCTGTTGCTTATATAAAACAAAATGAGGGACGATAACTTTTAAAAAGTATCATCCCTCATGAAAAATTAACCCTCTATTGTTTATTTGTCAAAAGTAACAAACTTAGTGTTGTTTACTTTTACATCAACGTTGTTGTCAAAATCTTTGTCTGTCTTTGTATAGAAGAATGTTGAGTTGTCTATAGTTACGTCGTGTACGCATTTCAGTCCGGGCAGACCATGTGCAGATATGGCTGTCTTGGCATTTCTGCACACAACATTAGAAATGTGTATGTCGCCGAAGTCTGGCGCAAATGGCGCGTCTGTATAAGTTACGGTTTCAGCCTTGTCTTCTTTTACGCTGTATTTCTTGTCGATATAAGTACATTCAAACACGATGGCTTCATCTTTGATGTCTGTCATGAAGATGTTGCTGATATAAAGCTTCTCAACCTTGCCGCCGCGGCCTATGCCACTCTTGAAGCGGAGACCTGTGTCTGTTCCGCTGAAGCGGTTGTTGCGTACAACAAAATTCTTTATGCCTCCTGTAAATTCAGAACCTATTACGAAACCTCCGTGAGCATGGAACACGGCATTGTTTTCTATAAGTATGTTCTCGCACGGACCATATTTCAGACCTGACTCTCCGGCTCCGGCCTTCATGCAGATGCCGTCGTCGCCTACATCGATAGTGTTGTTTACAATCAGAACATTCTTGCAGCTGCTGATGTCCAGTCCGTCACCGTTTTGTGCGTTCCACGGGCATCTTATAGTAACCCCGTCTACTATCACGTTTGTGCAGCGTGTAGGTATGAGGTGGAATTTTGGCGAGTTCTGTATAGTTATGCCTTTTATGAGCACATTTTCGCAGTCGGTTATTCTTATCAGGTGTGTGCGCATCTTTTCCTGAGCCTCAGGCGTTGCAGCTATGTTGTCATAGTGCTTGAGGTTGAACGGGAACCACAGTTTGCCCTCCTCGGCCTGTGTGCCGCCCATATAGAGGAACTCTTTCCATTCAGCGTCGCTTACCTTAGAGCGCTTTACAGGACGCCAGTAAGCACCGTTGCCGTCTATCACGCCTTCGCCTGTTATGCTTATGTTCTTGCGCTTGCTTGCGCTTATCAGCGGAGTGCACTTCGTGTCTTTTTTCCCGTTTTTTTCTTTTATAAACAGATTCTTATCGGGCGAAGCCATTATTATGGCATTTTTCTCTATGTGCAGGTCAATGTTGTCTTTTAGAGAAATAAGTCCTGTCATCCATATTCCTGCCGGAACAACCAGATGTCCGCCTCCTTTCTTGTTAAGCGCGCTTATGGCTTTGCTGAAAGCCTCAGTATTCAGCGTTATGCCGTCGCCTACACCTCCGAAATCCTTTATGTTCACGGTGTAGTCGGGAATCACAGCTTCGGTGACTTTAGGCATACTTACCGGCAGGTTTTGGTAGTAGGAGTCGTAGTTTCCAGCCTTTACAGAGGTTAATGCCAGCATGAAGGTCATGCATAGTAATAAAACTTTTTTCATTTTTTGATTAGTTTGTAAGTTTATTAAAGATAAAATTTTTTAGATAATTCTGTTTGTACACAGATGTCTGTGCGGTAAAGATGCTATATATTAATTTGCGGTAATACCGTTAATTTTTTAAACGGCAGTGCTTAATTATAGTGAATCTTTTTGCAAATTTAGTGTAAGTTGAAGAATTTTCCAAATAATAGATGCCATTAAGCGATAATTTTATGTGTTTTTAATTTTTGTATAAACTCATATAATTATGGTGTAATACCTTGATTCAGTAGGCAGAGTATGGCCCCAAAAAGAAAAAATAAAGTTTTTATTAAAAAAAGTTGTCTGAAAATTTGGTAATATAAAAAATAATGCCTACCTTTGCACTCGCAATTGAGAAACAAACACTAATCAATTAGCAAACGCGCTTGTAGCTCAGTTGGTAGAGCATCTGACTCTTAATCAGAGGGTCCAGGGTTCGAACCCCTGCAGGCGTACAAAGAGACACTTTCGAGTGTCTCTTTTTTTGTTTCTGTTTATTGTAGAAATAGATATGTTACGGCTTTCAGACATTGGCCTGCCCGGATTGTGACGTGATTGAAAGTTTGGTCTTATCGGGTGAGCCGATTCTTGCCGACACGTTTTTTAGTATATGAAACCGATGATTGTTTCGGGCAGCTTATGCAACGTTATGGTTTGGGGCATTGGCATAATGATAATCTTAAAGTATTCTGAATGAGACGTGGAAAATAATTATGCCGTGCTGCTATATATAATAAGGTGTGGGGTATATAAAATAAAAAACCCTGACGCTTTAACGTACAGGGCTAATGAAAGGAGGAGTGGTACCACCAGGAATTGAACATATTATTTGTCCTGTCCGTAAACGCCTGGTGCATAGCGTTTTGATATATCTGAAAATCATTGAAACCACCGAATCAGGCTACATGAAACCTTCATCTTATTTCAATAATTTACTATCGTCATCTCATTGACAATGCAAAAGTACGAATAATTTTTCTTTCCTGCAAGGCATCCATATTTTTTCTTTTACCAAGACATACTTTTTTCTAATATTTTCTAATATTGAGTCTTCAATAATCTATGAATATTTTTATAGAATTACCCTTATCCTCTCCTCGTTTATTCAGAATGTTGAAAATTATTAGTGTTGTATGAAAACTTTTATTTAAGCATTATTTTTAAAGTTTGTCTTCCTGACCGGACTTCATGCCCCGGAGGTCACAATTATAAACTTTGCGAAACTCTTGTTTCGCTTTTTCCATTGCAGGATTAGACTTATTTGCAGGAAAAGACTGTGCCACGATACGGGCGCGAACTATATCATTGGAAGGATGTTTAAAAATGGATTTTTTCAAAGTTTCCTTCAATTGATCAATGGCATGGTTCGTATCCACATCCTTCAGTTCTATGAAAGACTCTGTCCATTGTTCAGGTTTTGCACCACTTGCAGAACGTTTCACAAGTATAAGCTTGTCACAACGCAAACCATTTGTTATTATATTACCATCTACTGCATATACAACAGATTCTTCAATACCCGTCGTAACGAGAATATATCGTTTGCCTTTTTCATTCGTACTAATCTTGGTTCGAACCATAAGTGGCTGTTCTGGAGAAAAACCTTCTGCGTCTAATTGTTCGTGAGTTGATTTATATGTCGCTGTTTTTTGCTTCATATCGCTGCAAATAATATCTCGTTCAACTTACTGATACTAATATCCACCCAGTCTGACACGCCATCCAAACTGTTGCCGCTGAGCATAGGCACTTCAACATCGAGAATATTTTGGAAAATACCTTTCTCATTAATAAAATAACCTGAGATGGAAGATGAAGACAATATACAATCTCCTTCTATTACATCCTGTTTAAATCCTTTTTCTATAACCATGGCCGCAGCTAAAAGTACATTTACCACAGACATAATGTATGGGCTGTGCGTGGTTACTAACGCCAAACTCTGTTCTGAACCGTTTTCCAGTGCCTTTTTCAGTGAACGCGCAATGCTCATTATTACAAATTTTTGAGATTCAGGAAACAGATTCTGCTCAGGTTCCTCTATGAACAGTTGGGCAGACTGGTAAAACAACCTGAAATTAGCATAATCATTATCCGTTTTGCTTATCTCATTGCGTTCACGCATTGAAAGTGAGGCCTCTTTCCCCACACAACCTGTAATATAATCCACCATCACGTCCATAGGCATCACACTTTGCATACCACTTGAAGCATAGAAGGCCGGTGTTTCACTACCGTCTTCCCGTACCAATACATCCGCACCAAATTTATTTACATAACTGAAGCCTCCAGTAACGGCCAATTTGAAAGGATGTTCATTGGTATATGGTTCCCTGGCTTCATACAACTCTATATAAAGTTAAAAAGGACATCCTTGCCTGTGGCCTTGTATGTCTTATCTATGTTCTGAATAGCCGATAAGAGATTTCGCTCTGCCGGGATGTAACACAGTTTACTGTTGTATCTCTTTTCTGCAAATGATTTCTTGCGCGTAATCTTTGCATTACTGTTTATCACCGTATATTCAATACTAATGGCATCTCCATCATCCTCAATTCCGTATTAACTTTAAAGTATTCATCATTCAGCCGATAAAACAACTTCAAGTCTTTTATAAAGCGATTATAGTGAGTATATTGGCTTACTATATCATCGGTCGATACCATGATTCTTTTTTCAACCCAACTACAGAAACAAAGAACTTTCATGAAAGTACTCTTACCTGAACTTTGATGACCATTGAGTACCACCAATGAAGTCAGTTCTATTTTCGTTGAGTCCAAAATAGGACCAAAGTTTTTATATGTAATGAAGCCATTGCACGTTTGTTTTTTAGCAAAATAAAACGATTTATTTACCATTTTAATGAGTAAAGGTAAGAAATAATCTTAATATATAAGTAGCTACCGCTTACCAATTTTAAAATGTTTGGATATTTTTAATATGTTTAAGACGCTACTATAATTAAGATGCCATTGGGTACCACACATTTTGGCTTTTTTATTTCTAAATTAGGAATAAACAATATTATTATTTTGTAAAAGTTTTACGCATGTTTTCTCCAATATGCAGACGAAGTCTTGTTCTTTGCATAGAATGCCGGATGAATCAGATTCCCGCCTTTGACATGATTGAATCACAGTTATAACGTCACTTTTTATCTGTTTTCAGTGTATATTTTTCCATACATTACATCAAAACTGCAAAAAATCAGTTGCCATACAATATAATTTCGTAATTTTACCCTCGAAAATATAGCGATTATTGTTTGTTTTCTTTTTTTACTCAATAAAATAAAGATGCAATAATTTTTGCTATCAACCAATTTTTATGTTGATTTAATTTCATCGAATTCACAACGTTTAATTATGAATGAACGAATTTTTCAATATTTATTACATTATGTAGAAAACCCAGATCCACGATATGCTGTAATGTTAAAGGGTAGATGGGGATGTGGAAAATCATTTTTTGTTTGTAATTGGCTTGATAAATATAAAGAGAAGTATTTGAAAGGAGAAAGTTCACTTGAACCGATTTATGTCTCTTTATATGGTTTGAAAGAAACTTCTCAAATTACAAGGTGTATAGATCAGGTATTGCATCCTTTTTTGTATTCGAAAGGAGCAGAATTCACGAAAAAATTATTAAAAATCGCTGGCAAAATTGTTTTCAAGGCGACTCTTGATTTGGATAAGGATGATAAAGAAGACATGTCATTCGATGCAACTTTAGATTCTCTTTCTTTATTATCTTCTAAAGATAGCGAAATTGTGGGGACAAAATTACTGGTTTTTGATGATTTGGAGCGCTGTCTAATAGATATTAAACTTCTTTTGGGGTATATCAATAATTTTGTGGAGCATGGTTCTTGTCATGTAATTATTGTGGGGGATGAAACACATTTTACAGAGAACGCAAAGAATATTTTAACTGAATTTAAGGAGAAAACTGTAGGGCGTGAATTTGAAGTTAAACCTGATATTGTTGCTGCTATTACATATTTTCTTACTAAGGACATTCCATTATCCGAGTGGTTACAAAATCAAAAAGAATTGATATTGGATGTCTTTCTCTCCACAGAATGTAATAATCTTCGTATCTTACGACAATGTTTATACGATTTTAATGTATTATATTCAGAAGTTAAAAAGGATTTATTAGAAAAAAGTAATAGCTTTATGCAATCCTTATTAGCTTCGTATATTGCAGTCTATTGTGACTATCGCAGCCAGTATCATGATTTATTTACACAGTGGAATTTGAACTATTCTGCTGGAATGTTTGGAAATGATGAAACAAAAAGCAAGATAAGAGCTTTACAGCAAAAATATAGGAAGATTGTAGAAAAATATAATTTTGAAGTACTCAGCAATAATCATATCCCACAAATTGTATATGGCATAGAAACAGGATTTAGCATTAAGACTTATGTTGAAAATATGCTTGCACAAATGCAATGTGGTATTAGTCTACAAGAGAATCTTGTAAACTTCATGAGCATGTCATCTGAAGTTTTTGAAGAAAATTGTATTACATTGATGGAAGATGTGCAAAAATTTAATGTTCCTGATATGTATATGTTTGGACGTTCACTTGCTATTCTTGCATTCTTTAATGAAAAATGTATTTATTGGGTTACTCAGGCAACCGTATCCTTGGCAAAAAAACATATTCACGATGATTATTGTAAACAAACAGAAAAAGATAAGCTATACAAACATAGAGTTGCATTTAATGCAGGTGTTAATTCTTTTGGCGAATTTTATAAAACTTTTATAGGGAGAGATATTCTTGAATATGCAAATAATATATTTGACGATTGTGATAAGAAATTGAAAAATAAGTTTGAAATTGCACTTTCAAATATTACAGATGATAATGTTAGACAACTTATAGACTTAAGTGAAGAATCAACGCCAGATCATCAGTGCCCTTACAATTTGACTTCTGTTTTTAAGAATATTGATGCAGAAATGCTATTTAATAGTATCTGTAAATTGAGTAATGCAGGTCTTCTTTCATTGGAAGAGTTCTTTAGCAATCATTATAGTTTTTATGCTCAACTAGGACAGGGCTGTAATAGATTTTCTGAAGATTTGGAAGTTTTATCCAAACTTAAATCTAAATTAGAAGCCGAATGTGCAAACAGGAAAAGTCTTGATAAATATGTTCTCCATAATTTTTTGAAAAATGAATGTCCGCAAGTTGCCAATCAATAAATTCGATGTTTAAAGTTCGCCCTATACGTACATGCGCAAAGTTCGAGCCTGTCAAAGAGTCTGAAGCCCAAATACCTTCTGTTGAACTTATAACAGAAC
>ENA-ORRI01000112-ORRI01000112.1-human-gut-metagenome-genome-assembly--contig:-NODE-112-length-49808-cov-11.1418_pt1 | contig 49808 bp, 33 predicted proteins | sample MGYA00242172_ERZ509128 | MGnify/ENA primary metagenome ERZ509128 (study PRJEB26280, sample SAMEA2338623) | human gut metagenome | biome: human gut; feature: human-associated habitat; material: faeces... | reverse complement strand
CATTGTAAACGATTAATTTAAATCATGTCTAAGATATTTTCTTTGGACAGCAGTGATATAGCTTAATAGGTTGGACCTCTGTCCACATCTTCACCTGATTTATACGGAACGTATTCATTGTATTTTCCGTCCATATATGAGTATTTTAGACGGACGCAATCACCATCTTCATGTAAATAAAGAAAACTTGACCCCATCATGAATACATCGCACCTGTAGATATACCAACCATTGTTGTATCCACAATATTTAAAATACATTTCTGCTGTATTGTACATATTCATAATCGGGTTATAATTTGTCACTGAGGCTTGTCTTATACCCATAAAATTGGTAGACACAACTAATATGCGTGGAATAGAGTTGTCGGTCCTTATCTTATCGCCATCCGAGTTATACGTTGCAACAATTTTATATTCACCTGTGCATTGTGCATTTGATTTGCCTGGCAGCAATAACAATAAAAAAGCTATAAACAATATTGAGCCAATTAGTCTTTTTGACTTTAAAAAGGAAACAGTGTAATTCATCTTATAGGTTTTTATGCCTATAGAACTTCCCAAGATTTAGCGGTTTTACTTTAATTTTAATGAAAAAGACGTGGGAGTCTCTACTTTTCGCTTATCCTGTGTCTCCGGCTCTCGCATTGCCTAACCCCAAGGATAAGCAACGCAGTTAGCCCACGTCATGCCATATTACGACAAGTATGGATACAAAATACCCTTACCCATATAATACTTCTTACGTGACCTTTCTCGTTGCCGTATCTTTTTGGGGGTTTAGTCAAATTTGCGAGATTTGAGACACCAAAGATAACGTACATAAACGTCCTTATAATTGTCTACCAAGCCTTTTATGGCATAAAATAGATGAAACAAAAATACGAATTATTTTTAATTAATAGTTTTTTTATGCCATGATTTTAACAAAAATTGTATATTTTACATGAAATAATGTTTTATCACATGATTACGTGAGTTCTGGATAATAAATATTAAAAAGTTGAAGTTGTAGTGTGTTCTTCTTATGTACAGCTAATGGTTTCGACTTATTCTCGAATAAACAATATGCAGCAAGTGCCGAACATACATTCATTATGAAATTGCGTGCAGATCTGTGCCTTGAATGAACAAGATTGGCTTTGTTCTTCAACAGTTTGTTTATACATTCTATTACATACTTTTTCCTCAACATAATCTTATCCCACATAGGTGTAAGCTAAACAAAGCGATTATAGGAAACAGCCTGCGGAAAATAACTTCTTAACCGGTCCCGGATACAGTTGAGATAGTATTCCTTGAAGTTGCGGTAAGTGCCGAAATGATAGTATACAAGTATGTTCATTATCTCGCCTTCTGACATTCTGCCCTTACGGTTCATGTGCCTTATACCATCATTACATGGTGATGGCAAATGCAGGTTATTTAGAAGTTCGACACTCAAAATATTCTCAAATTCACTTATAACACATATCTGTAACGTTGTCCTTGATAATCATCGTTTATATCATTTGTAACTATTTGATTTTCACCTAATAAATAAAAATGTGTCCGCTGACTCCAAACAGACAATTTTTAAATGCGTTGGATATATACAAAAAAACGTGGAGCCAATCTGTCACTCGTTCCACGTGTTAAGGCCTTCGCATTGCCCGGATTGTCGAAACGAGCAACGCTGAAAGCCCCACGCTGATGTAGATATACAAATACACTCAAAAGCATGACATAAATGCCATGTTTTTTAAGGATGTATATAATATACACCACCATAAAGGGCGTCCCCGTTGCTTTGTCTTTTGACAATCCATAGAGTTTGCGAAGTTCTAACACGTCAAAACCAAAGCGTCCAGTTACGCTTTTTTATATATATGTCTGCCCACCCTATACCCTACAGGGCTTTCAGCATGGGTAAGACTTTACAAAAATAAATGTTTTTTTCTAATACTGCAATTTTTTATATCTAAAAAGCAATTTTGTTATTATGTAAAGGGATAAATCTGAAAAAATGAATTGATATACAATTTCTAAAAACTTGTCGCAGCATATCATTAAGGTAATTAAAAATTTTCAACCATACCATAAATCACTTTTAAAATGGGTGTAAATCAGTATTTCTAAGAGAATAAAAATAGAGCCTAGTGACGAAAAACGGTAAAATTACCAGTTTTTGATAATTACATGACTTATCTTTTAGAATGCCAACCACAAGTAATACATGATGATTGCCATTTTTATTTCTATGACACACAAACAGAATTTTTAGATATTTTTCTAAAAGCATCTGGCAGCCAATGACTTTCCAATATTTTTCAATGTGTCATATTTTATTCACACATTTGCATTGTCAACTTAACTCTATACATTCAGCACAAACATCTTAACACAATCAAGAGAATAATTATTGCGGCTTTGGCCTTAATGTGCATCGGTGCCATACACGGCTAAGGCATATATCAATCTGAACGAAAGAATGTATATATCTTTTCTTCGGTATGAAAAGAGATAAACAGCAGCTTTGCATTTCCTGAGAAATTCAAGGAGACTAATCCTGACAGTCTTTACAGATGCTATCTTACTAAGGTCTTGAATACCGAAAGCTAACGGGAGTTTTCGGGATAAATGAAGGCGACGCACGGGGCAAGACCGACTCGGCACTGATGGCTGCGATGAATATGCTGAAAGGCTGAAAACAGCACAATACGCAAGCCTCAACACGAAATGCCGGCATGATTATGCCTTACATTATTTGAAGTTAACGGCGCGACAAGATATGCAAACACGATGCACATAGCCGTAAGCAAATGCGCAAAAGGAGCATAAACACGTTGCCGTTTTACCTTAAAATCATTATATTTGCAACAAGACAAACATCTGACAACGAAGAATGAAAGTATATGAAATATGCTTCAGCCCGACGGGCGGAACCCAAAAGGTGGCTGGATTTATGGCCGGCAAGCTCGGCAACGACACAATAAACATTGACCTTACCGACCGCAAGGCCGACTTTAAGGGCATTGGCCTCAACGGCAGCGACGTGGCCGTGATAGCCGTGCCGTCGTATGGCGGACGCGTGCCTGCACCGGCAGCTGAGCGCATAACGCAGATAAGCGGCAACGGCGTAAGGGCCGTAATAGTATGCGTATACGGCAACCGTGCCTATGAGGACACGCTGGCCGAACTGCAAGACTGCGCCATAAAGGCAGGATTCAGCGTAGTGGCGGCCGTGGCAGCCATAGCCGAGCACTCGATAGCTCACCGATATGCCGCCAACCGCCCCGACCGGGACGATTATACAGCACTTGACAAATTTGCCGAAAAGATAGCAGCCAAACTTAGCCGAAACGACCTCGCCACGCCTGCAATACCCGGTAACAGACCGTATAAGAAGGCCGGAAGCGTAGGCTTTGTGCCCCGCCCCACAGCCCAATGCACAAGCTGCGGCCTGTGTGCCTCAAGATGTCCTGTAGGAGCAATAAGCACGGACAACCCAGCAAAGGTAGACAAGAAGGCCTGCATATCATGCATGCGCTGCGTCGCCGTATGTCCACACGGCGCAAGGAAGGTGAACAGGCTGCTAATAGCCGTGGCCAACATTATGCTAAAGAAGGCATGCTCAACAAGAAAAGAATGTGAGCTGTATCTCTGACATATTTGCCATGCGCATGGTAGCGCAAGAAGAATGTAATGATTGAATATGGCATATTTTATGCCATATTTCATCTTTTGGGAATCTTATCCAAATCTATTTTTCCTTTTATATTGATTGAAATCTGTGGCTTAATATCAATATCAGGAAGACTATCGGCATAATCTATTAATTTATCTTCCAACGGATAACCATTCTTCACATACTCAACATATTGTGACAACAATCCGTGGAACTTTGAATAATAAAATGATTTCAACGGCCGTATTTTTTCCAAAATTTGTCGTGAATGTTCTGATATCTCAGACAATCCTGTATGTCTGTGATTGGTATTTCGACACTGATACAACTCCGAAAGCAAACTGCATATTTCATTAAAGCTGTCATAATCACTGCTTTTCATCTCAGCTTTGTAGCCAATAAAATAAACCACATTACGCATCTTGTCCCATGCATAATGTTCTGACAAGGGTTTACTTGTCTTAATCAAGTAATTAGGATTTCCGCCGGTATTACCAATAAAAAGTAATCTGGCTATAATATATTCACCTGGACGTTTTTTCAAATCAGAATCGATGCAATATGCCGGATAAGCCCACATTTTTGAAGCCACCCTATTGACTATCGGATCTGCGCAAATATAATTAGTGATATTTTCAATCTGCTGATACATGGCAAGACAGAAATCGCCAAAATCATCTTTTCTTCGGAAACGTTCCATTCTATTATAGTCGTAAGCCAATGCTGAACGTAAAGACTCTATTGGAAAATCTGCATAAAATTCAGTTCCTTGTTTACGTGTGATTTTCTCTATACACAATTCATAAATTTCATTTATACGTTCATTATCACCTAAAACGACATCTGCGGGAGAAACTATACCAAGTTTCTTCCGCAGTGCTGTGTCAAATTCTGCATCTTGCAAGGTAAGACGATATATCTTTTCTATTGCTTTTTCTTTATTGGCATCCATTATTCTATAGTTTTAGTAATGCATCCAACTCCTTATTCAGCTCATCTACGTCAACAGGCACCAAAGAAGGCATTACAACCTTATTACTTAAATGAACCAGCCAAAAAGGCTTATCTTGCTTGTCGCGACATATCGATATGGACAAATGTTCCTTCTGTTTTTCCATATCGGGCTTTATATCTTTGCTTACTGAAGCAAAAACCTTCTTGTCATTAAGCAAAAAATAAGCATAACGATGAAATTTTACCGTCTTGTCGTCTATAGTTTTTTCTGAATGTTCATCAGTGTCTGACATTTTGATAACTATCTCTGTATTATTTTTCTTTTCAAATTCGATAAGAGGGGTTGTTTCGACGTATGTTATTGAGTGAACTGTCGTTTTTACCGGGTCACGCACATCATCCACAAGCTTTTCAAACTTATCGTGCAAGCGTCTGTAAGTGCTGTCTTCATCTCCTTTTACCATTTTCATGTACATCAATTTACCATCAATGACGTTAACCAAGTCGGGGTCACCTTTCTTTACATGCCCTTTATCTTCCTTATATTTTGGGAAGAACTTTGCGTAAGCCACTCCATAGCCGTATCTGTCCCAAATATAAAGGATGTTGCGTATGTTGCGCACATAATCATGAGTAACATTCAGCTTGTTGCTGACAATAATGCCTGTAACCTCCTGCCTGCCACCTACTTTCTGCAAACGCGTTTTCTTTTCATTAATGGTGAAGCCCTGACCTTGTATTATGCGCAGAAGCTCTTTTCGAAATTCACCGTTTTTCTGATAAACATTATGCATTGACGAAAAGGTTATGTCATCGGCATAACGTGTGTAATGCAGCCCAAAACGCTTGGCAAGCCCAGCAAGGCGACGGTCAAGAGTATCACAGATCATATTGGTTATGATTGGTGACGTAGGCGCTCCTTGCGGCAATATGTAGAAAGCCTTTTTCGAACCGTCATCCATCGTGCGAATTTCTTTCATAGAGCATAGTCCTGCCAGCACGTTAGCAACAGGCACGGCAAAATTAAACGGCTTTAGCTGTAGCCTTTTCCATATACGAGGCTGTTCAATACTAGGGAAAAAATCTTTCAGGTCTATATTCAGAATATAGTTTTGCCCTTTATGTACGTTTGCATTGGTTACGACAGAACTCTCTTCCGTGAATCCCATAGCATAATCAGACGGCGAATAAATAGCCTTGAATATCTCATTGACACACTTCAGCATCTGCATAAAGCTCCTGTTCCTCGGGGCGGTAATCTGTCTGAATCCGCCTGTCTTTTTCTTTATCTTAAATTGTCTGTAACGATGATGTGTATTGTTTGGATTGCAGTAAAAGTTTATGTTCTTCATTGTAAATGGATAAAACTTGTCCGCAAGCCCATTTTCAGCCATATCATCCAGCTTGATACGATTGAGAAGGTCCAGGATGTCATTTTTATTAGACATGCTGTGTGCCAATTTTACTATTTCCGCTTTATCCATTTTTATATGAATTAAGAGCGGTCTTTAACTCATCTGTAAGCTGAAACATCGTTTTCTTTATATAATATTTTTGATTGTAAAAATATCTGTTAGCTTGCAGGTGGCAACTTAACAGAATCATCACATTAACTATCTGACATTGTTATCTTCAAGCCCAAAGGGCAAGAAGACATCCCGCGAATTTACTCTAAAAAGAGCAAGGCTCGCACCACGCAGGACGAAATTCAAAATTTAGTTTCAGTTATCAGACTTGTCAAAGACCGCGTTGTTTCTTTATTATTTCGACTGCAAAGTTACATCATTGTTGCGAAATCTATTTTCGTAATAATGAATAATTTTGCATTTGCTGTTTTTTATATTGCTCAGTCAATATTCCAGTATGCGTCTGCCTCTCCGTCAAGTACATCATCAATATCCTGATCGCTCCATCCCATTACATCCTGGGCGTATGTGCCGTTGTAATCATTATAAGTTTCACGTATTGCGTAGTAAGGCCTGCGGTAATTAGGCTTATTTGATTTGACATTCTGTTCCTTTACGGGCAGTTCAGGATTAAGATTGTGAAAATATACATCACTGGCAATGCCATCCTTAACAACCCTCGTTGAACAACGGTTCTTGCCATAAAAGTTCCAGACCTCATCATATTCACAAGGCAGTACTTCTTCTCCCTGTTCATTTATTATGCCCCATTTGTTGCCGTTGTTGGCAAGAGTTGATGGTTCATTTCCGATTTTAACTCTACACAGCCCGGAATCAAATCCGTCAATCCAGTCGTATTTACCGAACGGAACAACAATATTGCCTTTACTGTCAATCACTCCCCATTTATAATCAGAACGTTCAACAACTCTTACATCTCCATAAGCATTCTCTCTAATATTTTCCATAAGCCTTTATTTATTTTTTCAAGTGCAAAAGTAGCACCGGCCTACGTCCTCTTTGTTCGTACCTTTTCATATTCTTTCTCCATATCTGTTAGTCTTTCCCAAATCTTATCTTGAATATCTGTCGGTTCAAGTACGATAAGGTCTTTTCCAAAAGAGGACAAAAGTCTGATCAGTTCATAATTCTCCTTACAGTCAATACGAAAAAACTTTCCGCCCTGAAAATCAGAATATTTAAGTCTAAGTTCTGATACTGTACTGTCATTAAGCGTGCGCTGAGACTCATGGAGAGGTTTTGTTTCCACATAATCTTTTGCAGCATCGCTAGTCCAGAATATTATCTTATATAACGGACTGTTGTCAAAGAGAGTTATTCCGACAATGTCTTCAAAGCGTTCATTAATATCACCATCATAGTCGACATATTTATGCGACGGCAAAGGCACTATATCATCAATACGGTCAAGAGCAAAGACCAGAAGTTTCAGATCGCTTTCTGCCGAGCCGAACAAATACCACCGGCGGTTGTATTCTTTCAGCAAATATGGATATATGATTATTTTCTTCTCATTGTCAGGCTCACTGAACTTATGATAGTGCAGTTCAACCACTTGTTTTTCTGAGATAGTAGTGAACAGTCTTCCAAAAAGGTTTGATTTTTCAAGCGGATTCTTTGTGAAAGATATTATCCTTCTGTCGTTATGTTTAACTCCAAGTCCAAGCCTGAGACCTTCAAGTCCGTCAAGATTTGGCAGTCCGTCAAATTGTCCCAACAGCGATATAACTTCCTTGAGCAGATATACCTCGTCGGTGGTGAGAGGCTTGCTGAATATCGAGAAGTTAGGATTTGCGTAGCGCAGGCACATCTTTTTACGCCCGTTTTTTTCGTTGCCAATATAATATCGTTCGATGTCTACACCTATAAACGGACCTTTATATTCAAGATATTCAATATCCTTTTCTATAGTTCTGCGACTTACTCCATCAGTATCAGGTTCTATCTCTGACAAACGGTTGCAAACCTCCTCGGTCAAGTCGTCAAGTGAATAATTATGATACCTGTTCGACAAAAGTTCATCAAGTATTTTATAGCGTGTCAACGCGTTTTTATTCTTTGGCATAATTCTCTGTTTTATTCAATATGAAGGTTCCTTATCACAACTATTCCGTCTCTACCGACCATCATCAGTTTCTTATTGTCGAGCGAGAATGAACATGAAGCCACCGATTTTCTATTGTTTGTATCAGCAACTCCAGCATCAGACAAATCGCTAATTGTCGGTACAATCTGTTCGTTCGGATTTTCAACCGAATGGATGTAAACCATTGTTGAAGGCTGGTGTCCCCATTTATGATTTTCATCTTTATAAGCCACATAACCTTGGTTTGACAAAGCCATATATTTACCGTCAGGGCTGAATGTTAGAAAATTTCTGTCTGAAACTTCATCTATCCCTGAATCATCATTAACATTTCCATACAATAACGTCGGAAGACTGTCATAGGCAGCATAAAAGCCTTTTTGTGTAAAAGCCGCTGTCCATACGGCACGATGTGTAGTATTTTTTTCTATCTCTTTTTGTTTTTCCATATCATAGACTAGCAACAGTCCTTTATAAGAACAAAAATCAGGGTAGCGGCCGACGATTGCGACATAGCGTGAATCGTATGAAAACGCGACATAATTTAAGTAACGCAATGTGTGCCCCAATGCTATTTCACAATATACTTCATCTGTTTCAACTTTTCGTATTGTGGCATATCCAAAGTCTTCTGTTATTATATCAGTAAAACATGTTGTTGTATTTAGCAAATCTTCAATATTCCTGTTTTTAAAATAGTCTTTATGCATATTTATAAATTCCTTACGTGCTTCTTTCTTTTTATCTTTTTCTTCGTTACTGATGTCAAATTGATAATCATATTTCTCAATCAGATTACGAAACTGTTCTTTTGATATAAAGACTTTATTTATTCTATCCAGATGTTTTATATATTTGCTTAATGCACTGTCGGCATACAACTTACCGTCAGGACTGACAAATCTATAATTGGTTATATTGTCCTGATTTATGTATTGCCTTGTCATAGGGTCTATGACTCTCGGACGACGATGACTGCCATCTACTTTAAACAAAGGACGATATCCATTGATCTGAGATATAAAACTCGTATTAGGAAAATATTGTTCTTCTTGTGTGCCGGTATTCATCAATATTAAATCATCGCCTTTCTGATAAACAATGTTCTCGCCGTCATCCGACATTAATACATTGCCATAGGTTGAAGTATCAAATAAAGACTCTAATATTGGCACATTTATGAATCCGCCTTGAGCTTTTGACATCCTGCCTAAAAACACATGTGTGCCTTTGACTGAAATGGCATAATTCAGTTCTTCAGATAAAGCCTTTACATCCTCAGGCAAATCAACTTTTGTATTCCACAACATCACTCCACAACAATACAGCTCCTTATTGCCATATTTCAAGTGTTTTTGCTCTGTATATTCACGAAAGCCATAATCTGTATTATTATCAAACTCGAACTTAGAGTATTCTGAACTGTCTTTTGGAGAAAAGGCATATATTACATATTGCCCTTTATCTTTTCTTTGCTCTAATATTCCATACTTTTCAAAATAGTCCCATTTGAAATTACCTTTCATAAAGAGAGTAATCTTACCGTCATGAAATTCATAAATACTCTCATCGCCATCTTTGTCCTTTTCTGAAAGAAATATTCTTCCGGCAAAACTGTATTTGGCAAAATCACCACGTAAAACTACTTCGTCACCGTTCAATACAATTAATTTTTCTCCTTTACTGTATGTTTTAATGAATAAGTAATCACCTTCACGCGTGACGTTATTATAATCACTTATTTCAATTTCAAAATTATTATCCGACGTTCTCAGATATAGCTTGCGTATCTCATTTTTTAATCCTGTACGTTCTAATGTGAACGAATTTTCTCCAATCAAATAATACAGCTGTCTTGATAAGACATAAAATTTCTTTATCTCTATGTATTTATACGAAATATTAATACCTCCGAGTAATTGTGGCTTCTCCTTATTAAATAAATCGTATTCATGCGCTAAATGGATAATCTGTTTAATCTTATCTTTTTCAGCATCAGTATCAATTACATCTACGTCTTCACATGTAAATAAAGGATTTTCTAAATTCCCAACGTACCACGAATCATTTGACAGTATATCGCAGACTAATATGTTTGCACTATGTCTAAAATATTGAATTTCAACAAAATAATGTCCGTTTGTAAATTTGATAAATTTAATAACTTCAAAATATCTATAATTTCTTTTGAGTGATTTTATAATTTCAAGTGTTTCTAACGATAAGGTATAAATCGTTTTATCTTCATGAAAATATAATACACCGGCATCTTCACATAAAGAAAAGCAATCGCACAGATATTCTTTCTTGTCTAATAATACATCATTAAAACGGACAACATTTAACTTGGTCTTACCGTCAACCTCATTTTGAAATATAAGGGTATCTTTATTTAGCAGAATTTCATTGCTATAAGTTATTAATGGACGTTGCTCAGTAAGGGAATACAGAGTTCTTTCATCACACTTGTTACTGAGCAAGACAACATCTTTGTTTACGCATGAAATTTCATCAGGAGAAAAATTTTCAACATACTGTTCATCAGTGTCACGGTTGTAAAAATAAGTTCGGTCTTTCATGACTACAAAACACCATGGTGTCTCTTCAAAGACATAGCTGTTTTTATACGTGCTGCCGCCAAACTTGATTGCATCTTCCACATATACTTCAACAGCGCTATCTTCATTGTTGTCAAGCATAACGACATACCGGCCTGGATTCTTAAAAACATAACCGTCGTTCAAAGATTCCTTATCTAATAATGATACAGGATTAGCAGTATCTACTTTATCCTTGACTTTAGAATAGATTGAAACTACGTTATAATCTTCAGAATGTGACCGGATGATAAACTTTGTATTTAAAAATCCTTTATGCGGATGCACTGATAACTTTGCCATAATCACTTAATGTTGAAATTTTCAGACAAAATTACGAATAATATACGAACTCTATATTCGTAGCATAAATAAATCACGCAAATTTTAATTAAGCCCTACATCAATCTCAAGCCCTATATTGTAAAACTATTTTCATATTTCTAAACCATTTGACGCCTTCATAACACGCATGCTCTTCACAAATACGTATTTTTAGGCGAAAAAAGGCAAAAAATCGGATATTTTGTTAATTATCTGATAGACAGGTAATTACGGCAAAACACAATGAGAAGATGAAGTGTTAAAAAACATAACTGGCCCATTTACGCACAGAAAGTGGGCCGTTTACTGATAAAAACAAGGCATTTTGTATGCCGAAATCTATGCTTTTAGGCTTCAAAATAAGGATTTAAAGAGACATTTAGTGACGCTATTGCAAATTTATGTTAATGATTTAATATATCAATTGTCATTCTATTAACATACGTTTACCTTTCGTTTTCCAGATTGAAAAATATTTTTGTCATAGGTTTTTACCATAAAAAATACTATTCCGAACGGATAAAAAGAAGGTGACACAGGCAACATTCATCGTTGCTCCTGCATGAATACTTATTGACAATTACTCAGTAAAGTTATCAAAATATCAGTTACAAATGTCATCACAAAAAGACAAGCATCAAAAAACAACAAGCTTTTGGATTTGATACAGCCTTAACAGATATTGCCTTAACTACATATCCCCCCAAACTTCAATCCCCCTCCCTCCCCTCCAAATCAGCAGGAATGCGGGGGGTGAGCCTGAAATTCATAATCTGAAGAAAAAGTTTCTCTTGAATATTTAGTACTTTTGCACCCGTTTGCTAAATTCGCCATACATTCTGCAGCTCATTTGGAATGAATTATATACAATAAAAATTCTGTGCTGCACAACATTTAAGCACTCATGGACAAAATACAATTAATAGATATACTGGAAAATTCGCCCAGCATCAAACTGCTGAAAATGAGGACTAAGAACCTGAAGTTCTTCCTCTTGTTCCTGCTCGACGTGTTCGACGACAAGACTGCCGTGTCGTGGGAGTATATTCACCAAAGACTTGTAATAAGGTTCGACGGGATGGACGACGGCGACATCGAGGAGGAGGACGACGACAAAATGCCTAACACCATTGAAACTAACGAGGAGAAGGCTCGACGATGGATAACCAACTGGACCAACAACGGATATCTGACCAACTATCAGAACGAGGTGGGCGAGGTGATGTATGAGATTTCGGCATACACGAGCAAGGTTATCGACTGGATTGACAACAGTCTGAGAAAGGAGGAATATGTGGGCACGGAGTCGAAGTTCAACTCGCTCTTCGGACAGCTGAAGGAGCTTGTAGAGTTTACCAACGAAGACCGCAGCAAGCGACTTGAACTGCTTAAGGAGAAGAAGGCCGAGATAGAAAGGCAGATAGAGCAGCTTGAAAACGGCGACGACGTGACGGTGTTTGAGGACTATCAGATTGTGCCGCGCTACAACTCGCTCAACAAGCTCGCCAAGGAGCTGCTGTCTGACTTTAAGGAGGTGGACAACAACTTTAAGGACATCATCAAGCAGATTTATCAGCAGCAGACCGAGAACTCGCAGAAGAAGGAGATTCTTAACTACACCTTTGACGCCTACAGCAAGCTGAAGAACTCGTCGCAGGGCAAGAGCTTCTATGCTTTCTGGGACTTTCTGCTGTCGTCTAACCTTCAGAATGAATGGAAGACCATGACGCAGGAGCTGTTTGAATCGCTCGACAACAGGCACATCGACGTGCACGACTTCTTCTTGAAGGACATAATTCTGTATCTGTTCAATGCCGGACAGAACGTGTGCCGCACCAACGACAGGATGGCCGAGAAGCTAAGCCGCATAATAAGACAGAACGAGCAATCAGACTACAGCGTTACGAAACAGACCATAAACGACATAAAGAAGATGCTTATAGGCATAAGCAAAAGGCGCGAAACGCCCGACATAGGCTTCGAGATTGAGGAGATTAAGATAAGGCTGCCGCTGGAAAGGCCGCTCACGCTGGAGCCTGCGCAGGAAATTGAATATAACGACAGGCCTGCCAATGCCGACCTGAGCATTGACGACCTTAACCGCATAGGGCAGCTGTATAACGCCTACTTTATTGACCGCGAGACGCTTCGCAACAATATCGACGCTGTGCTGAAAAAGAAGAAGCAGGCCACGCTCGGCGAGGTGATTGAGGCATCAAAGGGCATAACCAAGGGACTGACAGAGATTTTCGGATACATCAACGTGCTGAAAGGGTACAGCACGACGGTGAATGCCGACAGGACGCAAGACATAATATTTGACACGGAGAACAGGAGAAAGATTGTAATACCCGAAATAATTATAGTCAGAAAATGAGCACAACAGACATAAAGCCTTACTCGAAGGCCATAGTAAAGTTACTGAAAGGAATTGTAGAATATAACGACCCGGCCTGGAACGACATACTGCAATACCAGGCTGACATACAGGCCTACCTCGGCGTGATTGGGCTCGAACTCATTGTTAAGAAGGATGAGGGCTTTGCCTTTGTAAGGCAGGCCATGCTCGACGAAGGCAAGACCATAAACCTTGCCACGCGAAGGCAACTCGGATTTGAGATTTCGGTGATACTTATTGTGCTGCGCAACATGCTTTACGAATTTGAGATGAATCCTACCGACTCGCAGGCCGACGAGAAATATGTAACCACAACACAGATTAAGGAAGAGGTGGAGATGTTTCTGCCCGTGGGATTCAATCAGGTGAAGTTCAAGCAAGACCTCGACTCCAACATATCAAAAGTTATCGACATGGGATTTCTTGCCGAGGTGAAGAAGCTCGAAACCGACGAGACGCTGTACAGGATACACCGCATAATAAAGGAAAAAGTCACACTGGATGACCTTGCCGAATTCAAACAAAAGCTGAAAGAGTATGATACAACAGATGAATCTATTTAACACGACTCCAGAGAAGTCCGGATTCCGACTCGACTATATGGAGATTTACAACTGGGGAACATTCAACAACAGGGTTTACCGCATAAGTCCCCAGAGGTGCAACTCGCTGCTCACGGGAGCCAACGCATCGGGCAAGAGCACCCTCGTAGACGCGCTGCTCACCCTGCTCGTGCCGCTGAAGCGACAGCGGTTTTACAACCAGTCGTCGGGCATTGAAAAGAAAGGAGCGCGCACGGAGGAGTCGTATGTCCTGGGATGCTACGGAACGCAGCAGAAAGAGGGCAGCACCGAAACCATAACGCTGAAGCTACGCGACCGAAACGCACGCTCGGTGCTGCTTGCCTCGTTTAACAATGCCGACGGCAAGGTGGTTACGCTGTTTCAGATACGCTACTTCATCGGGCAGGAACTAAAGACCATATACGGCATAGCCAAGGCGCCGCTCGAAATAGGTAAGGACTTTGCGCAGTTTGACTCGCGCGGCGACTGGCGCAAGCAGCTCGAAAAGCACTACAACGCCTTCTCTGCCAAGAAGGTGATCGACTTCTGCAACGGTCCTTATGCCTATGCCGAAAAGATGTGCCTGATGTTCAACATGCGCTCCAACAAGGCCCTTACGCTGTTTAACCAGATTGTGGGCGTTAAGATTCTTGACGACCTCAACAGCTTTATACGCAACAACATGCTCGACGAGGAGCCTGCCGAAGAACAGTATACCGAGCTGCACGACAACTTCCACAACCTGATGGAGGCAAAAATCAACATTGACAAGACGAGGGAACAGATAAACATGCTGAAGCCCATCAACGACAACGCCGACAAGCTGCACGCCATTGATCAGGACATAAGGCAGCTTGAACAGAACAAGAGCATTGCCGCCTACTGGTTTGCGTCAAGGATTGTAACGCTGTCGGAAAAGAAAATGGCCGAGAACGAGAAGGAACTGCAGAAGCAGAACGACAAGCTGAAAGACCTTACGGCGCAGCTTGAGGAGCTGAACAGGCAGCGCAGAAAGATTGAGGCCGACATAGACAACGACGAAGTGAGCCGGCAGATAGCCTCGCTGACAGAAGAAATAAAGAGGCTGACCAAGGAGAGAGACAAAAGAACCTTAAAGGCTGAGGAGTATAACAAGATTGCAGCCGCGCTTGAACTGCCCCCAAACCCGCTGAAAGACGACTTTGAGAAGAGCCGCAAGCGCGCCGGAGAGGAGAACCTTGACAGGCAGGGCGAGCTGGAGGAGCTGTCGGAAAAGTTGAGACAGGAGAAGAACAAAGCCGACGAGATAAAGAATAATCTGGAGGAAAACGCCAAGATAATAAAAGACCTCGAGAAGAACAAGAACAACATATCGGGCCGAGTGTCTGAGATAAGGGAAGAGATACTGAGGCACACGGGTGCCACGCCCGACGACATCCCGTTCATAGGCGAGCTTATAAGGGTTAAAGACAGCGAGCGTGAGTGGGAGCCGTCGATAGAGCGCATACTCCACAACTTCGCGCTGAGGCTCATCGTTCCCGAGAAATATTATCACACGGTAAACGAATATGTAAACAGCCACAACCTCAACGGCCGTATTGTATATCACCGCTATCAGGGCTTTACGCCGCTGAAGGAGATGGAGATAAACGACGACGACGACAACCGCCTGATACGCAAGATTGAGTTTAAGCCCGACAACAGGTATGTTGAATGGGTTGAGGACGAGATTTCACAGAGATACAACTACGCCTGCGTTGACAGCCTCGACGAGTTTGACGATTACAGCGAGAAGGCCGTAACCAAGGAAGGACTGATTAAGTCGGTTGGCAACAAGCACGAAAAGGACGACCGGCGGGAAACCCGCAGCAGGGACAACTATGTGCTGGGATGGGAAAACAAGGAGAAAATAGCCTTCCTCACCAAGGAAATATGCAGGCTGCAGGACGAACTGAAGGACAACGGCGCAAAGATTAAGTCCATAGAGGAGCGACAGGAAGGATGCCGGCAGCGCATAAGTCTGCTGAACAACCTGCTGATAGGCTTCGACGACCATGAGGCTATAGACTGGATGTCGTGCGCGCAGGCCATTGAGGAGCTTGAGGAGCAGAAGAAGAAACTTGAGGCTGCCGACAACAAGGGGCAGGCTCTGAGAGAAGAGCTGAAGGCCGTTGAGGCCAAGGTGAGGGCGATGGAGAAAGACAAGGACATCACCAACATAACGATATACAACATTGGCGAGGAGCAGAAAGACCTATCGGGCAAAAGACTGAGCTATCAGGAGTTTGTCAACAAGATTGGCGTAATAGACATGCTCGACTTTGAGCAGCAGCACCCCGAGATGCTCGAAATTCCGCTCTACAGCCTCGAGAACCGGCGCAACGCGTTCTACACATATCTGGAGAACACTCTTAGGAGCAAAAGCAACGAGAAGAACGACCTGGAGAAGAAGGTGATAAAGCAGATAATGAAGTTTAAGCGCCCCTCGAAGGAGCTTGCCGAGAAGTATAAGGACTGGAACTCTGACGTGAGCAGCCTGCCCGACGCCGACAACACCGAGTTTATCGAAGAATATCAGAAACTCTACAGCAAGCTGAAAGAGGAAGACCTGATAAGCTATGAGAATGACTTCAACCAGTATCTTCAGGACACGATGAACATCAAGGTGAACTCATACAAATGTTTCTTTGAGCATTGGGAGGCCGACATCGACAAGGCGATAGACCATCTGAACAGGTCGCTCCGCGAGATTGTGTTCAACAAGGATCAGGGCACCTACATACAGCTTACCGCCACCAAGAAGCAGAACGCCGAGACCAAGGAATTTTGCAGTCTGCTGAGGCAGGCCATACCAAACGTACACGAGGTAAACTCTACGACAGACGGCCGCCAGCGCCACTTTGAGGAGCACATAGAGCCGTTCATGAAGAAGCTTGAGGACGGACAGTGGCGCAGCAAGGTTACCGACGTGCGCTCGTGGTTCACCTACAGGGCCGAAGAGTTTTATCAGGCTACGGGCAGCAAATACAAGACCTACGAGAGCATGGGGCAGCTGTCGGGCGGCGAGAAGGCGCAGCTTACCTACACCATACTCGGCTCTGCCATAGCCTATCAGTTCGGGTTCACCGAGAGCGGCCTCGAGTCGTCGTTCAGGTTTATAGCCATCGACGAGGCCTTCAAGGCGCAGGACGAGGACAAGGCGCGCTATCTGCTCGACCTCTGCAACCAGCTCCATCTGCAGCTGCTCGTTGTCACGCCGAGCGACAACATACACATAGTTGAGAACAACATATCGTTTGTGCATTATGTAGAGCGCAAAGGCGACGAGTCGGTGCTCTACAACATGCCCATCGTTGAATATAAAGAAGAATATAAACGGAGCAAGACGTCATGATAAAGGCAGCTGAAATAAGGAGCAAGGCCGAGAACAGATACATACGCTATCTGCAGGATGTTGCCTCGGGGGCAGACTTCGAGAGGATAGTTATTCCGTGCAACAAGAAGCCGAGCGACGATTTTGCCGTGTATCAGGCTGAGCTTAACGACATAACCGACAACTCCAAGGAGAGGCGCGGCTACGGATATACGGTGATATGGCAGACCGTAAGGCACAAGAAATTGGGCGAGCAAGACCTGCCCAAGGAGATAGCCTTCGACACAGAGGCCGACTTTCTTAAGTTTATCCGAAAAGAAGCCGAGGCAAGGCAGTTCAAGCATGACGTAAGCTCCATTCTGTCTGCCTTCCCTGTACTTGCCGGCTGGGTTAAGGCTCATCCGCTTAAAGTAGTGGCCAACTCGGCCGCATGGCCCGGCCTGCTTAAGGTATTGCGCTATTTCAGCCTCAACCCCAGGCCCTGTATGTATATCCGCGAGCTGCCAATAGAGGTTCACACCAAGTTTGTTGAGCAGAACATGGGAATACTCCGCGAGCTGCTCGACATCGTAATAGCCGGCCATATAAACACTGACGAGAAACGTTTTGAGCCGCGTTTCAGCCTTAAATATGACGAGGAACTGATACGTGTGCGCTTTCTCGACGACAGTCTTGCCCTGTCATGCGCGGCAGGACTGAAGGACATAAGCCTGCCCGTGAGCCAATTTTGCGCCGTCAGCTGGAAGGTGCAGTCGGTGTTTATCGTAGAGAACAAGGTCAACTTTCTCACCTTTCCTCCCGTGGCCAATGCCCTTATTATATGGGGACACGGCTATGGCGTGTCAAGTCTTAAGGCTGCGTCATTCCTTGCCGGCACCCCACTCTACTATTGGGGCGACTTAGACGCCCAAGGTTTCGAGATTCTGTCGCAGTTCCGCGGCTATTTTCCGCAAACCAGAAGCATCCTTATGGACAGCGCCATCTTCACCCGATTTTTTGAGAATGATGAGGGCAAGCCCAGCAAGGTGTCAGCAGACCTGAACCTTACCGACGAGGAGAACAGCATCTACCAAACAATAAAGGCTAACAACTGGCGACTGGAGCAGGAGAAAATCCCGCAGAGCTACGTCATTGAATATATAAGAGAATTATTCAATCAGTAGCGACAAGTCGTCATCAACACTCTTCACAGCACAGCCTTACTAATTACCCCAAATCTGTTATCACGATTCGGCATGTATTTTTGCTTTATATTCAGCTGATTTTCGTTATATATTTAGCAGGCATAGCGTGCTATGTCAATGAAAAGCCGAACTAAAAGACGGCAATGGGAAACAGAAAGACGCTAATAGAAAACAAGAAAATACCAATAGAAGATAAAAAAACTGCTGAAAGCATGAATGTACAAAACAGCTAAAACTATGTGCGGTCTGATACTCTATTGTGGTTTAACGCATCATGATGTATTATTGTTCACGACATATCATCATGATGCGTATTTTTTTGTAATTATTTTTCATTCCGCCCGTTCATTTAACGCTCTCAGAACACCCATGCTCTCGTTCAATCCGTGATTCTGGGCGAAAAAGGCCAAAAAGTCGCGTATTTTATTAACGTGCTTACAGTCAGGTACTTACAGCGATTTTCGTCAAAAGTCATAATTGTTAAAAAACATAACCGGGCCACTTTTCATGTGAAAGTGGCCCGGTTACGTATCCAAACATGCCCTTTCAGATAACCAAAACACAGATTTTAGGCTCTGAAAAGATAGATTTTTAGGGCATTTATTGCTATGTTTGTAAACGTATGTTAATGGAATAACATCTATGGCATTATATTATTAACATACGTTTACTTTTGATTTTCTAGATTGAAAAATATTTTTGTCATGGGTTTTTACCACCGATTAAACATCTCTCCGTGCGTTGCATGGAGTTTTTATTTACAAAAACAATTTTGAATTGAGAATCTATTCAATTAAAGTGCATTGTTCTGAAGAACGAATTAAACGTGTTAAGGTGATAAATTTATTAACAATTTCGCTCTCATCTTCATAATCAGAAACTACCCATTCCTCAGAATTATCTTCATAATTATGGAAGCCCTTATTACTTTGAAGCACAAAATTCTGAAGATCATTGAAAACGTTTGGACGCGAATATATATTTTCAGTCAATCCAGATATTCCCCAATATGGTTTTTCGCAATCATCATAAGACACACAACAACGGAAACGTGTATTACGATATTTAAAATCGAATCCAAATTCCATACTGTCTGCCATTGTCAATACAGGATGGCCGGATAAGATATTTACACATTCATCATACCATTGTCTTATATTCTTCTCATTATTCTGACTTTTATATTCTTGTAACAAAAATGACAAGCGTTCACTTATCTTGTCGATGTTATTTATTTGGTCTTCAACAACATTAATTTTCTCTTTAAGAGACATTGATTCTAATCCAAGAGTCTCTATAATGGTATGGTCTAATTTATTATTCATTTCTTTATACTGGCTGTTTATATTATACTTATTTTCTAAATATGTTCTGTACATCAGCAATGCGCTTTTAAGAAACGGCTGTTCATCAAAGTCCACATGCTCATACACAGATGCTACCCATGGAGTTATATTGTCCTTGTAGTTTCTACAAATAATTCTGTCACACAACAAGTCCTTAGTATCCGATGATATGGAATATTCTGACGGATATTTGTTTGATTCGCCACAAAGATACAGTACATAAATTTCATTTGCAGAATAATAGTTAAGAGCTGTCTGCACATACCTGTCTATTTGTTTATTTTGCTCGCACGCGCCATTAATCTTATTTTCTATTATAAGAAAAAATGTATCACCTTTTATAGTCAGATCAATTCTTCTTTTGTCAGGATAAGGTATCTCAATACTTTCAAAAGAGCAATCTATATCGGGAAGAAAATACTCTATAAAGTCTCTCTGAATATCCTTATTTTGCAGAAGACTGTAAAGAATCCTACAATGGGCAGTTTCTCTAAGATTTTCTGTATGCAGGGCATCTCCCAGCAAGTCCACCAAGAAAGGAAAAGAAGATAATTCTTTTGTGCGTTTAGATGAAACTCTACAGCAAAAATCAAGTGTATTATTCAAACTTTCCTCAATTGCAGAAGATGTATGCGAGATAAAAGAAAATATATCATTCATGTGTATTCATTTTTGCATAAACAAATGTATAAAATTTTATTGTATTGAATTCACATTCCATAAATTATTTATAAGAAATCATGAGTAAGTTTTTATTTCATAAATATTTTCTCAAACAAATTTTCTCCAAAAGCAGTTTGAATATTAGTATTTATTTTGTGTCTTTGATAACAGAATTTTGAACAAAAGAGAATAAAGATTATTCAGTTTTAGATACAGATTTATTGAAAATTCAATACTCAGATTCATCGACAATACAGAATAATTCAGTAACTTTGTATTTGGTTATCATCGCTCGTATTATTTGAAACTATCTGATTTTCAATCATAAAGATACAAGATGCTTGCGAAACTGCCAATTCTTATATATGTTATTTTATCCCAAAATCACGTAAATTATGAATGAAAGCACTCATCCCAAAGGAAGTAAAGGCATGATTCAAATATTGGTTGAAGAGCATAAAGATTTGTTGGATAAGGTGCTTGGTGTTAAGCTCAAATGGATATGCCCGATTAAGGAGGATAATTTTAAGGAACTTCAACTGAACGGAGAAAAGATGTGTGGCGAACTTGGATTATCTCGTGAAGATTTCAAAGATTTTTGGCCGTCAAGACAACCGCAATGGGATGGTATAGCAAAAGACGAAAATAATAATTTGTATCTTATAGAAGCTAAATCGCATTTGGATGAAATATGCCCCGGAAACCATGAGCCTGACGGCTCTAATCAGGAGCAGAACATAAACTACGGCATGAAAAGAGAAAGTCTGTTATGCATTAAAAAACATTATAACTCAAACAAAGAAAATAAATTGTGGCTGCACAAATACTATCAGATTTCAAACAGACTGGCGTTTTTAAAAAAGATGAAAGAACTGCGTAATAAAAAGAAAACAGACTATAATGATGTTAAACTTATATTCCTTAACTTTAAAAATGACACCACATGGGGTAAAAAGGCCGTAAAATGCGACGAATGGATAAAGAAATATGATAAAATTTGGGATGAACTGGGTGTTAATAAAAACATGCTGGAGAAGGAAGGGGTGCTGATTATATATATAGACGGTAAGGATTTCTAAGAAAACATGCAAGAGACTTATTCTGATTAAGCAAAGAATGTATGTCTGCAATGGCGATTGTGTAAGTCATGAAAGTTTTGTCATGTTATCTTACTTCAATTTCTTGATTTATCGAATAATCCAAATTTTCTAAAGAACGATGTCAGATTGCGGACATAAAGCCATGAAAAGAAACACCACGTTTAGCGCTTGAATAATAACCTTAACCGCATGTCGTCACAAAGGAAAATACACGGAAAACAAAGGAAAATGCAAGGATAGACTAAACAGATTAGTTAAAAAACGACACATGACTAAACAACTTAGTTAAAAAAACGATATATTCTGTACTACATTCTTATATTTTCATTATATTTGCATAACATGAAACAGGAATTTGCCTTCCGCATAAGGCAAAAATGAAAAAACTATACATCGCTAAAATAAAATTTTATTGCTATGAGAATAATCAATCTTATACTATTGCTAATGACTCTGACGGCAGCCTCAGCCAGAGCCGACAATGACATGACAGAGGCACTGGGCGACAGTTGCATGAAGATAAACGACACGTTCAACGCCATGAGATATTACGGCGAGGTGCTGCAGGCCGACAGATCTGACGCTATAAAGGACAAGATGGCGCACTGCCTGTTTATGCGCGGCGAATACCGCAAATGCGCGGCAATGCTCGAAGATATGGCAAAGAAAGGCGCCGACAGTCTGAGCCAGGAGACGATGCGCCGGCTGTTTGACTGCTACAGATACATGGACAACACGGCAAAACAGATAGAATGGGGCAACAGGTTACTGAGCAGATGCCCTATGGACGGCATCGTGACGGCATACATGGCACACATATACAACAGCGACGACAAAATATCGTCGCCACAAAAGGCTTATGACATTACGGCAAAGTATATGCAGACAGACTCTACGTGTCTGCCCGTGATACGCGAATATGCCGACGCAAACTTCCTGATGCGCGACTACAGCAAGGCTATAAATGCGTACAACAGGCTGCTCGAACTGGGCGACTCTACCTACAACACGGTCTACTCGCTCGGCATGGCTTACATGCAGACGGGCAAAAACCCTATGGCACGCAAATGGCTCACCATGGCAGCCGAAAAAAGCAAGATGCAAAATGCGGGATGCCTTTACCGCCTCGGCATAGTGTGTGTCGACATGGACAGCTTAGCCGAGGGCATTGACTATCTGGAAAAATCAATCGAACTGATGGAGCCCGACCATACGGTGCTGTTTGTAGTAAAGCGCGCATTGGGCGAAGGCTACTACAAGCAGGGCAAATACTGGTCGGCAATATACGCATGGCGTGAGGCGCTCAAACTTAACCGCAACAGTATGGCCACGATATTCAACACGGCGCAGGCATACGGATTTATAGGCAAGCACGACATGGAGAAGGCTTACTACAGAACTTTCCTGAGCATGGCGGCATTGGTTAAGCCCAACAAGGAACTTAACCAGATGGTGAAACAGGCTGAGGCAGTAGTGGGAGTGAAGGAGAACTTCAACGGAGCCATAATAAGCCTGCCTGCAAACTGACCATGCCGGCTGCCTAAAACGGAAAGACGCCACGTCGGCACATAATAGAGACAGCTTATCTCAGATTAATACAATACTAATTAAATATTTAAGCCTATGAAAAGAAATCTTTATTTTGTTTCTCTCTTCCTGTTTTTCTTCTCATTAAAAGGCATTGCGGCCATTCCTGAAGGGGCAATACCATTTATCTTTGACAGGCATCTGTATTTTCAGTGTACGCTTAATGACACCATACCTGTTACCCTAATTTATGACACCGGGGCTGATTTTCTATACTTAGACCAAGATTATCTGAAAGTAAATAATCTTCAAAATGCTTTCGGCAGAAAAGGCAGGGCCAAAATCGGAGGAGCAGGCAACAGCGGACCTCAAAGCGTAGAGATATTCATCGAGCCCGTCAAGATTCACTGCGGTGATATGGAATATCAAAACAAGATTACTCCTATAATTAAGCTGCGTGACATTCTCGGCAGACATACCGACGGTCTGTTAGGCAACACTCACCTACTGACATCTCCTTTGGAAATCAATTTTAGCGAAGGATACATAAAACAGCTTAAAAAACCGTTTAAAGATGATTTGCTTGATAACTATATAAAACTTGACGCACGATTTGAGAAAAACCGTATTGATGTAAAGGCCAAACTTCAGATTGACGAGAAGAACACCTTGGAAGGATGGTTTAGAATGGATTTAGGATGTGGATCCTCAATCAGTCTTACTAACGAGGCAGCATCTTCTCTGAATATTGATGACATACCGAAAGCATACTTCAGGACACAAGCCGGCGGCATTGGCGGCGGTTCTGACCAGTTTATTATAAGAGCCGCGCAATTCTGTATGACAGATACACTTAAAGACATCGTAATAGATTATTCTGTTAATGAAAAAGGCGCTCTGTCATTTGGTAAGCCATATTTAGGTCTGATTGGAAATAAAATATGGTCGTTATACGATATTGTCTTAGATCCCGAAAACTCTTCAGTGTGGGTGAAACGCAACAAGAATAAAGGAGTGTATATGCTATCATCCGTAACCCACATGGCAACTTTTGACCGCACGGATATTTATGAAGGATGGATAGTGAACGGATTATACAAAGGCGGAATAGCAGAAAAGGCCGGTATTGAAATTGGAGATATAATCATAGCCATAAACAACCGTCCGGTAAAAGAAATAACATGGGAAGAGCAACGAAAGGGCTTAAATCTTAATGGAGAAGTTAAATATACCGTCAAAAAAGCCGACGGCAAGATAGTTTGCTATACATTACACGTTGACAAACAGATAATCTGATTTAATGCCTGACTAAATATTAAGGTTTTTATAAGCGGGAGAGAAATTCTTGTTTTTATAGGAATGAAGCTAAGATAGCCCTATTGCCGTTTTTATATTGAATATCTTGCCGTCCGCTATTTTCTAGACATAGCCCGTTATGCCTGCTAAATAGCAGACGGCAATATCACAATATGTAAAATAGATAGATGAAAACATCAATCTGCCTGCAGAAACAAACCAGATACCGGCTTGCGACCGATAAAGGTTAAACAGGCTCTTGGGCAAATATGATAAAAATATGAAAAACTGTTTGAGCGTTAGCATTTTATTAGTATCTTTGCAGACAGAATTTTAAGCAAATCACAATAAGGATTATTCCGTTGTGAAAACATTCAGGTTGGCTCGTCGTCCTTTTTTACGGCGGGCATTTTTTATAATGGCCGAAAGGCTTTGACAAATGGGTATTGACAACAAGATTTCACTATAAGTTATGGACACTAACATTTCCGACTATGAGATAATGGCGCCCGTGGGCAGCCGCGAGAGTCTGCAGGCAGCACTGCAGGCCGGTGCCGACTCGATTTATTTCGGCATCGAGAAGCTGAACATGAGGGCACACTCTGCCAACACGTTCTCTATTAACGACCTGCGCGAGATTGCAGCAACATGCAACGAACACGGCGTAAAGACGTATCTGACGGTTAACACCATCATCTATGACGAGGACATCGAGCTTATGCACCAGATTATCGACGCCGCAAAGGAGGCCGGCATATCGGCCGTGATAGCGAGCGACGTGGCCGTTATGACCTACTGCCGCAAGGTTGGCCAGGAGGTTCACCTGTCCACACAGCTTAACATAAGCAACATAGAGGCGCTGAAGTTCTATTCGCAGTTTGCCGACGTTGTGGTGCTGGCGCGCGAGCTTAAGATGGAGCAGGTGGCAAAGATACATGAGCAGGCGGAGCAGATGAACATCTGCGGACCGTCGGGCAAGAAGATTCGCATTGAGATGTTCTGCCACGGCGCGCTGTGCATGGCCATCAGCGGCAAGTGCTATCTGAGTCTTGACAACGCGGCGCGCTCTGCCAACCGCGGAGAGTGCATGCAGCTGTGCCGCCGCTCATACATCGTGACCGACAAGGAGACAGGCACGGAGCTGGAGATTGACAACAAATATATAATGAGTCCGAAGGACCTTAAAACGGTGCGCTTCATCGACCGCATGATGAAGGCCGGCGTAAGGGTGTTCAAGATAGAGGGCCGCGCACGCGGACCTGAGTATGTCTACACCGTGGTGAAATGCTACAAGGAGGCCATACAGAGCGTACTTGACGGCACGTTCACCGAGGAGAAGAAGGACGAATGGGACGAGCGCCTGGCAACGGTGTTCAACCGCGGATTCTGGGATGGTTACTACCAGGGACAGCGCCTTGGCGAATGGAACAAGAACTATGGCTCTAACGCCACGGAGCGCAAGGTTTACGTGGGCAAGGGCGTCAAGTATTTCTCTAAGCTCGGCGTGGCTGAGTTCTCGTGCGAGGCATGCGAATTCTCTGTAGGCGACAAGATGCTTATAACAGGTCCTACCACTGGCGTGATGTATGTAACCGTCGAGGAGATTCACGACGACACTCATGCCGTGCAGACTGCCCAAAAGGGCACCAGAGTATCGTTTAAGGTGCCTGACAAGGTTAGACCAAGCGACAAGCTGTTTAAGCTGGTTAAGGTGGAGCCGAAGTATTAAATTTTTAGGAGTTAAAGGAGTTAGAGTAGTTAAAGGAGTTAAAGACAAATGCTTTTCTTCTTAGGAGTTAAAGGAGTTAGAGTAGTTAAAGGAGTTAAAGTCAAATGCCTTGTTGCGTAAGAGCAAAGCTGATTATGACAACGGTATAGAAACGGAAGCTATTGTTTCTCCTTGACACACAAATAGACAAACATATTAAAAACAAAGGATATTATGACAATAAATGAAGCACAGGATGAGGTGATTGAGGAGTTTTCTGACTTCACCGACTGGATGGACAAATATCAGTTGCTCATTGACCTGGGCAACGAACAGAAGCCGCTCGACGACAAGTATAAGACGGAGAGTAACCTGATTGACGGCTGTCAGAGCCGTGTGTGGCTGCAGGCTGACTATGAGGACGGCAAGATTTATTTTACGGCTGAGAGCGACGCGCTCATCGTCAAGGGCATAATCGCACTGCTGATACGCGTGCTGAGCGGACACACACCGCAGGAGATTCTTGACGCTGACCTGTATTTCATCGAACGCATCGGTCTGAAAGATCACCTCTCGCCCACCCGCTCAAACGGTCTGCTGGCCATGATTAAGCAGATCAGAATGTATGCGCTGGCGTTTAAAGTGAAGAACGAAGAGTGAAGAGTGAAGAGTGAAGAATTCATTTGACTTGAAGTCATACGGATTTTAATTCTTAATTCATAATTCACAATTCATAATTCATAATTTCCTTCTTGGTCAAATCATAATTTTCAATTCTCAATTATCAATTCTCAATTTGAATCGATGCGCAAGTTAAAAGTTACGGAGATGAACCGTCTTACGGTGGACGAGTTCAAGAGTTCTGAGAAGATGCCGCTCATCGTGGTGCTCGACGACGTGAGGAGCCTGTATAACGTAGGCTCGGTGTTCCGTTCGTGCGACGCTTTCCGCGTAGAGGCTGTGTGGATCTGTGGCATCACGGCTTGTCCGCCCCACGCCGAGATACACAAGACGGCGCTCGGAGCAGAAGACAGCGTGAAGTGGCGCTACTTTGAGACGGCTGCCGAAGCCGTTAAAGAGCTTCACGACATGGGACGCACGGTGATGGCCGTGGAGCAGTGTGAAGGCAGCACCATGCTCAACGAGTTTGTTCCCGACGCCGGTCGCCGGTATGCCGTTGTACTTGGCAACGAGGTGAAGGGCGTGCGCCAGGAGGTGGTAGATGCCAGCGACGGCTGCCTCGAGATACCACAATTCGGCACCAAGCATTCGCTAAACGTGTCGGTAACAGCAGGCATAGTGGTGTGGCATTTCTGCCAGGCGGCCATAAGCAGAGAAAAGTAATGACGGGGATGAGGCCTGCTAAAATAAGAAAGGCGTAAACTATTTTATAGGCTGTTTATCGGCAGGCAAGAATGCACAGATAATTATATACAATAAAATATAAACTGCAAGACAGCGGCGGCACAGATAACATCAATGCGTGTTTTACCTGTGCCGCCGCTGTCTTTTTTATTTGTCTCGATTCAGTATGCAAACTTCGAGGTCATGAAGTTATTATGATATTGCCTTCATGCCAGGCATAGCCCTTAGACGCAGCCAATTATACCTGTTCAGGCTATTGGGCGTTGATTATGCCCTGACTGATAGTGTCTATGACGATAGGCTTCATGCCGCTCACGAAACATTCAACGGCGATGACCATAAGCAGGAGTCCCATGAGGCGCATCATTACGTTGTTGCCCGTCTCGCCCAATACGCTTACAAGGCGCGTTGAGGCGCGCAGGATGAAGTATGTCAGCACGTAGATAAATACGATTGAGCCTATCAGTATGCCCTTCATGGCAAACGTCTTGGCGTCGCTCATCAGCACGATGGTGTTGGCTATGGCGCCCGGTCCGCAGAGCATTGGTATGCCCAGCGGCGTTATGCTTATGTCGTTGGCATAAGCCTTAATCTCGCCCGAATTTAGCTTTACGTGCGTATAACGTGCCTGAAGCATGTCGTAGCCAATCTTGAAGATTATCACGCCGCCGGCAATACGGAAGCCGTTGGTGGATATGCCGAAGAACATGAAGATGAACTGTCCGGCAAAGGTGAACACGATGAGGATGATGAGCGCCGTGATAGTGGCCCGTTTTACGATAGACTGGCGCTGCTCCTCGGTCATGCCCTGAGTCATGGTGAGGAACACGGGCATGGTGCCAAGCGGATTGGCAAGCGTGAAGATAGATGTAAGGCACAACAGTGCAAAAGGCAGTAATGTTTCCATAGTTTTAAAATTTTTCCGCAAAATTATAAATAAATTAATAATAAAAAAATAAAAGGATTGAAAAATAAAATATTAACCTTTCTTTACCTTTTATACATACTGCCACCCCTTAAAAAGGTGTATGGGACAAGGGCAAAAAACTGATGCTGCATGAAGGTCAGAAACTTGCTCGGAACGCGAAATACAACGGCCGTTGCCTACTGCCAATATTAGGGGATTCCCTACGCGTTTTAGGTTATTTCCCTTTGGATTCTCATTATTTTTTATTTCCTTTGCATCTGTAAAAACGATTTAAACCTGAAGATTATGGACACGAAGACGATAAAAAGACTGGCCCTGTCGGCACTTGCCGCTTTGGCCATGGCACTGCCTTCACAGGCGCAGAGCTACACTCACAGCCGCTACTATAACGAACATTCTGGCCGACTGGACTACGGCTACCGTGACAGCGGACTCGGCACGGGCGACATGTACTACGGATTCCGTATCGGTCCGGCTTTCTCTACTGTCAACTCTGACGACCCGACGCTCGACGGCAGCGACTCGCAGACAGGACTCACCGTGGGTGCAGTTGTTGGCATTCCGCTCTCTGACGAAATACCGCTCTACCTCGAGCCGGGACTCTTCTATACCGAGAAGGGCGGCAAGAAAGACATAATTAACGACCTGGGCGAGAAGAAAAAGATGACTTACGACCTCAACTATCTCGAGGTGCCCATCGTGCTGAAATATATCTACAGCATTGACGACCACTTCACCATCCAGCCGCAGTTTGGCGGATACCTGGCATGCGGCGTGGGCGGCAAGATGAAGAACTATGACGAGCGCAAGGCTTTCAGCTCATTCTCCGACGATGCCTTCCAGCGTTTCGACGGCGGTCTGCGCGTGGGCTGCGGCGTGTCTTACGACCTGTTCTATGCCGACATAACCTACGACATAGGTCTGTCGAACATCTGCCACGACACGTTCGACACATCTCACAACGGATGCCTGTCGCTCAACTTCGGCGTAAACTTCTGACGCGCATCAACATACAACGCCCCAGACGCATGCCTTGTGGCATGACGACAATATACTCACAATTTATTTTATAATGTTATTTTCAACAAAGGCTGCCATGCACCGTAACAGTGCCGGCAGCCTTTTTGCATGGCGCCACAGCCTGCGGCCAACGCCTTCACACACTCAGCAGGCACGTGACTCATGGCAGATATGTCAAAAAAACTGCATACATGCCCATCAAGGTTAGCCAATATTTTTGTAACTTTGCGGCAACGGATATCATCCGGATACATTAAACACTAACAAAAACATATTTTATGGGAGGATTCTTCGGGACAATCTCCAAGTCGAGTTGCGTGACCGACCTTTTCTACGGCACCGACTACAACTCGCATTTGGGCACCAAGCGTGGCGGTATGGCTACGTATGACGCGACAGAAAAAAAGTTTATGCGCTCTATTCATAACCTTGAGAGCACATATTTCCGCACAAAGTTCGAGGACGAGCTCGACAAGTTTTCAGGCAATTCGGGCATAGGCATCATCAGCGACACCGATGCCCAGCCTATAATCATCAACTCTCACCTGGGGCGTTTCGCCATTGTCACCGTGGGCAAGGTGAACAACATCGGCGAACTTGAACAGGAGCTGCTCGCCAAGAACATGCACCTTGCCGAGTTGAGTTCGGGCAACACAAACCAGACCGAGCTTATAGCCCTGCTGATAATAATGGGCAAGAACTTTGTGGAGGGCATCGAGAACGTGTTCAACAGGATTAAAGGCTCATGCTCCATGCTGCTGCTAACCGAAGACGGAATAATTGCGGCGCGCGACAAATGGGGACGCACGCCGATAGTGATAGGCCGAAAGGACGGCGCCTACGCTGCCACGAGCGAGTCGACGAGCTTTCCTAACCTCGACTACGAGATTGACAGTTACCTCGGTCCGGGCGAGATTGTGCGCCTGAGGGCCGACGGCATAGAGCAGATGCGCAAGCCCGAACAGAAGATGCAGATATGCTCGTTCCTGTGGGTTTACTACGGATTTCCGACATCATGTTACGAGGGGCGCAACGTTGAGGAAGTGCGCTTCGAGATGGGAAAGAAGATGGGACAGCAGGACAAGTCGGAGGTTGACTGCACCTGCGGCATACCCGACTCGGGCGTTGGCATGGCCCTCGGATACGCCGAAGGCAAGGGCGTGCCCTATCACCGCGCCATATCCAAATATACGCCCACATGGCCGCGAAGCTTCACTCCGGGCCGTCAGGAGCTGCGCAACCTCGTAGCAAAGATGAAACTGATACCCAACCGCGCCATGCTCGAAGGCAAGCGCCTGCTGTTCTGCGACGACTCGATAGTGCGCGGCACGCAGCTGCGCGACAACGTTAAGGTGCTGTTCGACTACGGCGTGCGCGAGGCTCACGTGCGCATAGCCTGTCCGCCGCTCATCTACGGCTGCCCGTTCATCGGCTTCACGGCGTCAAAAAGCGACTTAGAGCTGATAACGCGCCGCATAATAAAGGAACTTGAGGGCGACGAGAACAAGAACCTTGAGAAGTATGCCACAACAGGCTCGCCCGAATATAACCGCATGGTGGAGATTATCCGCGACCGCCTGGGCCTTACTTCGCTGAAGTTTAACACGCTCGAAAACCTCGTTGAGGCCATCGGACTGCCCAAGTGCAAGCTCTGCACCCACTGTTTCGACGGCACGGGCTGCTTCTGACGCATAGTCTGCCTTTGCCGGCACGACATATTATATAATAACAAAGGTGAATACCGCGGCTGCAACCGTCAGTCCGGCGTTCACCTTTGTTTTTGCCTATATTCACCGTTATTTGTTGCCTTATTTTGTTTTTCGTGCCGTGTGTGGAAGTGTGTGTAGAGGCATTTCCACACTTTTTTGTGGAAAAATTCCACACCTGTTCCACACTTTTCCACACATTCCGCAAATGCCCTAAATAACGTAAACCGCTGATAATCAAGCAGATAAATATTTGTGGCATAGTTTGGCACGGCTGTTGCAATATGTATAAGTGAGAAATTTGAACATTAATTATTAACAATAAAAAAAGAAAGCATTATGAAAAAGTTAGTATTCGCTGCCGTAGCAGCTCTCGCACTGGTATCAGTAAGCAACGTATTTGCAGGTCAGAATAACGATAATGAGAAAGTTCAGAACACTGTAGTATCAGATACAACTGTAACAACTCCCGCTCCTGCAGACACAGTAGCAACAGCTGAATAATGATTCGGTTAAGGCAAAAATAATAGGTTAATTCATTTTATCAGAGATACGTGTTATCTCAATGGTCGAACCCCGTCAACTGTGACAGCCAGTTGGCGGGGCAACCTTTTTTATACGGCGCGGCACGCAATGACACACCGGCAGGCGCAACAGTTACAAAAAGTGCACATCGTGCGGCTTTTTTTGTAAAGATAATGCACTATTGACACATTTTTAATTTATCTTTGCAAAAATGGCGTACCACAATGCCCCATCTGTCAGCGGCACGAATATAACGGCGGCAGCACCCGGGCAGACAGGCTAACAACAACAATAATCATTGATGAAGACAGACGTACAGTTTAAGATCGGCGCGGGATACACACTCGTCATATTAATCCTTGCCTTTGCGGTGTGGCTGGTTTACGGCAACACGAGGGCTTTCATGCAGATAGACAAGGCCGAACGCGAGTTTATCGAGCGGCGCGACGTGGTGGACAGTCTGGTCTACTGCTTTCTCGAAACCGACAACAGCGAGAAGTCGCTGTGCCTCGGCAACACCGACGAGCTTGACAATTTCGACTCGCTGCTCATCAGGACCATGGCGCTTGCCGACACGCTGAAGGTACGCTCTGCCGACAGCGCGCAGATAGCCAAGCTCGACTCGCTGCAGAACCTGCTGATGCTGAAGCGCGAAAACACACTGATGATTGTTGAGGAGATGTCGAAAAACAACTCTGACAAGTTCTTCCGCGAGAAAGTTTCAAAACTGCAGCAGGGCGAAGACTCCGTAGTTATACATCCCAAAGCCGTGGAGGTGGAGGAAAAGAAAGAGGTGGTCTACGACATCGTGAAGAGCAAGAAGGGCTTCTTTGCGCGCCTTGCCGACGCCTTCCGCAAGCAGCACGCCGACACCATACAGGTGAGCAACCGCAGCCGCAAGGCCGTGAGCGACTCTGCCCACCACAGCATCAACATAGCCGACACCGTGGCCGACGTGCTGAATGAGATTAAGCGGCAGGAGATTAAGGCGCGCAAGGCTCACCAGGAACAGCTCGACGAGAAGAAACAGACGCAGCTCATGGTGGGCGTAATGCTGGCAGGGCGCATTGAGCAGCTGCTCGAAAACATACGCAACGATGAGCACCGCGCCCTGCAGACCGCCATAGACAACGACCTGGCGGGCCGCCGCAGTCTGATGCTCAAGATCATTGCGCTCGCCCTTGTTGCCGTAATGTCGGCGGTGGTGTTGCTGTTCTATGTAAGGCGCGACATGCGCAAGGCACGCATATACAACGAGAATCTGGAGAGGGCAAAGGCCGAGACTGAGCGCATAATGGCTCAGCGCGAGCGCCTGCTGCTCACCATAACGCACGACATAAAGGCTCCGGCGGCGTCGATTTCGGGCTTCATAGAGCTGCTGGGCGAATACGTAAAAGACGGAAAGGCGGCGGCATATCTGCACAACATCAAAAATTCGGCCACGCATCTGCTTCATCTCGTAAGCGCGCTGCTCGACTATCACCGCCTTGAGAGCGGCAACGTTGAGACGCGCAGCGTTAGTTTCAGTCCGCGCCAGCTCGTCAGCGGCTGTGCCGAGAGCATACATCCGCAGGCCGAGGCCAAGGGCCTTGCCGTAAATACAGACACTACGGGATGCTCCGACAGTCTGTGCCAGGGCGACGCCTTCCGCATAAAGCAGATACTCGACAACATAATAAGCAACGCCCTTAAATACACCGACGAGGGCAGCATAGCCATATCGGCGCGCATGCAGGGCGGCAGACTGCAGGTGGACATAGCCGACACGGGCCGCGGAATGACGCCTGAGGAGACGCGCCGCATATTCAACGCCTTTACGCGTCTGCCCGGAGCGCAGGGCACCGAGGGCGTGGGTCTGGGCCTGTCGATAGCGCGCGAGCTTGCCACTCTGCTCGGCGGACGCATCACACTCGAGTCGGCCAAGGGCAAGGGCACAACGTTCCATGTGTCGCTGCCCGTGGAGAAGTGTGCCGCATCTGTGCCCGATGCCGAAATCAAGGCTACTAACGACAATACCCGTGCAGGCGCAGCCAAGCCCAAGCACAGGCCTGAAGGCATGACAGCCGAAAGAATTGACATACTGATAGTTGACGACGACCGCCTGCAGTTGCAGCTGCTCAGAGAGATGCTTACGGGCATTTCGGGCGGCAGATGGAACATAACAGCGTGCAGCCATGCCGACGAGGCACTTAGGCAACTTGCCGACCGGCATCCTCACGTGTTCTTCATAGACATAGAGATGCCCGAGATGAGCGGCACCGACATAGCGGCACGCATAGCCGGACGATACGACACGCTGCTCATAGCCATGACGGCTCACGAGCCGAGCATTGAGCCTAAGCTGCTTGAGGCGGGCTTCGACGCGTGCCTGTTCAAGCCGTTTAACACCGGGCGGCTGAAGTCTATGCTCGAGGCGGCAACGGGACTGATAATTGACGGCGGAAACACTGACGGCGACAAACCTGCCGGCGGCAACGGCAACGGCGCCAGCGGACAGAGCAACGGCGGCGAAAACGACAACATCACGGCATCTGCCGCCACTGCCGACAGCCACAGCGGAAAGGCTGCAGGGCACAACTTCAAGGCAGTGACAGAGTTTGCCGCGGGCGACAACGACGCGTGCCGCGAGATTCTGTCGAGCTTCATGACCGAGATCGACGGCCACATATCCACGCTCGACAAAGCCACTGCCGACGCCAACCGCACAGTCATAAGCCGCGTGGCGCACAAGGCGCTGCCCATGCTCACCATGATAGGGGCGCGCACCACCGGGGAGCTGAAGGCGCTGTCGCCCGAACACATTGGCAGCATTGCCGACGGCGACATGGCGGCGATGTGCCGTAAGATTATTGACGAGATGCGCGGGATAAGGAGCGAGATAGCCGATGAGATAAAGGCTCTCGGCTGACTTACGCGCCGGCGCAGACCGCTGTAACGGCGGCACGCGCCACGACATTCATACGGCGGCGCGACGACGACAGACACGTTAAGCGCCGCACACTCTCTTCAGCTTATTATTCGACAAGCCTAATATTAATTAACCCTAACCTATTATTACCATGAAAGCATTTCGACTGATTTTATTCTTGGCAGCAATGATGGCTGTTATGCCCCTGGCGGCTGCCGACAAGCTGAGCGAACTGAGACAGAAGGCCGACGCGCTGCATGCCGGCGGCAACAACGACTCGGCGATGATTGTGGCGCGCGAGGCTCTCGACATGGCACATAAAAGCCGCAACACAACAGCAATAATCGGCGTCAACTCGTCGATGGGCGTGTATCTGCGCACCATGGGCAAGACCGACGAGGCTCTGAAACACTACAACGAGGCAATGAAGCTCTGCACCACTGCCGAATTTAAGGCCAATGCCGACGAGGACGCCCGACAGGAGGCTGCCGCACTTTATCTCAACCTTGCCACGCTGCACATTGACATGCAGCACAAGAAGGAGGCCATGTATTATGCCAGGCTGTCGGCCGAATGGACCGAAAAGTGTGCCGACAAGGCATTCAGGGCGCAGATGCTGTCACAGAACGGACTGATGTTTCTGATGGCGGGCGACAACAGCCGCGCCGCCGACATGCTCACCCGGAGCTACGGCTACGCCATGCAGCTGGGACAGACCGACGAGGCAATGAGCGCGGCGGCATATATGGTGGCGGTGGAAGACAGGCGCGGCAACAATAAGGGGGCTGACACATGGCGCGGCCGGTGCCGCACGCTTGAGCCTAAGGTAAGCTCAACGATGACGCTCGTGGCATATTATCAGATATTGTGCAGCGTCGAACTCAACCACAAAAACTGGCGCGGCGCGCTGCCGCTGTTACGCAAGATTCTGTCTGTCAAGGGCATAGAGCAGATGCCGTTTGTTGTCTACGACTGCTACAACAACATGCACGAGGCATACGCCGCGCTGGGACAATGGCATGAGGCATACACAACTATGGCAAAGGCAACGGCACTGAAAGACAGTCTGTTTGAGAGTCAGAAGGCTGAGAGCATGCGCGAGCTTACAGTGAAATATCAGGCTAAGGAGAAGGAACTCGAACTGGCGCAGAACAAGGCACGGCTTGCACAGACGCAGATGTATGTCAGCATAGGTCTGCTGCTTACGCTGCTGCTGGCAGCGACGGCCTTTGCCTACATAATGAGGCAGAAGCGCAGGGCGCGCATACAGGCAGAGGAGTTTGCAAGGCTGAAGGCCGACACGGGGCGCAAGCTCATGCAGAAGTATGTTGACGGACTGGAGAACGAGCGCGAACGGCTGGCGCGCGAGCTTCACGACGGCGTGTGCAACAGTCTGTACACGGTGCAGCTGCGCATAGCATCGGGCAACACCGACGCCGAAGGGCAGGCGGCCATGATAGACGAGTGCCGCAACCAGGTGAGGCGCATATCCCACGAGATGATGCCGCCTGAATTCAGCTATGCCGACATAAGCATGGTGCTCGACGACTATCTGTGTCAGGCTGCCGAGGCGGGCCGGTGTGAGATAACATATAAGGCGACGCCCGAGGGTGCCGACTGGAGCCGCGTTGACGACTCTACGGCGCTCGAAATATACCGCATAGCGCAGGAGGCTGTGGCAAACGCCATGAAACATTCGGGGGCTACGCGCATAGACGTCAGACTGGCTGTGCAGGGCAAGGGCCTCGAACTGACCGTCACCGACAACGGGCAGCCGTCTAAGCGCGCGTCGGCAGGCATAGGGCGGCGCACCATGAGGCAGAGGGCTGCCGCCGTGAACGGACATCTGGACACATGGAGCAGCGACGGACACACCACCGTAAGGCTGACCATAAGCCGCATGCACGTGAAAACGCCAAAGGCATAAAACATAAAATTCATTAAAAAAAAACACGGATTTCCGTTATTGTAATTATGAATGTATGGTATAATTTTGCCCCTATGAACGAGGCACAAAAATATTTATTGCAGGATCTGTCGGTTGCTATAGTAGACGACCACGCGCTGATTCTTGAAGGATTCAAGAGTCTGATGCAGGGCTGCAACGCCAAAAACGTGGAGACTTTTGGCTGCGCGTCGGGCCTGCTTGACGCCATGGGGCGCCACTGCTTCGACATATACATAATAGACATCGGTCTGCCCGACATCGACGGCTTTGAGCTTATCGACAAGATACGTTCGCGGCATGCCGGGGCGAGGATTATCGTAAACACCATACACGAGGAAATATGGCTGCTGAGGCGCATGCTCGACAAGGACGTGAACGCCATTCTGCTAAAGTCGACCGACTTCATGCAGATGGTCAACGCCATAACGGCAGTGATGGGCGGAGAGCAGTATTTCTGTCCGGGAGTGAAGCGCAAGATAGCGCGCTACAGGCAGAAAATAGAGCATCCGTCGGAGAGGGAGACCGACATACTGAAGGCGATAGCGGGAGGATACACCTCGAAAGAGATAGCCAACATGCTCTTCATATCTGAAAACACGGTTGAGGCTCACCGCAAGCGGCTCTTCATAAAACTGGGCGCGCGCAACATTGCCGACCTGATAGTGAAGGCTATCGACCGCGGATATATCAACGCGTCGGAGATAGTGAGGGGCAACAGAAACGACAAGACTGAATAACCATACCTTCCGCCATAACAGGCGGCATAACACATTGAAATTAAACACTTTACAGTACACGGCTTTTTGCGCTGCAAAATGCCGTGTTTTGCGTTGTAATATGCGTCCTTTCAGGCTCTAAAAGGACGCATATTGCAAGGCGGCAACATGCCGGGTAATTTATCTTTACATTTAGCCGTGATTTTAAGCCGATGAATATTGCTATAACATTTATTCGGCAACAAATAATAAGCAGGGCTGAAATCTGCCCGACAGGCATGATATTATTGTAGGGGAAATGGGGAAAATGTGAAATTATGGGACCTATATAATACGGAAAGTGTGAAAATATAGGGTGATTATAGGGCGGAAAATGTGAAATTTGGGGATGAAATTGGTACGGAAAGTGTGAAAAATATGTGTTTTTATGATGCGGAAAATGTGAAATTTACTATATTTGCAGATGTATCAAGACGTTTGGGACTATGGAAAAACTGCTGAAAAGAAAGATTGACAAATATCTGACTGACTGGAAAAACAGACCAGACAGGAAGCCTCTTATCATAAAGGGTGCCAGGCAGATAGGCAAGACACGCTCTGTTGAGTGGTTTGCAAGTCAGAACTATGCAAGCGTAATAGAGATAAACTTTATCGAACAGAAAAAATACCGTGATATATTCAACGACGGATTTGAGGTGAACGCCATACTGAAGAATATATCACTGTTGAATCCTGAACTGGAATTTATTCCCGGCGACACCATATTTTTCTTCGACGAGCTTCAGGCATGCCCCAACTGCGCCACGTCGCTGAAATTTTTTAAGCTCGACGGCCGTTTCGACGTAATCTGCTCAGGCTCGCTCATGGGGATAAGCTACAATGAGATAGAATCTAACAGCGTGGGATATAAAGAGGACTACGAGATGCACTCGATGGACTTTGAGGAATTTTTGTGGGCAAAGGGCTATAACGACGATTTCACGGCCGACCTGTTCAGTCACATGCTCGACGTAAGACCGCTGTCTGAACTTCAGATGGACACACTGATGAGCCTGTTCCGCGACTATGTCATCATCGGAGGCATGCCCGAAGTGGTCAGCACGTATGTAAAGAACAAGAATTTCAGCGGCACGCTCGACATTCAGCGCCAGCTGCTGAAAGACTATGAAGAGGACATAACAAAATATGTTGAAGGCCTGGACAAGGCAAAGGTGAAGGCGGTGTATAACCATATTTCAACCTTTCTGGCAAAGGAGAACAAGCGGTTTCAGATAACCAAAATAGCCCGAAACGCGCGTAACAGAGACTATATGGGATGCGTTGAATGGCTCGCCGATGCCGGAGTGGTGAACGTGTGCTACTGCCTAAATCAGCCCGAACTGCCGTTGAAAGGCAACTACGACCCCAAAATGTACAAGATATATTTTAAGGACACAGGACTGCTGATAGCCTCGCTCGACGAGGAGGCACAGGAAGACCTTAGGGCAAACAAGAATCTCGGCACGTACAAAGGGGCAATATACGAGAATATCGTAGGCGACATGCTCGTAAAGCAGGGCTACAGGCTGTTTTATTACCACAGCGACAGGCCGGCTCTCGAAATGGATTTCTTTGTAAGAAGCGCCGATTCGCTTATACCTGTAGAGGTGAAAGCCAACGACGGGGCTACGGCTTCGCTGAACAGACTGCTGAATGACGACAAATATAATGACGTGAAATATGGCATCAAACTGGGCTACAGAAACATCGGATTTAACGGCAAATTCTATACTTTTCCGTATTTCCTGACATTCCTTCTGAAAAGATTCGTGGCAGAAAGGAAATGAATGTTTAATGAAAATGAACAACTAGAAGAATGCTAAGAACAAACATCCCTATGAAAAGAGATAACCCCGAAGGTCTGAAAAAGCTGACTTATAATATATAATATGGAAAGGGCATGCCCCCTGCCCTGCCTAATCAACCGTTTTAACCAATAAAGATATATCAGCATGAGCGACATTTCATATATACGAAAATACCATTCGCCGCTGGGAGAGATAACCCTGGCATGCCGCGGCGACAGACTTACGGGACTGTGGTTTGACGGACAGAAGCATTACGGCAGTACGCTCACCGACATTAAGACTGAGACCGACACGCCCGTGATGAGCCTTGCCGTGAGATGGCTCGACGAATATTTCAGCGGCCATGAGCCGCAGTTTATGCCGCCTGTAAGTCTTATTGGCACGCCGTTCAGCCGCCTTGTGTGGCGAAGACTGACGGAAATACCCTACGGCACTACGCTTACATACAAGGAACTGACGCTGCGCATGGCTGCCCGTGGCGAATGTGGCGAAAGTGCGGTTAGGGCTGTTGCGGCAGCCATAGGGCGCAATCCGGTGTCGATTATAGTGCCCTGCCACCGCGTTATCGGCTCCGGCGGCAGGCTGACGGGATATGCCGGAGGAATTGAGCGCAAGGAGTGGCTGCTAAGAATAGAGCAAAACGAGCATAGCGGCAAACTGTGACTAATGTAACTTTAAACAGACAAAACACAACAAAATGGTGTATAAGGTGTAAATAAAACACGAAAATAAGGACAAAAAATGCGCAAACTGTCACTATACATGTAACCAAAGTGTTAAAAACAAATTATAAACTTCACCAATGTGTAATAAAACTTAAATGTCTTCGAAAAATAAACTAAATTGAGTACACTCTATTGCTTTTTTTAAAATTTTTACCTAAAATTGCAATGGATAATAAACTACTAAAGAAACTGTCAAGGAAAAACAAATAGTAATAATGAGAAACAAGGCCCTTTTTGCTTTCCTGCCAGCAATGCTGTCAGGAAGTGTAGCCTGCGCAGACACAGGACAAACCGTGCGCGTTAACGGCTCAGAAATCGACAAGTTTGTCACCGAACTTACATTCAGCGGCGACAATGTAACAATGACTTTCAGCGACGGAACACAGACAGAAGACATGTCGCTGGTAACAATCGACTTAACTTATACCGACGACACCACCACCGGCGTGTATGAGTTTGAAAATAAGAATACACAGGACAACCTGCGCGTGTATAACCTCAACGGACAGTATGTAGGCAATTCTCTCGAAGGCCTTGACAAAGGCGTATATGTAGTAAACGGTAAAAAGGTTGTTAAAAAATAATTCCGCGCCATGAAAAGACTGAACAAACTATTTTGCGCGCTCCTCACAGGAGTGCTTGCCATGAACGCTAACATGGCCGGAGCCCAGAACTGGAACTTCAAATCTACACCATCAGACGACGAAGCCAACCTGAAGGCTGACTCAAAGAACTGGAAGTATGACTCGACTAACGACCGCTACTCTAATCTTAACGCACTGAACGGGGCACTGACAGCCAACGGACAGAGCCTTAAGATGACCGACGGACTGACCTTTGAGGAAAGCGAAACCGACGGACTGCGCATAGACGTGGACAAGAGACTCATACTGAACAAGAAAGGCACCATAACCATTGTAGGACTGAAGGAAGGACAGGTGGTTACGGTTGAAGGTACGAGCAGCCACAAGACAACGGCAAGAAGCATAACAGCCACCAATCTGGCAGGTACTACAGGATTTGATCAAAAGGTTACGATGGAAACCACGCTGACATGCACGGGTACGGTTGAAGCCGACGGCGACGTGACAATATCCAACCCCGACGGAGGTTTCTATCTCTACAGCATCAACGTGAAGGACGAGAGCGAGGTTACGCCCCCGGTGAGCAGCTATAACGACGTGCCGCTCAACACAGCCAAGAACCAGATGGTGCTGACTCTGGGCAGCGAGGTGAAATATTATAACACCGACGACGTTAAGGTGGCATTCAACCGCGAGGCAGGCACCGTAACCGTAACGCCCAACGCCGGAACATGGCAGGACGTTTACACCAAGACCGTTAACAGCATAAGCTTCGCGCTGGCAAAGGACGACACCGAGGGCGGTGAAGTAAGCGAGGGCGACGTAAAGATAAAGACATACAGCGGATGGTTCGAGACAGCCTACATCGAATGGGAACTGCTCAGCGGCGCATCTTCATATAATGTATATGTAAAGGGCGGCTCTGTAGGCAGCGAATACACCAAGATTGACTATCAGCTCGTGCGCAAATATAAGTCTTACGGACGCGCCGACGTGCCCGGACTGAGCGCCGGAACTTACTCGCTGAAGGTTGTGCCCGTAATAGGCGGCAACGAGGACGAGAGCAAGGCCAGCAGCGTGGACGGCATAGAGGTAAAAGGACACGACCGCACTGGATTTGCATTCGCCAACGGCAAGGCTCCGGGAGCATACAACAACGACGGAACACTGAAGAAAAACGCCGTGGTTATATATGTAACCGACGACAACAAGGACGACATAACACTCGACGTTGTTACAAGCAGCAAGGGTGCCGTCACATCGTGCAAGGGACTGCAGACCATTCTCAACAGCATCAAGAAGGGCTACGACAGCCGCGTGTTCGTGTTCAGAATGATCGGTCAGGTAAGCGTGCCGGCTGATGCCGACAAGGGCGACATCGTTGTCGACATGGGCGGCAAGACTACATGCCCGGGCGTAACAGTTGAGGGTATAGGCAACGACGCCGTAGCCGACGGATGGGGCCTGCGCGTTAAGAACGCCAGCTCGGTTGAGATAAGGAACATCGGATTCATGAACTGCAGCAGCAGCGAGGGCGACAACGTGGGCCTGCAGCAGGACAACGAATATGTATGGGTGCACAACTGTGACATGTTCTACGGCAACGCAGGAAGCGACGCCGACCAGATTAAGGGCGACGGTGCGCTCGACTGCAAGAAGTCTAACTACATCACATTCTCATACAACCACTTCTGGGACAACGGCAAGGCTTGTCTGCTCGGACTGAGCGGCGAGAACGACAAGATGTACATCACGTATCATCACAACTGGTTTGACCACTCTGACAGCCGTCACCCGAGAATCAGGTCTTACTCGGCACACGTATACAACAACTACTTTGACGGATGCGCTAAATACGGCGTAGGCTCTACCAACGCGTCAAGCGTGTTTGTTGAGAACAACTACTACCGCAACACCAACCGCCCGATGATGATATCAATGCAGGGAACCGACGTGGCTTTCGGCGACGGAACATTCTCAAGCGAGGACGGAGGTATAATCAAGTCATACGGCAACGCATTCGCCGAGAAGTCGAGCAAGTTCAGCTTCATCACATATCAGCAGGACAACGTAGAGTTTGACGCTTACGAGGCTTCAGAGCGCAACGAGAAAGTGCCTTCATCAGTAAAGACAAAGAAGGGCGGAACAACATACAACAACTTTGATACCGACCCGTCGATAATGTACGAATATACTCCCGACCCTGCCAACGAGGTGGTATCAGTAGTTACAGGCAAATACGGAGCAGGACGCCTGCAGCACGGCGACTTCCAGTGGTCGTTCAACAACTCTGTAGACGACAGCAGCTACGACGTGAACAAGGAGCTTAAATCAGCCGTTACCAACTACAAGACAACGCTCGTAGGCATCTTTGACGGCAGCAACGACGAAAGCGGCAATCAGGGCGGCGGCGAAACCACAGAGCCTGGAGGCAACGAGGGTGAAACCGGCGAGACTACAGGCGGAGAGACAACCGGAGGCAACGAAGGTGAGACCGGAGGCGACGAAGGTGAAGGCGAAGGCACTGAAACACCTGTAACAGGCGACGTGATAACATGCAGCTTCGGTGAAAACAAGAGCTACTCTAACACAGCATTCTTCACAATCAGCGGCAACACATCAGGCACCAAGGGCACAATAACAGTGGACGGAACAGCCTATGAATATTGCCTCAAGATGGAGTCGTCTACAAGCATCAAGTTCACCACAACCGAGGACATGACCCTCAAGCTGTATTTCGGCAAGAAGGACAACCATAACATCAACATCGACGGCAACAAGGAAGAGGCCGTTGCCGAAGGCGACCACTATGTTCTAACATACAGTCTGCCGGCAGGACAGCATGAGCTTACAAAGGCCAACACGGCCAACCTCTACCTCATAATGCTCGTTCCGGCAGGAAAATAATATCTGCATATAAAGGCCCTACGGCCTATGCAACAAACAAAGCGAGACAACACGCCGATGATGCGTGCTGTCTCTTTTCGTCTTATGGGCGACACATGCCAAACACATAAACAGACAACGAACAGCAACCGCAAAAGCAATAGCTAAAACCCGGCGCACAGCAGATAACACAATGCAAAGAAAAACATCAAATATCAGTTATTAAAATCAAGAAAAGGAAAATACAATAAACATTTGTCATAAATACACTTAATATTATGACAAATAGGCATACTTTATCGACGGAATAATTGATATAAATCAATTTTAACGGGGTATAACAATATAAATATTATAAATTATAACTTATTTATAACAATAAATATTAATTTTGTGAAAAATAATCATCAAACGTTTTATATTTAAGCCATTAAACAGAATAGGCTTATGAAAAAGATTCTACTTATTGTATTAGCAATGCTATCACTGAACACATTTGCAATAGTGCCAAAAACACCTTTAAAAACCATCAATACGGAAACGCTAAAGCCGGTTAAATTTAAAGCACAGAGAAGTTTTAAGGATTTTGCAGGTTCAAAAACAGTAACCCCCGCAGTCAAGGCTCCGGCAAAAGCCCCGGCAGAAGGCACTACATCGAAATTTTATATGGACTGCATAGAAGCAATTACGGGCATCCAATATTTCTGCAACTTAAATCATATATACTCGGAAATAACCACCACCCCCGACAACAAGGCATACATTTCAAACATATTCTATACAACCATACTGGGCGACGACCTTTATATAGAAGGAACAGTTGACCCCGACGGAAGCATTGAGATAGGATACCAGAAACTTGCGGATTATAACGGAGCGTCATTATATATAGTCAGCATTGACCCAATGTCAGGTTATGCCGACACCGAAGCAACATTCAAGCTCAACTACGACAAGACAAGCAATGTGTATTATTCTGACGAAAACGCATACTTTGGCGTGTTTGTAGACTATGGCGAAGGATTAGAAAAAGAACCGGATACATATTGCAACATCTTAACATATTATCCAGAGGACTCTTTCCCCGAGCCAACAAAATATGAGTATTATTTCGCAGACAAAGCCGGCATGCCAATGGACACTTGGATCGACATGATCGACCTTGGCGGAGGATATTTCTATGTAAACAACATGATGCCCGGACACGAGGACGCATGGATGCTCGGAAGTTTCTATGACGGCAACATAGTGCTTTATTCATATCAGATAGCCACAGACAACTGCGCTTACGCATTTTTGGATAGAGAAGGATATATAGAGCCTGACGCCACACTGACATACAACAGCTCCACCGACAGCTATGACCTTGATTCAAGCTTAATGTTAGGCGACGTAATGTACGACAACGGCAAATTGTCAGGCAACGAACCCGGACTGTATATCTATTCTAACCTGCTCACCGGCCTGTCTATCTGCAACACTTCAACAGGTATAAGCAAGACCGAGAACAGCGGCAAAGATGCTGTTTCAACAGAATACTTCGACCTCTCAGGCCGCCGCATCAACAACGCGTCTAAAGGCATAAGCATAATGCTGCAGAAATATGCCGACGGAACAAGCAAGGCCGTAAAGGTGATGAGATAAGGAATAAATGACTTAACCTTAAAAAACATAAAGGCCAGCACAGGCTAACGGCACAAAGACGGCCAAAAGACAAAACGGGACAGCGCATATTATTCAGTGCGCTGTCTCTTTTTATTTTATTAATTAACAAATATGCCACAGGCCACAAAATAAAAAAAGCATACAATCCGGCCATTTGACACGCAACAGAGAAACATATAACACGATGTAAGTAAAAACATGAAATAATTGTACTTAGTACACATAGTAGCGCGGCATCTGAATATTATGTATAAAAATACACTTAATATAATTACAATTTAACACAATCCCCGTTATTTGCTTAACATAAATCAAGTATCAAAAAATAAACGAAAAAAATATTATAAAATTAAACATTGTTAGACAAAAAATATTACTTTTGAAAAAAATTTTCAATTAAACGTGTTATATTAAAACTAAAAAAATCGGCTTATGAAAAAACTATTACTCATTGTTTTTGCTGTGCTTTCAATGAACGCATTTGCACAAGCACCCAAAATTAAAAGTAACTTAAAGATAGAAAACACCTCTAAGTTCAAGAACATGGCTAAGCGCATCAACCTTCAGAAAGTAAGCAAAGCCAACAAGGTAAAGGCCAAGGCTCCTGTAAGCGGCACAACAAAGACATATTATGCAGACTATGGTGAATATGCTTATCAGATTGGTATTTTGGACAGATACCACGTAAAATACGATATTGTATTCGGTGACAACGGCGAAGTAAGCATTTCTAACTTATTCTCAAGAAGTTATATCGGAACAGACCTTTATATAACCGGTAAATACGACGAGGCTACCAACGAGATAACCATCGACAACAACCAGTATATATACAATGATCCGGAGACCGGATATGATTTCTTCGTATCTAACGTAAATACAGAAACAGAAACAGGCGATCCAAGCACCGAGACATTTAAACTTAAGCTTGACCCGGAAACAGGAACAATAAGCTCTGAAGACCCTGACGCATTCCTCGGTCTGTATGTAACCGACGGATCTCAGACGGCAATATATACTTATGCCTGCGCACTAAATTATTATCCTGAGGATATGTTCCCGGCTGCAACTACACACAACTATACTTACGATGACTACTACGGAGAAACCCAAAGCTCAACTGTAGACATTGTTACTCTGGGCGACGTTTGCTATGTAAAGAGTCTTATGCCTAATTATCCTGAAGCATGGCTGAAAGGTTATATTAACGGCAACGACATCGTATTGAACTCTTTTGCAATATGCGAAGACGATATTGCAATGCTGTTCGGAACAGAGACAGAGTATGTAGACAACGCTACTTTCGCTTACAACAGCGCCACCGATTCTTATTCATCAGAGAGCGGAATTGATCTTAGCGACTACTTCTACTACGATGGTGACGGAAAATATTATTTTACCGAAATGTACGAAAATATGATTATCAAAGGCGGCGTAGCAACAGGCATCAGCAGCGTAGAGAACAGCAATGACGCTGTTTCAACAGAATACTTCGACCTCTCTGGCCGCCGCATCAACAACGCAGCCAAGGGCATCAGCATCATGGTTAAGAAGTATGCCGACGGCACTTCAAAGGCTGTTAAGGTGATGAAATAAAGAATATCTTATACAATACTTTAATATAAAAACAGGCACGGACAAATATCCGTGCCTGTTTTTTTGTAACCTCCCGAAGCCATAATAATGCAGACGAAACGTTTTTATCCAAAAATTCAAAACCAAACACATATTAAGCCAATCAATATAAAACGCGATAATAATTTATTAAATAAATTACGATTTAACACTATCCGTATATTTTAATTGATATAAATCAAGTATATAAAAATAAATAAAATAAAGATTACGAAATTAAACTATATTAGCAAAAAAAATGTTATATTTAAAAAATTATTATTTCCAATTTTTTTATATCAAGACTAAAAGAATCGGCTTATGAAGAAAATTTTACTTATCGCATTTGCAGTGTTATCATTGAACTCATTTGCACAGGCACCAAAGTTCAGAGTAAACAAAACCAACAACTTTGAGACAAGAACCGTCGCTAAGTCAAAACTGACCGAGCGCCTTAACCAGCTGAAAGGCACCGCCACAGCCAACAAGGTAAAGGCAAAAGCTCCTGTGGCAGGCACAACACAGACATACTATGCCGACTATCAGGAATCTGTAACAGGAATGGGAATGCTCCAGAGAGTACACGTAAAATACAACATCATATTCGGCAACGACGGAACCATAAGCATATCAAACATGTTCCTGAGAAGCCTTGCAGGCAATGATGTATACCTGACAGGAAAATACGACGAGGCTACAGGCGAAATAACCATTGACAACAACCAGGAAATACTGAATATAAACGGAATGAGACTCTACGTATGCAAAGAAGACGGTGAAAGCGGAATTGAAGACCCCGACAACGAGTACAAGCTGGTGCTCGACCCGGAAAAGGGCATCGTAAGGTCGGCCGACGAGAATGAGTACATTGCCCTATTCATCACAGACGGCGAGACCACAGAGCTTTACACAGACATCAAAGACATGTTCTATTATCCCGAGGACATGTTCCCTGATGCAGTTTCTCACGGCTATTCATATACCGACATTTACGGAGAACAACAGAGCACAAATATAGACATCGTCACCATACAGGACATGTGCTACATAAGAAATCTTGCGCCTAAATATCCAGATGCATGGATTCCTGCCGTAATCAACAACAACAACATCTACGCATATTCTTACATGATAGGCGATGACGACACAGCACTGATGTTCGGCACCGAGACAGAATTTGTTGACTATTGCACATTCTATTATAACAGCTCTACCGACACCTATACAGGTGAGAGCGGCATAGAGCTTACCGACTATTTCTATTATCCCGCCGGTGACGCTTCAGTTCCTGAAGGTTACTATCTGTCATGCAGATACACAGACATGACCATATCAGGACTTGCATCAACAGGCATAAGCAAGATAGACAACAGCGACAGCGAAGCCGTTTCAACAGAATACTTCGACCTCTCTGGCCGCCGCATCAACAATGCAGCCAAAGGCATCAACATCATGGTGAAGAAATATGCCGACGGAACAACAAAGACCGTAAAGGTTCTGAAATAAAACAGCAGAAAATAATTGAAATATGCTATACAGGCAGACACGGACTGCATGTCCTTGTCTGCCTTTTTATTTACCTTACTGCGCCACGTACAAATTGTTTACAAATATGCCATAAGGGATTATTGCATGACCACACGCCGATAAACAGCGTACACGGTTATACGGCTATAACAATTTAACATTATCCAGGCATATTACTTGATATAAATCAAACATCTGAAAATAAAGAGAAAGAATATTATAAATAATAACAATATTAACAAAAAAAATATTATATTTGAAAAGATTTAATATTAAAAGTGCTATATCATAAAAATCGGCTTATGAAGAAAATTTTACTTTTTGCATTTGCAGTGCTCTCACTGAACACTTTTGCACAGACACCAAAAGTTAAAGTCAGTACATCTGACAAAATCAAGACTGAAGAAGTTTCTAAGTTCAAGACGGCCGCACGCATAGACCTGACCAAGGCCGGCAGCGCCAACAAGGCTAAGGCCAAAGCCCCTGCAAGCGGCACGACAAAGACATATTATGCCGACTATGAAGAGTCTATAACAGGACTTACAAGCATGATGGAAAGAGTGCACGTAAAATACGAAATCACATTCGGAGACGACGGCAAGGTGTACATACCTAACCTCTTCCTCAGAAGCGTCACAGGTGAAGACGTTTACCTGACCGGTACATACGACTCTGCAACAAACGAAATAACACTCGACAACAACCAGGAGATCTACGACCTCATTATGTACTCTTTATTCGTATCACAGAAGAACTATGACACGGGAAATCCTGACACAGAGGGATACAAACTGATATTAGACCCGCAGACAGGCATAATAAGATCAGCTGACATGACGAAATTCCTGACGGCTTTCCTTACTGACGGCAACGCAAACGAGACATACACAGACATCAGAGCCATAAACTATTATCCTGAAGACATGTTCCCGGCTCCTGAAACACATAAATACGAATACACAGACAAGAACAACAACAGAAAAGAAACAACCATTGACATAGTGAACATGGGAACACTATGCTACGCAAGAAACCTTCTGCCCACTTGTCCTAACGCATGGATTGAAGGATACTACGACGGCGACGACATAGTATTCAACTCTTACGACATAGGCGACGACGACCTGCTGATGATGTTCGGAAGCTATATCGAGATGGTTCCTTCATGCAGATTCACATACGACAGCTACGACAACACCTACAAAGGCGAGGAAGGCATCAACCTTATGGACTACTACTATTACTACGGCGGAGATCTGCCAAGCACATTCTATTCAGACAACTCTTGCTCTGAAATGGTTATCCACGCCGACGCAGTTTCCGGCATCAGCAGCCTTGAAAACGCCAAGGAGCCTGTTTCAACGGAATACTTCGACCTCTCTGGCCGCCGCATCAACAACGCCGACAAGGGCATAAGCATCATGCGCATGAAGTATGCCGACGGAACAACAAAGGCCGTTAAGGTGATGAAATAAGCCAGAAAAAAGGCAAATTTAAATTGTTTCAACAATATAAAGTGAGGCACGGGCATATTACCGGTGCCTCACTTTTTTTATATAAAAAGTACGGAAATCATTTTTTAATTTTTACTTTTTAATTAGTCGCCCCTTAAAAAGATTATTATCTACTGTTATTCAGTAATTTAATCAATAA